>Ga0208101_10129_pt1 | contig 12700 bp, 11 predicted proteins | sample Subbioug_CSW11AC_FD_184823 | JGI IMG/M metagenome (GOLD analysis project Ga0208101, IMG submission 184823) | Serpentinite rock and fluid subsurface biosphere microbial communities from McLaughlin Reserve, California, USA - CR12Aug_CSW11AC (SPAdes) | ecosystem: Environmental > Terrestrial > Deep...
GCGTTGACGGCGCCGGTCTCGCCGCGCACCAGCACCGTGACGTAGCCGCCGCCGACGAACTGGCGCCCGATCAGGCGCACTTCGGCGGCTTTGGTCATGGCGTCGGCGGCCTCGATGGCCGGCACCAGGCCGCGGGTTTCGATCATGCCCAGGGCAATACCTGTGGTTGCTGCCATTTCATTTCTCCTTCAGTTCAAAAAAAACACCAAAAAAACACCTAAACCCCACGAGCCGTCCGCTCATGCGAACGACTCACCCATGCTCCCACGAGCTGGCCAGCGGCCGGCCCACTCAGCATTCCTACGGTGCAGCGCGCACATTGGCGCGTGCTCCGGCAGCAGGCGCCGCCGCATCGGCTGCCGCAGCGTCTGGCGCTGCCGCCTGTGCGTTGCCTGCACATTCCCAGTGATCGACGATGCCGCAGATCGCCAGATCGGTGATCGTCAGCGGATCGGGCATGGCAAACCGGGCCGCGCTGCCGGTGGTGACGAGGACCCACTTGCCCTCCGGCACCCCGACCGGGTCGGACGCGACCGAAACCACCCCCTGCTCGCTTTGCAGCACGCGCAGCGACACCGCTTGCATGCCCTCCACGCGCCGGGTGCACACCAGATCGGCCATGACTTGCAGCACTTCCATCAGGCGCTCCCCTCTGGCGTCCAGCGGTCGATGATGCCGACGATGGTCAGGTCGGAGGGGAAGTCGCGGCTGCCGGCGGCTTCGCGCGCGGCCGACGAACCGACGCAGATCACCCAGTCGCCCGGCACGCACCCGATGGCATCGACCGCCACGCTGCGTGCGCCACCGGCGCGCTCCTGCACCACCAGCAGGGGCCGGTGGCCAAAGGCTTCGATCCGGTTGGTCGAAACCAGGGTTTTTTCCACGCGCATGATCTTCATGGCTCGGCTCCTGCGCTTCAGTGCCCAGCCACCGCGGCTGCGGGCGCATCGGCCCATTCGAGCCGCTGGCCACTGTGGCGCTCGCTGACCGCCACGCGGCAGTGCAGCAGACCGCGCCCGGCCCAATCGGCAAAACGCTCCCGCGCCGCCTGCGCCACGCGCAAGCCGCGCGCCAGCGCGCGTTCGCGCGAACCCGGCACGCGCGCGCTGTAGGTGAAATGCACCAGCAGCGGCAGCGGCAAGCCGCGTTGCACGTTCAGGCCCTGAAAGATGCGCGCGCCCACGTCGAGGTCGGCGGCACCTTCTTCGACCGTGTCGAGGTGGGCAAAATAAAACTGGTTGCGCACCTGCAGCGACGGCACGGCCTCGCCGGCGCAGACGAAGGCTTCGTCGTGGCCGATCACGGCGTAGCGGCCGCCGTGGTGCTGCTGCACGTAGGCGAGCTGCGAGAAGTTGCCGACCAGCCAGGCCCGGGCCAAGCCCAGCAGCCCGTGTGGCAGTGGGTACAGCGCGGCGCCACCGAGCTCGGCGGCGTAGCGCAGCAGCGCGGCATCGAGCGCCTGCTGCGCCGCTGCGGCGCTCAGGCCCAGCGTGGCGCGGTACAGCGCCGCGCTGTCGAGGTAGCGCTCGGCGCGCAACTGGCCGCTTGCGTCGGGCAGGTGGATGCGGATCGCGTCGCAATCGGTGTCGACCCCGAGCAGCAGCACCTGCGGTGCGGCGCCGTGGCCATAGGTGTTGTCCACCGCCACTTGCAGTGCGTGCAGGCGCTCGATCGCGGCGGCCACAGCGGCGGCGTCGTGGCTGCCGTGGGCGGCGCAGCCCTGCTCGCAGGGGGCCGAACTGCTGTAGTGGTAGGCCGCGACCTTGAGGTAGTCGAGCCCGGCGCCGCCTTCGATGGCCCCGGTGAGGCGCTCGAGCTCGCGCTGGGTCCAGTCGGCGACGTCGTGCTCGACATCAAACAACGCGCCGGCGTAGGCCTTGACCCAGACCCAGGGCGCCGGCGCGGTGCGCAGCACAAAGGGCAGCAGGCCCTGCAAGCGGCCATCGGCGCAAGGGCTGATGTCGATGGTGTGAAAACCCAGGGCCTGCCAGTGCGCGCTCTGCAGCGTCATGCGCGGCAGCCAGCAGGCCTGGTCGGTGGCGGCGTGGTCGACCGAAGCGGCGATGGTCGCGAACAGGCAGTGCGCGTACAGCGCAGACATGTCCACGCCCTGAACCCAGGCGCTGGCCAGCCAGTCGGCGGGCAACTCAAAGCCCAGCCGCTCGAGCGCCAGCGCTTGCGCCTGTTGCGCAAAGTCGCGCTCGTGCTGCAGGTTGGAGAGCGTGCGCAACACGTCGGTGACGGCAGCAAAGCGGCCGCGCAGCGTGAGCTCATAGTGGCGCAGGCAGTCGTTGAGCGCGGCATCCACCAGCGCATGCTGCGCTCGCTCCTGGGGCAGCGGCAGCTCCGCTGACCGGGTGCGCGCCGACGCCCCTGCCCGCGCATTGGGCGCAGGTTGGCTGCTGGCGCGTGCGCTCAGGGCCAGACGGCGTTGCAGGGTGTTCATGGTGGCAAGCTCAGTGGTTGCCAGCTCAGCCGCGGGCGCCGCCCGATACCGTCACGGTGGCGCCGCGCCCGGTGCTGCCCGAGGAGCCGGTGACCGGGCTGGGCGGAATCTCGGGGCGCACCTGTTCGCGCACCTGCTCGCGCGCTGCCCGTGCATCCATGCCCATGCCGCGCGGCTGGCCGCGCAGCGTCGGGTTGCGCCCTTGGGACCAAGCGCCTTCGGTGCCCGAAACGCGGCTGTTGCCGCTCCAGGCGTCGCCGGTGACGCGGCTGCCCTGCTGGCGCCCGTCGCCCGAGATTTGGCTCGACGCCAGTGCCGGCGGTGTGGCCGGGGCGGCGGCGGCAGTCGGCGCGGCCGCTGTGCGCTCGCTGGCGACCATGCGCCCGGTGGCGCGGGCGCTGCAGCCGTGGCGGAATTCGGGCGTGCCGGTGATCATGCCCTGGGCCTTGAAGCCGGGGCCGGTGATGCGCTCGCTGGCGCCGCCGCTGCCGCTGGCCACGCCGGTGACCGAGCGCACGCGTTCGGGGGCGCGCTGGCGCGCCGGCGGCACGATGCTGAAGCCCTGCGGCGCCGCTGGCACCTGTTCCAGCGCCAGCTCGGGGTGGCGGGTGAGCCAAGCGCCGTCGATGCGGCACGAGGCGTGCTGGTTGTCGGGCCCGATGTAGGCGGTGCCGGTGACCGGCTCGCAGGCGCCGCGCTCGTCGCCCGTGACGCCGCCGCCGCCCACGCCGGGCCGATCGCCGGTGAGCGACTGTGGCCGCCAGCTGGCCGGCTGCACCTGCGTTTTGGCGCTGCTGGAGCGGGCATACTGGGTGCCGGTGATCGGACGCTGCGCGCCGGCTTCGCTGCCGGTGACGCTGCCGCCACTGTGCAGCGTGACGCCGGTCACGGTCTGCTGGCCGCGGCTGGACATCACGCTGACCTTGTGCGGGCCCTCGCGCAGACCCTCTTGCTGACACAGTTGCAGCGTTTCGGCGGCCAGGTACTGGGTGCCGGTGATGCCGCGGCACGCACCCGTCTGGTTGCCGGTGACCAACGGTTTGGGGTCGGCCATGGTGCCGCTCACGGTCTGCTGTTGCCCGGTGGTGAGCGACTGCCCGACTTTGGGCGGACGCGGCTGTGGCCGCGCCTCGCACCAGGCTTCGAACTGCTCCTGGCCGATGTATTCGGTGCCGGTGACGTTGCGGCAGGTGCCGGGCTCCTGGCCGGTGACTTTGCCACTGCGCTCGACTTGGGTGCCGGTGACTTCTTGGCCGCTCAGGGTGTGGCCGGCTTCGACCTTTTGCAGCGCCGGCCGGGTGCGACCGCTGGGGCGCATGGCGCCCGTTTGGCTGCTGGCTTCGGTGCGTCCGGTGAGCGAGGCCACCAGCCGCTTTTGCATCGCCAGTTGACGGCCGGTGGCGCCTTGCTCGAGCGCGGTCTGCCAATCGGCGCGGTCCGGCATCGAGGCGGCGATGCGGGTGGCGTTGGCCACGCGCTGGATGCCGGGCTTGCCCACTGCCGCCAACGCCTGGCGCCGGGCCCGGGCCAAGGTGCGGCCGGTGGGGGCGGCGTAGAGGCTGCGCTGCATGACCGGGGCGGCACTCAGGACCTCGGTGCCCGCCGCGTCGTTGCAGCCGCAACCGCCCGCCGCGCCGGTGCAGGCGCATTCGGCCGTTGCCTCCGGGCGCTGCAGTTCGGTCAGGCTGCGCTGGCTGGTGTGGGCTGCTGCCCGCTCCGCGGCATTCAAGCCCGAACCGCTGCCCGACTGCACCTGCGCCAGCAGCGACTGCGCGCTGGCGCGGCTCGCCACCTTGCCCGCTGTGGCCATGGCCTGGCGGCGCAGGCGCGCCATCTCGCGCCCGGACAGCGTGACGTCGCCGTGTTTGACAGTGCTAGGCCCCATGGCACACCTCTGGATACTTTCTGGCGCGCGGCAAAACCGCGCCGCCCTTGCGATGCTTGTGGATACAGAAAAATGGGCGCTGCAGCGGCAGTCGAGCGCCCAGCGCTTTCAGCGATAGACCACGAAGGCCTGACCCTGGCTTTGCGAGTAGTTGTCGTAGGCCACGAAGCGCACCACGTGGTTCGGGAACTCGCGGTGGCAGGCTTCGATTTCGGTCAGCACCGCATCCACGCTTTGCTCGCCAAACAGTGGCAGCTTCCACATGTACCAAAAGCTGCTGGTGGCGGCGGTGCCGCGCTCGGTGTGCTCGATGGCCGGGTTCCAGCCTTGCGCAATCGCGTAGGCGATCTGGCGCCGCACCTGCTCGGGCTTCATCTGCGGGAGGTAGGAAAAGGTCTCGTAGCGCTGGGTCTGTTGGTAGGCTTGTACGGCCATGATGGGCTCCTGTCAATGCTCGATGGGGTTGCTGGAAGGTGTGGATGCGGGCATCACTTGTGCGTCACGTCGAGCTTGTCCACGGTGTCGAACTCGAACTTGATCTCTTTCCAAGTTTCCATCGCGATCTTCAGCTCTGGGCTGTGGGCGGCGGCGGCGGTGAGGATTTCCTTGCCCTCTTTTTCGAGCTGGCGGCCTTCGTTGCGCGCTTGCACACAGGCTTCGAGCGCGACGCGGTTGGCGTGCGCGCCGGCGGCGTTGCCCCAGGGGTGGCCGAGCGTGCCGCCACCGAATTGCAGCACCGAGTCGTCGCCAAAAATGCTCACCAGCGCCGGCATGTGCCAGACGTGGATGCCGCCCGAGGCGACTGCGAACACACCCGGCATCGAGCCCCAGTCCTGGTCGAAGAAGATGCCGCGGGCGCGGTTTTCGGGCACGAACGATTCGCGCAGCAGATCGATCCAGCCCAGCGTGGCCTCGCGGTCGCCCTCGAGCTTGCCGACCACGGTGCCGGTGTGCAGGTGGTCGCCGCCCGAGAGGCGCAAAATCTTGGTCAGCACGCGGAAGTGGATGCCGTGGTGCGGGTTGCGGTCGATCACCGCGTGCATGGCGCGGTGAATGTGCAGCAGCATGCCGTTTTCGCGGCACCAGTTGGCCAACCCGGTGTTGGCGCAAAAGCCGGCCGTGATGTAGTCGTGCATGATGATCGGCGCGCCGATCTCTTTGGCGTACTCGGCGCGCTTGTACATTTCCTCGGGCGTCGGGGCGGTGACGTTGAGGTAGTGGCCCTTGCGCTCGCCGGTCTCGGCCTCGGCCTTGAGCGTGGCTTCCTGCACGAAGTCAAAGCGCTGGCGCCAGCGCATGAACGGTTGGCTGTTGACGTTTTCGTCGTCCTTGGTGAAATCGAGCCCGCCGCGCAGGCATTCATACACGGCGCGGCCGTAGTTCTTGGCGCTCAGGCCGAGCTTGGGCTTGATGGTGCAACCCAACATCGGGCGCCCGTACTTGTTCAGAATGTCGCGCTCGACCTGAATGCCGTGCGGTGGGCCGCCGCAGGTTTTCACGTAGGCGATCGGGAAGCGCACGTCTTCGAGGCGCAGCGCACGCACGGCCTTGAAGCCGAACACGTTGCCCACCAGCGAGGTGAAGACGTTGACCACCGAGCCCTCTTCGAACAGGTCGATCGGGTAGGCGATGAAGGCGTAGAAGCAGCTGTCGTCGCCGGGCACGTCTTCGATGCGGTAGGCGCGGCCCTTGTAGTAGTCGAGGTCGGTGAGCAAGTCGGTCCAGACCGTGGTCCAGGTGCCGGTGGACGATTCGGCTGCCACCGCCGCTGCGGCCTCTTCGCGATCCACCCCCGCCTGTGCGGTAATTTTGAACACCGCCAGCAGATCGGTGTCGAGCGGGATGTAATCGGGCATCCAATAGGTTTGACGGTATTCTTTGACACCGGCACTGTAAGACTTGACAGCCATGCTTGCTCCTGTTTGAAGGTGGGTGGAACCAAGTACCTGCACCCTTGCTGTGTTGAGTGCCGATCCAATGGTTTGCATTGTTGGCCCCTTTTTTGTTTGATGCAAGTAAATTGTTCAGACTGTCATGTTTTATTGAAGTAAACTTACGACCATGAACCTGCGTCACCTCACCCTGCACCAGCTCCGCATCTTTCACGCCGTGGCGCGCCACGCCAGCTTCGCCCGCGCCGCCGAGGCGCTGCACCTGTCGCCGCCCACGCTGTCGCTGCAGGTCAAGCAGCTGTCCGAGACCGTGGGGCAGCCCTTGTTCGAGCAGATCGGCAAAAAGATTTTTCTCACCGCCAGCGGCCGCACGCTGGCCGATGCCTGCCACGACATCGAAACGCGCATGGAGCGCCTGAGCGCCGACCTGTCGGCCCTGCAAGGGGTGGAGCGCGGCAGCATCAAGCTGGCGATCCTGACCACCGTCAAGTACACCGTGCCCAAGTTGCTGGGGCGTTTTTGCGCCGTCCACCCCGGCATCGAGGTCAGCATGCAGGTGGGCAACCGCGAGCTGCTGCTGCAGCGCTTGGCGCACAACCTGGACGACCTGACCATCATGGGCCAACCGCCCGAGCAGCTGGCGCTGGTGAGCGAGCCCTTGGCCGACAACCCGCTGGTGCTGGTGGCGCCACCCGATCACCCCTTGGCCGGCCAGCGCCAGATCGACCCGCAGCGCCTGCAGGGCCTGCCCTTTGTGCTGCGCGAACCGGGATCGGGCACGCGCCTGACGAGCGAGCGCTTTTTTGCCAGCCAGGGGATTGCAATCAAACCCCGGCTCGAACTCGCCAGCAACGAGGCCATCAAGCAGACCGTGGCCGGCGGCTTGGGGCTGGCGGTGCTGTCGGCGCACACGGTGGTGGCCGAATTGGCGCTGGGCGAACTGGTGCAGCTCGACGTGCAGGGTTTCCCGCTGATCCGGCGCTGGTACGTGGTCTATCCGCAGGGCAAGCGCCTGTCGGCGGCGGCGCTGGCCTTCAAAGACTGGCTGTTCACCCACCGCAGCCCCGAGATGGCCAGAGACCACAGCGCCGGCGCAGACTCAGACTAGGCTTAAGCCAAACCACAGAAGAATTGAAGGCGCTGGCAAGCCGCAAGGGCCAAGCAGGGGCGGCGCCGTCATGCGCCGCACTTCACGATCTGGAATAATGATTCAACACCTACAGCAGCAGCCCGGAGCCTCCATGACCCCACGCGCCACCAAGATCGTTGCCACCCTCGGGCCGGCTTCCAACACGCCCGAGATATTGCAAGCCATCATCGAGGCCGGCGTGAACGTGGTGCGGCTCAATTTCTCGCACGGCACCGCCGACGAGCACCGCCAGCGCGCGGCCATGGTGCGCGCCGCCGCGCAAAAAGCCGGGCGCGTGGTGGCCATCATGGCCGACCTGCAAGGGCCCAAAATTCGCGTCGGCAAGTTCGCCCAAGGGCGCGTGCAGCTGCAAACGGGCCAGCCGTTTGTGCTCGACGCCGCGCGCAGCCTGCCGGGCGACGAAACGGCCGTGGGGCTAGACTACAAGAGCCTGCCCGACGAGGTGCAGGTGGGCGACGTGCTGCTGCTCAACGACGGCCTGATCGTGCTGCAGGTGCTGCGCCTCGAGGGCGCGGCGGTGCACACCGAGGTGCTGCAAGGCGGCGAGCTTTCCAACCACAAGGGCATCAACAAACGCGGCGGCGGCCTCACCGCCCCGGCCCTGACCAGCAAAGACATGGAAGACCTGAAGGTGGCGATGGCGCTGCAGGTCGATTTCGTGGCCGTGAGCTTTCCCAAAGACGCGGCCGATATGGAACTGGCGCGCCAGTTGTGCCACCTGGCCCAACCAGATGGCCCGCAACCGGCCCTGATCGCCAAGATCGAGCGCGCCGAAGCCATCCCGGTGCTCGAGAGCATCGTGCTGGCCAGCGACGGCATCATGGTCGCGCGCGGCGACCTGGCGGTCGAGGTCGGCAACGCGGCCGTGCCGGCGCTGCAAAAGCGCATGATCCGGCTGGCGCACGCGCACGACCGCTTCGTCATCACCGCCACGCAGATGATGGAGAGCATGATCCACGCCCCCATGCCCACGCGCGCCGAAGTCAGCGACGTGGCCAACGCCGTGCTCGACGGCACCGACGCCGTGATGCTCAGCGCCGAGACAGCCGCCGGCAAGTTCCCGCTCGAGACAGTGCGCGAAATGGCTTTGATCTGCGAGGCCGCCGAACGTGCCGACCGGCACGACCTCGAGTCCGACTTCAGCGGCAAGGCCTTCACCCGCATCGACCAGTCGATCGCCATGGGCGCGCTCTTTACCGCCTCGCACCTGGGCGCCAAGGCGATCGTGGCGCTGACCGAATCGGGTTCGACCGCGCTCTGGATGAGCCGCCACAAGGTGCACATTCCCATCTACGCCCTGACGCCGCGTCTGCGCGCGCAGCGGCGCATGGCGGTCTATCGCAACGTGCACCCGATGCTGGTGGATTCCAGCACCGACCGCGACACCGCGCTGGCCCAGGCCGAGCAGCACCTCAAGGCGCGCGGCGTCGTCGCCGCCGGCGACGTCTATGCCATTACCTGTGGCGAGCCCATGGGCACGCCGGGTGGCACCAACATGCTCAGGATTTCGCGGGTGGGCTAAAGGGCAGCAGTTGCCCGAAACGCGCCGCCAGAAACCCTTCGCCACGCTCGAGCATGAAGTAGCGAAAAGCCTCGGCCGCCGGCGAGAGCACCTTCGACAGGGTGTGCACCAGGTTCCACGCCCGCACCACCGGCGTGGCCTCCACCTCGAGCCGGGCAATCAGGCCGTGCTGCAGCTCCAGCCCGATGGTATGCAGCGACAGAAAGCTCAAGCCCATGCCGGCCATCACCGCCTGTTTGATGGCCTCGTTGCTCGACATCTCCATCACCACGCGCGGCTGCAAGCGGGTGCCTTGTAAAAATTTCTCCATCGCCGCCCGGGTGCCCGAGCCGCGCTCGCGCACGATGAAGCCGTAGGGCTCCAGCGCTTGCGCCGTGGGGTGGCCGATCTTGAGCAGCGGGTGATCGGTGGAGGCCACGAACACCAGCGGGTTGGCGGCAAAGGGTTCGGTGCGCGTGGCCAGTTCCTTGGGCGGCTGGCCCATGATGGCGATGTCCACCTCGCCGCCTTGCAGCATGCGCAGCAGCTGGTCGTGGTTGCCCAGCACCAGGCGCGTTTCCACGCCCGCGTGTTCGAGCCGGAACTGGCCGATCAGGTGCGGCAAAAAATACTGCGCCGTGCCCACCATGCCGATCGTAAGCTGCCCGACCTCGACCCGTTTGAGGCGAGCGGCGGCGTCTTGCGCGTCCTTCAGCGTGGCCAGAATTTTTCGCGCATAGACCAGCATGTACTCGCCGGCGGTGGTCAGCGACACCTTGCGGCCGCTGCGCTCGAACAGGGGCAGCCCGACGTTGTCTTCCAACTCCTTGATCTGCATGGTCACGGCGGGCGGCGTGAGGTGCAGGGCTTCGGCGGCGCGGGCAAAGCTGAGGTGGCGTGCGACCTCAGTGAAAACCCTGAGTTGGCGAAAGGTGGTGTTTTTCACTCAGCTTATCCTGAATTGGTTGTGAATAAAACGTAAATTTACCTTATTTGGCTTTGGAACTACATTGCGGACTCCCCTTAAATTTGCACGCCGCTTTTCATGCTCAATGCCCTGATCTTCGATGTGGATGGCACCCTGGCCGACACCGAGAGCGTGCACCTCGCGGCGTTCAACCACGCCTTCGCGCAAGAGGGGCTGGACTGGCACTGGGACGTGCCGCTCTACACCCAGCTGCTCGAAGTCTCGGGCGGCAAAGAGCGCCTGCTGCACTACTGGCGCATGGTGCAGCCGGGTCTGAAAGAGGTCGATGGCGGCGCCGTGCGCGACACCGTGGCGCGGCTGCACGAAATCAAGACCGCCTGGTACGAGCAAGCCATCAGCGCCGGCGCAGTGGAGCTGCGCCCAGGCGTGCTCACGCTCATGCAGGCGGCGCTCAACCAGGGCCTGCAACTGGCGATCGCCACCACCACCTCGCCGGTGAACATCGCGGCGCTGCTGCGCACGGCCATCGGGCCGGATTGGCGCAGCCACTTTCTGGCCATCGGCGACGCCAGCAACGCGCCCCTCAAAAAACCGCACCCGCAGGTGTACCTCAAGGTGCTGGCGGATATGCGCCTCGACCCGGCGCAGTGCGTGGCCTTTGAGGACTCGGCCAATGGCCTGCAGTCGGCCACGGCGGCGGGGTTGGCGACCGTCATCACCCCCACCAGCTACACCGCGCAGCACGATTTTGGCGCCGCGCTGCGCGTGCTGCCCGACCTGAGCCAGCTCGATTTGGGGCAACTGCGCCAGTGGCTGAGCGAGCGCCAGGCCACTCGGGCCACCGTTGGCACCCAGCGCGCAGCGGCCAAGCCGCCCGGCAGCGCCAAACGTTGAAGCCCCCAAGCCGCCCCGCACTGTTCATAAAAACCACTGAGACACACCATGCTCCAGACCAACCGTTCCACGCTGACCCAGTTCCTGATCGAGGAGCGGCGCCGCTTCCCGCAGGCCAGTGGCGATTTCAACGCCCTGATCCTCGACGTGACCCTGGCCTGCAAAGCGATAGCGCGCACCGTGGCCTACGGCGAACTCGGGGGGGCCATGGGCAACTACGCGCCCGAGGCCGGCGGCAGCGTCAACGTGCAAGGCGAAACGCAGAAAAAGCTCGACGTGCTGAGCAATGAATTGTTCATGCAGCGCACCGAATGGTCGGGCCACCTGGCGGGCATGGCGTCCGAGGAGATGGATTTGCCGCACCAGATCCCGGCGCAGTACCCGCGCGGCCCCTATCTGCTGGTGTTCGACCCGCTCGACGGCTCGAGCAACATCGACGTCAACGTCTCGGTGGGCAGCATTTTTTCGGTGTTGCGCGCACCCAAGGAGGTGATCGACAGCGGCCGCGATGTGGTCGAGGCCGATTTTTTCCAGCCCGGTGCTGCTCAAGTGGCGGCTGGCTACGCCCTCTATGGCCCCACCACCATGCTGATCCTGACCGTGGGCCGTGGCGTCAACGGCTTCACACTGGACCCGAACCTGGGCGAGTTCATGCTCACCCACCCCCATTTGCAGGTGCCGCCGGATACGCAAGAGTTCGCCATCAACGCCTCCAACAGCCGCTTCTGGGAGGCGCCGATCAAGCGCTACGTCGATGAATGCCTGGCTGGCAAGACGGGCGTGCGCGGCAAGGACTTCAACATGCGCTGGATCGCCTCCATGGTGGCCGAGGCGCACCGCATCCTGATGCGTGGCGGCGTGTTCATGTACCCGCGCGACAACAAAGACCCGAGCAAGCCTGGGCGCCTGCGCCTGCTGTACGAGGCGAACCCGATCGGCATGATCATGGAACAGGCCGGTGGCCGCGCCAGCACCGGGCGCGAACCGATGATGGAAGTGGTGCCGACCTCGCTGCACCAGCGCATCGGCTTGGTGTTTGGCAGCAAGAACGAAGTCGAGCGCATCGAGCGCTACCACCGCGAACCCGCGCAGGCCAAAGAGGGCGAACCGCTGTTTGCTTCGCGTTCGCTGTTTCGCAACTGATGCCGCTGCCATACCAGGTCGAGCAGAGCCGACCTTAGCCACACACCATCCAGGAGACCCTCGCCATGTCCGAACGCCACCCCATCATCGCCATCACCGGCTCCTCTGGTGCCGGCACCTCGACCGTCACGCGCACCTTTCAGAACATCTTCAGGCGCGAGGGCATCAAGGCCGCCGTGATCGAAGGCGACAGCTTCCACCGCTTTGAGCGCAAGGCCATGAAGCAGCGCATGGCCGACGAAGAGGCCAATGGCAACCGGCATTTCAGCCACTTTGGCGCCGAGGGCAATATGTTCGAGCAGCTCGAGGCGCTGTTTCGCGACTACGCGGCCAGCGGCCAGGGCAAAAGCCGCCTGTACCTGCACAACGAGCTCGAGGCCGCACCCTATGGCCAGGAGCCCGGTACCTTCACCCCGTGGACCGACTTGCCCGCCGGCACCGACCTGCTGTTCTACGAGGGCCTGCACGGCGCCGTCAAGACCGATACCGTGGATGTGGCGCGCTACCCCGATCTGCTCATCGGCGTCGTGCCCTCCATCAACCTGGAGTGGATCCAGAAGCTGATCCGCGACAAGACCCAGCGCGGCTACAGCCAGGAGGCGGTGGTGGACACGATCCTGCGTCGCATGCCCGACTACGTGCACTACATCGTGCCGCAGTTTGGTCTCACGCACGTCAACTTCCAGCGCGTGCCGGTGGTGGACACCTCGAACCCGTTCATCACGCGCGACATTCCCACCGCCGACGAAAGCGTGTGCGTGGTGCGTTTTGCCCAGCCCAAGGGCATCGATTTCCAGTATTTGCTGAGTATGATCAACGGGTCGTGGATGAGCCGCGCCAACACCATCGTGGTGCCCGGGG
>Ga0208101_10132_pt1 | contig 12615 bp, 9 predicted proteins | sample Subbioug_CSW11AC_FD_184823 | JGI IMG/M metagenome (GOLD analysis project Ga0208101, IMG submission 184823) | Serpentinite rock and fluid subsurface biosphere microbial communities from McLaughlin Reserve, California, USA - CR12Aug_CSW11AC (SPAdes) | ecosystem: Environmental > Terrestrial > Deep...
CCATCGGTTGGTTGGAGGAACTCTGCGACCTTGAACAAACGCTGCGGACTCATTGCCGACTCCATGGAACGGGCTTGGCGAGTGCGAGCAAGAAGCGCGCCTCGGCGGGTTTTCGAATGCCTAACGTAGAGGTTAACCGGCGTGCCGAAGGCACGTCCGAGTTGAACCGCAGGTTAGGCGCTGTGGGGAAGGGCGCTTTGGCCTTGGAACGCTGCGGCGATGCCGGAGATTATGGCGGGGGCCTTGCAGGAAAGCAAGCGGAAAAATGCTGGCAGAGCCGTTCCCGGATGGCAAAGCAGCAAGCCAAGAATGGGCGCTGAGTGCCCGAACCGCACCCAGATGGCCGAGCAGCAGGCCGGCAACCGGGAAGCGCAGCCGGAGGCCGAGGGCGTGGAGCGCAGAAACCCAGCCAAGGCCTAACGTAAAGTATACGCCGCCAACGGCGTATACTCAAGCCGTCCAGCAGGTGTATATCTCATCTTCCAGCCCCTTGTGATGTCTGATCCCACACCTTTTTCGGTCTCTGGCAAGGCTACCGCAGGCCCCGCGGCACCGAAGCTGCTGGACCTGCTGCGCGAGCGCATCCGCTTGCGCCACTACAGTATAAGAACCGAAACCCAGTATGTCCACTGGGCCAAGCGGTTTATTTTGTTTCATGGCAAGCGCCATCCGTCTGGGATGGGGGCGCCGGAGGTGGAGGCGTTCTTGACGCATCTGGCGGTGGAGGGCCAGGTGGCGGCTTCGACGCAGAACCAGGCGCTGTCGGCCCTGTTGTTTTTGTACCGCGAGGTGCTCGGCCAGGATTTGCCCTGGATGCAAGACGTGGTGCGTGCCAAACGACCAGACCGCTTGCCGGTGGTGCTCACGCCCGGCGAAGTGACGGCGGTGCTGGAGCGGATGCAGGGCACGCACGCGCTGATGGCGCGACTGCTGTATGGCAGTGGCATGCGCTTGATGGAGGTGGTGCGCTTGCGTATCAAGGACGTGGACTTTGAGCGCGCCGAGTTGCTGGTGCGCGACGGGAAGGGCGGCAAGGATCGGGTGACCATGCTGCCGCGCAAGCTGGCCGAGCCGCTGCGTGCGCATTGGGTCTGGCGGCGGCATTTGTACGAAGACGATCGATCCAAGGGCATGGCAGCCGTCTATCTGCCCGATGCACTGGAGCGCAAATACCCGCTCGCCGCGCAAGAGTGGGGCTGGCAGTACGTCTTTCCTTCTGGCAGCTATTCGGTGGATCCGCGCAGCGGCGTGCAGCGGCGTCACCACATGGACGAAAAACTGTTGCAGCGCGCCATGAAACGGGCGGTGCAGGCGGCCGGGCTGGCCAAACCGGCGACTCCGCACACCCTGCGCCACAGTTTTGCCACCCATTTGCTGCAAAACGGCTACGACATCCGCACCATCCAGGAACTGCTCGGCCATGCCCATGTGGCCACCACCATGATCTACACCCACGTGCTCAACCAAGGTGGAAAGGGCGTGCGCAGCCCGCTCGATGCGCTTTAAAGCCGCGAGCCTGAGCCGCGACCCCAATCCTGCCCCCGCGTGCGCGAAAATCGGCGCATGAACCCCATTCCGCCCATCCCCGATACCGTCCCCCCCCAACCCGACTCTCCCCCCGGTACCAACAGCACCGACGGCACCGACACCCTCGCCGACTACGCCGAGCGCGCCTACCTCGAGTACGCGCTCAGCGTGGTCAAGGGGCGGGCTTTGCCCGATGTCTGCGATGGGCAAAAGCCGGTGCAGCGGCGCATTTTGTACGCCATGCAGCGCATGGGGCTGGCGCACAGTGGGGCGGCGGGGGCCAGCGCGGCGGTGGGTGCGGCCAAGCCGGTCAAGTGCGCGCGCGTGGTGGGCGATGTGCTGGGGCGCTTTCATCCGCATGGCGACCAGGCCGCTTACGATGCGCTGGTGCGCATGGCGCAGGACTTTGCCCAGCGCTACCCGCTCATCGACGGGCAGGGCAACTTTGGCAGCCGCGATGGCGATGGCGCTGCGGCCATGCGCTACACCGAGGCGCGGCTGGCGCGCATCAGCACGCTGCTGCTCGACGAGATCGACGCCGGCACGGTGGACTTTGTGCCCAACTACGACGGCTCGACGCAGGAGCCGCGCCAGTTGCCGGCCCGGCTACCGTTTGTGCTGCTCAACGGGGCCAGCGGCATTGCGGTGGGCATGGCGACCGAAATCCCCAGCCACAATCTGCGCGAAGTGGCCAGCGCCTGCGTCGCCCTGATCAAAAACCCGGAGCTGAGCGAAGACGAGCTGCTGGCCCTGCTGCCCGGGCCCGACTTTCCGGGTGGGGCGCAGATCATCAGCCCGGCGCCAGACATTGCACAAGCCTACCGCACGGGGCGCGGCAGCCTGAAGGTGCGCGCGCGCTGGCGCATCGAAGACTTGGCGCGCAACCAGTGGCAACTGGTGGTGACCGAGCTGCCGCCGGGCGTGAGCACGCAGCGGGTGCTGGAGGAGATCGAGGAGATCACCAACCCCAAGGTCAAGGCCGGCAAAAAGGCGCTCAGCCCCGAGCAGACGCAGCTCAAGGCCAGCCTGCTGGCGCTGCTCGACACCGTGCGCGACGAATCGAGTAAAGACGCGGCGGTGCGCATCGTGTTCGAGCCCAAGAGCAGCCGCTCCAGCCCAGACGAGCTGATCGCGGCCCTGCTGGCGCACACCAGCCTCGAGTGCTCGGTGCCGATCAACCTGACGCTGGTGGGCCAGGATGGCAAGCCGCTGCCCAAGAGCCTGCGCCAGATGCTGAGCGAGTGGCTGTCGTTTCGGCAGCAGACCGTGACGCGGCGCACCCAGCACCGGCTGGAGCGCGTGCTCGAGCGCATCCACATTCTGGAGGGGCGGGCGCTGGTGCTGCTGAATATCGACGAGGTGATCGCCCTGATTCGCAGCAGCGACGAGCCCAAGGCGGCGCTGATGGCGCGTTTTGCCCTGAGCGAGCGCCAAGCCGACGACATTTTGGACATCCGCTTGCGCCAACTGGCGCGGCTCGAGGCGATTCGGATCGAGCAAGAGCTGAGCGAGCTGCGCACCGAGCAGGGCCGGCTCGAAGAGGTGCTGGCGCAACCGGCCAGCCTGCGCCGCTTGCTGGTGCGCGAGATCGAGGCCGACGCCAAGGCCTTTGGCGACGCGCGCCGCACCCTGATCCAGTCCGAGCGCAAGGCCAGCGCCGAAGTCAAGCTGATCGACGAGCCGGTGACGGTGGTGGTGTCGGCCAAGGGCTGGGTGCGCGCCCGCAGCGGCCACGGCCACGAGGCCGGCGGATTTGCCTTCAAGGCCGGTGACGCGCTCTATGGCGCCTTCGAGTGCCGCACGGTCGATAGCCTGATCGTGCTGGGCAGCAACGGCCGCGCCTACAGCGTGCCGGTGGCCAGCCTGCCCGGGGCCCGTGGCGACGGCCAGCCGATCACCAGCCTGATCGAGCTCGAGAGCGGCACCCAGCCGCAGCACTACCTGGCGGCGGCGGCGGCGGTGCAGTGGCTGCTGTGCGGCTCGGGCGGCTACGGGCTGCTGGCCGCGACCGAAGATTTGCTCTCGCGCCAGCGCGCCGGCAAGGCTTTTTTGGCGCTGGCCGAGGGCGAAAGCCTGTGCCCACCGGCGCCGGTGGCCGGGGCGCAGCAGGTGTGCGCGGTGTCGGCGGCGGGGCGCATTTTGTGCTTCGAGCTGGCCCAGCTGCGGCATCAGCCCAAAGGCGGGCGCGGCCTGCAACTGATCAGCCTCGAGGCGAGCGATCGGCTGGTGGGCGCGCAACCCTACACGCGCAGCGTGCGCATCGAGGGCACGGGCCGGGGCGCCAAGCCGCGCGAAGAGACGCTGGAGCTGCGCAGCCTGAACAACGCCCGCGGACCCAGGGGCGGCAAGGGCAAGCCGGGCAACTTTGGCTTCAAGCCCGAGCGCATCGTGCGCGTGCTTTAGGGCTTGGGCGCCAGCTCGGCGATCATTTCGATTTCGACGCAGGCCCCAAGCGGCAATTGGGCCACGCCAAAGGCGCTGCGGGCGTGCGCGCCCACGACTGGGCCAAAGACTTCGGCCAGCAGCTGCGAGCAGCCGTTGGTGACCAGGTGCTGCTCGGTGTAGCTGTCGGTCGAGTTCACCAACCCCATCACTTTGACGATGCGGCGCACGCCGTTGAGGTCGGTGCCGGCGGCCACGCAAGCGGCGTGCAGCGTGCCCAGCAGGTCGATGGCCACGGCGCGTGCGGCCGCTTGGCCTTCGGCGGTGTTCAGGTTCAGGCCCAGCTGCCCGACCCACGGCTGGCCGCCGCGTTTGGCGATGTGGCCGCTGAGCATGACCAAGTTGCCGGTTTGCACAAAGGGCAGGTAGGCCGCCGCCGGGGTGCCCACGGGCGGCAGTTCGATGTTCAAGGCTTGCAGGGTGTGATAGACGCTCATGGGGGGCTTGGGTAAAGGTGGAATGGGTGGACGGCGGTGGGGGAATCGTGCGCTGGAAATGGGCGGCTGCGTTTGAAGGCAGCGGCTGCGCTTGAGTTTGAGGTTGCAGCGCACAGCAATTCTAGGGCGATATGATGCGTGCAGATGTACGCGTGGATGCGTGCGGAAAAGTGGCCGCCGCGTCAGCAACCTAGAGCAGGGGGGCAGCAGGGATGGACAAACCCGTGGCAACGCACGCCGCGCTGGCGCTGGGCTTGCCGCTGATGCTGGGCGGCATCGGCGGTGCGTGGCTGCAGTTGCAGCAGCCGCTGCTGTGGTCGGCCGGGATCTATGGCGCGCTGGCGGCGGCGGCGCTGCTGCTGGGCGCGCTGCTCTGGGGCCGCCAGCCGAGCCTTGGGGGTGCCAGGCAAAAGCTGTGGAGCCTGGGCTGGCTGCTGGTCGGGGTGGGGCTGTTGTTTGCCAGCACGGGCGGCCGGGCGCTGTGGTTTCAGGCCGGGGCGCTGGATGCGCAGCTCGAAGGGCGCGATCTGGTGCTCGAAGGTTACGTGGCCGGTTTGCCGCGCCAAGGCGAGCTGGGCTGGCAGTTTGAGTTTGTGGTGCTGCAGGCCTCGCTGGCTGAGGCCGGTGGCCGCAGCAGGCAAGCCGGGCCAGTGGGCCAAACCGCTCTCGTGGGCGGAGCAGCCCTTCCCGGCGAAGCAGCCCCACCCGGCCAATCCGGCCAAGCGGTGCAGGTGCCGCAGCGGCTGCGGCTGGCGTGGTTTGCGCCGCGCCCGGGGCGTGGGCAGCAGGCACAGGCGGGCGCGCAAGGTGCAAACCCCGGCCAGCTGGCGCAAGCCGGCGCGCAAGTGGGCGTCGCGGGCCTGCCCGAGCTGCGCGCCGGCCAGCGCTGGCGCCTGACGGCGCGCTTGCAGCGCCCGCACGGCTTGGCCAATCCGGGTGTCTTCGATTTTGAGCTGCGGCTGTGGGAGCAGGGCATCCACGCCACCGGCAGCGTGCGCGCCGGGCCGGCCACGCCGGCGCCGCAGTTGCTTGGCCACGGCTGGCATTTTCCGGTGCAGCAGGCGCGCCAGTGGGTGCGCGACCGCATGCAAGAGCGCGTCCAGCCCGCTGCCACGGCCGGGGTGCTGGCGGCGCTGGTGGCGGGCGACCAGGGCGCGATCCCGCAAACGCACTGGGAGACCTTTCGCATCACCGGCGTGACGCACTTGATGGTGGTTTCGGGCACGCACATCACGCTCTTTGCCTGGATGGCGATGGTGCTCATCGGCCTGCTCTGGCGCGTGGCCGGGCGGCGCTGGCCGGCGCTGCTGCTGGCCGTGCCCACGCCGGTGGCGGCGGGCTTGGGCGGGCTGGCGCTGGGTTTTGCATACGCGGTGTTTTCGGGCTGGGGCGTGCCGGCGCAGCGCGCGGTGCTGATGCTGACCACCCTGGTGCTGCTGCAGCTCAGCGGCCGCCAGTGGCCGTGGCCCTTTATGTGGCTGGCGGTGATGCAGATGGTGGTGCTGCTCGACCCCTGGGCTTTGCTGAGCCCCGGTTTTTGGCTCAGCTTCGTGGCGGTGGCGATTTTGTTTGCCACCGGCCAGCCGCTGCCCACCGACGGGCGCAGCGGGCGCCACTACGTGCTGGGGCTGGTGCGCACGCAGGCGCTCATGACGCTGGCCTTGGCCCCGCTGCTGCTGCTGTGGTTTGGCGAGTTTTCGCTGGTGGGCCTGCTGGCCAATCTGCCCGCCATTCCCTGGGTCACGCTGCTGGTGACGCCGCTGGCGCTGGCTGGGGTCTTGATCTGGCCGCTGTGGCTGCTGGCGGGCTGGATGATCGATCTGCTGATGCTGTGGCTGCAAGCCCTGCAGCAATGGCCCTGGGCCGCCATCACCCGGCCCGCGCTGCCGCTGCTGCTGGCGCTGCTGGCCGCGCTCGGCGGCGTGCTGCTGGTGCTGCGCTGGCCGTGGTCTTTGCGCGCCTGGGGGCTGCTGCTGATCTGGCCGGCGCTGGCCTACAGCCCGGCGCGCCCGCCGCCGGGGCATTTCGAGTGGCTGGCGGCCGACGTGGGGCAGGGCACGGCGGTGATCGTGCGCACCCAAAACCACACCCTGGTCTATGACACCGGGCCGCCCATGGGGCCGCACAGCAACGCCGCCGCGCGCGTGCTGCTGCCGCTGTTGCGGCGCCACGGCGAGCAGCCCAGCAAGGTGCTGATCAGCCACATCGATTCCGACCACGCCAGCGGCATAGGCACGCTGGCGCAGGCGTTCCCGCAGGCGGGGTGGCTCACCTCTTTCGACACCCAGCGCTGGGGTCTGCAGAGTCAGCGCTGCCTGGCGGGGCAGAGTTGGGTTTGGGACGGGGTGCCGTTTCGCATCCTGCACCCGGGCCCGGCCGACTACGCCGCGCGCCGCTCCAACAACGCCATGTCGTGCGTGCTGCAAGTGGGGCAGGGCGCGGCTTCGCTGCTGCTGCCGGGCGATATCTACATCGAGGAGGAAACCCGCTTGGCGCTGGCGCAGCCCGATTTGCGCGCCGGGGTGCTGCTGGCGGCGCACCACGGCAGCCGCACCTCGAGCGGGCCGGTCTGGCTCAACACGCTGCAGCCGCAGTGGGTGGTGATCCAAGCCGCCCACCGCAGCCGCTACGGGCACCCGCACCCGCAGGTGCTGGCGCGGCTGCAAGAGCGCGGCATCCCGTGGGTGGCGACACCGCTGTGCGGGGCCGCTTGGGGCAGCAGCCAGCGCCCGGACGAGCTGCACTGCCAGCGCCAGCAGCGCCAGCGCTATTGGCAGCACCCGGATGGGCACGGCGCACTGCCCGCGCCGCCCTAGGGGTGTGTTTTAGAGCGGTGGCAGCACGTCCAGCCGCCGCGCCGGCCAGTCGAGCACGGCGCAGCGCCGGTGCATCAGGGGAGCCAGATCGGGGTGTGCCTCGGTGATCACTTGGGTGGCGAAGTGGGCCAGAAAACGCGCCCGCAACTCGGCCCCAGCGCGCTCGACACCTTGGTTTTCGTAGGGCATGGAGGTCAGCAGCAAAAAACCGTCGGGGGGGATGCGCCCGGCGCGCATGTTGCTGTGGATGATGTCGGCGGCGGTGCGGATGGGTTGCGCCAAGTCTGGGCTGTAGGGCCCGATCATCAGGGCCAGATTGGGGGTGTGCAGAAAGTCAAAACCGCGCCCGAGGCAGATCACCCATTCGCGGTGCTCGATCGCCAGCGCCCGCGCTTGCTGCTGGCGCACGCCGGCCACGTGGGCCAAGTTGCCCAGCAGCAGCGGCAGCAAGTCGGCGCGCACCGGACGCGGCAGGCCGGGCAGGGTGCGCACCAGCTGCGCCTCCAGCGCCAGGGCGTCGGGTTCGGTACTGGCTGGCGGCTGGGTGCGGGCATCGGGCTCGGGTTGGCTGGTCGTGGCACCAAAGGCGGCCAGATCGAGCACGCTGCCGTCGGGGCCGTGCAGCAGCAGGGCTTCTTCGTCGGTCTCGAAGCCGCAGACGATCGGATAGACGCTCTGGTGCGCGGCGCCAAACAATTCCGACACTTGGGCGTGAATGGCCCAAGCGTGCGCCATGCTGTCGTCGCGCCGATAGCGAAAACCGGCGCAACCGCGCTTGCGCTCGCCGCGCGACCAGTGGTAGGTGATGAGCAGCAGCACCCGGCGCCCGCTCTGCGTTTGGTTGTTGACGAAGTCGATCAGCAACTGGCTCAAGTAGGGCCAGCCGAGGTTGAACATGCCGCCCAGATTGCGAAAGGGCGTGATGATGCCTGCGGGCAGCTGGGTGGCCAGCGCGAGGTTGACGCGCCCGTCCATGCACATCAGGGCGGCGATGGCGCTGGGGTGCTGCGCCCGGTAGCGCTGGCGCTCCAGCCAGGCCTCGGGGCCGCGAAAGGCCTCGCCGTGGCGCTGCGCCAAGTCAAACAGCCAGTCGATGCGCTGGAGGATCGGGCTTTGGTGGATCGATTGCGGTGGGGGCGCGCTTAAGGTGGCCGGAGTGGGTGCGGGCATAGATTCAACTCCTCCGCCGCGCCCGCACCGCCTGCCCCAGGTCGATCACCGCCATGACGTAGTAGCTGCTGGGGTTGTAGCGCGAGATGGCAAAAAAGTTTTGCGTGCCCAGCCAGTGGCTGGCAGGTTGGCCGCCGCGCGCCGGGTCGCCTTGCTCGAGCTCGACCAGCGCCAGCAGGCCGTTGTGCTGCGCCGCGGCGCCACCGGGTTGCACGCCCAAGGCCTGCAACTGCTCGAGCGTGAAGCTGGGGCGGATGCTGGGGGCGAGCAGGGTGGGCAAATCGAGCCGCGCCGGGTCGAAGCTGAGCGGGAAGTGGGTGGGCATGCCGGGCTGCCAGCCGTGCCCGACCAAAAAATTGGCCACCGAGCCGATGGCGTCGGGCACGCTGTCGATCAGGTCGATGCGGCCGTCGGCGTCGAAATCGACGCCAAAGCGCGGCCAGTTGCTGGGCATGAACTGCGGCAGCCCGATGGCGCCAGCGAAGCTGCCGCGCCAGGCGTCGGGGGGGCGCGGGTGCTGGTGGCTCAATTGCAAAAAGGCGGCCAGCTCGGAGCGGAAAAACTCGCTGCGCTGGGCCGCGCGTGGGTGCTCGGGTGGGAAGTCAAAGCCCAGCGTGGCCAGCGCGTCGAGCACGCGGTGCGTGCCCATGTGGCGGCCGTAGAGCGTCTCGACGCCGATGATGCCCACGATGAGCCAATCGGGCACGCCAAACTCGCGCTCGGCGCGCGCTAGGCTGGCCTCGTGCTGCTGCCAAAAGCGCAGCCCGGCCTGGATGCGCACCGGCTCCACGAAGCGCGCCCGGTAGGCCGGCCAGTCGCGCAGGGTGCCGCGCGGCATGGGCGTCATGAGGCGCACGATCTGCGGCCGGTGCCGGGCTTCGTGCCCGATCCAGCGCTCGGCCCAGCCGTCGCTCCAGCCCTGCTCGGCGTCGAGCTGGCGCGCAAAGGCCAGCGCGGCGGGGTGCTGGGCGAAGCCGCCGGGGGTGGCTGGAGCCGAAACGGCGGGCGCTGGCAAGGCGGCCGCAGGCAGGGTGCCAGGGCCGGGGTGGGCCAGAGCACGCGCCGGCAGCAGGGCGCTGGGCAGCACGGCAGCGCCCAGCGCCGCCAGCGTGAAGCGGCGGCGCTGGGTTTGGGTGGGCGCGGGTTCCAAGATGGCAAGGGCTGGCTTGAGGGGCATGTTCAAGGGGGTCGGGGCAGTGGGGGCAACTGGCGCCATTGTCGGCGCAAATCGTTCAGGTCGAGCCGCTGGGTCGGGTCGTAGCGTTGGGCTTCAAGCCGCAGCAGCCACTGGCTCCACGCGGCGGCGGTGGCGGTGGGGCAGGCTGTGGGCAGGGCGGCAGCGAGCTGGCGCGGGGTGGCCGGGGCTGGCACCACGCCACCGGCTTCGGCCACAGCCTTGCGGGCGCGTTGCAGCAGGCGCAGCCAGGGGTCGGGGCGCGGCCGCAGCCATTGCAGCCAAGCCACGGCGGCCAAGGTGGCCAGGCACAGCAGGCCCACCAGCAGGTACAGCAGCTGCTGCCAGTGCGGGGTGCTAAAGCCGAGCTGGCGCAGCAGCTCGAGCTGGCGGTTCTGGCCGTAGTCGAGCACCCATTGGTTCCAGCGGTTGTTGCTGGCCTCCCAGATGGCGCGCATCTGGGCCAGCATGTCGGGGTTGATCTGGATCAGGGCCGCTGCGATGGGCCCCGGTGGCGGCAGCAGTCGCTGCAGGTCGGTGGTGCGCGCCGGCGCCACGTGCGCGGTGGGGTCGATGCGCGTCCAGCCTTGGGCATCGAGCCAGACTTCGGCCCAGGCGTGGGCGTCGCTTTGGCGCACGGTCCAGAAGCCGTCGATGGGGTTGAGCTCGCCGCCGTGGTAGCCGGTGACGATGCGCGCCGGGATGTCCAGCTCGCGCATCAGCACCACAAAAGCCGAGGCGATGTGCTCACAAAAGCCCTCGCGGCGATCGAACCAAAATTCGTCGGCGCTGTGGCGGCCAAACACGCCCGGCTCTAGGGTGTACTGGTAGCCGCCGGTGCGCAGGCGCAGCAGCACGGCGTCGATCAGCTGCGGCGCGCTGGCGTTGGGCCCCAGCTGCTGGCGCAGTTCGGCCGCAAGCTGGCGCGTGCGTGGGTTAAAGCCGGCGGGCAGCTGCAAGTTGGCCGCCAGCGTGGCGGCGGGCCGCAGCGGGCGGTGCTGCAGCTCGGGCCAGGCCACGGCCTCGAAGCGGGTGACTTCGGTCAGGGGCCGCGGCAATATCCATTGCAGATCGGGCGTGAGCTGCGCGCTCTGGATGCCGATGGGCGGCAGCTCCGGCGTGGTTTGCAGCGTCAGCACCCAGGGCTGGTGGCTGGGCTCCATGGTCAGGCGGTAGCGCAGCGGCGTGCCGGCGCTTTGCAGCTCGGTCTGCAAGGCGGCGCTGGCGTGCTCGGGCAGGCTGTGCTGGCCGTACTGGGGCAGCCACTGCTGGCCGTCGAAGCGGCTAAAAACCGGGCCGCGAAAATACAGCTGATTTTGCGGCGGGCGGCGGCCGTCGAGGAATTCGACGCGCAAGGCCACGCTGGGGTCGAGCGCCAAGCGCGCGATCTGCCCCACCTGCATCTGCCCTGAAAGGCCGCTGCGGCCCATCTGGGCGTCGGTGGGGATGTGCCACAGCGGGCCAAAGCGCGGAAACAGCACAAACAGCAGCAGCATCAGCGGCGCCCCAAGCAGCACCAGGGTGCTGGCTTGGCGCAGCGCTTGGGTGAGCGGCGGGCGCCCCAGCGGCAGATGCGCCAGCACGAGGCCAGTGAGCAAGCCCAGCAGCGCCGGCACGATGCCCAGCGCGGTGAGCAAAGACTGCGAGTGCAGCAGCAGCGTCAGCAGGGTAAAAAAGCCCAAGAAAAACACCACCAGCGCGTCGCGGCGGGCGCGCAGCTCGAGCGTTTTGAGCGCCAGCAGCAGCACGATCAGGTTGCTTCCGGCCAGGGCACCCCAAAGCTGGCCGTGGTGCAGCCAGGTGCCAGCAAGCGCCAGCAGCAGCAGGGCCAGCATGACTGCGCGGCCGGGCAAGGGCTGGCCGCGCAGCGCCAGCACGGCGCGCACGAGCAACAGCAGCAGCGCCAGTGCGCTGGCCCACAGCGGCTGGTGCGCGCTTTGCAGCAGCACGATCCAGCCCACCACGCCGAGCAAAAACAGCGTGTCGCGCAGCTCGCGCGGCCAAGTGCGCGGGGCCAGCGCCGCGGGCAGCGCCAGCTTCGTCAGCGCCATGCCAGTGCCTCTAGGCAGCGCTGGCGCTGCGCCGCGCCCTGCTCGGGGGCGATTTCGAAGCCCGGCAGGCGCAAGCCGTAGCGCAGCCCCAAGGCATCGGCTTGCAGCACCCAGGCGCACAGGCGCGAGCGGCGCGCTTCTTCGTCGTGCAGCTGGCAGCGCGCGTGTTCCAACCACAACTCGGCTGCGGCCGGGTGGCTGAAGTCGCGGCTGACCCACTGTGCGCGCTCATTGCCGGCCAGGCGCGCGGCTTTTTTCCAGAGCACCCACTTGAGCGGGTCGCCGCGCCGGTAGGGGCGGGCGCCGTCGGTTTCGCCGCTGCGTTGGGCGGCGTGGGGGCCGCTGGCGGGGCCGTCCTCGTGTGTGGCGGCCAGCGGCAGCGCCGGGGCCGGGGTCTCGGGGGCCGGATAGACCCACAGCTGCGCCGCCGGCCGCCACCAATGCCAGACCTTGAAGGTGCCCAGCGGATACAAGGTCTGCACCCGCAGCGCGGGCAGCGGCAGGCGGCCGCGCTGCTGCGTGGGGTAGGCCAGCTGCACGCTGTGCTGGTCTTGGGGGCCGACATCGGCCCAGACGTCGCTGGCCGCAGGGCCGCTGCCCAGCCACTGCAGCCCCACGGCGTAGCGCGCACGCCGCGAGGGGTTGTGCAAGTGGATTTCGACCGCGGCGCTCTGGCCAGCAAACACCGGCGCAGCGGGGTGCAGGCTCAGCTCCAGCCCGGCCAGGTTGCGGTGCCCCACCCAGACCCCAGCCGCCGCACTGCCGGCGAGCATGAAAGTGAGCAGGTAGCCTAGGTTGAGCTGGTAATTGATGCTGCCCAGCAGCAACAGCAGCAGCGTAAAGCCCAGCATCCAGCCCGCACGGGTGGGCAGCAGGTAGAGGTTGTGGTGGTGCAGCGCGGTTTGGTCTTGCTGTGGCAAGCGGCGCAGCCACCAAGCGCGCAGGCGCGGCACAAAGGTGGTTTGGATCATGGCTGGCATGAGCGATTGCCTCTCAGT
>Ga0208101_10134_pt1 | contig 12564 bp, 9 predicted proteins | sample Subbioug_CSW11AC_FD_184823 | JGI IMG/M metagenome (GOLD analysis project Ga0208101, IMG submission 184823) | Serpentinite rock and fluid subsurface biosphere microbial communities from McLaughlin Reserve, California, USA - CR12Aug_CSW11AC (SPAdes) | ecosystem: Environmental > Terrestrial > Deep...
TGCCGAAGTCCAGCCCCTTGTCGCGCATTTCGCTCAAGATGAAGTTGGTGGTGCCGTTGATGATGCCCGCCACCCACTGGATGCGGTTGGCCGTCAGGCCCTCGCGCAGCGCCTTGATGATCGGGATGCCGCCAGCCACCGCCGCCTCGAAGGCCACCATCACGCCGCGCTGCTGCGCCGCTTGGAAAATCTCGGTGCCGTGCACCGCCAGCAGCGCCTTGTTGGCCGTGACCACGTGCTTGCCGGCGGCGATGGCCTCGAGCACCAGCGTGCGCGCCACCCCGATGCCGCCGATGAGCTCGACCACGATGTCGATCTCGGGGCGCGCGATCACCGCGCGCGCATCGGCCAGCACCGGCACCGAGTCGCCGACGATGGCGCGCGCGCGCTCGAGGTCGAGATCGGCCACGGCCGCGATGGCGATGCCACGCCCGGCGCGGCGCTGGATTTCGGTCTGGTTGCGGCGCAGCACGTCGTACACGCCGCTGCCCACGGTGCCGATGCCGAGCAGGCCTACTTGTATGGGTTTCATCGCCAAAGGTGCTTTCTGCAAAAAAATAGGGGATGGAGGTGCCGCGGCGCGGGCGTTTTCAGGTGTTGTGGCGCTTGCGCAACTGCGCCAGAAAGCGCGCAATGCGCCCGATGGCTTCGCTCAGGTCGTCGGCGTGCGGCAGGAAAACCAAGCGGAAGTGATCCGGTTGCGGCCAGTTAAAGCCCGTTCCCTGCACGATCAGCACTTTTTCTTCGGCCAGCAGGTCGTAGGCAAACTGCTGGTCGTCGGCGATCGGGTACACCTTGGGGTCGAGGCGCGGGAACATGTACAGCGCCGCCTTGGGCTTGACCACACTCACGCCCGGAATCTGGCTCATGAGCTCGTAGGCCAGATCGCGCTGGCGGCACAGGCGCCCGCCCGGGGCCACCAGGTCTTTGATGCTCTGGTAGCCGCCGAGCGCGGTCTGGATCGCCATCTGGCCCGGCGTGTTGGCGCACAGGCGCATCGAAGCCAGCATGTTCAGGCCCTCGATGTAGTCGCGCGCGCGCCGTTTGTCGCCCGAGACCACCATCCAGCCGGCGCGGTAGCCACAGGAGCGGTAGTTTTTGCTCAGGCCGTTGAAGGTCAGCACCAGCACCTCGTCGGCCAGCGCCGCCACGCTGGTGTGGCTGGCGCCGTCGTACAGGGTTTTGTCGTAAATCTCGTCGGCAAAAATCACCAAGCCGTGCTGGCGCGCGATCTCGACGATTTCGCGCAGCAGGTCGTCGGGATACAGCGCGCCGGTGGGGTTGTTGGGGTTGATGACGACGATGCCCTTGGTCTGCGGCGTGATCTTGCGCCGGATGTCGTCGAGGTCCGGCAGCCAGCCGCTGCCTTCGTCGCACAAATAGTGCACCGGCGTGCCCCCGGCCAGCGCCACGCTGGCGGTGTAGAGCGGGTAGTCGGGGGCCGGGATCAGCACCTCGTCGCCGCTGTTGAGCAGGGCGTTGAGGCTCATGCTGATCAGTTCGCTGGCGCCGTTGCCCAGGTACACGTCATCGACCGTGACCCCGGCCACGCCTTTTTCTTGGGTGTAGTGCACCACCGCCTTGCGCGGCGCAAACAGGCCCTTGCTGTCGGTGTAGCCGGCTGCCGTGGGCGTGGGCAGGTTGCGGATCATGTCTTGCACGATCTCGTCGGGCGGCTGCAAGCCAAAGGCGGCGATGTTGCCGATGTTGAGCTTGATGATCTTGTGGCCTTCCTCCTCCATGGCGCGCGCTTTGTCGAGCACGGGGCCGCGGATGTCGTAGCAGACGTTGGCCAGTTTGGCTGATTTGAGCAGCGGCGGTGTGGGCATGGCAGGTGGGCTTGGGCGAGCAGGATGAGCGAAACCTATAATTTCACCACACTTTAACCGCCCTAGCTAACCGCCCTAGCCCAAACCCGCCGCCATGAAACTGCAACCCGACCGCATCGAGAGCACCACCGTGCGCGCCCACGGGCCAGGCTGGTTGCAGATCGGCGACACCACCTACCGCCACAGCCTGTTGCTGTGCGCCGACGGCCGCATCCAGCCTTGGGACTGCACTCGCCACGCCGACATCGCGCTGCCGCACTTTGCCCTGCTGGCCGCTTGGCAGCCCGAGCTGCTGCTGCTGGGCAGCGGTGCGCGGCTGCGCTTCGTCGCCCCAGCGCTGCTGCGCCCCTTGATCGACGCCGGCATCGGCGTCGAGACCATGGACACCCTAGCCGCCGCGCGCACTTACAACATTCTGGCCGGCGAAGGGCGCCGGGTGGCGGCGGCGCTGCTGATTGAGCCTGAAGCACGCACGTCTTGACCAGCACACCCCAGCGGCTCGACGCCGCCACCTTGGGCAAAATCGTTTTTGCGCGCTTTTTGGAGCAACCCTTGGCGACACTGGAGCGCCAAGTGGCGACACTGGAGGCGTCGCCCGCTTACGCCGATCTGTGCTCGACCCTCGAGTGCGGCATCTTGCCCGGTGCCCGCCTGACTGAGCAACCCAGGCCGGGCTCGGTCTTGGCGCTGGGCGAAGTCTGCCTCGACTCGCCCACGCCGGCGCTGCTCTACCAGCGCGCCAGCTTCGTGCGCGAATACCGCTTCGACTCCTCGGCCCTAGAGGCGCACCTGCGCTCTCGGGCTCCGGCCGGCGCGCTCTCGAGCGCCATCCACCGGATGAAGCTGATCAACAGCCGCAACCGGCTGACGCACACCTTGGTACACGAACTGGTGGCGCTCCAGAGCCGCTTTCTCTACACCCGCGATCCACTCGACCTGATCCCCATGACCCAAGCCGAACTGGCGCAGCGACTGAACCGGCGCGCCAACCTGAGCCTGCGCGCTGATGCCGGGAGGCTTTCGCGGCTGCTCAAACACCTGAGCCTGCGCAACGCCGACGGCGTGTTGCTGCCCCTGAGTACCCTGCTGGCGCGCTCGCGCCAAGTCCACGGGCATTGGATCGACCATCTGCTCAAGCAGGAAAAGCAGTGGTTGCTCAACGGGCAGATCCGCGCCCCGCTGCCGGATCAGGCCCTCGCCGAGCACTTGGCCGCGCACCACGGCATCCGCCTCGGCCGGCGCACGGTAGCCACGATCCGGCAGCAGCTCGCCATCCCCGATTGGCGTGAGCGCAAGCTGCGCAAAAGCTACTTGGCGGTAACCGAGGGGTTTTCGCCCCTCTTGCTGCTGTCGCGCCAGGCGCTGAGCGCGCTCATACCGGCCCAGCCCGGCGTCTATGAAATCCGGGCCAGCAGCGAGACCTCGCTCAGCGGCGGCCCGGCCCTCACGCTGCCCTCCACGGTGCTCTACATCGGCTCCTCGGGCAATCTGCGCAAGCGCCTGTGGAACCATCAGCGCGGCAACACCGGCAACCCTGAGTTGCTGCGCTATTTGGCAGAATTTCCGGTTCGGGTACGATTTCGTGTCGTAGGTAGCGACTGGCGCAGCCTAGAACGCGAACTCTACCGTGTACACTGCGAGACTTTTGGTGCCCCACCACCATGCAACCGCATGAGTCCATGATCGATTCTGGTTCTGAAGCTGGCGTTATCACCACCGGGAGAGAAAATTGCGCAAGCAAGCAAGCAACTTCATTGCACCGGAGTGGGTGGCGATGAAGGCCGGAAAAATGCGCCCCTTGGCCGACGCCGCTGAGGCGATGATGGCGCTGCTCGGCCTCGACGGCGCCGCACTGGAGCAGCGCACCGCCTTTCTGGCGTTCGGTGACGACGACGCAGCCCGGCTGCGGCGCTTGCACGCCCTGCTGGCCGACACCGACACAGCGTTCGTCGAGCATTTTTACAGCCACCTGCTGCGCTTCGAACCCACCCGCCGCCTGCTTCCGGAGCAGGCCACCCTAGAACGACTCAAGCGCACCCAGACCCGTTACTTCCAAACCCTGACCGCTGGCGAGTACGACTTGGATTACGCGCGCGAGCGCCTGCGCGTCGGCATCGCACACCAGCGCATCGGGCTCGAATCGCCTTGGTACCTAGGGGCCTATGCCCAGTACCTGTCGGGTCTGTTGCCGCAGGTCGCACAGCACCTCGAAGACGAGCCCGAGCAGCAGCTGGCCACGCTCCAGTCCCTGCTCAAGGTGGTGCTACTCGACATCAGCTTGGCCGTAGATGCCTACCTGCAAACCGACCGGCAGGCGATGGCGGTCCTGAAGCAATATTCGGAACTGGTGTTTGCCGCCCTGCCCAATGGCCTCGTGGTGCTGACGGCCGATGGCCGCGTGTTGTCCGCCAACCGGGCTTTCCTGCGCCGCTTCGGCTTCGACCAGGCCGACTTGCACGGCCAGCCCCTGCTCGAATGGGTGCACGCCGATGGCTTGGCTGAGCGCCTGGCCCAAGTGCGCCAGAGCCAGCACCCGATCCGTGACCTGGTGCTGACCATGGCTGCTGCCGGCGGTTCGGCGCCGCTGCCGGTGCGGGTGACGATCACTGGCATCCGGCTTGCGGAAGAAGAAGAAGAAGAAGAAGAAGAAGAAGCGCGACTGTTGCTGATCGTCGAGGACATCACCGAGCAGGCACGCCTGCAACAAGCCCTGCGCGACAGCGAAGCCGATTTGTTGCGCGCCCAGCGCGTGGCGCGCATTGGCAGTTGGCGCCTCGATTGCACCGATGGCTCGCTGCACTGGACGCCCGAGGTCTATCGCATGTTTGGAATCGCTCCGGGCACGGCACTCGACTACCCTACCTTCCTGCGATGCGTGCACCCGGACGACCACGAGATGCTTGATGCCACCTGGCAGGCCGCACTCCACGGTGCCACCTACCGGGTCTGTCACCGCATCGTCGTCAACGGCAGCATCCGCTGGGTGGAAGAAAACGCCGAGTTCGAGCGCGCCACCGATGGCACGGTCTTGCGCGCCATCGGCACCGTGCAAGACATCACCGAGCGCAAGGCCGACGCCGAACAGATCGAATACTTGGCCTTCTACGACCCGCTCACTGGCCTAGCCAACCGCGCGCTGTTCACCGATCGGCTCAAACAGGAGCTGGCCGCGGCCGAGCGCAACCACCGGCAACTGGCGCTGCTGTACCTCGATCTGGACCGCTTCAAGGAAATCAACGACAGCCTCGGACACAACGCGGGCGACCGCGTGCTGGTGGAAACCGCCCGCCGTCTGCGTACGGCCTTGCGGCAGGAGGAAACCCTAGCCCGCCTAGGCGGCGACGAATTCGTCGTCATTGCCAGCTACACCCAACAGGGGGCAGACCGCATCGCCGAGCGCATTACAGCCGCCTTGAATGAACCGGTGCAGGTAGATGGCAGCGCCTTCATGCTCAGCGCCAGCATCGGTGTAGCCGTTTATCCAGACGATGGCCGCACCCCCGAGCAACTGCTGCAACACGCCGACATCGCCATGTACCGCGCCAAAGCCGAAGGCAGCGGCTTGCGCTTTTACCGCCCTGAAATGGGGGCCGACCTGACCCGGCGCCTCGAAATCGCCCGGCGCCTCGAGCAAGCCCTCAAATCCAACGGCCTGCACCTGTGTTACCAGCCCCAGGTGCAGCTGTCTTGCTCCAGCCTCATCGGCGCCGAGGCGCTGGTGCGCTGGAACGATCCCCAGTGGGGTCCGGTGGCACCGTCGCTGTTCATCCCGGTGGCCGAAGAACGCGGACTGATCGACACGTTGGGTGAGTGGGTACTGGGCCAGGCGTGCCGCCAAACCCGGCTCTGGCATGCCGACGGGCGTCCGCTCGCTGGTCGGATCGCGGTCAACGTCGCGGCACGCCAGTTTGATGACGACCGTTTCGTCGAGCGCATGATCGCCATCGCTCACGACGCCGGCCTGAGCCCCGCAGCGGTCGAGCTCGAGCTGACCGAAAGCGGCATGATGCGCGACCCGCAGCGCGCCATCGAGGTCACCCGGGCCCTGACGGCAGCCGGTTTCGCGCTGGCCATCGACGACTTCGGCACCGGCTATTCTTCGCTGGCCTACCTCAAGCGCTTCGATGCCCACAAACTGAAGATCGATATGTCTTTCGTGCGCGACATGCTGACCGACCCGAGCGATCACGCCATCGTCAAGACCATCATCGCCATGGGCCACAGCCTCGGTCTCGAGACCTTGGCCGAAGGGGTCGAGCAGGCGGCGCAGGCGCAAGCACTGGCCGCCTTGGGTTGCAACCAAGCCCAAGGCTACCATTTTGGGCGCCCGCTGACCGCCGACGCCTTTGCCCAGACGTGGTTGAGAGGCTGATTTCGCGGTAAAATCGAGAATTGATTTGGGTGCAGCGCGGGGCCGTCTGGTGATGGCGCAGCGCGGGTTGGCCTTTAGGGCAGGTGCCAGATCAGCACATTTTTGCGCAAGGGATACGCTACATGGCCGTCGTCGTCAACAAACCTATACCCGAATTCGAAGCCAGCGCCACGGGCGGGGTCAAGGTCACGCAGCAGTCGCATATGGGGCAAACGCTGGTGCTGTTTTTTTACCCCAAAGACAACACCCCCGGCTGCACCACCGAAGCGATGCAGTTTCGCGACCATTACGCCGATTTCGTCAAGGCCGGCGCGCAGGTGTTTGGCGTGTCGCGCGACAACATGAAGTCGCACGACGAGTTCAAGGCCAAGCTCGAACTGCCCTTTGAGCTGATCGCCGACACCGAAGAAAAAATGTGCCACATGTTTGGCGTGGTCAAAAACAAGATCATGTACGGCAAGAAGGTCAAGGGCATCGAGCGCAGCACCTTCCTCATCAGCCCCACCGGGGTGCTGCTGCAAGAGTGGCGCGGGCTCAAAGTGCCCGGGCACGTAGAAGAGGTGCTCAAGGCGGTCAAGCTGCTCAAAAAAGCGGCATAAACTCCGGTTTTCAGACTTTTTCGGTTTGGAGCGGCTTAAGTGCCGCTTGATGGCCGGCCCCATAGCCACCCATCCCCTGCCCTCTCCCCCACCCGCCCGTGCGTGGGCACACGAGTCGTGCATAATGTTCGCATGCCTCTGCCCCCCGCCCCCACCAAGAAGGCCGGCCGTCTGCCCGCCAAAGCTGTCAACCTCGCAGCCGCTTCGCCCTCCCCCTTGAGCCCCGCTCTGGAACCCGATCCAGACCAGCCGCCTGTGGCTGTGGCAGACAAAGCCGCCACCGGCGCGCGGCGCAGGGGTGTGCGCTCGGGTGTGACTCCGCCTGCCACGGTGCCGCCACCCGCAGCCGCCCCGGCACGCAGCGCCGACACCGCAACCCAAGCGCGGCCTGCGCTGGCAAGCCTCTTGTCCGCTCCAGCGACCCAAGAACCCATGCCGCGTGACCAGGCCGCGCCCAAGCCAGCGCCCGTGCCAGCGTCTGCTGCAGCCCCGGTCAGCGCCGCCGCCCCCGCCACCCACACCAAACGCAGCCCCGGCACGGCGGCCAAGAACGGCAACGGCAGCCGCGCCCCCAAGGGCCCCACGCGCTTGTTCGTGCTCGACACCAACGTGCTCATGCACGACCCGAGCAGCCTGTTTCGCTTCGAGGAACACGACATCTACCTGCCCATGGTCGTGCTCGAAGAGCTCGACAGCCACAAAAAAGGCATGAGCGATGTGGCGCGCAACGCGCGCCAAGCCAGCCGCATGCTTGACGCGCTGGCGGGCCAAAAGGGGGCCGACATCCGCCAAGGCCTGCCACTGGCGCCCAGCAGCAACCGCGAAGCCAGCGGTTTGTTGCTGTTCCAGACCGAGCTGCTGGCGCACCCTCTGCCGGCCAGCCTGCCTCAGGGCAAGGCCGACAACCAGATTCTGGGCGTGGTGCAGGCGCTCAAGCAGCAGCAGCCCGAGCGCGCGGTGGTGTTGGTGTCCAAAGACATCAATATGCGCGTCAAGGCGCGCGCGCTGGGGCTCGAGGCCGAAGACTACCAAAACGACAAAACGCTGGACGACGGCGAGCTGCTCTACCCCGGCTCGCTGGCGCTGCCGCACGATTTCTGGACGCGCCAGAGCAAAACCCTCGAGAGCTGGCAGCACGGCGGCCAGACCTACTACCGCATCAGCGGCCCGATCGTTGACAAGCTGGCGATCAACCAGTTCGTCTATTTCGAATCGGCCGGCGAGCCCGCCCTGTATGCGCGCGTCACCGAACTGCGGGCCAAACAAGCCGTGCTGCGCACGCTCAAAGACTACACCCACCTCAAGCATTCGGTGTGGGGCATCACCAGCCGCAACCGCGAGCAAAACTTTGCCCTCAACCTGCTGATGGACCCCGAGATCGACTTCGTCACCCTCGCCGGCACGGCGGGCACCGGCAAGACGCTGATGGCGCTGGCTGCGGGCCTGACGCAGGTGCTCGACGAGCGCCGCTACACCGAGATCATCATGACCCGCGCCACCGTGAGCGTGGGCGAAGACATCGGCTTTTTGCCCGGCACCGAAGAAGAAAAAATGGGCCCCTGGATGGGTGCGCTCGACGACAACCTCGAGTTTTTGGCCAAAGGCGACGGCGGCAACGCCGGCGAATGGGGGCGCGCCGCCACCAACGACCTGATCCGCAGCCGGGTCAAGATCAAGAGCATGAACTTCATGCGCGGGCGCACCTTCATGAACAAGTACGTGATCATCGACGAGGCGCAAAACCTCACGCCCAAGCAGATGAAAACGCTCATCACCCGCGCCGGCCCCGGCACCAAGATCATCTGCATGGGCAACTTGGCGCAGATCGACACCCCCTACCTGACTGAAGGCTCCTCGGGCCTGACCTACGCCGTGGACCGCTTCAAGGGCTGGCCACACGGCGGCCACATCACGCTGGCGCGCGGCGAGCGCTCGCGCTTGGCCGACTTTGCCAGCGAGGTGTTGTAGGCCAAGTCAAGCACGGAAGCAACTTTATCCACTTAGGCACCCCATGAACCAGCCCAACACCACCACCCTGGGGGGCCACGCCCTGCCCTCCTACCTCGACCCCGCGCATTTGGGCCCGTGGGGCGATTATTTGCAGCAGATCGACCGGGTGGCGCCCTACTTGGGCTCGCTCGGGCGCTGGATCGAAACCCTCAAACGGCCCAAGCGCAGCCTGATCGTCGATGTGCCGATCCGCCTCGACGACGGCCGCGTCGCGCACTTCGAGGGCTACCGGGTGCAGCACAACACCTCGCGCGGCCCCGGCAAGGGCGGGGTGCGTTTTCACCAAGACGTGACGCTGGCCGAAGTGATGGCGCTGGCGGCTTGGATGTCGATCAAAAACGCCGCCGTCAACGTGCCCTACGGCGGGGCCAAGGGCGGCATCCGGGTCGATCCCAGAACGCTCTCGCTGGCCGAGCTCGAGCGCGTCACGCGCCGCTACACGAGCGAGATCGGGCTCATCATCGGCCCGAGCAAAGACATTCCAGCCCCCGACGTCAACACCAACGAGCGCGTCATGGCTTGGATGATGGACACCTACTCGATGAACATCGGCGAGACCGCCACCGGCGTCGTCACCGGCAAGCCGATCGACCTCGGGGGCTCGCTCGGGCGCCGCGAGGCCACCGGGCGTGGGGTGGCGATCATCGGCACCGAAGCGGCGCAGCGCATCGGGCTCGAGCTGCAAGGCGCGCGCGTGGCGCTGCAAGGTTTTGGCAACGTGGGCAGCGTCTCGGCCAAGCTGCTGGCGCAAGCCGGGGCGCGCATCGTGGCGGTGCAAGACCACGGCGGCACGCTGTACTGTGGCGGCGGGCTCGATCCGGTGGCGCTGGCGCAGCACGTGGCGGCACAGGGCAGCGTGGCCGGCTTCGCCGGTGCCGAAACCTTGGACCCAGACGGCTTTTGGGATGTGGATTGCGACATTCTGGTGCCGGCTGCGCTGGAGCGCCAGATCACCGCGGCCAACGCGCACCGCATTCGCGCGCGCATGGTGATCGAAGGCGCCAACGGCCCCACCACGCCAGACGCCGACGACATCCTCAACGAGCGCGGCATTCTGGTGGTGCCCGACGTGATCGCCAACGCCGGCGGCGTGACGGTGAGCTACTTCGAGTGGGTGCAGGATTTCTCCAGCTTTTTCTGGAGCGAGGACGAAATCAACCAGCGCTTGGCGCAGATCCTGCGCGGCGCTTTCGATGCCATCTGGAAAGAGGCCAGCGAGCACCGCGTCAGCCTGCGCACCGCGACCTTCATCGTCGCTTGCCGGCGCATTTTGCAGGCGCGCGATCTGCGCGGCCTCTACCCCTGAACCGCCGATCGGCGCTGCGCCCTGCGCTGCGCTCTGCCTTGCGCTCTGCCTTGCGCTCTGGCCAAGCCCGCCACCCGCTGCACGGGCTTACTGCAGGGTCGGCTTGCGCAGCGCCCAGTCGGGGATGGGCACGATCGGCACCCCGTCTTGCAGCAGTTCGGCGGCTTGGGCGGGCGTGGTTTGGCCGCGTATGGCGCGCGGCTCCAGTTCGCCTTCATGCATCTGACGCGCTTGCTGGGCAAACTGCGCCCCCACGTCTTCGGTCTGCGTCAGCACCTCGCGCAGCACCCGCAGCAGCGCCGCTTGTTGTTGCTTGGGCTGCGCTGCGGCAATCTCGCCCGCTTGGGGCGCGCGGGTGGTGGTGGGAGCAACCCCCGTGCCGCTGGCCGGAGCTTGGTCCGTTGCGTCTGGCTCGAAGGGCTTGCGCCCGTGCCCGAGGTTGAGCCGCGGCGCGCTGAGTTGCTTGACGATTTGGGTGCAGCCGCACAGCGGGCACTCGATCAGGCCGCGCTCGCGCTGCGAGAGGAAATCGGCTTCGGAGGCAAACCAGCCCTCGAACACATGGGCGCTGCTGCAGGCCAGATCGAGCACTTTCATGCGCTTTCAGCCTCTGCGGTATGCGCTGCGGTATGCGCTGCGATAGGCGCTGCGATAGGCGCTGCGATAGGCGCTGCGTTCAACCGCGCTTGAGCAGCATGTAGCGGATGACAAAGCCGGGAAAGGCAAAAACCAGAAACAGCGACAAGCCCACGACGTAAAACTGCCAGCTCTGCGGATAAATCTGGCCCAAACTGGCCTCGATGCCGAGCGAAATGGCGCCGGCAATGAAGAAAAACAGCAGCAGCTCGGCCATGCGTATCCACAGCGGCTTGAGGCCGTCTTTGAGTGGAAACACCAGCAACAGGCGCTGATTGACAAAAGGCAGATTGGCCAACACCAACGCCAAGCCGAGCACCAGATAGGCGTAAAAATCGATATTCATGGGCTGCAGCTTAACTCAAACCAGCAGCGAAGCGATGGCTTGGGCGCAAAGGGCCAGCAGCGCACCCGGGAATAGCCCAAGCACCAGCAGCATCAAGCCATTGACCGAGAGCACCGCGCGCAGCTCGAACGGCGCTGAGATGGCTGCGGTTTGCGTGGGCACATCGAAATACATCACCTTGACCACGCGCAGGTAGTAGAACGCGCCCACCAGCGACATCAGCACCGCAAACACCGCCAGCCACAGATAGACGCCGTCGCCTGCCGCCAGCAGCGCTTGCAGCACCGTGAGCTTGGCATAAAAGCCCACCAAGGGTGGCACACCAGCGAGCGAGAACATGCCCGCTGCCATCACGCCGGCATAAAGCGGGCTGCGCTGGTTCAGGCCGGCGAGGTCGTCGATCTCTTCGGACTCGAAACCCTCGCGGCTGAGCAGCAAAATCACGCCGAACACCGCCAGCGTGGTGAGCACGTAGGTGACGATGTAGAACATGGCGGCGCTGTAGGCGGTGCTCATGTTGGCCGTGCTGCCGTCGGCGCCGACCCCGGCGACAAAGGCCAACAGCAGAAAGCCCACCTGCGCGATGGACGAAAAAGCCAGCATGCGCTTGAGGTTGGTCTGCGCCACCGCCGCCAGGTTGCCCACCAGCAGCGACAGCACCGCCAGCACCGCCAGCATCTGCTGCCAGTCGAAGGCCAAGGTGGGCATGGCCTCGACCAGCAGGCGCATGACGATCGCAAACGCGGCCAGCTTGGGTGCGGAACCGATAAACAGCGTCACCGCCGTGGGGGCGCCGTGATAGACGTCGGGCACCCACATATGGAACGGCACGGCCCCGAGCTTGAACGCCAGCCCGGCGACCAAGAACACCAGCCCCAGCATCAGCACCTGCGGCTGCGCCACCCCGGCCTCGATGGTCTGCGCCAGCGTGCGGATGTCGAGCGTGCCGGTGGCGCCGTAAATGAGCGACATGCCATAGAGCAGGAAGCCGCTGGCCAACGCGCCCAGCACGAAGTACTTCATCGCCGCCTCGGTGGCGCGCAAGTCGTCGCGGCGCAGCGCCACCAACGCAAAGCTAGACAGCGCCAGCAGCTCGAGCCCGAGGTAGATGATGAGCAGGTTGTGGCCCGAGATCATCACGTACATGCCCAGCAGCGCGAACAGACCCAAGGTGTAGAGCTCGCCGCCGCGCAGCATGCCGCGCGCACCGGCGTAGGGGCGGGCATAGACCAGCAGCACCATCATGGTCAGGGCGGCAAAGCACTTGAGCCAGTTGCCCATCGGGTCGCTCACCACCAAGCCGCCAAAACCGCTGAAGGTCTGGCCGCTGAGCGCTGCCGAACCGGTCAGGAAGGCAGCGCCGGCCAGCGTGAGCAGCGTCAGGTAATGCGTGGCGTGGCGCTGCGGCGACTTGAGGAACAGGTCGTAAATGGCGATCACGCAGACCATGACCAGCAGCAGCAGTT
>Ga0208101_10135_pt1 | contig 12466 bp, 16 predicted proteins | sample Subbioug_CSW11AC_FD_184823 | JGI IMG/M metagenome (GOLD analysis project Ga0208101, IMG submission 184823) | Serpentinite rock and fluid subsurface biosphere microbial communities from McLaughlin Reserve, California, USA - CR12Aug_CSW11AC (SPAdes) | ecosystem: Environmental > Terrestrial > Deep...
GGGCGACTCTGGTGATGGGCAAGAGAGGGATAGATTTAGCCGAGCACCGGGCACAAATGATCACGGAAGAAATGGTGGAGTGGGCAGACATGGTACTGACCATGACTAAGCGGCACAAAGAGGTGGTTTGCGAGCGTTTTCCTGCTGCTAAGGGCAAGATACATACTATTAAAGACTTTGCGTTAAGCGAGGCGGACAAGCAAGAAATTACGGCCAGACTTCATGCGCTCTATGCGTCTGTGGACGAGAAACGACGTCAGTTTGCTCTTAAAAACTCTCCCAACATTGCCGATCTGCAAATTAGACGCAGCGAGCTTTTAGCCGAGTTGCAGGCTGTGGAGGAACAGCTGGTGGAAATGCAAGGGCAACTTAGGGAGCTTCTCTACCGTGAACGGCAAGAAATTGAGAAAGTAGAGGCGTTTCTTGCCTCATCCGACGTAGCCGACCCTTTTGGGCAGGGCGAAGACATCTACCTGCAAAGTGCGGAAGAGATAGAATTGCTCTTAGCCAAGGTACACGAAAAACTAAAAGAGACTTCCTGAGGGCGCGTCTAGGACTTAGTTATGATAGAATATAGTTTGGATTATTGGTGAGGCAGGTGTTAAGTGGTGAGGATCTCGCTCGGATGTGACCACGCTGGGTACTCGCTCAAGCAAGAAATTTTAGGCCTACTCTCTCGCCTAGGGCACGAAACACAGGACCGCGGGTGCTTCAGTGAGCTTTCTGTCGACTACCCAGATTTTGCAGCATTAGTTTGCGACGATGTAGTTGGTGTAGAAGCTGATCTTGGTATCTTAATTTGTGGCTCTGGTATTGGTATGTCGATTGCTGCCAATAAGCGCTGTGGTGTGCGCGCCGCCCTCTGTCACGACACCTATTCGGCCAAGATGTCGCGTCAGCATAATGACGCTAATGTTTTATGTCTGGGGCAAAGGATTGTGGGCGTTGGTTTGGCCCTTGAGATTGTCACAGCTTGGCTAGAGAATGAGTTTGCGGGCGGAAAACACGCCTTGCGACTGCAAAAAATAGCTGAACAAGAGACGATTAACAAGACATGTAGAGGAGCGGATGACAGTGAGTTTAAAGTTAATTGACCCCGAGATCGCAGCGGTGCTTGATGAGGAGCTTGTGCGTCAGCAGCATCACTTAGAGTTGATTGCCTCTGAGAATTTTGTCTCGCGGGCCGTGCTAGAGGCCATGGGTTCAGTGCTGACCAACAAGTATGCTGAAGGATACCCAGGCAAGCGCTACTATGGTGGGTGCCAGGTGGTAGATAAGGCTGAAGACTACGCGCGTCAACGTGCGCTGCGTATTTTTGGTGGTGACCATGCCAATGTGCAGCCGCATTCCGGCGCACAGGCCAATATGGCTGTGTACTTTGCTTGCTTAAAGCCTGGCGACACGGTGCTCGGCATGAATCTCTCACATGGGGGGCATTTAACCCATGGCAGTCCCGTCAATTTCTCGGGGCAGCTTTACAACTTTGTCTCGTACGGGGTCGGTACGGACGGCTTTATCGACTACAGCGAAGTGGAGCGGCTAGCTCTAGAGCACAAGCCCAAGCTCCTCGTGGCGGGGGCCAGCGCCTACCCACGCAAGATAGATTTTAAGCGTCTTAAAGAGATCGCCACCCTCTCTGGATCCTTGTTTATGGTAGATATGGCCCACATTGCGGGCCTCGTGGCCACCGGCCTCCACGCCAGTCCTATTCCTTTTGCTGACTTTGTCACTACCACCACTCATAAGACGCTGCGTGGGCCACGTGGAGGCATGATCATCTGTACGGCAGACTGGGCCAAGGCCATTGACAAAGCAGTTTTTCCCGGCATGCAGGGCGGGCCGCTCATGCACACCATCGCCGCCAAGGCCGTCTCTTTCCAGGAAGCGCTCTTGCCAGAATTTGCCGCATACCAAGAGCAGGTTGTAGTCAATGCCAAAGCACTGGCTGATGGACTCTTGCGGCGTGGTTTTGACCTGGTGTCGGGCGGTACTGACAACCATCTGCTGCTCGTTGACTTGCGTAGCAAGGGGCTCACGGGCAAGAAAGCCGAAAAAGTCCTCGACAGCGTCGGCATAACGGTAAATAAGAACACCATCCCCTTCGACCCCGAGGGTCCGTTTACCACCAGCGGTATTCGCATTGGCACCCCCGCCATGACTTCGCGCGGCATGTCGGAAAGCGCTATGGCGAGGATTGCCGACCTAGTGGCCGATGCTCTGGAGAACAGCGACAAGGAAGAGGTGCTCGCAGACGTGAGAAAGGGCGTTGGCACCTTGTGTGCTGAGTTTCCGCTTTATGCGTAGCGAAAATAATGTCTACCTGCTAGACCACCCCCTTATCCAGCACAAGCTGACTTTTATCCGGGACAAGCATACCGGCTCCAAAGAATTCAGAGAGTTAGTGGACGAAGTAGCCATGCTCCTAGCCTATGAAGTGACGCGTCACCTGCCTTTAGAAGAGGTGGTTATAGAGACACCGGTAGCAAAGACGCACAGCAAAGTGCTCTCGGGCAAGAAGCTAGGCATCGTGCCCATTCTCAGGGCCGGTCTAGGCATGGTCAATGGGCTCCTCCGCCTTGTCCCTACAGCGAAAGTCGGCCATATCGGCCTGTACCGCGATCCAGATACCCTTTGCCCGGTTGAGTACTATGCCAAGCTGCCGACAGATGTGGCCGAAAGAGAGCTTATTGTCCTTGACCCCATGCTGGCCACGGGAGGCTCTGCCGTCGCCGCTATAAACTACCTGAAGGGCAAGGGCGCCACAAATATCAAGCTGATGTGCTTGATTGCCGCCCCAGAGGGTATTGCCACCGTACACGGCGCACACCCCGAGGTAGAGATATATACGGCGGCCATAGATTCGCATCTTAATGAACACGCCTACATAGTACCCGGCCTCGGTGATGCCGGCGACAGGCTCTTTGGCACAAAATGACGAGGCTCGGCTGGGATGAATACTTTATGGCTATCACCAAGGTGGTGGCAGAGCGCAGCACCTGTTGCCGGCGGCGCATTGGGGCGCTTATCATTTATGACCGCCGTATTCTGACTACCGGGTACAACGGCGCACCCTCTGGGCTGCGGCACTGCACAGATATCGGCTGCCTGCGGGAAGAGCGGGGCATCGCCTCTGGCGAGCGCCACGAGCTGTGCCGCGGCATGCATGCCGAGCAAAACGCTATTATCCAGGCGGCCTCTTCTGGGGTTTCCATTCGGGGCGGCACCCTGTACACCACCCATTTCCCCTGTGTTATGTGTGCCAAAATGATTATTAACGCCAAGATTGCGCGCGTTGTATTTGATGCGGACTACCCAGATCGCTTGGGCCAAGAACTACTGGCAGAAGCAGGACTGCAAGTTAAACGTCTCGGTGAAGCCGGGGCAGAAGAATAGTATTGGCCTAGCTGTGGCGAAAGGTGGAGCATTGATTGACGATTAAAGTGTTTACTGTCTTTGGCGTGAGGCCAGAAGCCATTAAAATGGCCCCCGTCATAACGGAATTAGCCAGGCGCCCGGAGTTTAGTGTCGCCGCTTGCGTCACAGGGCAGCATCGCGCCATGCTTGATCAAGTGCTGCGCCTTTTCCAGATTGAACCGCGGTACGACTTAAATATTATGCGCGACAGGCAGACCCTGCCAGAGACCTTTTCTCGCGCGGTTTTGGGGTTAGATAATATTTTTCGTGAGGACCGGCCGGATATTATCCTCGTGCATGGCGACACCCTCACCACTTTTGCCGCAAGCTTGGCCGCTTTTTTTAACCAAGTACCCGTGGGCCATGTCGAGGCGGGGCTACGCACCCACCATAAGTACTTGCCTTTCCCCGAGGAGATGAACCGTAAGCTTACTGGCGCCCTAGCAGACATACACTTTGCCCCCACTTTAACTTCGCGCGACAACTTACTCTGCGAAGGTATTAAAGCCGAGAGCATTTACGTTACGGGCAATACCGTTATCGACGCTTTAGCGACTACTGTGAGAGCGCAGTATGTGTTTCACGACCCTGCGCTTAAAGAGTTGCCGTTAGCCGGTCGGGTGCTTCTCGTTGAGGTGCACCGGCGAGAAAACTGGGGCGCGCCCATGGGCGAGATGTGCCAGGCGCTTCTTGACATTGTGGACGATTTGCCCGATGTACGGGTGGTCTTCCCCGTACATCTTAACCCCGTTGTGCGCGAGGTGGTGATGCCACTTCTTTCCGGCAAGGAGAGAATACATCTCCTCGACCCCCTCGATACCGATGACTTTCATAATTTGATGGCCAAGAGCTACCTCATCCTTACCGACTCCGGTGGGCTGCAGGAGGAGGCGCCAGCGCTCGGAGTACCCGTACTGGTTATGCGCAACAACACCGAGCGTCCAGAAGCCGTGCAGGCTGGAACCGTGGTCGTAGTGGGCACGTCGCGACAGGGGATAGTGGAGCAGACTAAGCGTTTGCTGAAATCTACCGAGGCCTACCTAGCGATGCAGAACGCCGTTAATCCTTATGGCGATGGGCAGGCCTCACGTCGGGTGGCCGAGGGGCTCTTGCACTATTTTGGACGACGCGACGAAAGACCCGTAGAGTGGGTGGTCTAAAAGATGAAAGAATATCAAGTTAACTTTTTCACTTTGCAGGAGACGCAAAATTCTCGTGGAAATCATAACACGAGTGCATATTGTATACACGTTTCGGTGTAGTATGCGCCTGCACTCCGGGTATGAGCTGTTGTCGCTCCTCACGCAGATTGGGTTAAATGTAGTTATGGCGGTGGCCGTAGGGGCCTATATTGGCCTGTGGCTTGACAAGCAGCTAACTACGGGAGTAGTATTCACTTTGCTAGGGACCGTAGCTGGTATAGGAGGCGCCTTGTGGAGTGTCTATAACACCATCGAGGGGTTCTTTCGCGAGAGGAATGGTGAGCACAATGAATGACCCCTTACAGCTCGAACGCGAATTGCGGGGGCGCATTATTTTCATTGTTCTCGCACTTAGTGCGGCCTCGCTCCTTTTCGCCTGGCAGGCCTCGCTAGGTTTGCTCCTTGGCGGTGTGGGCGCGATTGTTTACCTGCGCCTCTTGGTGCTTGATGTCCACTCCCTTACACGACACAAGAACCCTCTCGTCGCCACCCGTATCGCTCGGCGCGCTTTTGCTAAACGCATGTTCTTTATTGCCGCCGTAATGGTTGTACCATTCTTTAATCCTTGGTTCAATTTTGCGGCCACCGTTATCGGGGTCCTTACCATTAAGATGGCCATTTATCTTGGGGAACTTGTGCACGTCCTTAATCGCAGACACAAATGATGGGGTGTGGTGGAGAAGATGTTAGAAGTCGAATCAGCAATAATTTTTCGTATCTTTGGCGTTCCCGTGCCAGATTTTGTGGTCGTCTCTTGGGTGGTCATGGCCTTTGTAGTGCTCTTTGCCTACATGGCCACGCGTAGGCTACAGGCTGTGCCGCGCGGGGCGCAAAATGTGGCCGAAATGATGATGTCCTTTTTTGAGTCTATGGTCATAGACATGATGGGTAAGTCAGGTGTATCCTATATTCCGCTCATTGCGACCATCGGCATCTTCACCCTGACACTCAATTTGTCTGGACTCATACCCTTTGTGACTAGCCCCACTACGCGCTTAGACACAACCTTAGGCCTAGCGACGTTCGTGTTTCTGGTGGCCCATGGTACGGCCATCCATCGCAAAGGCTTGGGGGCCTACTTAAAGGCCTACATTGAGCCTTACCCAATTATGTTGCCGATGAATATCATTGGCGAGCTCGGCAAGGTCTTGTCGCATGGTTTTCGCCTCTATGGCAATATGTTTGGTGGCTTAGTAATGACTTTTGTGTTTTATCAGTTGGTGCCCTGGGTCATGCCCGGAATTCTTAATTTGTGGTTCGGAGTCTTTGTGGGTGTGGTGCAATCGCTAGTCTTTACCTTGCTAGCAGTTGCCTATATACAAGTCCAAGCGGAGTAATTTCGCTCACTTTGAAAGGAGGGGAAAAGATTGACTGATGTAACTTTTTGGGGGTATGTTATTGTCATCGCGGCCGTTTTCGTTGGTTCAGGCCTAGCCTTGATTGCCGGTATCGGTCCTGGTATTGGGCAAGGTTATGCCGCCGGTAAGGCCGTAGAAGCCATTGCGCGTCAACCTGAAGCCGAAGGCAAGATTCGTACTTACCTTATTCTTGGCGATGCCATCGCCGAATCCACGGGTATTTACTCCTTGGCCATTGCGCTATTCATGATTCTTATGTTTGCTCGCCCGTTGTTTAACCTTATTATTGAGAGATAGTATATGTACCTGGGTCAGGAAGTGGAATGGGCCAAGGCCCATTCCCTTCTTGGCGCTTGTTCTACCTAAAAAGGAGTGGTCGGGATGCTGAACCCGTTGTACATGGTCCAGATGCTCCTGAACTTTTTCGTGCTCATGGGTTTGCTCACCTATTTCTTGTACAAGCCGGTGCGCAAGGTCATGGCGGAAAGGTCAGCGGGCATTGAAAGGGCATTGAATGAGGCCGCTCTCGCTCGGGAAGAAGCCGAGAGTATGCGTCAAACCTTTGAAAGCGAGATTGCGCAGGCGAGGGAGACCAGCCAGCGCATTATAGAAGAGGCCACGAAGCATGGCCAAAAGATTAAGGATGAACTAGTTGCCGAGGCGCGGAAGGAAAGCGCACGCATTGTAGAGCGCGCGCAAGCTGAGGTGCAACATGAAGTGGGCAAGGCCATGGCCATGCTCAAGGAGCATGTCTTAGAGTTGACCATCAGTTCGGCGGCCATGGTCATCGGGCGGGAGATCAACCCTGCCACACATCGCCAACTCATCTCCGACACCCTTGAAGGGATGGGCAGGCAGTAATGGCCGGCGAAATTCTGGCCATGCGCTATGCTCTGGCCCTCTTTGCTGTGGCCAAAGAGCAAAGCATTGTCGATGAAGTGCACGAGGATCTTTTCGCCTTCTCAACTCTCGTCAAAGACAAAGCCGCGAGTCTTCTTTTTTCGCACCCCCGCGTGGAGAAAAAGAGACGTAAAGCCATCGTGGACAAGCTCTCTGTCGGCTACCAAGTCGCCGCGGTCGACTTTCTCAAATTACTTATCGACAAGGGGCGCGAGTCAGAGCTTGATAGCATCGTCGTAGCCTTCACGAAACTGTCGCAAAGAGATAGGGGCGAGCTCCACGCTGTGGTGCATAGTGCCACCCCCCTGACGAATGATGAAATCCAAAGTCTTAAGCATAAACTCGGGGAGCCAGAGAGAGTAGTGCTTGACCTTCGTATAGAGCCTAGGCTCTTAGGCGGGGTCACTGTACGGGTGGGCAATGTAGTCTACGATGGCAGCGTTATGGCACGACTCAAGGCCCTAAAAAATCAGCTTTCACAAGTAGAAGTCAGGATTGCAGAGGTGAAAGATATTGCGCCTTAAGCCAGAAGAAATTAGCTCTATTCTGCGGCGGGAAATAGAAAATTACCGGTCGCAAATCGAAGTGGCCGAGGTCGGCACCGTCCTAACCGTTAGTGACGGTATTGCTCGTGTTTACGGGCTAGACAATGTCATGGCGAGTGAACTCGTGGAGTTCCCGGGTGCCGTTTTTGGTGCGGTACTCAATCTTGAGGAAGACAACGTTGCGGTAGCCATTTTTGGCTCTGACGTGGGCATTAAAGAAGGCGCCACGGTAAAGCGCACGGGGCGCATTGCCTCGGTACCTGTCGGGGAAGCACTGCTGGGACGAGTCGTCAGCCCTCTAGGGCAGCCTCTCGATGGTAACGGCCCTATCGTAACAGACAAGTACCGCCCGGTGGAAATTGTCGCACCTGGTGTTATCGAGCGCAGACCAGTAGATACACCGCTGCAGACAGGGCTTAAGTCCATTGACTCGATGATCCCTATCGGACGGGGCCAGCGCGAACTAATTATTGGCGACCGCGGCACAGGTAAGACCGCCATCGCCGTAGACACCATCATCAACCAAAAAGGGCAGGGAGTTATCTGCATCTATGTGGCCATTGGCCAAAAAGCGTCGACAGTGTCGCGAATTGTGCGCACGCTAGAAAGCCATGGTGCACTCTCCTACACCATCGTAGTATCTTCTACCGCTGCAGACAGCGCTACCCTGCAGTTCTTGGCGCCTTACGCTGGTTGCGCCATGGGCGAGTACTTTATGCATGCTGGCCGCGATGTCTGCGTTGTATACGATGATCTTTCCAAGCATGCCGTTGCCTATCGCGCCATGTCGCTCCTGATTAGGCGCCCGCCCGGCCGCGAAGCCTACCCTGGGGATGTTTTCTACTTGCACTCTCGTCTTCTGGAGCGCGCTGCTTGTCTATCTAAAGAGCATGGCGGCGGAAGCCTTACCGCTCTCCCCATTATCGAGACACAGGCAGGCGACGTTTCAGCCTACATTCCCACGAATGTCATTTCTATCACTGACGGGCAGATCTTCTTGGAAGGCGATCTGTTCTATGCGGGCATTCGCCCTGCGGTCAACGTAGGCCTATCTGTCTCCCGCGTGGGTAGCAAGGCCCAGATTAAGGCCATGCGCCAAGTAGCGGGACAACTCCGCCTTGAACTGGCGCAGTATCGTGAGCTGGCGGCGTTTGCGCAGTTCGGTTCAGAGCTAGATAGGGCCACCCAGGCGCGTTTGGCACGCGGGGAGCGCTTTACGGAGCTCCTCAAGCAGGGAGAAAATGTCCCCATGCCTATCGAAGAGCAGGTGGTTAGCATCTACCTCGGCGTGCACGGACATTTAGACAGTGTTGAAGTTAAGCGAGTAGTTGGTTTTGCAGGGGAATTTTTGCGTGTCATGCGAGACAAGCATAGCCGCATTCTCTCTACTATTAGAGAAGAAAAAGCCCTCAGCCCAGAGACCAGCAAAGCTCTCGATGAGGCCATAGCCGAGTTTAAGCGCTTGTTTTCTTAAAGAGGGGGTGAGGTATAGTGGCCACCTTGCGCGATATTCGCCGCAGAATTCGTAGCGTAAAAAACACGCAACAGATAACACGTGCCATGAAGATGGTCTCGGCTGCTAAGCTCCGCCGGGCCCAATCTGCTCTTATCTCAGCTCGCCCCTACGCGCTCGCCATGCAGGAGGTGCTGCGCCGTGTCGCAGCGCGAACAGATGAAAACCTGCATCCATTCTTAGTTAAACGAGAAGGAAAGCGTCGCGCCTACTTGGTGGTGACGGCAGACCGGGGCTTGTGCAGTGGCTTTAACGCCAACCTTATTCGCAAAGCCGTGAAGGTAATGCAGGAGAATGGCGACGAGCTACCGATGATCTTTGCCGTGGGACGCAAGGGACGCGATTACTTTAAGAGGCGCAAGTATCCTCTAGTGGGCGACTTTACGGGGCTTGGCGATAACATTTCCTTTAAGCAAGCCCAGGGCATAGGCGAGACGGTGCGCGACCTCTACCTTGCCAACCTCGTCGACGAAGTCTGGTTAGTATACCCCCACTTTATCAATCCCTTAGTACAGCGGCAGGAGGCCCTGCAGATTCTACCGGTAGTGGGTTCTCGTTCGCCAAGGGAAAAGGTTGAGGCAGAGTACCTTTTTGAGCCGAGTTCAGATGAGGTGCTCGAGCATCTGCTCCCGCGCCATATCAATACCCTGATCTATCGCACACTGCTCGAGGCGAAAGCCGGTGAGCATGGCGCTCGCATGACAGCCATGGATGCGGCTACTAATAATGCGGACGACATGATAAAGAGATTAACCCTTAAATACAACCGTGCACGGCAAGCCAGTATTACCCGGGAAATCTCGGAGCTGGTAGCCGGTGCAGAAGCGCTCAAGTAAGGAGGCCTCGCTGTGAACAAGGGAAATATCACACAAGTAATGGGCCCGGTCATCGACGTCAAGTTTTCTCCGGGCAATTTGCCAAACATTCTTAATGCCCTCACGGTGAGTAGCGTCAACCCCGCCGGGCAAGAGAGCATCCTAGTTGTAGAAGTAATGCACCATGTCGGTGACAACGTGGCCCGCTGCGTGGCCATGGCTTCTACCGATGGTTTAGTGAGAGGCATGGAGGTCGTTGACACAGGCAAGTCCATCGCCGTCCCGGTGGGACCGCAGACCTTAGGCCGTCTCTTTAACGTTCTTGGCGAACCCATCGATGGCAAGGGAGCACTAGTTGCGCCCCCTAAGCACCCCATCCACAGGTCGGCACCTCTCCTCGAGGAGCTCAGCCCTGCGGAAGAAATACTGGAGACAGGCATCAAGGTTATCGACCTCTTGTGCCCCTACTCTAAGGGCGGTAAGATCGGCCTCTTCGGTGGGGCAGGCGTCGGTAAGACTGTTGCCATTCAAGAGCTTATCCACAATATCGCTATTGAGCATGGCGGTTACTCTGTGTTCGCCGGGGTCGGAGAGCGCACGCGCGAAGGCAATGACCTTTATCTTGAAATGACAGAGTCAGGCGTTCTCAATAAGACGGCGCTCGTCTTCGGGCAGATGAACGAGCCGCCCGGCGCGAGAATGCGCGTTGGCTTGACCGGACTCACCATGGCAGAGTACTTCCGTGACGAAGAGGGGCGCGATGTGCTACTCTTCATCGATAATATCTTCCGCTTTGTCCAAGCAGGTGCAGAGGTGTCGACGCTTCTTGGCAGAATGCCCTCGGCAGTAGGGTATCAGCCGACGCTAGCTACCGATGTGGGTCAATTGCAGGAGCGCATTACGTCAACGAAGAAGGGAAGTATCACCTCCGTGCAGGCCATCTATGTGCCCGCGGATGATCTTACAGACCCTGCTCCGGCGACAACTTTCGCCCATCTTGACGCCACAACCGTTTTGTCGCGCTCCATCTCCGAGCTAGGCATCTACCCGGCCGTAGATCCCCTAGAGTCCACCTCGCGCATTCTCGATCCTCGCGTTCTAGGTCAGGAGCACTATGACGTAGCACGCGGCGTTCAGGCCGTGTTGCAGCGCTACAAAGAACTGCAGGATGTCATCGCCATTCTTGGCATGGATGAACTCAGCGAAGAGGACAAACTTGTAGTCGCCCGCGCGCGCAAAATCCAGCGCTTCCTCAGTCAGCCAATGTTTGTGGCCGAAGTCTTTACCGGTCTCTCTGGCGAGTATGTGCCAGTGCGCGAAACAGTGCGTGGCTTTGCCGAAATTCTCGCAGGCAAGCATGACGCCTTGCCCGAAGACGCTTTCCTGATGGTGGGCGCTATTGAGCAAGCCATGGCGAAAGGGCAACGCATTCTCGCGGAAAGCGGCGAGCGCTAATGGGGACGATGTGGGTGGAGGTAGTAACCCCGGAGCGCAAAGTGGTGGGCCGGGAGTGCACCATGGTCAGTGTACGCGCCCTCGATGGCGAAATTGGTATCTTGCCCGGGCACATCCCCCTTGTCACCGTAATCGTACCAGGCGTATTGCGCATCAAAGACGAGCAGGGTGAGCAAAGAATAGCCCTGAGCGCAGGTTTTCTGGAAGTCGGCGCCGATCACAAGGTTATTATTCTCGCTGAAACGGCAGAGCTCTCTAGCGAAATTGATGTGGAGCGCGCTCGCCGCGCCAAGACACGCGCCGAGGAGCGCTTGGCACAGAAGGGCAACCCCGAGATCGACTTTGTGCGCAATGAAATGGCCTTGCGTAAAGCCATAGCCCGTATAAGGGCGGTTGACAGAGACGAGTGAGCGATAAAATTGAGCGCGAGGCTCTCTCGAAGTATGGACGGCGTTGTGAACTGAAGCGCACCCTGCTACGAGAGGGCCACGGCGCTACTCCGGTTCTCAGACGTAAAGAGCGCAATGCCCACTTAGGCCAGCTCTTAGAGCGGGTGGCTTGGGTCTTAACGCTGCCACAGCTAGAGACCAATGTGGTAAGTGCTGACTTCGGCGCCTTACTTGACCCTCGGCAAATTGAGAAACTACTAGTTCGCGCAGACCACCTAAGTCGTGCCATGGCCTATGTGCAAGCTGCTGTAAAACGCGGCGTGCAGTTCTCCGTGGTTAGCTCGCCAGATTTTACGGGTGATGTGGTGCTAGTTCTCCTACGCCACGCTTAGGGGCCCGTAAGTGAGATTTATGGTATAAAGCCCTCCCAGAAGGCCAATAATCATGGTCAAAGGGAGGGAGTATTCATGCGAAAATTTGTAACTGGTATTATGGTTGTAGGTCTCATATTTTTTGGGGGCAACATGGCGCTGCGTTTGGGTGGCGAGGGCCCACAATGGAGGCCATTGGAACGGGCTTTCGCTGCCTCTCAGGCGACCTTGCTCGAGGTGAGCATGAACGGCTGGGCGAGCATCCCGATTAGTAAGCAGAGTGTGGAGCAACTGCAAGACATGCTTCGCCACGCCTCGCAAGCGGCCTTCGGACTAGTGCCGACAGATATAAAGTATTGGGAAGACATGGGCGCCAAACAGGCGCACGCCACCTTCATCACGGACATCTACTCTATAGAAACAAATTCTCAATCGCTCATGAACAACGGGCGGCAGGAGACCTACCTCGTACTAACTATGACGACTACAGTGCCGAGCCACTCC
>Ga0208101_10139_pt1 | contig 12084 bp, 17 predicted proteins | sample Subbioug_CSW11AC_FD_184823 | JGI IMG/M metagenome (GOLD analysis project Ga0208101, IMG submission 184823) | Serpentinite rock and fluid subsurface biosphere microbial communities from McLaughlin Reserve, California, USA - CR12Aug_CSW11AC (SPAdes) | ecosystem: Environmental > Terrestrial > Deep...
CCCGCAGGGTCTAGCGCCTGGGCGCGCGCCGCAGCGGCGTCGAGCTTGCGCAGTTGCGCGATCAAGCCAGCGTGAAAGAGCAGGCTCCAGCCGTGACGCTGCATCACAGCGCCACGTCGCCTTCGATTTTTCCCGCCATGCGCGCGGCTCGCGCCGGACTGATGGCTGTCGTGCAGTCAGAGACCACGATTTTCTTTCGCGGCGCTAGAATAGAAGACGTTAATTTTTGCGGGGGCCAAGCGCATGTCAACCGACACCGAACACACCAGCTGGGACGATCTGCGCGCCATGCTGCGCGCCCTGGCGCAGCAGTCGGCCGAGACCGACCGCCAAATCCGCGAGCTGCGCCTAGCGGGGCAAGAAACCAGCGCAGGCATGAAAGACACCGACGCACGCATCCACGACGAGATGTTTGAGCTCACCACGCCCAGCGCCCCAGCCTCTGCCACACGGAGGTTCTGCTGGTAAGCGCTTTACACCGGGTAGTACAACTGCTTTTGGTGCTTGAGCGCCAGCAGCGCGACCTCGGCACTCGGATGGGCGTAGAGCACGATGTGCTGCTCAACCACGTACTCGCGCAGCTGCGGCAGACCCGCCTGGGCCGCTAGGCGCTGGGCGGCGTCGAGATGCTCCAGAAACCGTGGGTTGGCCCCTACCCGGACCGGCTGCCGGGCGGCTTCAGGCGACGCCATGGATCAGGACAAGGCCTTGAGCAGCTCGTCGGTGCCCACGCGTTCGCCGGCCAGCCACTGGCGCAGCCCGGCCTCGGCCTCGCCCAGCAGCACCCAACTGGCATGCTCTGCTTCGAGGGCATGGTAGTAGTCGAGCTTCTTGGCATCGACCAGCGCCACGTAAGCGGCCCCGTTCTTGGTCAGCAGCTTCTCGGCGCTGCGGACCACTTCTTCGGACAGATCGGTCAGGCGCGCACGGGCTTCGCTCATCGGTACCACATCGCGGGCGGTGAGTGACATGGATGCAGCTTTTAATGAATTTGTTAAACTTTCATTCTAAGACGATCTCCGAAGGAGAAAATCGGGGGGCAGTAAAAAGTCAGGGGGCCGCGCACGATTTTTTCGTCAGTGGCAAAAGCAGTTTCTGGTGACTGTGCTTTCCTAGACTGCGCATCACGCAGTATTGGGCTACAATGTAGCCCACTGATTAAGAGGATTTTCCCATGTCTGCAAACGCTGTGGTTCGTGCCCGTATCGACGAGCACATCAAGGAAGAGGCATCGACTGTGCTGGCGGCGATGGGCCTGACCGTGTCCGATGCATTGCGCATCATGCTGACCCGCGTCGCCCGCGAGAAGGCCTTGCCGTTCGAGCCGCTGGTGCCGAACGAAACCACCATTGCAGCCATGCGCGAGGCTCGCGCCGGTAACCTCAAGAGCTTCGATAGCGTCGAGGCACTGATGACGGACTTGCATGCGCAGGATTGAGCACACCGGCCAGTTTAAGCGCGACTACAAGCGCGAGGCGAAAGGTCGGCACCGTGCGACGCTCGATTCCGAACTGATGCCTGTCGTGAAAACCCTAGCCTGCGATCAGCCGCTGGAGGCGCGCTACTGCGACCACGCCCTCAGTGGCGACTGGAAAGACCACCGGGACTGTCACGTCAAGCCCGACTTGGTGTTGATCTACCGCAAGCCCGATGACGAAGTATTGCAGCTCGTGCGCATCGGCTCGCATAGCGAGCTTGGCCTTTGAGCGACAACCTTAGAAAAATCAGGGGCACAGTACCATAGCATTCGGTTAAGCTAAAAACATGTAAATCGCGGTCAAGCAACGATTTACGTGGGGCTGGGGCGCTGGGGGCGGTTGGCCGATTTTTGGCCGCGCAGCTAAACGGCGTGAGGCCGACTGCCCCCAGCGCCCCAGCCTCTGCCACACGGAGGTTCTTCTGGCACATGGCACGGCTTGGTCTTGTGTCACTGGCCCTGGTGCCGAACGAAACCACCATTGCTGCCATGCGCGAGGCTGGCGCGTTGGGCAGACAAAAAATCGGAGCTTGTACCGAAAATTGTAGAATGAGCACGCGACCCTTCGCTGCCCTGCCACGATAACCCCCATGCGCCTAAGCCCTGAACAACGCCGGGTTCTGCTGGACAGCGCGCGCGCCTGTTTTGGCGCCAGCGTGCAGGTGCGGCTGTTTGGCTCGCGCCTCGACGACCGCCAGCGCGGCGGCGACATCGACTTGCTGCTCGAAACCGAGCTGCGCGACCCGGCGCAGATCGTGGCGGCGCACAGCCGGTTTCTGGCGGATGCCTACGCGCAGTTGGGCGAACAAAAAATCGACCTGCTGATCGACTACCCCGGCCGCACGAACCGTGCTCCAATATTTGAGCGCGCACGCTCTCAAGGCCAACTGCTGTGAGCGACGCTGCGCGCTTGCGCCTGAACGACGCTTGGCAACAGTGCCTGCGCCACCGGCACCACCTCGAACACGCCCTAACCGCCCTGCGGCCGCTGCTGCCCGTGACCGCAGCCCAGTTGGCCTTATACGATGACGAAGCGGTGCAAGACTGGGATCAGTTTTTGCTGCGCTTCACCAAATTGCAAGACACCATGGGCGCACGCCTGCTCCCGGCGGTGCTCGATGTGCTGCAAGAAGCGCTCGAAGACCGGCCCATGATCGACAAATTGAACCGGCTCGAAAAACTGGGCCTGATCGAGCACGCGCACGATTGGGCACAGCTGCGCGCCATCCGCAACCAGCTGGCACACGATTACCCCCAAGACGACGCCATCAAGGCCGCTTGGCTCAACCGGGCGGTGGCCGCCGTGGCCGTGCTCGATGCCACTTTGGCCCGCGTGCGCCCGATTTGTGAAGCCCAGTAGGGCGCACGGTCAGGAGTGGCAGGTTTTTTGCCGGCGCTGACAGCGGCGGTGGCTTGGGAAGACTGCGAGCTTTACACCGGGTGGTGTTTTATGATTTTTCGTGGGTGAATCAGGCTCCTTGCCATAGAGCAACCATTGCCCTACACTGCGGCCATGTGCACCTATTTTTACCCCAAGCCGCAGGCGGTGGCCGCCCTTGAGCCCTACCGGCTGCGCACCACCTAGAGCACCGGCGAGGTGCTGGGTGTCGATGTGGGCGCTGCTCATGCATAGAGGGAGCAGCGCGGTATATGAACTCAACGGCTTAACCGAGTGCCATCAGGGGCAGACCACGCTTGATATCAGAGACCACGATTTTCTTTCGCAGCGCTAGAATGAAAGACGTTAATTTTTGCGGAGGCCAAGCGCATGTCAACCGAAACCGAACACACCAGTTGGGACGATCTGCGCGCCATGTTGCGCGCGCTGGCGCAGCAGTCGGCCGAGACCGACATGCGCATGAGGGAAACCGACATGCGCATGAAAGACACCGACGAGCGCATGAAAGACACCGACGAGCGCATGAAAGACACCGACGAGCGCATGAAGCAAACCGGGCGCCGGCTCGATCAACTCGGGCAGCAGATCGCCGGTTTGGGCGACAAGTTTGGCTACTTCACCGAGGGCATGGCGCTGCCCTCGATGGAGCGGCTGCTGACCGAGCGCTTTGGCATGGAAAACATCTCGCCCCGGCACCGCGTGCGCCGCTTGGGGCGCGAGCAAGAATACGATGTGCTGGCTTGGGCCAACGGCGACGTTAACAGCGTGGTGCTGGTCGAAGTGAAAAGCCGCGTGCGCCCCGAGGCCATCGAGCAACTGCTAGAGCAGATCGAAACCCTGCCGCTGATGTTGCCCGAGCTGGCGGGCAAAGCGCGCCTAGGCATTTTGGCCGGCGTCGATTGGCAGCCCGAAGTGGAGCAAGCGGCCCAAGCCGCCGGCTTGTACACCGCGCGCATCCACGACGAAATGTTCGAGCTCACCACACCGAGCGGCTTTGCGCCCCGGCGCTGGGGGTACAGTGCCAGCGCCACCGGCACCGGCACCGGAACCACCTAAAAATCGAGTGCAGGCCACGCTTGATGGCACACAAACCCCCCGCTTTGGCGCACAATGCACCCATGAGTGCACTGGAAAAAACCCCCTTCACCGGCGCCGACTACCTGCTGTGGGAGCGCGAGCAGCCGCTCAAGCACGAGTTTGTGCGCGGCGAGGTGTTTGCCATGGCCGGCGCCAGCGACGCGCATGTGACCATCAGCCTGAACGTGGCGGCGGCGCTCAAGCAGCACCTGCGCGCCAGCCCGTGCCGCACCTACATATCGGACATGAAGCTGCAGATCGCGGCGGCCGACGCCTATGTGTACCCCGATGTGTTCGTGACCTGCTCGGGTGCCGACGCCGCGCGCAGCGACGCCAAGGCCGAGCCGCTGCTGGTGATAGAGGTGCTATCGCCCAGCACCGCTGCCTACGACCGTGGGCTCAAGTTTGCCCTCTACCGCAGCCTGACTAGCCTGCGCGAGGTTGTGCTGATCGACCCCGAGCACCCCAGCGTCGATGTGTTCAGGCGCAACGAAGCCGGCCTGTGGGTGCTGCACCCCTGTGGCCCGGGCCAAACGGTGCAGCTGCAGAGCGTGGACCTAGAGCTGACGCTGGAGCAGGTGTATGAGGACGCTGCGCCCAGCCCGGTTACAGCCGCACCGCTATGCCCTGAGCGGCCATAAACTGTTTGGCTTGGGCCACGGTGTAGTGGCCGTAATGGAAGATGCTGGCGGCGAGCACGGCGTCGGCGCCGCCTTGTTGCACCCCGTCGGCCAGGTGTTGCAGCGTGCCCACGCCGCCCGATGCGATCAGGGGCACGGGCACGGCGGCGCTCACGGCGCGGGTGAGCTCGAGGTCGAAGCCGGCCTGGGTGCCGTCGCGGTCCATGCTGGTGAGCAAAATCTCGCCTGCGCCCAGATCGGCCATGCGCTGCGCCCAAGCCAGCACATCCAGCCCGGTGTTGTGGCGCCCGCCGTGGCTGTACACATCCCAGCCCGGGCCTATGGGGCTGCCGTCGGGGCCGGGGCGCTGGGCGTCGGCGGCGCTGCGGCGCTTGGCGTCGATGGCCACCACGATGCACTGGGCCCCGTATTTGGCGCTGGCTTCGGCGATGAGCTCGGGCCGCGCGATGGCGGCCGAGTTGAAGCTGACCTTGTCGGCCCCGGCGTTGAGCAGGCGGCGCACGTCGGCCACGCTGCGCACGCCGCCGCCCACGGTGAGCGGGATAAACACTTGCGCCGCCACGGCTTCGATGATGGGCAGAATCAGGTCGCGGCCGTCGCTGCTGGCGGTGATGTCGAGGAAGGTGAGTTCGTCGGCACCCTGCTCGTTGTAGCGCGCGGCGATTTGGACCGGGTCGCCGGCGTCGCGCAGTTCGACGAAGTTGACGCCCTTGACCACGCGCCCGCCGGTGACGTCGAGGCAGGGGATGATGCGTTTGGCGAGCATGGGGCGGGGCCGCTTTTAGCGTGGGTAGGCGTCGGCCAGCCGCTGCGCCGCGGCAAAGTCGAGGTCGCCGCTGTAGATCGAGCGCCCGCAGATCACGCCCTGCACGCCTTCGTCTTCGACCGCGCACAGGCGCTCGATGTCGTCTAGGCCCGCCAAGCCGCCCGAGGCGATGACGGGAATGGTGAGCGCTTGCGCCAGGCGCACGGTGGCTTCGATGTTGATGCCGCTGAGCATGCCGTCGCGCCCGATGTCGGTGTAGATGATGGATTCGACGCCGTAGTCTTGGAATTTTTTGCCCAGATCGACGACGTCGTGCCCGGTGAGTTTGCTCCAGCCGTCGGTGGCCACTTTGCCGTCGCGCGCGTCGAGCCCGACGATGATGTGGCCGCCAAAGGCGCTGCAGGCGTCGTGCAAAAAGCCGGGATTTTTGACCGCTGCGGTGCCGATGATGACGTAGCGCAGCCCGGCGTCGAGGTAGCGCTCGATGGTGTCGAGATCGCGGATGCCGCCGCCGAGCTGCACATCGACTTCGTCGCGGAGCTCGGCCAAGATGCTGCGGATGGCGGCTTCGTTTTTGGGCTTGCCGGCAAAGGCGCCGTTGAGGTCCACCAAGTGCACCCGGCGCGCGCCCAAGCCCACCCAGTGGCGCGCCATGGCGGCGGGGTCGTCACCAAACACGGTGGACTGCTCCATGTCGCCTTGTTTGAGGCGCACGCATTGTCCGTCTTTGAGGTCGATGGCGGGGATGAGCAACATGGCGGGGGGCTGGTGGCTGAGGGGTTTGAGTAGAAGATGAGGGCTTGATGCGGGCGGGCGGCTGGTGGCTGGCGCTTGCTGGGCTGGTCTTGAAATTGGGGGCAGCGCGGCGCGTTCAGGGCACCCAGCGCAAAAAGTTGCGGTACAGGGCCAGCCCTTGGTCGGCGCTCTTTTCGGGGTGGAACTGGGTGCCAAAGAGGTTGTCGCGCGCCAAGGCGCTGACGAAGGGGCCGCCGTAGTCGGTGCGGCCCACGCCGTGCGCCGGGTCGGCGGGCTGGGCGTAGAAGCTGTGCACGAAGTAGTAGTGGCTGCCGTCGGGGATGCCGTGCCACAGCGGGTGGGGATGCGGCTGGGCTGCGCCCACGGGGCCTTGCCAGACCTGGTTCCAGCCCATCTGCGGCACCTTGATGCGGCTGCCGTCGGGGTGCTTCTGGCCATCCAGCCTGAAGCGGCGCACCTGGCCGGGGATCAGGCCCAGGCAGGGGGTGTCGCCCTCTTCGGAGTGGTCGAGCAGCATCTGCATCCCCACGCAGACGCCAAACAGCGGCTTGTGTGCGGCGGCGTGCTGCAGCGCCGGCAGCAGGCCGCTGCGCTCGAGCTCGGCCATGCAGTCGGGCATGGCCCCTTGGCCGGGCAGCACCACGCGGTCGGCCTCGCGCAGCACCGGCGCGCTGCCAGTCACCACGACCTCGAACGGCGCTTCGAGCGTGCGCGCTGCGGCGCGCAGCGCTTGCGCCACCGAGCGCAGGTTGCCCATGCCGTAATCGACCACGGCCACGGTTTGCGGCTTCATGGCTGGGGATGGCTTGGGTGTTTGTGCGGCTGGCCCACAGACGGCGCCAGCGCGACGGCGGCAGCCGGGCTCATAGGCAGCCTTTGGTCGAGGGCATGGCGGCCGGCGCGCGCGGGTCGGGCTCGAGCGCGGCGCGCAGGGCGCGGGCAAAGGCCTTGAAAATGGTCTCGCACTGGTGGTGCGCGTTCATGCCTTTGAGGTTGTCGATGTGCAGCGTGATGCCGGCGTGGTTCACCAGCCCCTGAAAAAATTCGTACACCAGCTGGGTGTCGAGCTCGCCCAAGCGCGAGGCGGTGAAGCGCACGTCCATGTGCAGGCCCGGGCGGCCCGAAAAATCGACCACCACGCGGCTCAGGGCTTCGTCGAGCGGCACGTAGGCGTGGCCGTAGCGGCGGATGCCGCGCTTGTCGCCCACGGCGCGTGCCAGCGCCTGGCCGATGGTGATGCCGATGTCTTCGACGGTGTGGTGGCCGTCGATGTGCAAATCGCCTACGCACTCCACGCTCAGGTCGATCAGGCCGTGGCGCGCGATTTGCTCGAGCATGTGGTCCAGAAAGCCGATGCCGCTGCGCAAGCTGGCCACGCCGCTGCCGTCGAGGTTGAGGGCGACGCGGATCTGCGTCTCGAGGGTCTGGCGGGTGACGTCGGCTTGCCGCATGGGGCTGCTGGTTTCGGAGGGTTGCACGGCGGTGGTAAAACGGGAGCAAAGGGGGAAATCCCGACTGCCATGATACCATTCCAGCCCCACTACACCTCTGCCCCACCCCCCCGATGAGCCGCTACTGGAGCGCCGTGGTGCACGGCCTGACCCCCTACGTGCCGGGCGAACAGCCCCAGATCGCCAATCTGGTCAAGCTCAACACCAACGAACACCCCTACGGGCCTTCGCCGCTGGCGCTGGCGGCCATGCGCGCCGCCGCCGACGAGGGCCTGCGCCTGTACCCCGACCCCAACGCCGCCGCGCTCAAGGCCGCGCTGGCGCAGCGCCACGGCCTGCTGCCCGAGCAGGTGTTTGTGGGCAACGGCTCGGATGAGGTGCTGGCGCACGCCTTCATGGCGCTGCTCAAACACGAGCGGCCGCTGTGGCTGCCCGACATCAGCTACAGCTTTTACCCGGTCTATTGCCGCCTCTATGGCCTGAGCGCGCGCACCATCGCGCTGCGCCCCGACTTCAGCCTAGCCCCCGACGACTACCTGCCGCACCCTGGCGGTGAGCGCGCCGGCGCCATCATCTTTGCCAACCCCAACGCCCCCACGGGCCGGCTGCTGGCGCTCGATGGGGTGGAGCGCATCGTGGCCGGCAACCCCGACGCGGTGGTGCTGGTGGACGAAGCCTACATCGACTTCGGCGGCCAGAGCGCCGCCGAGCTGGTACCCAAATACCCAAACCTGCTGGTGGTGCAGACCTTCTCCAAGAGCCGCGCCTTGGCCGGGCTGCGCGTGGGCTACGCGCTGGGCCAAGCGCCGCTGATCGAGGCGCTGGAGCGGGTGAAAAACAGCTTCAACTCCTACCCGCTGGGGCGGCTGGCGCTGGCCGGCGCGCTGGCATCGGTGGCCGACGAGGCCCACTTTGGCGCCAACTGCCAGCGCGTGATCGACACCCGCGCCTGGCTGAATGATCAGCTCGAGGCGCTGGGCTTTGAGGTGCTGCCGTCGGCGGCCAATTTTGTGTTTGCGCGCCACCCAGCGCACCGCGGCGCCGATTTGGCCGCCGCACTGCGCCAGCGCGCGGTGCTGGTGCGCCACTTTGCCGCGCCGCGCATCGACGCCTTTTTGCGCATCACCGTGGGCACGCCCGAGCAGTGCGCGGCGCTGGTGGCGGCGCTGACCGAGGTGGTGGAGCGGGTGGCGGTGCAACCCACCTGAGCTTGAAAGCACCGCACCATGCGCCTGTCTGCCGAGCACGCACTATTGATCCGCGCCCAGGCCCTTGAGCTGGCGGGTGCACAGGCTAGGGTGCGTCTGTACGGCTCGCGCCTGCACGATGACTTGCGCGGCGGCGACGTGGATTTGTTGCTCGAGCTGCCCAGCCTGCCCGCCAACCCGGCCTTGCTGGCGGCGCAACTGGCCGGGCGCGTGTCGCGCGCGCTGCACGGGCGCAAGGTCGATGTGCTGATCGACGCCCCCGGCCTCAAGCAGCTGCCGATCCACCAGATCGCGCGCAGCCAAGGGGTGCTGCTGTGAGGCCCGATGCGGCGCAGCGCGAGCGCTTGCGTTTTTTGTGCCGGGTCGTGGGCAAGGAAGCGCGCCAGCGCGGCTGGCTGTAGCGCCCTGCAGCGCCCTGATCACGGCGCCAAGGTTTGGACTTCGAGCCGGTGCACTTGGCGCTGGGCGCTGCTGAACTCCACGCCCACCAGGATGGATGCCACGCCCAGTCAGAGCTAGCCCTGCAGCCGCATCTCAGCCGCGCGCGCGTGCGCCTGCAGGCCCTCGCCGTGCGCCAGCACGCTGGCGATGCGGCCCAGCGTCTGCGCGCCGGCGGCGCTGACCTCGATCAGGCTGCTGCGTTTCTGAAAATCATAGACCCCGAGCGGGCTGGAAAAGCGCGCCGTGCCGGCCGTGGGCAGCACGTGGTTGGGGCCGGCGCAGTAGTCGCCCAGACTTTCGCTGGTGTAGGCGCCCATGAAAATGGCACCGGCGTGCAACAGCAGCGGCTCCCAGCGCTGCGGCTCGCGGCAGGCCAGTTCGAGGTGTTCGGGCGCGATGCGGTTGCTGAGGGCGCAGGCTTCTTCGAGGTTGCGGGTCTGGATCAGGGCGCCGCGGCCGTTGAGGCTGGCGGCGATGATGGCGGCGCGCGGCATCTCGGGCAGCAGGCGATCGATCGCCGCCTGCACCGCGTCCAGATAAGCCGCGTCAGGGCTGAGCAGGATCGACTGCGCCAGCTCATCGTGCTCGGCCTGGCTGAACAGGTCCATGGCCACCCAGTCGGGCGGCGTGCTGCCGTCGGCCAGCACCAGAATCTCGCTCGGGCCGGCGATCATGTCGATGCCCACTTGGCCGAACACATGCTTTTTGGCGCTGGCCACGTAGGCGTTGCCGGGGCCGGTGATCTTGTCCACCCTAGGGATGCTCTGGGTGCCATAGGCCAGCGCCGCCACCGCCTGCGCGCCACCGATGGTGAAGGCGCGCGTGACCCCGGCCACGTGGGCGGCGGCCAGCACCAGCGGGTTTTTGGTGCCGTCGGGCGTGGGCACCACCATCACGATCTCGGCCACCCCCGCCACTTGGGCCGGGATGGCGTTCATCAGCACCGAGGACGGGTACGCAGCGCGCCCGCCGGGCACGTAGATGCCCACGCGCTCCAGCGGCGTGACCTTTTGCCCGAGCAGGCTGCCGTCGGCGTCGCGGTAGCTCCAGCTCTGGCCGCAGGCCCGCAGCTGGGCCTCGTGGTAGCGGCGCACGCGCGCGGCGGCTTGCAGCAGCGCCTCGCGCTGGGCGGCGGGGAGTTGCTCAAAGGCGGCTTGCAGTTCTGCGGGCTGCAACTCCAGCGCCGCCATGCTCGGGGCGTGCAGGCGGTCGAAGCGGCGCGTGCAGTCGAGCACGGCGGCGTCGCCGCGGGCGCGCACGTCGGCCACGATACCCTGCACGCGCTGCTCGATGGCGGCGTCGGCCTCGGCCGACCAGTGCAGGCGCTGGGCGAACTGGGCCTCGAAATCGGGCTGCTGCGTGCTCAGGCGCAGCGGGCGCGCTTGCAAAGGGGTGGTGTTTGCAGCAGGTGCAGCGGGCGTGTTCATCATGCCAGCGCCCCCTGCGTCGGGGCGGCCCCAGCGGACTGGGCGGCTTGCGCTTGCGGCGCCGCCTGCGCAAAGGCATCGAGCAGCGGCCGCAGCAGCGCGCGCTTGACCTTGATCGCTCCCTGGTTGACCACCAGGCGCGAGGAAATGTCCATGATGCGCTCGACCTCGATCAGTTGGTTGGCCTTGAGCGTGTTGCCGGTCGAGACCAGATCGACGATGGCGTCGGCGAGCCCGGTCAGGGGGGCGAGCTCCATGCTGCCGTAGAGCTTGATCAGATCGACGTGCACGCCTTTGCTGGCAAAAAACTCGCGCGCGATCGCCACGTATTTGGTGGCCACGCGGATGCGCGCGCCTTGGCGCACGGCGCGCACGTAGTCGAAATCGGCGCGCACCGCCACGCTCATGCGGCAGCGCGCGATCTGCAGATCGAGCGGCTGATACAGCCCGACGTTGGCCGCCCCGCCCCACTCGGCCTCGTGTTCGAGCAGCGTGTCTTTGCCGCACACGCCCAAGTCGGCGCCGCCGTACTGCACGTAGGTGGGCACGTCGGAGGCGCGCACCAGCACCACATTCAGCGCCGGGCGGTTGGTGGGCAGGATCAGCTTGCGCGAGCGCTCGGGGTGCTCCAGCACCTCGATGCCGGCGGCTTGCAGCAGCGGCAGGGTTTCGTCGTAGATGCGGCCTTTGGACAAGGCCAGCGTGATGCGGTCGGCACTCATGCGATCCTCTCGATTTGGGCGCCCAAGGCACGCAGTTTGAGCTCCATCTGATCGTAGCCGCGATCTAGGTGGTAGATGCGATCGACCACGGTTTCGCCCTCGGCCACTAGGCCGGCGATGACCAAGCTGGCGGAGGCTCGCAAGTCGGTGGCCATGACGGTGGCGCCCGACAGGTGCGCGCCGCTGCCGCCCAGCCCTTCGATCAGCGCCAGCCGGCCGTCGATGCGGATTTTGGCCCCGAGCCGCTGCAGCTCGTGCACGTGCATGAAGCGGTTCTCGAAAATGGTTTCGGTGACGCTGCTGCTGCCCTGCGCCACGGCGTTGAGGGCCATGAACTGGGCCTGCATATCGGTCGGGAAGCCCGGGTATTCGGTGGTGCGAAAGCTCTGCGCGCGCAGCAGCGCCGCGCCGGGCGACTGCACCTGCAAGCCGTCGGCGCTGGCTTGCACCGACACCCCGGCCTCGCGCAGCTTTTCGATCAGCGCCTCGAGGTGCTCGCCGCGGGCGTGGCGCAGGTGCACGGCACCGCCGCAAGCGGCCACGGCGCACAAAAAGGTGCCGGCCTCGATGCGGTCGGCCACCACCGCGTGCTCGGCCCCGTGCAGGCGCTCGACGCCCTGGATGCGGATGCGGCTGCTGCCGTGGCCCTCGATCTGCGCCCCCATGGCGATCAGCAGCTCGGCCAGATCGGTGACTTCGGGCTCTTGGGCGGCGTTTTC
>Ga0208101_10142_pt1 | contig 12076 bp, 8 predicted proteins | sample Subbioug_CSW11AC_FD_184823 | JGI IMG/M metagenome (GOLD analysis project Ga0208101, IMG submission 184823) | Serpentinite rock and fluid subsurface biosphere microbial communities from McLaughlin Reserve, California, USA - CR12Aug_CSW11AC (SPAdes) | ecosystem: Environmental > Terrestrial > Deep...
AGCGAAGCCCCCATCTCCAGCATGGCCCTGCCGGGCTTGGCGCGCGCACTGGTCGCCGCCGGCACCCTGAGCCAACAAAGCGCTGAAGGGCTGTACGCCAAAGCCCAAGCGCACAAAAGCAGCTTCATCGCCGAACTGGTGGGCAGCGGAGCCTTGAGCGCGCGCGAGTTGGCGCACACCATGTCGCGCACCTTTGCTGCGCCCTTGATCGATCTCGACGCCATCGACGTGCTGCGCCTGCCCAAAGGCGTGCTCGACCCCAAAATCGCCAAGCAGTTCCGGATTGTGGTGCTCAGCCGTCGCGGCAACCGCATCACGGTGGCCACCGCCGACCCCACCCACACCGACGTCGCCGAAAAAATCAAGTTCACCACCCAGCTCACGGTGGACTGGGTGATCGCCGAGCTCGACAAGCTAGGCAAATTGATCGATAGCACCAGCGCCAGCGCCAGCGAAGCGATCGAGCACATCGTGGGCGGCGATTTTGAATTCGACGATGGTGCCATTGAGTTGGCCGCCGCCGAAAGCTCCGAGAAGGTGTCGGCCGAAGTCGAAGACGCGCCTGTGGTGCGGTTTTTGCACAAAATGCTGCTCGATGCCTACACGATGCGGGCATCCGACCTGCATTTCGAGCCCTACGAGCATTTTTATCGGGTGCGCTTTCGCATCGATGGCGAGTTGCGCGAAATCGCCTCGCCACCGGTGGCCCTGAAAGAAAAATTGGCTTCGCGCATCAAAGTCATCTCAAAACTCGACATCTCCGAAAAGCGCGTGCCGCAAGATGGCCGCATGAAGCTCAAGGTCGGGCCTGACAAAACGATCGATTTTCGGGTCAGCACCTTGCCCACGCTGTTTGGCGAAAAGATCGTGATCCGCATCCTAGACCCCAGCAGCGCGCAGATGGGTATCGATGCGCTGGGCTACGAAGCCGATGAAAAAGCCTTGTTGCTTGAGGCTATCAGCCGCCCTTATGGCATGGTGCTGGTGACCGGCCCAACGGGGTCGGGTAAAACGGTGTCGCTCTACACCTGCCTCAACATCTTGAACAAGCCCGGCGTCAACATCTCGACCGCCGAGGACCCGTCCGAAATCAACCTGCCCGGTGTGAATCAGGTCAATGTCAACGAAAAGGCGGGCCTGACCTTCGCCGCCGCGCTCAAGTCTTTTTTGCGCCAAGACCCCGACATCATCATGGTGGGCGAAATCCGCGACCTCGAGACCGCCGACATCGCCATCAAGGCCGCCCAGACCGGCCACTTGGTGCTCTCGACCCTGCACACCAACGACGCCCCTGGCACCCTCACACGCCTGATCAACATGGGCGTGTTGCCGTTCAACATCGCCTCCAGCGTCAATCTGGTCACTGCGCAGCGACTGGCGCGGCGCCTGTGCGCGCAGTGCAAGCAACCTTTCGAAGACGTACCCGATCAAGCGCTGCTCGACGCCGGGTTCAAGCCCGATGAGCTCGACGGCAGCTGGAGGCCGTGGCGCCCGGTGGGATGCAAAGCCTGCCACAACGGCTACAAGGGGCGGGTGGGCATCTATCAGGTGATGCCGATCAGCGAGGCGATGCAGCACATCATCCTGCGCGGCGGCAGCGCGCTCGAAATTCTGGCCCAATCGCGCACCGAAGGCGTTCGCACTTTGCGCGAATCGGGGCTGCGCAAGGTTAAACTGGGCCTCACTTCCCTTGAGGAAGTGTTGGGCTGCACCAACGATTGACCACACCGGCGTGTGGGCCTGCTGCAAAACCGAAAGAGGGAATCATGGCGACGGCGATCAGCAAAGACATCAAAGAATACGTATTCGAGTGGGAAGGCAAAGACCGCAACGGCAAACCCGTGCGCGGCGAAGTGCGCGCCGCCGGTGAAAACCAGGTGCAGGCCACGCTGCGCCGCCAAGGCGTGATGGTGCAAAAGGTCAAAAAACGCAAAACCGCTTCGGCCAGACGCATCAAGCCCAAAGACATCGCCATTTTTACGCGCCAACTGGCCACCATGATGAAAGCCGGGGTGCCACTGCTGCAGTCCTTTGACATCGTCGGGCGCGGCAACCCCAACCCGAGCGTGAACAAACTGCTCAACCAAGTGCGCACCGACGTCGAAACCGGCACCTCGCTCAGCGCCGCCTTTCGCAAACACCCGCTGTACTTCAACGCCCTGTATTGCAACCTGGTGGAAGCGGGTGAAGCCGCCGGCATCCTCGAAGAACTGCTGGACCGGTTGGCCACCTACATGGAAAAAACCGAGGCCATCAAAAACAAGGTCAAGTCGGCCCTGATGTACCCGACGGCCGTGATCGTGGTCGCCTTTGTGGTCGTGGTGGTGATCATGATCTTTGTGATTCCGGCCTTCAAAGAGGTGTTTGCCTCGTTTGGCGCCGACCTGCCGGCCCCCACCCTGCTGGTGATCGCCATCAGCGAGTTTTTCGTGGCTTACTGGTGGATTGTGTTTGGCGCACTGGGCGGCGGCTTGTATTTTTTTATGCAGGCTTGGAAGCGCAACCTCAAGGTGCAGCGCGTCATGGATCGGGTGCTGCTCAAGCTGCCCGTGTTTGGCACGCTGGTGGAAAAATCCACTGTGGCGCGCTGGACCCGCACCATGTCCACCATGTTTGCCGCCGGGGTGCCGTTGGTGGAGGCACTGGATTCGGTCGGCGGGGCCTCGGGCAACAGCCTGTATGCCGATGCCACCACGCAAATCCAGCGCGAAGTGGCCACCGGCACCAGCCTGACCATGGCCATGAACAACGCCCGCATCTTCCCCTCGATGGTGCTGCAAATGACCGCCATCGGCGAGGAATCGGGCTCGCTCGACCACATGCTGGGCAAGGCGGCCGATTTTTACGAGCAAGAGGTCGACGACATGGTGGCCGGCCTGTCGAGCCTGATGGAGCCGATCATCATCGTGGTGCTGGGCACCATCATCGGCGGCATTGTGGTGTCGATGTACCTGCCGATCTTCCAGCTCGGTCAGGTGGTCTGATAAGCGCAGACCCCTGATGTCGCGCTGATGTCGCGCCGATGTTGCGCCGGCGCGACAGTGAAGCTTGATTCACATCAAGTGCGCGACCTGTGCTTTAAACACTCTTGCGAATCGTTCGCATTGGTGTTTATAATGAAGCCATGTCTACGTCTGCCCACTCCTGCCCTGCCGCGAACGGGGCCACCCTCGTGCCCAACCCGAATGCGCGCGCGTTTAGGTTTACCGATCTGAGCGCCGGTCAGCGCACGCTGCTGATCGAACACGCCGGGCAGGTCTATCGCCTCAGCCTGACGGGACAAAACAAGCTCATCCTGACCAAATGACGCGGCGCTGAACGCGCGCCCCGATTTAATTTTTCCTTCCTCAGCCAGCCAGTCACCGCCTGCGGTGTCACGAGCCAGCCAGTGTTTCATTTCTTGCACTCGCCACTGGACCGACTCGTGAAAATACTTGCCCGAACCCCCGCTTCTTTTTTGCTGCACCCCATCGCGCTGGCCTGCCTGCTGGGCAGCGGCCTAGCCTGCGCGCAGAGCGCGCCCAGCGCACACACCGGCACAGCAAGCCCTGCCACCGGCAGCAGCGCGGCAGCCGCCCCCACCATTGGCGGCGGCACAACGACTGCCCAACTCGATGCCGTGGTGGTCACCGGCGCGCGCGCCGAGCGCGAGGTGGGCGACGTGCCGCAGCGCATCGACGTGCTCCAAGGCGCGGCACTAGACCCCACCCAAGCGCAAGACATCCGCGAACTGGTGCGCGATCTGCCCAACGTCGAGGTGCGCCGGGCGCCGCAGCGCTTCGGCGCCGTGCTGGGCTCTACCGGGCGCGATGGCAACGCCGGTTTTAACATCCGCGGCATGCAGGGCAACCGGGTGTTGCTCACCGTCGATGGCGTGCGCATGCCGCGCGAACTGGTCGCTGGCGTGCTGGGGTCGGCCGCCTTTGGCCGCGACTATTTCGACATGGGCCTGATCGAGCGCGTGGAACTGGTGCGCGGCGCCACCTCGGCGCTCTACGGCTCCGACGGCCTTGGTGGCATGGTAGCGATGTTCACGCTGCGCCCCGAAAGCCTGCTGCAGCCCGGCCAAACCCTGGGTGGCCGCCTGACACTGCGCGCCGACACCGAGGACGACAGCAGCGGCGTCGGTCTGACGCTGGCCGGCCTAGCCAGCCCCCAATGGCAGTGGCTGGGCAGCGTGCAAACCGGGCGCGCCGGCGCTCTCGACAACCAAGGCACCAACCAAGCCGCCAACACCACCCGCACCGCTCCCAACCCGCAGCGCGACCGCAACCACGCCCTGCTGGGGACAATGGTGTTTACCCCTGGCGGCGGGCAGCGCCACAGCTTCACCGCTGAATATGTAGAAAAATCCACCGACATCGATGCCCTGAGCGCGCGCCACGTCAACCCGGCGGCAGCCGGTGCCACGCGCGACTTGAAAGGCGAAATGGATTCGAGCCGAACGCGCCTGAGCTGGGACGGCCAGTTTCCGCTGCGCGCGGCTTGGGCCGACAGCCTGCGCGCCCACGTCGGATTTCAGCAAGCCGAAAAACGCGAAGTGGCGATCGAACAACGCACCCCAACGGGCGCCAATCCCGCCACGTTCCGCGTGCGCGACGTCACCTACTGGGAGGACATCTGGCAGGCCTCGCTGCAGGCCGAGCGCCGCCGCGACCTGGGCCACGGCTGGGCACAGCAGCTGGTTTATGGCGTCGAGCTCACGCGCACCGACATGGAAAACCTCACCACCGGCGTGGCGCCGCCGGCGGGCGACACCTTCCCCTTGCAGCGCTTCCCGACCACCCGCGAGACCACGCAGGCGCTGTTTGTGCAAAGCGAATTCATCAGCGAGCGCTGGAGCATCATCCCGGCGCTGCGCTACGACCGCTTCGACATTGACGCCCAGCCCAGCACCCTGTTTCGACCGGCCGTAGCCGACCTATCTGGCGATGCGCTCTCGCCCAAGCTGGGCCTGATCTTTAGGCCTGAGCCAAACTGGCAGGTATTTGCCAACCTAGCGGCCGGGTTTAGGGCTCCAGGGCCTTTGCAGCTCAATGCATTTTTTGAGAACTTGTTGGACCCCAGACGTGCATACCGAACCATCCCAAACCCCAATCTGCGTCCTGAGAACAGCCGCACCTTCGAGCTTGGCGCCCGTGGCCAGCACGGTGCGCTGCAGTGGCTGGCCACAGCCTTTACCGGGCGCTACCGCGACTTTATCGAAGACTCGGTGCAAATCGCTGGCGTGGGCACACCGGCTAACCCGCTGGTGTTCCAGTCGGTCAACCGCAGCCGCGTGCGCTTGAGCGGCTTTGAACTCGAAGGCCGCTGGACCCTGAGCCCTGCCACCATGCTGCGCGCCAGCTACGGCCAGACCGAGGGCCGCGACACAGTGCTGAACCAGCCGTTGAACTCGGTCAACCCGGAGCGGCTGGTGCTGGGGCTGGAACACCGGCTGCAGCAGTGGACGCTGGGCGCGCGCCTGACGCACACCGCCGCAAAAGAACCAGGCGACATCGACCGCAGCAACTTTGCACAGCAGTTTGCCCCACCGAGCTGGACCACACTGGACCTGAGCGCCAGCTGGCAGATCAACCGCAACACGCGCCTGAGCGCCGCCCTACAAAACCTGAGCAACGAAAAATACTGGCAGTGGAGCAACGTGCAAGGGCTGCCCGGAAATTCGGCCGTGCTCGACGCCTTCACCGCACCCGGGCGCAGCCTTGCGCTGGCGCTGGTGACCACGTTTTAAGCCCTCAGCCCTAGGCCACGGCTCAGGGGCCATCCTCCCACACCACCCCCAAAGGAGATTACCGAGATGAACACCACCGACATCCGCCAAGCCTACCAAGCGGCACGCACCCAGGGCCTGCGCGCCCGCGACGCCGCCGAACACATCGGCCTGTCCGAAGGGGCTGCGCTGGCCGCGCACCTCGGAACCCATGAGCAACCCACGCGCACCGTGGCGCTGCGCCCCGACTGGCTGGAACTGCTCAAAGCGCTGCAGCCCTGCGGCCCGCTGCTGGCGCTGACGCGCAACCGCAGCGTGGTGCACGAAAAAACCGGGGTCTATGAAAAGCTCTCGGCGCAAAACCAAGTCGGGCTGGCGCTGGGCAAAGAGATCGACTTGCGGCTGTTTTTCAAGCAGTGGCACGCCGGCATGGCGGTTACCGAGCTGAACCCGGACAGCGACAAACCGGCCAGCAGCAGCCTGCAATTCTTCGACCGGCACGGCGTGGCGGTGCACAAGATATTCCTGCGCGAGGGCAGCGACCGCGCTGCTTGGCAGGCGGTGCTGGCGCAGTGGCAAGACCCTCTGGCAGCGGCGCCGGTGTTCGAGCCGCCCGCAGCGGCCGAGCCCAAGGGGGCCGAGCCTGCGGTTGACGCCCCCGCTTTTGCCCAGGCTTGGGCCGAGATGAGCGATGTGCATCAGTTTTTCCCGTTGCTGCGCGAGTTTGGCGTGGAACGCCAGCACGGCTTGCGCCTGGTCGAGGGCCGCTTCACGCGCCGTGTTGCACACGGCTCGGTGCGCCAGATGCTGATGGAGGCTGCCTTTGACGACACCCCGATCATGGCTTTCGTGGGCAGCAGTGGCTGCATCCAGATCCACAGCGGGCCCATCAAGCGCGTCGAGCCGCTGGAAATGCGCGGCCAAGTGTGGCTCAATGTGCTCGACCCCGGCTTCAACCTGCACCTGCGTGAAGACCACATCGGCGACGTCTGGGTGGTGGAAAAGCCCAGCAGCGACGGCACCATCAGCTCGCTCGAGGTGTTCGATGCACACGGCGATCTGATGGCCTTGTTTTTTGGCGCACGCAAGCCCGGCAAGCCCGAGCTGACCGAGTGGCGCCATTTGCTGGCGCACCTGTCGGGGGCTGAAGAAGGCGCGTCGGCATGAGCCAGCCAGTGCACCTGAGGGCAGCGGCTGGTGCGGATCAGGCACTGCGTCCGGCGGCGCCGGCCTGCGCTGAGACCAGTGCCGGTGCCTATGCCGCCCCGGCCCTGACGCGGCGCGCCTGCACCCTGGCCTTGGCGGCGCTGGCCACGGGCGCGGCGGCAGCCAGCGCGCGCAGCCCGCGCCTGATCACGGTGGGTGGCAGCCTGACCGAAGCCGTGTTTGCGCTCGGAGCCGAGGCGCAACTGGTGGGCACCGACACCACCAGCCTGTACCCGGCGGCGGCGCAGGCCACGCCCAAGGTCGGCTACATGCGCCAGCTCTCAGCCGAAGGGCTGCTGGCCTTGCGCCCCGATGTGGTGCTGGCGCTGGCCGGCTCGGGGCCGCCGCTGGTGCTGCAGCAACTGCGCTCGGCCCGGGTGCAAGTCGAACTGGTCGAGCGCCGCCACGAGTGGGACGATGTGCGGCGCACCGTGCAAGCCGCCGGCCGCGCCACCGGGCGCGGCGCAGCAGCGCAAGACTTGCTGCGCCAGCTCGAACAGGACTGGGCCCGCGTGCGCGCCCAAGTGCAAGCCTACCGGGGCCCGACGCCGCGGGCGTTGTTCATCATGGCCCACGGCGGCAGCCCGCTGGTGGCCGGGGGCCAAACCGCCGCCAATGCCATGCTGACGCTGGCCGGCGCGCGCAACGTGGTCGCGGGCTTCAATGGCTTCAGGCCCCTGACGGCGGAATCCATGGCCGCCGCCGCCCCAGACGTGATCGTCACCACCACCCAGAGCTTGCAGGCGGTGGGTGGCGCCGAGGGCTTTTGGCGGCGCCCCGAACTCGCTCTCACGCCGGCTTGGCAGCGCCGCCAGCGTGCGGCCACGCTGCTGCACCAAGACGCGCTGGCGCTGCTGGGCTTTGGGCCCCGGCTGGCGCAGGTGCTCGAGGCCCTGCACCGCGGTCTGGTTGCAGCATGAATACGCTGGTCATGAAACGCGCCGGGCTGGCTGGCTTGGCTGGGCTGCTGCTGCCGAGTTCGCGCCGTGGCCCTTGGGTGCTGCTGGGGCTGGGCGTGGCCCTGTTGGCCAGCCTGATCTGGTCCAGCGGCCAAGGGGCCTTTGGCCTGCCGCTGCGCGAACTGCCGGCCGTGCTGGCGGCGGCGTTCACCACGTATTGGTGGCCCGGTGCCGAGCGCAGCGCGGCCGAACTGGTGTTTTTCAATATCCGACTGCCGCGCCTGGTGCTGGCCGTGGCCGCCGGTGCTGGCTTGGGCGTGGCCGGGGCCCTGATGCAGGGCTTGTTTCGCAACCCACTGGCCGATCCCGGCCTGATCGGCGTCAGCAGCGGCGCCGCGCTGGCAGCGGCCTTTGCCATCGTGCTCGGCAGCCTGTGGTGGCCCGAGGTGCCGCTGGCGCTGGGCACTTGGCCGCTGATGCTGATGGCCTTTTTGGGCGGGTTGGTGGTGACGGCGCTGATCTATACGCTGTCGCTGGGCGACGGCGGCACCCGGGTCGGGATCATGCTGCTGGCCGGCATCGCCATCAACGCGCTGGCCGGTGCCGGCATCGGCCTGCTTAGCTATCTGGCCACCGACGAGCAGTTGCGCAACCTGCAGTTCTGGATGCTGGGCAGCCTGGGCGGAGCGCGCTGGGAGGCGGTGCTGGTGGTGGGACTGATCGCACTGGCCACGGTGGCGCTGGCGCAGCGCTTGGCGCGCCCGCTCAACGCGCTGGCGCTGGGCGAAGCACAGGCGGTGATGCTCGGGGTGCCGGTGGAACGCCTCAAGCTCGCTTGCATTTTGCTGACTGCGCTGGTGGTCGGGGCCGTGACCGCCACCACCGGCATCATCGGCTTCATCGGGCTGGTGGCACCGCACATCGTGCGCCTGCTGGCCGGGCCCGATCACCGCTGGGTCTTGCCGGGCTCGGCCCTGCTCGGGGCCGTGCTGGTGCTGCTGGCCGACGCCTGGGCCCGCACCGTGATTGCGCCAGCCGAACTGCCGCTGGGCATCATCACCGCGCTGGTGGGGGTGCCGTTCTTCCTGCTGCTGCTGCGCAGCGCCCACGCCCGCACGCTCTGAAAGCCCCCGCCCATGAACGCCCGCCTGCCCACCAGCGCATTACCGTCCGGTGCCCAGTTTTCACCCAACCCTGCCGACCCGCCCAGCGCGCCTGCGGCTGCCGGTTTGGTGGCGCACGCGATCCGGGTCCAGCAGCAGGGCCGCAGCTTGCTCGACGGCATCGACCTGCAGCTTGCAGCGGGCCAAGTCGGGGTGTTGCTGGGCCCCAATGGGGCCGGCAAATCGACCCTGCTCAACGTGCTCGGCGGCTTGCGCAGCCCGCAGTCGGGCCAGGTCTGGCTCGACGGGGAAGCGCTACTCAGCCGCAACGCCGCCACGCTGGCGCGCCGCCGCGCTTTTTTGCCGCAGGAACTGGTGCCGGCCTTTGACTTCACGGCGCAGGAAGTGGTCGAACTCGGGCGCTACCCGCACCGCTTGCAGCCGCAGCCCGACGAGGCCGCGATCGTGCGCGCTGCGCTCGAGCACTGCGCGGTGGCGCACCTGGCGCAGCGCAGCATCCGCGCGCTCAGCGGCGGCGAACGCGCCCGGGTGCAACTGGCGCGCACCTTGGCCCAAGTCTGGCACCCGAGCCCGGATGGGCGCTCGAACTGGCTGCTGCTCGACGAACCCACCGCCGCGCTCGATCTGCAGCACCAGCACAGCACCCTGTCCACCTTGCGCCTATGGAGCCGCCAGCGCAGCGCCGGCGTGCTGCTGGTGCTGCACGACCTGAACCTGGCGCTGCGCTACGGCGACTGCTGCTGGGTGCTGCAAGACGGCCGCCTGGTGGGCCACGGCAGCCCCACCGAAGTGCTGCAGCCGGCGCTGGTGCACGCGGTCTGGCGGGTGCACACGCACTGCGTCAGCGACCCGACCGGGGTCACGCAACTGCTGCTGGCGCCTTGAAGGCTCGGGCGACTAACGCCGCAGCGAATGCGGCCGCTCGCTGCGCTCCGGTATCAGCCCGTGCGGCCTAAAGCGCAGCACCAGCAGCAAGATCATGCCCATCACCATGAGACGGATGTGGGCCGCGCCTTCGAGCAGGTGCGCACGCAGCCAGCTCTCGGCCGGCAGGGTGCCGGTGATGATGCCCATCAGCCAGAGACCAATCGGTTCGGCCTGCACCCAGAAGAACCAGATCAGGAAGCCGCCCAGAATGGCGCCCAGGTTGTTGCCCGAGCCGCCCACGATCACCATGACCCAGATCAGGAACGTGAAGCGCAGCGGGTTGTAGGCGTTGGGGGTGAACTGGCCGTCGATGGTCACCAGCATGGCGCCGGCCACGCCGATGATGGCCGAGCCGAGCACGAACACCTGCAGGTGGCGGCCGGTCACGTCTTTGCCCATGGCCTCGGCGGCGGTTTCGTTGTCGCGGATGGCGCGCATCATGCGGCCCCAGGGCGAGTGGATCGCGCTTTGCGCCAGCCAGAATAGCAGCAGCAGCACCCCCAGCGCCAGCCCGAGGTAGCCGAGCTTGACCGTGATCGAGGCCAGATCGGGAACCGTGGTGCCCAAGCGCAGCGCCCACTCCTGCACCCAAGCGGTTTGCTGCAGGTCGATCTCTTGCGGCAGCGGGCGCGGCAGGCCATTGACGTTGTTGACCCCGCGCGTGAGCCATTCCTCGAAGCGCAGCACCGACAGGATGATCTCGGCGATGCCAAGCGTGGCGATGGCCAGGTAGTCCGAGCGCAGGCCGAGCGTGATCTTGCCGATCAGCCACGCCGCGCCGGCAGCAAAAAAGCCGCCCACCACCCACGAGAGCATGATCGGCAAGCCGGCCCCGCCGAGGTAGCCGGTGGCGGCCGGGTTCACGGCCTCGATCAGCTCCACCGCCGGGTCAAAGAACTGGCGCGTGATGACGTAGCCGCCCAGCAAGATCAGCACCATGGCCCACATGCGCGCCCGGCCCCGGCGCATGCGCTTGTAAACCAGCAGCGCCACCGCCAGCGTGGCCAGCGACAGCAGCACCGAAGTGATGATGCCCGAACCCCCGGCCTGCCAGGCCTCGGTGGTGGGCGGCATCGAGACCAGCACCGCCGCGATCCCGCCCAGCGCCGCAAAGCCCATCAGGCCGACGTTGAACAGGCCGGCGTAGCCCCACTGCACGTTCAGGCCCAGCGCCATGATGGCGCCGATGACGCAGTAGATGGCGATGGTCAACGCCAGCGACCAGCTCTGCAGCACCCCCACCAGCACCAGCGCCAAGCCCATGAGGCCAAACAGCGCCGGCGCCCCGATGTAGCGATTCAACCAGGCGTTCATACCGATTTGCCTCCGAACAGGCCGGTGGGCCGTATCAGCAGCACCAGCACCAAAATGACGAACGAGACCGCAAACTTGTAGTCGGTCGAGAGCAACTGCATCAGCCCTTCGGGGGCCCAGCCTTCGGGGCCCAGGTACTCAAACACGCGCCGCCAGGCGTAGGTCAGCAAGACCTCGGAGAAGGCGACAATGAAGCCCCCCGCAATCGCCCCCAGCGGGCTGCCCAAACCGCCGACGATGGCGGCCGCAAAAATGGGCAACAGCAGCTGGAAATAGGTGAAGGGCCTAAAGCCCTTGTCGAGCCCGTACAGCACCCCGGCCACGGTGGCCAGCGCCGCCGCCAGCACCCAAGTGATCAGCACCACGCGGTCGTGGTTGATGCCCGAGAGCAGCGCCAGGTTCTCGTTGTCGGAGTAGGCGCGCATCGACTTGCCGGTGCGGGTGCGCTCGAGAAACCAAAACAGCGCCACCACGATCAGCAGCGCGCTCACCAGCGTCAGCGCCTGGCTGGTGCGAAACGACACCCCTTGCTCGAGCCCGGTGAACTCACGAAACTGCACCACGGTGAAGATGAAGCGCTCGCCGTCGGCAAAGTGCTGCTCGCCGGGGCCGATGACGAAGCGCACGATGCCGTTGAGCAGGAACATCACGCCCACCGAGCAGATCAGGAACACCACCGCCGGCGCTTTCTTGACGCGGTGGTAGCGATAGACCCAGCGGTCGCACAGCAGCACAAAAGCCACCGTGGCCAGCACCGCAAACGGGATCGCCAGCAGCGCCGTGGGCAAAAAGCCCAAGTTCACGCCTTGGGCCTGCAGCCACCAAGTGAACAAAATGGCAATCATGGTGCCAAAGGCCATGGTGTCGCCGTGGGCGAAGTTGGAAAAGCGCAA
>Ga0208101_10143_pt1 | contig 12030 bp, 7 predicted proteins | sample Subbioug_CSW11AC_FD_184823 | JGI IMG/M metagenome (GOLD analysis project Ga0208101, IMG submission 184823) | Serpentinite rock and fluid subsurface biosphere microbial communities from McLaughlin Reserve, California, USA - CR12Aug_CSW11AC (SPAdes) | ecosystem: Environmental > Terrestrial > Deep...
GCGGCCCAGCTCTTGGCGGTCGCCACCGATCACCACCAGCTGCTCTTGCAACCAAGGACCCAGCACGGGGATTGCAGCCAGCGGCTGCGGCAGTTCGACGCCGGCCCGCAGAAACGCCATCGCATCACGCAGCGCGCCCGTGCCCTCGCGCTGCATCATGAGCAGCAGCCACAGTGGCACTGCGACCAGTATCACGGCCAGCGCCATGGTCATGATGAACGCGGCCCAGCCGCGCCGACCGTTGAAGCGCCGCACCAGCCGCTCGTACAGCGGCCAAGATACGTAGACCAAGATCGCCGCCCAAGCCACCGCGGTCAGGAAGGGCTGCAGCACGATCAGGCCGGCGAGCAGCAGCACGCCCAGCAGCAAAGCGACCAGGCCGTTGCGCAGCCAAGCGGGGGGGTGGACGTCTTGCATGGGCGGCGATTGGGTGGGGATCAGCTTAGAGCGTGTCCATGAAGCTGCGCAGCTTGTCGGAGCGGCTGGGGTGCTTGAGTTTGCGCACCGCCTTGTTTTCGATCTGGCGGATGCGCTCGCGCGTGACGTCGAACTGCTTGCCCACTTCTTCGAGCGTGTGGTCGGTGGACATCTCGATGCCGTAGCGCATGCGCAGCACCTTGGCCTCGCGAGGGGTCAGGGAGTCGAGGATTTCTTTGACTACTTCGCGCAAGCCGGCTTGCATGGCGGCGTCGATCGGCGCGGTGTTGGCGTTGTCCTCGATGAAGTCGCCCAGGTGCGAATCGTCGTCGTCGCCGATCGGGGTTTCCATGCTGATCGGCTCTTTGGCGATCTTCATGATCTTGCGGATTTTTTCCTCGGGGATTTCCATCTTCTCGGCCAGCATCGAGGCGTCGGGCTCGAAGCCGTGCTCCTGCAGGTGCTGGCGGCTGAGGCGGTTCATCTTGTTGATGGTCTCGATCATGTGCACCGGGATGCGGATGGTGCGCGCCTGATCGGCGATCGAGCGCGTGATCGCTTGCCGGATCCACCAAGTGGCGTAGGTGGAAAACTTGTAGCCGCGCCGGTATTCGAACTTGTCCACCGCCTTCATCAGGCCGATGTTGCCCTCTTGGATCAGGTCGAGGAACTGCAGGCCGCGGTTGGTGTATTTTTTGGCGATGCTGATGACCAAGCGCAGGTTGGCCTCGATCATCTCTTTTTTGGCGTTGCGCGACATGCGCTCGCCGTCGTTCATGCGTTTGTGGATGGCTTTGAGCTGCTCCAGCGGCACCACCACGCTGGTCTGCAGGTCGATGAGCTGCTGCTGCAGTTCCTGGATCGGCGGAATGTGGCGCCCCATGCTGGCGCTCCACGGCTTGCCGGCAGCGGCCTGCTTTTCGACCCACTGGCGGTTGAGCAGGTTGGGCGGGAAGTCGGCCACAAACTTGTCTTGTGGCATGCGGCATTTGTCCACGATGATACGGCGCAGTTCGCGCTCTTTCTTGCGCACCGACTCGACTTGCTGGCGCACCGTGTCGCACAGCTTTTCGATCGCTTTGGCGGTGAAGCGGATGGTCATCAGCTTGGCGGTTAATTGCGCTTGCGCCTGCTGATAAGCCGGGCTGGCGTAGCCGTGCTGGTCGTAGCTGGAGTGCAGCTGCTCGAACAACTCGCGCAAGGCATCGAAGCGCGCCAAGGCCTCGCGCTTGAGCTCTTCCATTTTGCGCGACACCGCCTTGGAGCCGCCTTTGCCGTCGTCGTCGCTGGCTTCGTCGTAGTCGTCGAAGTCTTCTTCGGCCACGTAGTCGTCGGCCTCGTCGGCGTCGGAAAAGCCATCGACAAAGGTCGAGATCACCACCGCACCGGCGCGAACTTCCTCGGCCATGTTCAGGATTTCGTTGATGGTGGCGGGCGACTGCGAGATCGCGGCCATCATCTCGTTGAGGCCGCCTTCGATGCGCTTGGCGATTTCGATCTCGCCCTCGCGCGTGAGCAGTTCGACCGTGCCCATTTCGCGCATGTACATGCGCACCGGGTCGGTGGTGCGGCCAAACTCGCTGTCCACCGTGGAGAGCGCGGCCTCGGCTTCTTCTTCGGCTTCTTCTTCGGTGGCCGAAGTCGGGCCGGCGTTGGACAGCAGCAGCGTTTCGGCGTCGGGCGTTTGCTCATAGACCGCCACGCCCATGTCGTTGAGCAGCGACACCACGACTTCGAGCGTTTCGGCCTCGGCCAGCTTGTCGGGCAGGTGGTCGTTGATTTCGCCGTGCGTCAGGTAGCCGCGCGTCTTGCCGAGCTTGATCAGGGCCTTGAGGTGGTCGCGCCGGGCCTTGGCTTCTTCTTCGGTCAGGATGGTGTCGTCGAGCCCGAACTCTTTCATCAGGGCGCGCTCTTTGGCCTTGCTGATTTTCATGCGCAAGGGCTTGGCCTTTTCGACCGCCTCGGGGGCTTCGGTCGCCTCCGGGATGCCGTCGGCGGCGAGCGCTTCGGGCTCGATGCTGAACTCTTCTTCGAGGTCGATCAGATCGACTTCGTCGCGGATCGGCGGCGCGGCCGGAATGGCCTCGGGCAGCGCCGTGGCTTTAGGCTTGCGGCTGCGCTTGACCGCTGGTGCCGCCACGGGTGCAGCCGCTGCGGTGGCGGGCAGGGCGGGGGCCTTGGCGGTTGCGGCGGCGGTTGCGGCGGCGGTTGCGGCGGCGGTTGCGGCGGCGGCGACAGGGGCTGGGGTTGCCACGTCGGCCTTGGGTGCGCGCGCCGGTTTTTTGCTTGCAACGGGCGCTTTCGCTGAAGCCACAGGCTCCAGGCTGGCGTCTACCGCATGAACCGAGGGCAGCGCGGAGTGGGGCTCTGTGGTGCGGGCTTCAGTTTGGGCTTTTGCGGTCGGTTTTTTGGAGCTCACAAACGGCGCTTTCTGCACGGGCTAAACCCCGGGCGTTGATTGGGATGTCGGAGGTTCACGACCCGCCGACGAGCGTTGGGCCAACGGGGGTCAAGGAAAACCACACCCAACCACAGGGCAGGGCGTGCGGCACAAGTTGAGGGGGCGAACATTTGGGGTGCAGTCCTTGCGAAGGCTGGATTTCCAGTGGCCGAGAGCGTGGAGCCCTTGTTGCCCGTGCGAGGGCGTTGGCCGGTTCGGAGGTGCTGCTGTCGCACTTGTGTAAGCCGGACATTATACTGATTCAGAAACTTTCGCGCAATTTTCGCGCAATTTTTGTTGCGATTTTGGCCTTGGCAGGTGGTCGAACCGAGCAACGCCCGGTCTGATCACCTTTGCTTGTGCAGGTCTACAGGCGTGCGCTTGAATCCGGCTTGTCAGGGATTTTCTGACTTCAGGTTCAGTCGTTTTCTGACTCATGTTGTGGCGCAGCAGGCATACAGTGAAAACCATGCAGGCCGCATGGTGCACCTGCAAATGCTGGAGCTCATGACATGATGACAATCAGCGATGCCGCAGGCGTCAGTACCCATGTTGCCATGCAACCAAGGCTGGTTGCCAAGGCCAACGTCGGCTCATTCAAACGAACCGAATACTGGCCATTCACGTTGCGATTGGCCAGCGGTGCGCAGGATATGGCCAAGGTGCTGGAAGTTCGGCACAGTGCCTACGCCCGCCATTTGCCAGAGGCCTTGACAGCCTCGTTGCTCGAGCCCGAAGCGCTGGACAGGGCCGATGGGGTGGTGCTGCTGCTGGCCGAATCCAAGCTCGACGGCGCGCTCATGGGCACCATGCGCATTCAGACCAACCAGGCGCAGCCGCTGGCGCTGGAGCAATCGGTGCAACTGCCGCAGTGGATGCAGGGCTTGCCGCTGGCCGAAGCCACGCGCTTGGGCGTAAGCCTAGACGGCACAGCGAGGCTGGTTAAAGCGGCCTTGTTCAAGGCCTACTACCTGTATTGCCTGCAGGCTGGAATCCGCTACATGGTCATCACGGCCCGCGCTCCGTTGGATCGCCAGTACGAGCGCATGCTGTTCCAGGATGTGTACCCGCATCTGGGCTATATCCCCCTGTCACACGTATTTGATCTTCCACACCGGGTCATGTATCTGGATGTGCAAAACGTGCGCCAGCGCTGGGAGGATGCCGGGCACGCTTGGAGTGAGTTCATGTTTTATACCGAGCACCCCGACCTGCATCAGCAAGCAATCGCATAAGGCGCGTCAGCGGGGTCCGCTGGAACGTGGCAACGCCGCTGCGGGCGGATCGGTGCCGAGCACCAGATCGACATGATCGAGTTCGCTGGAAGCGAGGGTGCTGAGGTAGGCCTTCAGCCGGTCATCGGTGATGAAATCAGCTGCCGACTGGGCTTCTAAGATCGCCTTTGGCGTCTGGGGCCGGGCCACCACGTAGCCTTGCACGTAATCGACCCCGATCTCGGCCAGCGTTTCCACGGTTTCAAAGTCTTCGGCCCACTCGGCAATGGTTTTCATGCCTAGGTTTTGCGCCAAGCTGACGATGGCTTCGACGATCGCCACATTGGCTGGGTGTCGGTTCATGTTGACGATGAAGCTGCCGTCGATCTTGAGCAGATCGGCCGGCAGTTCCTTAAGGTAGGAAAATGAGGTGTAGCCGGCCCCGAAGTCGTCCAGCGCCACCTTGGCGCCGGCGGCGCGCACCCGGTCGATGAAGCGGTGCGTGTTGTCCATGTCGTGCAAGGCCACGCTTTCGGTGATTTCCAGGCAAATCCGATGCGCCACCGTGCGGTGACGCTCGAACATGGCGAACACGTCGTCGATGAAGCGCTCGTCGTTGAGCGAAGCCCCGCTCAAATTGACGCAAACGAAGCGGTTTTGCGCCAAGGTCTGTTGGTGCTGTTCCAGCCAAGTCAGGGTCTGGGCCAGCACCCAGCGGTCGATCACGCCCATGCGGCCGGCAATCTCGGCGGCCTGAATCAGGCGCTCGGTCGGTACCTGTTGATCGTGTTCGTCGTGCATGCGCAGCAAGACTTCGAAGTTGTGGGACCCATGCGGCGTGCGCAAGGACATGATCGGTTGCATCTCCAAAAACAGGCCCGCGACAGACTGCTGGCTGGCCAGTTGTTCGACCAAGTGCAACTGCGCTTCGTGATCGCTGAAGATGCCCGAGCTGCGCTCAAATACCACCAGCGTGTTGCCTTGGCCCTTTTTGGCCATGCGGCAGGCGTGGTCGGCGGTGGCGATCACGTCTTTGGCCAAGCTGCCGGTGGCGACTTCGATCAAGCCGATGGAGCCGCGCACTTGGAAGGCGCGCTCGCCGACCTGACAAGCGCTGCCGCCGATCTGGTGCAGGATTTCCCTGCACACGGCCTCGGCCTGCGCCAGCGGGGTGTGCGGCATGACGATCAAAAACTCGTCGCCGCCGACTCGGCCCAGGTGCATCCCCTGGTTCAAGGGGATTTGGGCCCGTTGACACACGGTGTGCAGCACGGTGTCGCCGGCGGCATGGCCGTAGAGGTCGTTGATGAGCTTGAAGCGATCCAAGTCCAAGTAGGCCACAGCCAGCGGATGGCCGTGCGCCAAGTCGGCCAAGCCGACGCCGAGCACCTGCTCGATGCCGCGCCGGTTCAGCACCTTGGTCAGGGTATCGTGGTGCGCCAAAAACCGCAGGTGTTCGGTGGCTTGGGCCTTTTCGGTGATGTCTTGCAGGGTGCATTCGAGTTTGTCGCCGGCCAAGGCGGCGCGCACCTGAAAGCGTTGCCCCGGTTCGGGCCCGGTCTGGTGCTGCAGCTCGAGTTCGGCGGTGCCGTGTCTGCGCGTCTGCTCCAGCAGGGCATTCCAGTGGGTGGGGCCAAAGCGTTCTGGCCAAGTCTGTGCGCGCAAACCCGCTTCAGTCTCGCCCAGCAGGTGTTGCAGGGCCGGGTTGGCGCTGCTCAATCGGCCCTGCAGGTCGAGCGTGAACAGGCCGATCGGCAGCACTTCGTAGTTGTGTTGCAGCTCGGCTTGCGCCGCCAGCCGCTGCTCCTGCGCCAAGCGGATCTGCTCGGCGATCGCCAACGACGCCAGCAGGCTGGAGGCCAATGCGGCGGTCAGGCTGTTAAAGACCCACAACAGCCCCTTGAGGCCCAGGGCCGCAGCCGCAACTTCCAACAAGCTTGCAAGGAGCACAACCGATATCGCGGCGGCATACCAGGCCGCTACTCTGGAGTGGTTGCGCAGAAAGATTTTGGCAAGAAGAAAAAGCAAAGCCAGCAAGCTCAAGCCAGAGCACACCCAAATGATGGGCAGAAATTGCGCGTAAGGCAGGCCGACGGCCAACAAAAGCAAGGGCAAGCAGCTCCATTTGATGGCGGTGCTCAGGTAGGCATGACCAATTTGCGCCAATTCATCCCGCATCAGCGACACAAACAGGGTAAAAGTCACCACATAATAAAGCGCCAGCGTCAACGGCCGCATGGTTTGCAGCCATTCGTAGGGGATGGTGTGCCCCAGCCACTGCTGATCCCAGCCCATCGAGAGCGCGGCCATGCGCAAGTTCACCACCAGCCAGGCCGCAAACAGGACGTAGGTGCGGTTGCGGTTGATCAGGCCAGCGATCAGGGTAAAGAACGCCAGCACCAGAATACCGCCGTCGAGCAAGCCCGAGCCACGGTGAAATTGCAATTCGCGCAAGTGCAGTTCGGTGGCATCCCACTGCAAGGCCACGATGCGGCCCGGGCCGACCAGTGCGGTTCGGCACAACAAAGAGCTGGCGCCAGCGGGGTCGAAGGCAAAGCCGGCCCGGGCCAGCTGCATGGTTCCCTGCAGCGGTTCGGAGCGCGAGCCGCTGGCCACTAGGTTCAGGGTGCGGGCATCCCAACAAGCCAGACTGTAGGCGTGGCGTGAGGGGAACTCGATGCGTGCAGACGGGGGGGGTGCATCCAGGGGTTGCAGCAGCAGCCAAAAAGGCGTCTCATGCAAGTTGCTGTCTTGTTGCTGCACCGGCTCCGGTGCCGCTTGCGTCAGCCGTTGCAAGGCATCGGAGGCTTGCCACGCACCCTGCGCATCGTGCAGCACCCGAAACTGCAGGACGGTGCCTTGGCCATGGGCGTAATGGCTGTTCCAGCTCCAGAGCGCCCACAGGGTCAGCAGACCAAACAAAACGGGAAGCCAAACCACTGAGAGCGCCAGCAGCGAACGGTCCAAGCCATGGTTGAGGCGGGATGACCAAGCTGCAGACAAGGGTGAAAGTGGGGGCATAAACTGGGACTGACCCGATGTGCTGTTGGCTCCCTTTTGACGCTGAGCCAGATTATGCGACCAATTTCAGCGCTTTCTGTGTATTCTGCGCTTGTGCCACACTCTGCTGCTTATGGATAAACCCGAACTGGCGCAGCAGGCGCTGGCCTGCTACGACCGGCTGTTGCAGCGCGACCAGCGGCTGCGGCCGCGGCCGGGGCAGCGCCTGATGGCCGAACAAGTGGCGCAGACCTTCAGTCAAGCCGATCTGGGGCCGTTGGAGGCCTCGCAGGCTTTGCCCGGGGTGGAGCCGCAGCGGGCCTTGGCCGTCATCCAAGCCGGCACCGGGGTGGGCAAATCGCTCGCCTACTGCGCGCCGGCGCTGGCGCTGGCGCTCGAGCGCAACACGCGCGTGCTCATCAGCACCGCCACCGTGGCCTTGCAAGAGCAACTGGTGCACAAAGACTTGCCGGCCCTGGTGGCGCAGTTCGAACAGCCCATACGCTACGCCTTGGCCAAGGGCCGCGGCCGCTACGTGTGCAAGCTCAAGCTGGAGCGCCGCTTGGCTGGCTTGGGGGCTGCGCGGGGCAATGACGCCGCCGCCGACGAGGATTTGCACGAGGACGATTGGTTTCTCGAGGCGCAGCCACCCCAGCCCGGGGGCAGCAGCGACGTGGACACCTTGCTGGCCCTGCAAGCCGATTTGGCCAGCGGTCGCTGGAGCGGCGACTTCGATGACTTGAGCCAGCCCCCTGCAGGCCTGCTGTGGCAGTCGGTGGCGGTGCAAGCCAGTTCGTGTGCGGCGCGCCATTGTCCGGTCTATGGCCAGTGCAGCTATTTCGAGCAGCGCAAGGCGTTGGTGGGGGCGCAGGTGATCGTGGTCAACCACGACTTGTTGCTCAGCACCTTGGGCTCGCGCACCTTGCCCGATCTGGACAACTGCCTGCTGGTGATCGACGAGGCGCACCACCTGCCGGCGGTGGCCTTGGAGCAGTTTGCCAGCCGCATGGACTTGAGCCGCTTGGGCTGGATCGAGCGCTTGGCGCAGCGCGCCATGCGCGCCGGCGCCACATTGGGGCTGGCAGAACTGGCCGGCGTGCACGAACAAGCGGCGGCGCTGCGCCAAGCCATGCAAGAGCTGGCGCGCTGGGTGGTGCAGCACCATGGCCATGAGCTGAGCGAGGCGCCGCGGGAGTCTGCTGGCTTTGGCCTGCTGGGCGCCCATGCAGCGACTCGCCCTGCCGCTGCGGCGGCTTTGGGGGCGGTGCCGGCTGGCTTTACACCCGAGCGCGTGGCCCGGCTCAGCCAAGGCCAAACCCCCGCTGCGTTGCTGCAGACCTTGGAGGCGCTGCAGCGCAGTTCGGGGGCTTTCATCGACTCGTTGCGGCTGCTGGCCAAGGCGTTGCGCGCCGAAATGCGCGATCAGCCGCAGCAGTCGCGTCAGCTGGCGACTCTGTACGCCCAGTTGGGCAGCCTGACGCCGCGCCTCGAGGCCGCGCACGAGACTGCGCGCTTGTTTTTGCAGCAGCCCAGCCTAGGGGACGAACCGGTCGCCAAATGGTTCAGCGTGCAGTCTGCGGGGGCCGATGCGGCGCTGATGGCGCACGCCAGCCCGACCCTGCCCGGCAGCACCTTGCGCCAGCACCTGTGGGGCTCGGTGCGCGCCGCCGTGCTGACATCGGCGACCTTGAGCAGCGGCGGGCGTTTTGATTATTTTTTGCGCGAGTCTGGGCTGGAGCACGACCCAGACGCTTGCACGCTCGAAGTGCCCAGCCCCTTCGACTTCAGCCGCCAGGGGCGACTGGTGCTGGGCGGCACCCGCGCCGACCCCAAAGAGGCCAGCGCCTTCAACGCCGAGCTGGTGTGCAGCCTGTTGCAAGATCTGGCCGCAGTGCGCCACGGGGCGCTGGTGCTGTTTACCTCGCGCCTGCAGATGCGGCTGGCTTGCGAGGCCCTGCCGACGGCCCTGCGCGCGCGGGTGCTGGTGCAAAACGAGCTGCCACGCCAGCGCCTGCTGCGCTTGCACGCCGAGCGCGTGGCGGCTGGGCAGCCGTCGATCATTTTTGGCATGCAGTCTTTTGGCGAGGGCCTGGATTTGCCGGGCCGGCTGTGCGAGGACTTGTTCATCACCAAACTGCCCTTTGCCCCGCCCGACGACCCGGTGGGCCAAGCGCGGGCCGAGTGGCTGCGCGCTGCTGGGCGCGACCCGTTTCAAGAGCTGGTGCTGCCCGCGGCGGCGATCCGACTGGCGCAGTGGGTGGGGCGTGCCATCCGCACCGAAGACGACCAAGCGCACGTGGTGTGCTACGACCGGCGCTTGCACCAAAGCAGCTACGGGCGCCAGCTGCTGGCGGGCCTGCCGGGCTTTGAGCGCATCGTGCGCGCGCCGCTTCAGCTGCTGCCAGAGCCGGCCGAGCGCTAACCCGGGCGCTTGCCCCAGCGCACGGGGCGGGAGGGCTTTAAGCGCTCGCCGGCGGAAAACGCCGATACCAAGCGCCATAGACCCAGCAGGCGGCGCAGAACGAAAACGCCCATTCCAGCGTGGCGAACACCACCAGCATGCCCGCCGGCACCATCCACAGCGCGCTGCCCGAGAGGAACAGCGCCAGCGACACGCTGCTGGCGATGAACAAGATTTTGTTGGCAAACATTTTGGCCCCAGCGTCTTCGAGCTTGCCGGCGCAGTTGGCGCGCAGCATCAGCGCTTTCCAGAGGTGGTGCGAGGGGCAGCGGTGGTGGCCGAAGAAGCCGCGCACCAAGCCCAAGGCGACCAGCAGCGCCATCAGCCAAGCGAAATTGAACGCCAACGCCAGCGCGGCGACGGCAAAGGTGAGGAAGGCTTCGAGGCGGATCACGTTGGACCAGACTTGGGGGACGTCGAAACGCAGCATGGAATACTCCTTTAAGAAACGGATGGGGGTATTGTAGCGGGTTCTGGCCAGTCGTGCACAGCGGCTGGTGTTGGCGACCGGTTTGTGCGACCGGTTTGGGCGCTGCGGCAGCCCTACAATCGCTGCAAACGGAGTGCAGCAATGAGCATCAAGAGCGACAAGTGGATCCGCCGCATGGCTGAACAGCAGGGCATGATCGAGCCCTTCGAGCCGGGGCAAGTGCGCCAAGCCGACGGCAAAAAAATCATCAGCTACGGCACCAGCAGCTACGGCTACGACATCCGCTGCGCGCGCGAGTTCAAGGTCTTTACCAACATCCACAGCACGGTGGTGGACCCGAAAAACTTCGACGCCAAGAGCTTTGTCGATTTCGAGGGCGATTCGTGCATCATCCCGCCCAACAGTTTTGCGCTGGCGCGCACGCTGGAGTATTTCCGCATTCCGCGTAACGTGCTCACCATCTGCTTGGGCAAGAGCACCTACGCGCGCTGCGGCATCATCGTCAACGTCACGCCCTTTGAGCCCGAGTGGGAGGGCTTCGTGACGCTGGAGTTTTCCAACACCACGCCGCTGCCGGCCAAGATCTACGCCGGCGAGGGCTGCGCGCAGGTGCTGTTTTTCGAGAGCGACGAGGTGTGTGAGGTGTCGTACAAAGACCGCGGCGGCAAGTACCAAGGCCAGCACGGGGTGACGCTGCCGCGCGCCTGAGCGGGATTGCGGGAAGCGCCATGTCCGAGCACGATCTGTTCAGTTTCGGCCCGCTGCCCAGCGGCGAGCCCGAGCTTTCACGCCCGCGCCGCGACCGGCGCATTGTGGGCCTGCCGCTGCGCCAGACTTGGGATTTGCTCGACGCCCCGCTGCAGGGCGCGCGCACCTTCAGCACCGGCCTGTGGCGCTGCGAGGTGGGCGAATGGGCGATCGCTTTCGGCCCGACCGAGCGCGAGGTGTTTACGGTGCTCGAGGGGCGCTGTCGCATCCGGCGCGACGACGGCAGCCACGTCGAGGCCGGCCCCGGGCAAACCATACACATCCCGCCCGGCTTCACCGGTTCGTTTCAGGTGCTCGAGGCGGTGCTCAAGGTTTATGTGATCGTGGAGTAGCGCGGCTCGGCCAAGGGCAGCCGCACGCTGGCGCGCAGCCCGACGCAGCGGCCGTGTTCGTCGAGCCGGTTTTGCAGCTCGATCTGCCCGCCCAGCGTTTGCACGATGCCGTGACAAATGGCCAAACCGAGGCCCGAGCCATGCGGGGCGTGCACCGCAGTGTGAAAGGGCCTAAAGGGGTTGTCGAGCAGATTCTGCGGCAGGCCGCCGCCGCTGTCGTCGATCGTCAGCTGGGCCGAGCTGGGCTCCGGCCCGGCCCGCAGTTCGATGCGCAGTGAGCCCCCTGGCGGTGAGTGGCGGATGGCGTTGTGCAGCAGGTTGCGCGCCAGTTCTTTGAGCGACCAATCGTGCGCGCGCACACGGATGGGTATCGACGTCACCGCGCAGGGCCGATTGCAACTGTGTGCGCAGCACCGCCAGCGGCGTCTTGATCTGGTGCGAGGTGTCGCGCACAAAGCGCTTTTGGTGTTGCAGCAGATCGCTCAAGCGCGCCATGTGCTGGTTGGAGGCTTGCAGCAGAGGTTGCAGTTCGGTTGGGGCGGCGGCGCTGTCGAGTGGGCTGAGGTCGTTTTCCGGCCGTGCCGCCAAGGCGGCGCTGAGCCGGCGCACCGGCAGCGTGGCGCGCTGCACCACCACGAACACCACCAGACCGATCAGGGCGATCAACAGGCTTTGGCGCCAGAGGGTGTCGAGCAAAATCTGGCGCGCCAGGGTTTGGCGCAGCTCCAGCGTTTCGGCCACTTGGATGGTGGCCATGCCCAGCCCGTACACCCCGGCCACCGGTTGCAACAACACCGCCACGCGCACCGGTTCGCCTTGGTAGTGGTCGTCGTAAAAGTGCACCAGCGCGGCGTACAGGGTGTTGGTGGGCAGCGTGCCGCGCCAAGGCGGCAGGTCGGCAAAGCCCGCTACCATTTCGCCCGAAAATCCGGTGACGCGGTAGTACAGGCGGCTGCGGTTGTCGGCCT
>Ga0208101_10146_pt1 | contig 11914 bp, 8 predicted proteins | sample Subbioug_CSW11AC_FD_184823 | JGI IMG/M metagenome (GOLD analysis project Ga0208101, IMG submission 184823) | Serpentinite rock and fluid subsurface biosphere microbial communities from McLaughlin Reserve, California, USA - CR12Aug_CSW11AC (SPAdes) | ecosystem: Environmental > Terrestrial > Deep...
ACCAAGGACTATTGAGTTTGGTTCAGTTATATGACAAGCACCGTAGTGTTTCATGAACCGCCGTATACCGAACGGTACGTACGGTGGTGTGAGAGGACGGGGGTTAGTCACCCCCTCCTACTCGATTGATGGCAGCAACTCGCTATTTTTCGGCTGAAAACCTGACTAAGAGGTAGTGCCTTATTCAGGACCTGTGATTTGACCGCAAATTTGACACATGGGACAACAGTTAAAAGAACATTGTGGAAATTGTGCGTAAAATAAGGTATTATGTCTGAGAGAGGTGTGGAAGAGGAGGGGCTAGATGTACCGCTACATATCTAGGGTTTCCAAAGACAGCAGAGAGCAAAGGACGGTTGACCATTTAAAGGAAGTTGCTACTTACGCCAATCTATTAGGAGGGAAGTTCGGCGTGCCTTCAATGGCAAGCTTGGCAGCACTCTTTCACGATATGGGTAAATTTTCGCAGGGGTTCGTTCGATACCTCAGGGACAGCAGTCGTTCTGAACATAGAGGGGGAAGAAATGCGCGCAGGGGTTCCGTGATACACGGGACACAAGGCGCGAAGTATATTTACGAGGCTAGCCTTAATGAGAAAGGTCTGCTATTGACGGCGGAGATAGCCGCAATCTGCATCCTTGGGCATCATGGCGGGCTGATTGACAGCGTATCTCCGCAGGGCGATACGCCCCTGAGGAGCAGGCTAGCAGTTGACAAAGAGGCGCTCCACTACCAAGAAGTGCTGGAAGCATTTGCGAATGAGAGCGGTTTGACCGGTAACGTTACAGAGATATTGTCACGGTGTGTTCCTGAACTGGTTCATTTCATCTCTAGCTGCCGGGCAGCGGAGTTAAATGCCCCGTTCATGCTGCACATGCTTGTTAAGAGTGTTTTCTCATGCCTTGTAGACTCAGATCGCTACAACGCCTACTGCTTCGAAACAGAGAGTACACCGGAGGCTGAGCTTGTTTGCCCTCCCTGGGGCGATTATTCCAGTCGGCTTGAAAAGTATATTTCTGCCTTTCCCACTGACTCAAAAATTGCGCGCATTCGTAGTGATATTTCTCAAAAATGCCTAGCTGCTTCCTCGCGGCCGCGAGGTGTCTACCGTTTGCATGTTCCAACAGGCGGTGGCAAAACACTCTCAAGTCTTCGGTTTGCTCTAAGTCATGCCAAGATGCATAGCATGGAGCGAATCATCTATGTGATACCTTACTTGTCGGTTCTAGAGCAAACGGCAAGTGAAGTTAGGAAGGCGCTGCATTTATCTAACGACAGCGAATGCATATTGGAGCATCATTCAAATGTCGTTCCATCGGACGACGTGGAAGAGGCGCAGGCGCATCGACTTTTGACTGAGCGCTGGAGTCAGCCCATCATCATCACGACCCTTGTGCAGTTTCTCGAGACAGTCTTTTCTCACAAGGCATCGAACCTACGCAAATTGCACAACATGGCCAACTCAGTCCTCATTTTTGATGAAGTGCAGTCCTTGCCCATCAAATGCGTCCATTTGTTTAACGATGCCCTCAACTACCTACATGTATTTGGTAAATCCACCATACTGCTTTCCACAGCAACGCAGCCATTGATTGACAGGGTTAGAATTCCAGTCCGACTATCCTCGCCACACGACCTTGTAGAAGACACGGCCGAAGCCTTTGAGGCATTAAAGCGCACCCGTATTGTCCCGAGTCTTATAGCGGGGGGGTACACTATTGAAGCTTTGCGCGATTTCGTTCTTGATAAACTCGACAGGTATGGCAATTGCCTAGTTGTGTTAAACACCAAGCGAGATGTAGCCAGACTTCACAGTGCGATAAAGGCCTACATCTCCGAAAACACCCATACGCAGATTGAGCTAGTCCACCTCAGCACACTGATGTGTCCCGCTCATCGCATGGATGTCATCGCGGCCATGCAAGAGACGGTCAACAACAAGAAGGTGCTGAAAGCAGGGCGGATTCTTTGCATAAGTACGCAGCTTATCGAGGCTGGCATTGACATTTCATTCTCCTGTGTCCTGCGCGCCATAGCGGGGCTAGATAGCATCTTGCAGGCTGCAGGGCGCTGTAATCGTAATGGTGAAGATCCAGATGGGAGGGATGTTTTTGTCTTCAATCTCGCTGAAGAGAACCTGTCAAGATTACCCGACATTGCGTGCGGTAGAGATATCACAGCGCGGATGATCGGTGAAACAGATGAGGACCTGCAATCACACACCCTGATGGAGCGCTACTATGAGGAGTATTTTTTCAAGCGCCGATCTGAAATGGATTATTCTTGTGAGAGCGGAAATATCTATGATTTTTTGTCGAACAACAAGAAAGGTTCTGGCGCCAACGCTAACTTCGGGGGGCTGGCACCCCTACCAAGTTTGCGTCATGCGTTTCAAACGGCGGGCGAGCAGTTCTATGTTATTGACCGAAACACTACAAGCGTTCTTGTGCCCTACAAGCGCGGAGCGGAGCTGTCACTTGAGTACCAAGGCGCCCCGCTTAAGGATAAAGCGCGGCTGTTGCGTGAGATGGCAAGGTACTCGGTTTCCCTGTATCCATACCAAAAAAGGATGCTAGAGGAGGAGCGCGCACTATGTCTTGTTGATGATGGCGTCTATGTACTCGACAAGTCCTATTATGACTCAAACAGTGTTGGCGTTATGTTCAAAGTTGACTCAGAATTCTTGAATGTATAGGGGGTTGCGGCGGTGAGGTGCAGAAATGAGGTAGAATTCATGGTGCATGGGAAGTATGCGCTGTTTTCCGACCCGATAACGCGCGTCGGGGGCGAAAAGTTTTCATACCAAGTACCAACATATCAGGCGCTTAAAGGCATCATCGAAAGCGTCTACTGGAAACCGACTTTTATATGGTATATCGATAAGGTGCGAGTGATGAACAGGATACAAACCCAATCAAAGGGTGTTCGGCCAATCAATTATCATTCCCCCGGGAACGAGCTCGCTAACTATACCTACCTCAAGGACGTATGTTACCAGGTGCGAGCCCACTTTGAGTGGAACGAGCACCGCGTGGAGTTTGACCATGATCGGAATGAGAACAAACACCACAATGTTGCTAAGCGTATGATTGAGCGTGGGGGCAGGCGCGATATTTTTCTGGGCACGCGCGAGTGCCAAGGCTACGTAGAGCCCAGTATCTTTGGTGATGGCAAAGGATTTTACGACCACTACGGGGAGCTAAATTTTGGTGTGATGGTTCATGGCTTTGACTACCCAGACGAAACAGGAAAAGACGAAATGTCTGTGCGGCTTTGGAGAGCGTCCAAGATGGACAGCGGCTATATTCGGTTTCCCGCGCCCACCAGCGATTCCCCGGATATTGTGCGAAGGTTTATCAAGCCGATGAAAGCCAAGGAGTTTAAGTCCGCGGTTAATTTCTCTGGCCTAGACGAACCAGAGTTTACGGCAATGTTCGCCGACAGCGGGGGTGAGCGATGAGCTGGATGCAAGATTTGTATCGCACATATGAGGCCTGTGCAGAGGCGGTAGGGGTCAGTGTTGATGGGCAGGAAACGATGTTGCTACCAGTTGCCCATACGCTGAAAACTTCTCATGTCGTTGTACATTTACGGAGCGATGGCACGTTCTACAAAGCCGAGGAAAGCAAGGTTGACATATGCACACCGTGCACCGATGAGTCGGAGGCGAGAACAAGTGGGGCCAAGAAGGCACCGCACCCCCTTTTCGACCAAGTAAAGCACCTCAATGGAGAATTGTATTTAAAGAATCTTTTGCGGTGGCAGAAGCACTTGGAGCATTCGAGCAAACATAACATTGCTTGCCTGATGATATCTGGCGTGTGTGCCTACATGAAGGGCGGATCACTCAATAGCGATCTCAAAACTTGCCAAATAGAGCCTACGGACAAATTGTTCGTCAGATTTTGTGTTAGCGTAGACGGACAGCGGGAGGATAGGTTGTGGTTGATGCCAGAGCTTTGGGAGGCATGGACTAGTTACTATATTTCTGACGATGTTAAGCAGCGACGCACGCGCGACATCTGCTACACTTCGGGAAATGAGAATGAAATATATACTGACAAACACCCTAAGAGTATAAACAGGGCCTCTGGCAATGCAAAGCTCATTACTGGAAATGACAGCTCAAATTTCACCTATCGCGGTAGGTTCACTGATTCACATCAAGCCGCAACCATAGGCTATGAGGCGTCTCAAAAGGCCCATCAAGCTTTGCGATGGCTCATATCGACTAGAGGATTCCGTTGTGGCTCTCAAGCAATTGTTGCGTGGGCAGTTGACAAGGCTCCAGTGGTGCAAAGTTATTACGAAGACAGTTACGGCATTTATGATCTAGCTGTAGAAAGTGATTCAGATAAGTTGATTGCGGCTCAGAATCAAACGTTTATTGATTACGCGAATTTGCTCAATACCGCTCTCTATAGTTCTGGTAACGCAGATAAACTTCAAGTCCATGCGCGCGCTATTGTCGTACTGGCTTTAGATGCCCCGACAACAGGCCGCATGTCTATCACATATTACCGAAGGCTGAGGGAGAACGAGTATCTTGAGCGCGTGGTCAATTGGCACAATACTTGCAAATGGTATCAACCGGTTGGCAGAGACAAAAAAGTGCCAACCAAGTCTGGCTACTTTGTGGGCGCGCCGTCCTTTGACCGTATTTGCGACGCTGTACTAGGGAAGAGGCGAGGGGCAAGCGATGATGCTTATGACAAACAAAAGAGGGCCATGCGAGAACGCCTGCTGCATTGCGTTTTTGACGGCGAGCGGATTCCGGCCGACATGGTACACGCCGCTGTTCGCCGGGCATCTAGCCCGCTGGCGCTTGAGAACCACGACGCGCAGAGCACGATAGAACGGTGGCGAGACTGGGAACAAGTGCTCGGGGCTACTTGCGCGATGGTTAAGCGATACTGCTATGATTATGAAAGTGAGGTGTTTGCAGTGGCTCTAGAGGGGCAAAGAACTGATCGTGAGTATCTTTATGGGAGACTACTGGCCGTGGCGGACAAAATTGAATCTGCCGCTAGGTATAAACAGGGGTCTGCCAAAGACGACGTTCGACCAACAAACGCTATTAGGTACATGACTGCTTTTTCCCAGCACCCTTTCCGCACTTGGCACATGCTCTTTACCCAGCAGCTAAACCCTTACATTCAGCAATTACACGGGGCGAGCTGGCACCTCAATCAGATTGAAGAGATCATGGCGCTGTTCACGCAAGGTGCATACGAGTCAGACAGCCCCCTGAACGGGAAGTACCTCCTCGGCTTTTTTGCACAGAGACAAGCCCTACGTACACGGACAACAGAAACAGTCAAAGATATAAAAGATATAAATGGAGGGGAAGTAAATGAGCTTAACCCGTAAAATTGACTTTGCCGTCATCTTCACAGCGCGGAAAGCGAACCCAAACGGCGACCCGCTTAACGGCAACAGACCACGCGCAGATTATGAGGGTTATGGTGAGGTTTCGGATGTTTGTCTGAAGCGTAAGCTGCGCAATCGCTTGCAGGATTTAGGAGAAGCCATTTTTGTTCAGTCGGATGAGCGCAGGCAGGATGCACACCGTAGTCTCAATGCACGTTTCGAGAGTAACAAAGAAATCAAAGAGGAAGCAGACAAGAGAAAAAAGGCTGCCATTGCTTGTAGGTCATGGTACGATGTGCGCGCATTTGGACAGGTGTTTGCCTTTAAGGCCAAGGGCCAAGGCAAGAAAAACCTTGAAGAGGGTAGTGACAGTGATTCGGTTTCCATTGGCGTGCGCGGACCAGTGACAATTCACAACGCTGTCAGTGTTGATCCTATAGATATCAGCAGTATTCAAATCACCAAGAGTGTCAATCTTGAAACAGAAAAGGATCCAGACAAGAAGGCCAGCGATACCATGGGTATGAAACATCGTGTAGAATATGGCGTCTACAAGACATTTGGGAGCATCAATTGCCAGTTGGCAGAGATAACGGGCTTTAGTGACGCTGATGCTGAAAAGCTGCAAGAGGCCCTGAGGACTCTGTTTGTGAATGATGCCTCCGCCGCGCGCCCTGAAGGTAGCATGGAAGTCGTTAAGGTCATTTGGTGGCGACATAACTGCAGAAGTGGGCAACATTCATCGGCTAAAATACATCGCACGGTTAAAGTTGAGGTTCTTGGAGTTAGCAACTTACCCAAAGTCACGGTCGAACCGCTGGAAGGCCTGACGCCCGAAATCTTTGATGGCGAATAGCAACTACTCCGATGAAGTGCTCCTCCTGCTCTCAGGCATTCAGCACTTTGCGTTCTGCGAGAGACAGTGGTCGCTCATCCACATTGAGCAGGTTTGGCAGGAGAACCTACTCACTGTGGAAGGGCACCACTTCCATGAGAAAGTTGACGATCCGTTCGGTGATGAATCGCGAGGGGACCTTCGTATTGTACGTAGCATGCCCATCATGAGCCGGACGTTGGGCTTGCAGGGAGTGGCTGACATGGTAGAGTTTCGCAAACAATCTGTAAGGGGGCCAGATGTTGTGAGTTTGGGCGGCATTGAGGGCTACTGGCGACCACGGCCTGTGGAATTTAAGCGCGGCAAACCCAAGCCTGACGATCGTGATGCGGTTCAGTTATGCGCACAAGCCATATGCGTAGAAGAAATGATGCAAACCAGCATCACCCATGGAGACATCTACTACTGGCAGACGCGAAGAAGGCAGACAGTGGAATTCTCTTCTGCGCTAAGGACTCGCACTAGGGAGTTAGCCGCGCGAATGCATGAGCTGTTTGAGGCAGGCATCACCGCCACTAATGTCAAGAACAAGCCATGTCAAAACTGCTCGCTGAAAGACGTTTGCCAGCCAAAACTGCTTCGTAAGCGTCAATCTGTAGCCCAATACATCAGCTCAATGCTCCTGCTTGGCGAGGAGGCGTATCGGTAGTGCGACGCCTACTAAATACACTGTACGTAACTTCACCCGACAGTTACTTGGCTCGAGACGGAGAGAATGTTGTGGTCCGTGTTGGGGATGAGGTAAAACTGCGTCTCCCCATCCATAACTTAGAAGGGATTATCTGTTGCGGCTACACGGGCGCAAGTCCTGCTCTCATGGCCCTGTGCTGCGAGCGTGGGGTAGGCTTATCTTTCTTGACTGAATACGGGCGTTTTTTAGCCAGAGTTAGCGGTAATATATCCGGCAATGTTCGCCTCAGGCGTGAACAATACCGCCGTACTGCCGATCTTGAGGCAAGCAACGGGTTGGCGAGACTAATTGTGGCAGCAAAATTACATAACTGTCGGGTGTCGCTACAACGGGCAGTCAGAGACCACCCTCAAACCAAAGAACTACTCGCGCCAGCAATACTGGCGCACTCTAACGCCATCTCTAAGGCCATGAAAAGTACTCACCTAGATTATCTGCGCGGTATCGAGGGCGAGTCGGCAGCCATGTACTTTGGTGTTTTTGACCATCTCATAGTTGCGCAGAAGGACTGCTTTACGTTCTCTTGTCGAGTGCGACGTCCCCCTACAGACAACGTCAATGCCATGCTTTCGTTTATCTATACATTGTTGGCACACGATACAGTATCGGCAATAGAAACTGTTGGACTAGACCCACAAATGGGTTTTATGCATCGTGATCGCCCAGGGCGGGCGGGTTTAGCCTTAGACCTTATGGAGGAGTTTCGTCCCTATCTTGCGGATCGTCTAGTTTTAAGCATGATTAACCGACATCAAGTTAGAGCCGATGGCTTCCTCAAGAAAGAAAACGGTGCAGTCGTAATGGAACCCCACACTAGAAAGGCTGTCTTAGAGGCATGGCAGAAGCGCAAGCAAGAAGAGATTGAGCATCCCTTTCTTAACGAGAAGATTCCAATTGGCCTCCTGCCATATACCCAGGCACTGCTACTCGCTCGCCATCTAAGAGGCGACCTAGACGACTATCCGCCATTTTTCTGGCACTAGGAGGGGCTTTCTTTGATGGTGTTAATCACGTACGACGTGGATACAACGAGTGAGCACGGTAGCCGCCGACTGAGAAGAATAGCAAAAATTTGCCAAAACTACGGACAACGAGTGCAGAAGTCAGTCTTTGAGTGTTTGGTAGAGCCCTACCAATATGCACAGATGCGGAAACAGCTTGAAGGCGAAATGGACCCCGATCTCGATAGCCTGCGCTTCTATTTGCTAGGCAGCAACTGGAAAAAACGCGTTGAACACGTGGGAGCTAATGCCGGTTACGACGTCGAGGGACTATTAATCACATAAAGATCATCGCGAACCTATAGCAAACACTGTCGCCTAGGCATGTTCGCGGAGTCTGTGTTCATGGGCGCTTACGGGACTACAAGCCGTCTGTGATGAAAGGTGATGGCGTCAAAAGTTGTTGGTTCGCGCAATTAAGCTGCAAGAGCATGTACTACCAAGGGTATTGAACATGTACTGTCGCCCCCCGCGCGGGGGCGTGGATTGAAACCCCAAATATAGGCGCAGTGTCGAAGTTGTTAACGTCGCCCCCCGCGCGGGGGCGTGGATTGAAACATCCAAGGGCCCTCCTAATCTCAATAGGGATTTCGTCGCCCCCCGCGCGGGGGCGTGGATTGAAACCCCGAGAAGAGGGAAGACTTTTGGGGGATAATCGTCGCCCCCCGCGCGGGGGCGTGGATTGAAACTCTACACCCCCGAGCGCGGCGATGATGTCGTGAAGTCGCCCCCCGCGCGGGGGCGTGGATTGAAACGCCGAAGCTGTCCAGCCACTCAAGCGGCGGCGGGGTCGCCCCCCGCGCGGGGGCGTGGATTGAAACCCGGAGGTGAGGTAGGTGCATCAGCTCCTCCTTGGTCGCCCCCCGCGCGGGGGCGTGGATTGAAACCATTGCTCTTCGGTGTAGTCGCCTTTGATGATAGTCGCCCCCCGCGCGGGGGCGTGGATTGAAACCCTTGCCGCATCTCTCGCTACGATGTCAACAACGCGTCGCCCCCCGCGCGGGGGCGTGGATTGAAACATGCCGTCGATACTTCGTCGCCGTGAGGCGCCAGTCGCCCCCCGCGCGGGGGCGTGGATTGAAACTCGCCTCCATTTGCTTCACCTCCCCCTGCCCTAAGTCGCCCCCCGCGCGGGGGCGTGGATTGAAACGATGAGCTGTCCGGCGGCGACTGAGTCATCCCCGTCGCCCCCCGCGCGGGGGCGTGGATTGAAACCTATCGACCATATCGCCGACCTGACAAGCGCTGAGGTCGCCCCCCGCGCGGGGGCGTGGATTGAAACCCCGTCACCCTGCCTGGGCTTACGGCGGTCACTAGTCGCCCCCCGCGCGGGGGCGTGGATTGAAACTCTGCCAGCTCAGCCCGAAACTCCTTCATTGGGTCGCCCCCCGCGCGGGGGCGTGGATTGAAACTTTTCTCGCGGCAAGAAGGAGCTTATAAACGCCTGTCGCCCCCCGCGCGGGGGCGTGGATTGAAACGCCCATGCCACCGATGAGTGGGTGTCCACCATCGTCGCCCCCCGCGCGGGGGCGTGGATTGAAACTTCTATCGCGATTTATCGTCTCTTTACAGCCCTGGTCGCCCCCCGCGCGGGGGCGTGGATTGAAACAATGAGGCCGTGAACATGGTTAGCCAGTCGCCGGGTCGCCCCCCGCGCGGGGGCGTGGATTGAAACATGGAGATGGGCACTGGAAAAACCAGGGCGGCCAGTCGCCCCCCGCGCGGGGGCGTGGATTGAAACAAAGGCGTCTATAGTCACCGGCAAGTTAATGGGCGTCGCCCCCCGCGCGGGGGCGTGGATTGAAACTTAGAGTGGCTAGGGGGAACCGGCTTGCCGGTGGGTCGCCCCCCGCGCGGGGGCGTGGATTGAAACTTAGAGTGGCTAGGGGGAACCGGCTTGCCGGTGGGTCGCCCCCCGCGCGGGGGCGTGGATTGAAACAAGCCCAGACAGTACCAACTCCACTGCATCAACCGTCGCCCCCCGCGCGGGGGCGTGGATTGAAACAACGAGGCACGCCTTAACTATGCGACCGCCGCGCGTCGCCCCCCGCGCGGGGGCGTGGATTGAAACAAAGAGATTTCAGACACTTACGGCATTGTGGCTGTCGCCCCCCGCGCGGGGGCGTGGATTGAAACCCCGTCACCCTGCCTGGGCTTACGGCGGTCACTAGTCGCCCCCCGCGCGGGGGCGTGGATTGAAACAACCAGAACGCAGACATTATTGACGCCCAAATAGTCGCCCCCCGCGCGGGGGCGTGGATTGAAACAACAGCGGCAAAAAGGGCGTTGGGTGTGGCCTTGGTCGCCCCCCGCGCGGGGGCGTGGATTGAAACCTCCTTCTTGGGTCACCGTCATGGAACGTATAACGTCGCCCCCCGCGCGGGGGCGTGGATTGAAACTGGTTGAAGTGTCGTACACCTTCATGCTCTTAAGGTCGCCCCCCGCGCGGGGGCGTGGATTGAAACCTAAGAGTCGCGGCGGAAGCAACCGTGTATCAAACGTCGCCCCCCGCGCGGGGGCGTGGATTGAAACTCTCTAGGAGATTGTACCTGCTTAGTATGCTATGTCGCCCCCCGCGCGGGGGCGTGGATTGAAACGATGCTGTAGCGAGCAGTAAGGACGCCATCGCGAGTCGCCCCCCGCGCGGGGGCGTGGATTGAAACCGGCATCGGGAACCCCGAGAGCCTGCGCTTAATCGTCGCCCCCCGCGCGGGGGCGTGGATTGAAACTCCTCGTACACCGCGGCGATTATAAACTTTTTGAGTCGCCCCCCGCGCGGGGGCGTGGATTGAAACGCGCGTACTGGTCGCAAGGGAGGCCGAGCGTCTCGTCGCCCCCCGCGCGGGGGCGTGGATTGAAACGGCGTGGCGGTGCGGATGGAAAAGCGATGGGCCGTCGCCCCCCGCGCGGGGGCGTGGATTGAAACAATCCACCAGTCGCCATCCAAAAATACTGCACGCGTCGCCCCCCGCGCGGGGGCGTGGATTGAAACGCAGAGCGCGTGCGATACATGAAAGGTCGCAGTAGTCGCCCCCCGCGCGGGGGCGTGGATTGAAACTTAATCTCCAGATCGGTAAAGCGGTCTGTCTTTGGTCGCCCCCCGCGCGGGGGCGTGGATTGAAACGTCAGAGCAGCTCGATTTCCCTGCGTTACAACAGGTCGCCCCCCGCGCGGGGGCGTGGATTGAAACGACGCCGTGGCAAGCAGCAAGGACGCCATCCCGGTCGCCCCCCGCGCGGGGGCGTGGATTGAAACCGCAAACTTACCACCAGCAAGCCGGTAGTACGTAGTCGCCCCCCGCGCGGGGGCGTGGATTGAAACCGCACCATCGAACAGAAGTACACTACGCCAAGCGGGTCGCCCCCCGCGCGGGGGCGTGGATTGAAACCGGCAAGCGGCGATGGACAAGCCGGCAGACCTCGTCGCCCCCCGCGCGGGGGCGTGGATTGAAACGATAGAGCGACCTTGAGCAAAAAAAACCATGCCGTCGCCCCCCGCGCGGGGGCGTGGATTGAAACGTCGCTAAGCTGTGCTACCACCGTTGAGGGCCGCGTCGCCCCCCGCGCGGGGGCGTGGATTGAAACCACATCACCGGCAAAAGCGCCTCCGACGACTGCGTCGCCCCCCGCGCGGGGGCGTGGATTGAAACAATCCACCAGTCGCCATCCAAAAATACTGCACGCGTCGCCCCCCGCGCGGGGGCGTGGATTGAAACTTTGCGTCGAACCAATGCGGGCAATTTGGTGCGCGTCGCCCCCCGCGCGGGGGCGTGGATTGAAACTGCCAGAATCCCGGGAAAGCGGACTTTTGTCTCGTCGCCCCCCGCGCGGGTGCGGTGAACCCCAAAAACTAGACACCTTAGAACTCGTTTTAGCTCTGTTTTTTGCGGTATTTCGTGTGTACATTTTCTGCGGCAAGGAAACACGTTAAGGCACAGAAAACGCGTCGCCTGAGCCA
>Ga0208101_10147_pt1 | contig 11645 bp, 9 predicted proteins | sample Subbioug_CSW11AC_FD_184823 | JGI IMG/M metagenome (GOLD analysis project Ga0208101, IMG submission 184823) | Serpentinite rock and fluid subsurface biosphere microbial communities from McLaughlin Reserve, California, USA - CR12Aug_CSW11AC (SPAdes) | ecosystem: Environmental > Terrestrial > Deep...
TTCTTTGTCTCTATTTTGGCAAGGCGAAAACTGTTGCTAGATTGCACTTGTTGGCCAGTGAGGGGTCCCAAAACACGCATTCTAAGAGTAGTGAAGGCTACTAAAATACGCATTCTCGCACAGTCTGCCGTCCCCGCTGTCGTGCCGTCCCCGCTGTCGCTAATGTTGGGTAAAGTTTGCATACGCCCTTGTCGTGACATGGTAAAAGCATGTAATATTGTAACCAGAGCTAAGTTGTAAGGGGGTATTTTATGATCAATTTGCAGACAACGGCCTTCCTAGATATTAAACTAGGTGACGGGCAACTGTCTTTTGGCGAGAGCGTAAAATCAGTGGAACCGGCTTGCCGTACGTTAGATGAAGCGCGCTATGCCTTTCTGGACGCCGAAGTAGCTGGAAGAACAGATCTATACTACATGTATCGCGACGTGGCGCGGGAGATTGATCGTGCTCACCTGGCTAAGTATGGTCTACGTTTTGACATCACCGTCATTATGCCTGGGCTTATTGGGCAAGAATTTAACAAGACTGTGGGGCATTATCATCCCGTCAAGAGTGGGACTACATACACCTATCCAGAAGTGTACGAAGTGCTCTCTGGCGAGGCGACATATCTTTTGCAGCGCCCAGGGCCTCTGGTGGGTAGAGTGGCAGACGCTTATGTGGTTGTAGCGCGAGCAGGCGACAAAGTCGTTATTCCGCCCGGGTATGGACACATCACCATTAACGCCAAAAGCGTCCCGCTGGTGATGACGAACTGGGTAGCGGCCGATTTCGCTTCGGTGTATGGCGAGATTAAGGACCTCCGCGGGGGAGCATACTACCTGCTAGAAAAGAACTCTACTTCTCTGTGGATGCCTAATCCCCGGTATACGGGACTGCCTGCTTTGCGGTTTAGGGCTCAAGAAGACTATGCTCAATTTGGCCTAAAGGCCAGTGAGCCTATGTACAAGCTGATTTTCGAGTCTCCAGAAAACTTGCGCTTCCTTACACATCCCGAAGAATTTGCTTGGGTAGAGTAGGAGATTCGCGTTTTCGTAGGCTTAGGCCACCGCACCCACAACGCCCGCCTGTGCACCTAGCAAGGCGGGCATTATCTTTACCCCCCGTCATACGCAACCTGTAAGGCTTTCTGCAGGTCAGCGGGGTTTGTAGTATACTAGCTTTAGTGATGATGTAGGATGGTGAGTTTATGCCGCGCTTATTTTTGTTGGACGGATTCTCCCTAGCTTTTCGAGCTTTTTACGCCATAGACGTAGGGTTATCGACCAAGGATGGTCGTCCTACCAACGCCATATATGGTTTTGCGCTCATGCTCAACAAGCTGATTGAACACTACAAGCCAGAATACATGGTGGCAGCCTTTGACCGTGGGCAACCTGTGGCCAGACTAGAGCGATACGCTGCCTACAAGGCGCAGCGTCCCAAGGCGCCTGAGGAATTGAGCCAGCAAATGGACTCCATCAAAGAGCTGCTCGCAGCATTCGGATGCCAAATATTAGAAGTAGAAGGCTACGAGGCGGATGATGTCATCGGCACTCTGACGGCAAGGGCTGAACAGGCGGGTATTCAGAGTGTGATTGTTACGAGTGACCGTGACAGCCTGCAGCTCGTTAGTCCACATGTTAAGGTTTTACTGACTAAGAAGGGTGTAAGCGAGACTGAACTTGTGGGTGAAAGTGAAGTGCGCGCCAAGTACGGCCTTGCTCCCGCCCAATTGATCGAGCTCAAAGCTTTTATGGGCGACCCCTCAGACAATATTAAGGGAGTCAAGGGCATTGGTGAAAAGACGGCCCTCGCCCTTGTGCAGGAGTTTCACAGCGTGCAGGGTGTCTATGACAACATTGCCAATGTTAGCAAGGTAAGAGTGCGAGAGCTCTTGCAGGCAGGGCAGGAAGACGCTATGCTCAGCAAATTTCTCGCGACCATTGTCAGGGATGTCGCGTTCGATTTCGCCATGGAGGGCCTCTTGCCTAGAGAAACAGATGTCGCACGCTTAGCCATGCTGTACCGGGAGGTAGGGCTGAGTAGCTTGCTCTCACGGCTTCTAAGTCAGGCGCCTGCCCCCCTGCCTCCCGTTAATGACTCTCTTGTGGGAGAGGTGGTAGTGGCCAAGACGGCGGAGGACCTGACAGCCTATATTGCACAGATTGACACGGCACGGCCAGTGGCCCTGTTTAAATCCGCGCCGCATTTCTTTGTGCTGGCTACTGGGAACCGCGCTCTAGCTGTGGAGACTCTAGGGCAGACTCTGCCGCCTAGCATGGAGAGGCTTCTGGCTGATGCTCGTCTGACGTGGGTAGTGAGCGGCTACAAGGAGCTCTTGGTGGACTTTAATAGGCGTGGCCTCACCTGGGCGGGTGAAGTTTTTGATATCGAGCTAGCAACCTACCTGCTCGACCCCACCCGTTCAAGCTACAGCGTGGGAGAGCTGGTGACACATTATCTAGATAAAACGATGGCTGACGATGCACAAGCTTTTGCTCTCCTCGCCCTAGAGCCAGTTTTAAGGGCGCAGCTTATCGAAAAAGAGCTTATCGACTTGTACAGTCAAGTCGAGCTGCCTCTTAGTCGGGTGCTGGCTGAAATGGAGATCACCGGCATTGCGGTCGACAGTGGGGTTTTGCGAGAGATGGCCTGGCAAGCGAACCTGCGCCTTAAAGAAATCGTTACGGACATTTATGTTTTGGCGGGGGAGGAGTTTAACATCAGTTCCCCGAAGCAACTAGGGGTCATCCTCTTTGAAAAACTGAAGTTGCCCACTTCTAAAAAGACCAAAACCGGTTACTCCACCGATGCCGATGTCTTAGAGTCTTTAGCAGATCAACACCCTTTAGTCGGTAAGATACTTGAGCACCGTACGCTGGCCAAGCTGCATTCAACTTACTTGGAGGGACTACAAAAAGTAATTTCTCCTGTAGGCAGGATTCACACTACTTACAACCAGACCGTAACCGCAACTGGGCGTTTGAGCAGCACAGAACCTAATTTGCAGAACATCCCCATCAGGCTGCCCGAGGGTCGGCTTATCCGCAAAGCCTTCAAGCCAGGGGCTAAGTTTACCCACATTTTAGCGGCTGATTATTCCCAGATTGAGCTACGCATCCTAGCGCATCTATCCAAGGACCCGATCTTGACCGCTGCTTTTTTACAGGGTGAAGACGTCCACCGCCGCACTGCCGCCGAAGTGTTCGGCGTAAGTCTAGATGAAGTCACCCCTAGCATGCGCGGGAGAGCTAAGGCCGTAAATTTTGGCATAGTCTATGGTATTAGTGATTATGGCCTGTCAAGGGACATCAAGGTAAGCCGCGCTGAAGCCAAGGCTTACATTGACAATTACTTCAAGCGCTATCGGGGCGTAAAGGAGTACATAGAGCGTACTATTGCCGAGGCCAGAGCTACAGGTTTTGTAACAACACTGCTGCATCGGCGGCGCTTTCTGCCCGATATCAATAGCAAGAACTTCACTTTGCGCTCTTTTGCCGAGCGCACGGCTATGAATACGCCCATTCAGGGGACTGCAGCGGATTTGATCAAGCTTGCCATGGTAAAAATTGCTAGCGAACTCAAGCTTAAGGGTCTTTGCTCGCGCATGATTTTACAGGTGCACGATGAGCTAGTTTTTGAGACGACCGAAGCAGAGCTAAGCTTCTTAGCGCCCCTCGTGTGCCAAGCCATGGAGACAGCACTGGCACTAAGCGTTCCCTTGCAAGTGGACTTTAAGATGGGCTTAAACTGGTACGATCTTCGTCCCCTGACTATGGATAGGGCCGAGGCTCCACATGCCTGAACTGCCCGAAGTTGAAACTATACGCCGTAGTTTGTTGCCACATCTTGTGGGCTTGCCTATCTTGGGGTGCGAGATTTACCTCCCCAAGTTGCTACAAAATCTCAGTGCAGAAGAGTTTAGCCAAAGCATTAGAGGTCGCCATGTAGAAGACATCTTAAGGCGTGGCAAGTACCTTGTGCTCAGGCTCTCAGGTGGATATACGCTGGTGGTTCATTTGCGCATGACCGGGCAGTTGCGGTTTGTTCACGAAGATGCGCCGTGCCCGCCACATACGCATATTGTGCTTAAGTTTGCGGCAGGAATGGTGCTGCGTTACACTGACATTCGTCAGTTTGGTTACTGGTTTTTGGCCCCGGATAGCGGAATCGAGCAGGTGGCACGCCTAGAGCGGCTCGGTGTAGAGCCGCTAGCTCTAGATTTTACTGTTGGGCATCTCGAGGCGCTATTGAGCGGTCGTAGGGGTAAGATTAAGGCAGTGCTGCTTGACCAAGCGCGAATAGCGGGAGTAGGTAACATTTATGCCGACGAAGCCCTGTTTGGGGCTGGTCTGCACCCTGCGCGTGCTGCCGGTAGCCTTGCCCCGGAGGAAATTGCGCGTTTGCATAGGCACTTGCAGGAGGTGCTGAATCAAGGTATTCTTATGCGTGGCACTACTCTGCGCGACTATGTCGATGGCTCTGGCGAGAGTGGCGGTTTTCAGCATAAACTAAAAGTATATGGGCAGAAGGGCCAGCCTTGCTCAAAATGTCAGACGCCAATTGCACGCTTGGTCATCGCAGGTAGGGGCACGCATCTCTGCCCCAACTGTCAGGTATAGGGCAACGAGAAGGGGAGAGAGGGCATGGCAGTTCTTATTGGCATTACCGGGGGTATCGGTACAGGCAAGTCGACGGTGGCGGGTATGTTAGCCGCACTTAAAGTCCCCATCGTAGACGCCGACAAAGTCGCGGCTGAATTAATGCAGCCCGGTGAGGACGTATATAACGAAGTAGTGACTCACTTTGGGCGTACCATACTGCGACCAAATGGCATGATTGACAGGGCGAAGCTAGGAGCCCTTGTTTTTGCCGACGGCGAGAAGCGGCGCTTACTCGAGAGCCTGTCTCATGGCAGGATATGGTCTGAAATGATGGAAATATTTCGCTCGCTAGAAGTCGTGGGGCATTGCGCAGTAGCTTTTGAAGTGCCCCTCTTATTTGAGGCAAAATTAAACCAACTTGTAGATGAAGTATGGGTGGTTGTGTGCACGCATGAGACCCAGCTCCAGCGTGTTATGGCGCGCGACCTCTCGGAAGAAGAAGCCCTGGTGCGCATGGCGACGCAGATGCCGCTAGCTGAGAAAATAGAACTTGCCCACAGGGTGATATACACCGAGGGTAGCCTTGGGGACACTAAGATGCAAGTGGAGCGCTACTACATGAGCATTTGCGGAGGCGAAAACTAAGCGTGCGTCGGTATGCCTTGTTGCTGACATTGGTCGCAGTCATGGTAGTTATGGCAGTACTCATCGCCCCGTCCCTGTGGCGCATTATCTACCCTTGGCCTTATCGAGACATAGTTCTGCGTTATGCCGAGCTACATGGCTTAGACCCCTTTCTAGTCGCGGCGGTCATACGGGTAGAGAGTAGCTTTAGAAGCAAGGCTGTATCGCCCAAAGGTGCGCGAGGGTTGATGCAAATTATTCCTACCACGGGGCAATGGATTGCCAGCCAAGTAGAGGTGCCAGATTACAGTGAAGATAGGCTCGACAACCCCGAGACTAACATTATGATGGGCACATGGTACTTAAGAAATCTTAAGGAACAGTTTGACGGCAACCTGGTCGTGGCGCTGGCCGCCTACAATGGAGGCAGAGGTAATGTCAAAAATTGGCTCAAAGAGGGTGTTTGGAGCGGCCAAGTGGCAGACATTGCGAGCATTCCCTTCTCAGAGACGCGACACTATGTTTGGCGCGTGCTGCGCATCCAACAAGTTTATCGCGAACTGTATGGCCGTAAAACACAATAATCTCCCTTGACACACGGACAGTTTGCTTGTAAGATAAGTATCGGCGGTTGAAGCCGAAGTGGTGGAACTGGCAGACGCGCTGCGTTCAGGGCGCAGTGAGTGAAAGCTCATGTGGGTTCGAATCCCACCTTCGGCACCACTTACCTATTTTCAACGAGACATCAGCTGTCCGAGTGGCGGAACTGGCAGACGCGTACGTTTGAGGGGCGTATGGGAGACCATGTGGGTTCAAGTCCCACCTCGGACACCACAAAAAAACTAACACCAGGTAATACTGGTGTTTTTTTACTATACAAAGGAAGAAAGAGGCGTTGTGTTAATGAGGCGCATTTTGTTTGCGGCTGTGATTGTGCTAGCTATACTTTCCCTCCTAGGTTGTCAGTCCCACTCGACTATACCAGCCCTCTTCACGGCACATTTTATTGATGTGGGCCAAGGCGACAGCATTCTCTTGCAGGCTGGTGCGCAGAACATACTTATCGATGCCGGTGACCGGGCGAGCGGTGCGCGGGTCGTTGCCTACTTGCGAGCCCAGGGCGTCCGCAAGATAGACCTCTTAATCGCGACTCATCCACATGCAGATCATATTGGGGGACTAGAAGAAGTGTTTCAGCAAATGCCAGTGGCGCGCATCATCGATTCTGGGCAAGTACATACCACGCAAACATTTTTAAACTACCTGAGGACAATTGACGACAAGAACATACCTTTCGAGACACCTGCTGGGCAGATTATCGAGTTGGCAGCCAATGTAGAGCTTAGGGTTATTGGTCCGCTCCGAGCTTATGATAACTTGAACGATGGTTCAGTGGTCGTCATGGTTAGGGCAGGGACGGTCAGTCTTTTGCTCACCGGCGATATGGAGAGTGACGCGGAGAGGGATCTGTTGCAGGCGGGGGGCTTGTCGGCTACAGTGCTCAAAGTCGGCCACCACGGCAGTAATACTTCGAGCACCACAGACTTTCTGCAGGCGGTGCGCCCAAGGGTAGCCATCATCTCGGTTGGAGCGGACAATTCGTTCGGCCACCCCTCCCCAGCCGTGCTTGCCCGCCTCAGGGAGGTAGGCGCTGACATCTACCGCACCGATAGACATGGCACTATAGTCCTCAGGACGGACGGGGAGACTTTTTCTATACGGACAGAGCGAAAATAACCTAGGGGGTTTTGGCGTGAAGATGATTGCCGTTGTGGATCGCATCGAGTCTCTGCAGGCAGTTCTTCTGCTCGGAGAAGAAGAGGTAAGGGTGTGCCTACCGTTGACTTGTTTACCGCCAATCAGCGAGGGGTCGGTACTCGACATTGCGATTACGCTCAATAAGTCCCAAGAAGAACAGCGACGATGCGAGGCTACCATGCTTATGCAAAAGTTAAAGCGACCGCGCACAGAGACATAAGTCGGGGTGCTTCGCGGTTTGTCGCGCTAAAATGCCTCATTTGTCTGAATTTAGCGAAATGTTTTTTGTCACTAAAGTAACTCCATGGCAGGAACTCACAATATGGGTGTGGTATTCACCCTAAAAGTTGAGACGTGGAGGCGAGTTAGATGCAAGAACAGAGTGTTTACTACTGCGTGGTGCACGGAGATCGAAGGGATATGGCCTTTTCTTCGGACCGTGCCAAACAAGAAATGGTTAATGCCCTGGCGGAGTGCAAAGCTTTCTCTAGTATCCATGTGTATGCCTTTGCTTTTTTGGAGTCACAAGTCCACCTCGCACTACAGGGCACAAGTAAGGGCTGTGTTGAGGTGGTCTCTCGGCTCTGTCCGACACGGGCAGGCGAGGGCCTAGGCGCGCGCTTTGAACGACATGTCTGTCATCCCGATCGGCGGCTTCTCACCCTTGCCGCCTACTTGCACCAGCTACCCGTGCGCTATGGGCACTGTCAGCACCCTAACTTAGCGCGTTATACCAGTCATTCCGCTTACTTGGGCGGAGAGAAATACCCGTTTGTAGATAGCGCAGCAATGCTCGCCTTACTTAGCCCCGACCGTAAAGAAGCCATTCGTCTTTATCTTGGCCTTTTGAAGAGAGAGGTAAGTCCCGCGGAGCTAGAGCAGGTATTTTGCCGCGAAGAGAATTCGCGTTCACATAGTGGCGTGCGGCATGTGCCAGATGTATTAGAGGCAATTGCTACGCATATTGAAGAGGTTACGGGAGTGGCCCTAAGCATCATGCGCGGCAAGGGGCGCTCTCCACGCGTGGTCGAGGCGAGGCGTCGCCTGATCGCCAGTGCTGTTCTTGAGCATTCTGTCCCAGTCTCCGAAGTCGCGAAGTACTTGCATGTTCATCACTCCTATGTTTCGCGGCTGACCTTCTCACATTGTGACAGTGTGGGTAACGAAAGGCCTATCGCCTAATTGCCTCTAGTGTGGGCATCTCTGCATAGTCTCCCAGTCTTTAGAGAAAAATACCCCTGAGGTCAGGTGAGGTCTGTGCGGAAGAAAGTAAGAGCATTGCGAAAACCACTACCGGTCAAGGAATTTGCCAAGACTCCCACCGCGGAGGGCTGCTTCAGCGGCCATCTGGCCCATGATTGCGCCGGGTTAAAGGCCATTTTGGCCAGCTCTGCCGATCTTAGAGAGCGCTTGTTAACCACCAGTAAAGGCACTCAGGGCGCGGTGCTCTACTTTGCCAATGTGGTCAATCTGCCCTTTGTCAGCGAATCCATCGTCGGGCCTCTGCAGAGACATGGGGGACGCTCTGACATGGAGTACATAGCGCAGCAGATTGTGCATGTGCCGGAATACAGTCTTGAGAGCGATCTGCAAAAAGTAGCCTGCGCTTTGTCCGATGGTGCTGTGGCCGTGCTCTTGGCGGGCGAAACATGTGTGCTACTAGTGCCGCTCTTTGCCATGGAACACAGGCCGATTGAGCGAGCCATTCAAGAGGATATATTGATAGGCCCACACGAAAGCTTCTGCGAGAGTTTAGGCAGCAACATAGCCTTGCTGCGGCGCAGGATAGCGACTCCAGATTTTAAAGTAAAGGAACTGACTATTGGTCGTCGCTCGCGCACCACGGTGGCCATTTTGTACTTAGAACGCATTGCAGCAGCCAAGTTAGTCGACGAAATGGACGAGCGGCTACGGCGCATCGACATCGACTTTGCCTTAGGTATCACCTACTTAGCCGATTTTCTAGAGGACGACCCGAGGTCTATCTTCCCTACTCTAAGGTCGACAGAAATCCCCGTCAGGGTAATGGCCGCACTAATGGAAGGGCGCGTCGCGGTCATGGCGGAGGGCGATAGTAGCGCGCTCATTGCGCCGACCTTTGCTCCAGAGTTCTTGCAGGCCTCCGAAGACTACTTTGACCGACCGATGTCGGGCACGTTTTTTCGCCTTATTAGGCTGGTGGGTCTGCTCCTCTCGGTTTTTCTCCCTGGCATGTGGATAGCGCTGGTGGCCTTTCACCATGGCATAATTCCGACTCCTCTATTTGACTCTATTGTCGCGGGCAGAGAGGGTGTCCCCCTGCCCACGGTACTTGAAATATTCGTGCTTATACTGGCCTTTGACCTGATCGTGGAATCGAGCACCAGGATGCCCACCCGCATTGGCCAGGCGCTTGGTATTGTCGGAGGCATAATTTTAGGGCAGGCGGCGGTGCAGGCGGGCTTAGTGAGCCCGGCCATGGTGATTGTCGCCGCCCTCACCGGGTTATCAATCTTCACGCAACCCTCTGTCACTTTTCTTTCACCACTACGTTTTCTCAAGTACCCCGTGCTTATCGCTGGTAGCATTTTAGGGGTATTCGGTGTAGTCTGGGCACTAATCTATATTTTGATTGCTGTAACATCCTTGCGCTCCTTTGGTTATCCCTACATGTACCCCATAGCGCCCTTTAATTTGCGGGGGGCGATAGATGTTTTTGTCAGAGTGCCAAAGTTCATGCATCAAAAGCGGCCGTCAATACTGGCCTCGCCGGAGGAGATGCGCATGGACACCCCACTGCCCCGCCCCACACGCAGGAAAAAGCCATGACCAAAATCAGCATAGGTCTGTCGCAGGGCTTCTTAATGATTGTGACGGTGACTGTGGGCACGGTTTTCTTCCCGGTGGCGGGTGTAGTTGTGCCGTTCGCCGGGGCTTCGGGCTGGATAGCGGTACTTCTCGCCTTTGCCGTGGCTTTGCCATGGTGTGCCATGGCCGCTTATCTCGCCCGCCACGGGCCGCCCGGCAACTGGGGAGGAGCCGTGTTGTCGTGGCTTGGGCCCGTGGTGGGGCGCATATTCTTGCTTTACTTTGCTTTTGTCTGGCTGTGGCTCGGTGGGTTACTGCTCGGGCAAACTGGTTTTGTTTTTCACGATATGGCTATGCCGCGCACACCGCCCGATGTCTTGAATTTTGCGTTACTGCTGCTGGTCGTGTTGGTGGACTACAAGGGGCTCGAGGTATTTGTGCGGACCATCGAAGCCTTGACGTGGCTAAGCATCATAGGTCTTTTGGGCTTTGTCGTCGGAGTGGTGCCGCTGACAGAGTTAGATAACTTGCTGCCGGTAATCGATGCCGCCCCCGCGCTCATTGCCCATGCCGCTCTGTTTTGCCTACCCTGGGCTATGGAAGGGGTGTTATTTGCTCTTTTCATGGGTGTATTTCTGCGGCAGCGGTCAGGCATGGGGGGGCTGTTTAGCCTTGCGGTCGGGGGGGCGGGAGTCTTACTGGCACTGATGACCGTGTTTACGCTCGGAGTACTGGGGAGGGGAGTCACAACTAGTTATCTCTACCCCACAGCCATACTGGCGCAAACCTCGCGTCCGGGCTTTTTCCTCGAGGGCATGGAGTTGTTTCTTTATCCGCTGTGGATTGTGGCGTCATTTGTGAAAATAGGGGCGGCGTTTACCATGGTTTCCCTGAGCCTAGCAGGAGTATGGTCGGGTTTTAGGCAGCCCTATCGTAGTTTGTTGCTTGGGGTGGTCTTCTTTATTATTGCCACGACACCCTCGCATATCTTTGCGCTTGTAGCCTCGATTTCTCGCGTCGACAATTCCTTCATAATGTCTTTTTATCTTATTCTGCCGTTACTCGCCTTGTGGGTGCGACTTAGGCGGCACGAGGAGTGAGACAGTGAAAAGAGCCAAAATGCTACTTGTCGTCATTTTAAGCTTGCTCCTCGTTGGGTGCTGGGACCAGCAAGAGATTACCGCCCTCGCCTCCATTTCAGGATTAGGCTTTGATGTGGGCAGCTACGCCCACACCATGCGTATTTCGGTGTTAACATCACCGCCCCAACCATTCGGGGGTGGAGGTGGGGGGGGTGGTAGCAGACTGCGTGTTATCACCGTAGAAGCGGCATCCTTTACTGAGGGTATAACATTGCTGCAAGGACATTTGCGCCGCGAGCCGTTTTTTCTGCATCTCGGCTTTGTTGTCTTTGGCGAGGAGCTAGCTAAGAGCGGGCTCGATGGGGTGCTATCCGCCCTGCAGGGGCGTACGACGATTCGTGGCTCTGTGCCCGTCTTTGTGGCTCAGCAGACGGCAGAGGAGACGCTTAAGGCTCGCTCGGGGGGTGGGCATGCTCCCGGCGAAGATGTTGCTGATCTACGTGATAATTTTGCTACGGCCCCACTAGGTCGCCACGTTAGTATTCACGAGGTGCGTAACACTTTGCTCGCACTGGGTAGTGAGCTAACCTTGCCCATCTTGGAGCTTGCTCCACTACGACTACAGGCTGGCGACGAAACTCCTGCGACTGGGGTCGGGGTCGCTGGCGAACAACTGCACGAGGTGTTTGTGCGGCGGATGGCTGTGTTTAGCCGCGACAGATGGGTGGCGGACTTAGATCAGTACTTAGTGCAGACCTTTGTCATGCTTAAGGGGGATACTAGAGTCGGCAGCGCTACCATTGTC
>Ga0208101_10148_pt1 | contig 11417 bp, 7 predicted proteins | sample Subbioug_CSW11AC_FD_184823 | JGI IMG/M metagenome (GOLD analysis project Ga0208101, IMG submission 184823) | Serpentinite rock and fluid subsurface biosphere microbial communities from McLaughlin Reserve, California, USA - CR12Aug_CSW11AC (SPAdes) | ecosystem: Environmental > Terrestrial > Deep...
GTGACCAGTTCATCAATAATCCTCGTCTTTTCTGTGCGCTTCTTGGCTTTCCGGTATCTCTCAACCATCGTGGGAAAATACTCTTTTCGACTGCTTAGTGACATCCTCACACACATCCCCTCGGTAATATTTCTATGTGAGTGAGCCAATACCCCTTAGGTAAGATTATAGATGAGTTAATGCGTTCTCTTGTGCTTGCTGCCTAATTGTCTTACACTGAGTAATTAGACAGAACAGATTGGTGGACAACTAAGATGCTGCGAACGAAGACATTAACTTACATTTTTGTGATACTGGCATTGTTGTTTGGGCTCATAGACTTTGTCTCAAGAGCCATCATCATGCGCAGTGTTTTTGATATGGAACGCGAAGAGTCATTGGAGCACATGGCACGAGTGATGGCGGCTTACGATAATGAACTCTCCCGTATCGATAGTGTTGCGCTCGACTGGGGGTATTGGGACGATACCTATCATTTTGTGAGTGGCAGCAATCCGACCTATGCGGCTGACAACCTTGAGGGGGATTCGGGAGAAAATTTACGCATAGACTACATGATATTTTTAAACAATGAGCGACAGTTTATTTATGGTCGCGCTTTTGCGGGACTGGGTGGTGAGACCAGACTCTCACAAGTGATGATCGAGGCTGTAACCGCAGTAAAATGGACCGACCAAGGGGATCCTCTTTCGGGAAAGAGTGGACTATTGCTGCTTGATGGCATGCCCGTCATGTTCGCCGCTAGAAATGTACTGCCATCTGATAACAGGGGGCAGGCTAGAGGTGTTATTCTTGTTGGCAGAATCTTAGATGTGAGCTATTTATCAGATATTGTCATGCTTCCTCTCGAACAGACCCTTATTGATGATGGTGCATTGCCAAACATCGCGGGATTCGGTCCCCTGGCCCTTGGCAATGCCGCCTTTGTGCAGCGAAAAGGTGAAAACACTAATGTCACCTACAAAGCACTGCAAGACCTAGATGGAGTGCCAGTAATATTGCTAAAAGCCCACATCCAGCGCAACTTATCAACAATTGGATATGTAGCTGTGCGCAACTTGCGCCTTGCGTTTGGACTCTTCAGCGCAGTGTACCTTCTCACGCTTGTCACGGTTCTAGATAAAACGATATTGAGGAGATTATTGCGTTTGAGCGCCCGCGTTGAGCAAATTGGTCAGAATGGGGATGTCGGCCAAAGAGTAGAGGTAGGCAGTGGTAGAGATGAGCTAAATGCTTTGGCTGGCAATATAAACAGCATGCTTGATGGACTAGAGATGTCGCATCATGAGATTGCTGACCGCGAGAATCGGTTGCGATTGATAGCCGATAACATGCTAGACATTATATTTCAATTTGACCGCGACGGTATAGTCCGGTATGTTACCCCCTCTTTTAAAGCGACGCTTGGCTATGACCACAGCGAACTGATTGGCAAGAGCTACATTTCTTTGGTGCAAATACAGGATAGAGGAAGAGTTGCTACAACAGTTAACGGCGAGAGGAGGCAGGAAGCAGTCCAAAAGGTCGAATTCCGATTTCTGCACGCCGATGGTCGCGAGGTGTGGGTTGAAAGTGTGGGCAAGGCACTTTATGATGATGCCGGTCTTTTTGCGGGCGGCGTTGTGTGTGCTAGAGAAATCGGCGAGCGCAAGAAGATGGAAGAGCGTTTGCGACATATGAGCTTGTATGATGCACTTACGGGCCTCTACAATCGGGCCTCTTTTGAAGAGGCTATGCAGCTTACGGGTCGTTCTGAGAAAGCGGCACTCATTGTGTGCGACGTAGATGGCCTAAAACTGATTAATGACACTTGGGGACATGAAGCTGGAGATAAATTTCTTAAGGTTGTGGCCAGTATTATTCGCCACAGTTTTCGTGACGATGATTTTGTCGCCAGAATTGGGGGCGATGAGTTTGCTATACTGCTTGACGGCTACGCTGCCCAAAATGTTGCAGAAGCAGTGCGTCGCTTACGTACAGCGGTCGATTCGCACAATAGGACAGGGCCAGATATCGCAGTGAGCCTGTCGCTCGGCTTTGCGTCTACCGTAGAAACACCCCGATCGGATCTATTTAAAGTTGCAGACGATACAATGTACCGCGAGAAACTCCATCGCCGACAAAGCGTGCGTAGTAATTCTATAAATATTTTGTCGAAGGCATTGGAAGCCAGAGATTTTATTACTGAGGGCCACGCTGAGAGATTGCGTTGGCATGTCGCCATGATGGGCGAAGAACTGGGGTTGCCTGAACATAGGATTAAGGACCTATGCCTTTTGGCGCAGTTCCATGACATTGGCAAGGTTGGCGTGCCAGATAGTATTTTATTCAAGAAAGCGGCTTTGGACCCTCTAGAGCGGAATGAAATGCAAAAACACAGTGAAATCGGCTATCGTATTGCGTTTTCGTCGCCAGACTTGACGCCCATTGCCGACTGGATCCTCAAGCACCATGAGTGGTGGAATGGAAATGGCTACCCGTTTGGGCTGGCGCAAGAAGAAATTCCCTTAGAATGCCGCATCCTCGCGATAGCAGATGCCTACGATGCCATGACCAATGATCGCCCGTACCGTAAGGCCTTAACCCATGAAGCGGCACTAATTGAGTTAAAAAGCAACGCCGGCAAACAATTTGATCCGTATCTGGTGAACCTCTTTATAGAAAAACTAGATTCTTTAGAAGGCCAGCCTTGGGCAACAACAGAGCAATGTTGCAGCGGAAGAAGTGCTGTCTAATTATGCCGACAAACTTACCGCCGCGAGAGCTTGCAGAGAGGTGCAATTTTTGTTACAATAAACTTCGTCAACATGGTGGATATAGCTCAGTTGGTTAGAGCACCAGATTGTGGATCTGGGGGCCGTGGGTTCAAGTCCCATTATCCACCCCAAAATGCGCCCGTAGCTCAGCTGGATAGAGTAACGGACTACGAATCCGGTGGTCGCAGGTTCAAATCCTGCCGGGCGCGCCACTTTGACTAGAGGTTAGAGGTTGGAAGTTGGAAGTTAGATTTAGGGAAGTTAGATTTAGGGAAGTTAGAAGTGGGAACCGGGAATAGGGACATCCACAGCGGGCGAGAATATGCGGAAGTAGCTCAGCGGTAGAGCATCGCCTTGCCAAGGCGAGGGTCGAGAGTTCGAATCTCTTCTTCCGCTCCAAATTTTTTTGGCAAACCAGCCGTCTTTTCGGGTCTTTTCGTATGCCTTGCTTACCATTGTGGTAAGCTTTTTTTATGCTATAATGTAGTGGTCAATCTAGGCTTCACCTAGGAACATATTCACGTTGAGGAGGACTATGCGTTTGAAAACAGAACTGCTTCAGTTAGACAACAACAAACTACAGATTGAGGTCACCATTGACGAGAGCGAGGTAGCGGCCGCTCTGCAGGGTGCTTACAAGAAAGTTGTCGCCAAGGTCAACATGCCCGGTTTTCGCAAGGGCAAAGTGCCAGTGCACATTCTAGAGGCTCGCTACGGCAGTGAGGTCTTGCACGACGATGCCTTAGACATTCTCTTGCCGCCGGCCTACGAGCGCGTGTTGGCAGAGACAAAGGTCAAGCCTATCGCCCGCCCAGAAGTAACAGTGGTTCATTTCGCTCGCGGCGAGGCTGCCCAAGTTAAGTTCGTGGTGGAACTTTTGCCCGAAATAATCGTAAAAGACTACAAGGGCGTAATCATAGATAAGCCCGTAGTCGAGGTGAGTGAAGAGCAGGTAGAAAAAGAGCTGACGAAGTTGGCGGAGCGCCATGTGCGCCTAGTTGATGTTACTGATAGCCCCCTAGCCGTGGGCGATACAGCCATCATTGACTACAAGGGCAGCGTAGGCGGCGTTTACTTCGATGGTGGCACGGCCACTGGCCATGCGCTTGAAATTGGTTCGGGTGCTTTCATCCCTGGTTTTGAAGAACAGCTAGTAGGTATGGAGCGTGGCGCAACACGTAACATCGAGGTAACTTTCCCCGCCGAGTATCGCAACGAAGACCTAGCCGCGCAGGAGGCAGTCTTTGAGGTTGTTCTGCACGACATTAAGCGTAAAGAACTGCCAGCGCTAGATGACGAGTTTGCCAAAGAGATCTCCGAGCACGAAACTCTCGCCTCACTGCGGGCAGAAATCGTCGGCAAGCTGCTGCAGTCGGCAGAAAATAATGCTAAGAGACGTATAGAAAACGAAGTTGTGGCTAAAGTTGTAGCGAGCACTTCTTTCGACATACCTCCCGTCCTAGTCGAAGAAGAGATGGACTCCATGGTCGAAGATATGGAGCAGAATCTTTCGCGCAGCAAATTGAAATTAGAACTATATCTGTCTTATCTTGGCAAAAATAAAGATGAGTTCCGAGAGGACTTTAGAGAGTCAGCGACGAATAGAGTTAAGACGCGCCTCGTTATTGACAAGGTAGGCGAGCTCGAAGACATTACAGTCTCTGATGCCGAACTCTACACTCATTTAGAAGAAATGGGCCAGGCCTACAAGCAAAGTGCCGCAGAGGTAGAGAAGTTTCTTCTGCAGCGCGGGCAACTGGGGGCCGTGCGTGCTAGCATAATCACTGGCAAGACCATCGACCATCTCGTAAGTATGGCCGTGGTCAAAGAAAACAAAGATAACTAGGAGGTAAGCCGTTATGGGATTGATTCCCTTTGTAGTAGAACAAACCAGTCGTGGGGAGCGCAGCTACGATATCTTTTCGCGGCTACTCAAAGATCGCATCATAATTCTCGGCAGCGCCATCGACGACCATGTGGCCAACCTTGTTGTGGCGCAGCTCTTGCATCTTGAGGGCGATGACCCGAGCAAAGATATAGATCTATACATCAATAGTCCAGGCGGTCACATCGATGCTGGTCTGGCAATTTATGACACCATGCAATTCATCAAGTCCGACGTGCGCACCATTTGTATTGGTATGGCGGCAAGCATGGGCGCGGTGCTTCTCGCTGCGGGCGCACCCGGAAAGCGTATGATTCTGCCAAATGCGCGGGTAATGCTACATCAACCACACGGCGGCGCGCAGGGGCAAGCGGTAGATATAGAAATACAGGCGCGCGAAATCTTGCGTATGCGTGAATCGCTAAATAAGATTCTTTCTCACCACACCGGGCAATCCTTAGACAAGATTGCCAAGGACGTTGACCGCGACTACTGGATGACTGCTATGCAGGCGAAAGAGTACGGCCTGGTGGATGAAGTCTTAGAGAAGCGCAAGAAGTAGCCAAAGGAGGTCGTTTCATGGGTAAGTTCGATGATAGAAACGCCGTCAAGTGCTCCTTTTGCGGCAAGGCACAAGAACAAGTAAAAAAACTGATTGCAGGACCTGGCGTCTATATATGTGACGAATGCGTTGAGCTGTGCATGGAGATTGTCGAAGAAGAATCTCAGCAGGGCCAAGACGTAGAGCTCAAAGAGGTGCCCAAACCCCATATCATTAAGGAATTTCTTGATCAGTGGGTTATTGGGCAAGAGGATGCCAAGCGCATTTTGGCCGTGGCAGTGTACAACCACTACAAGCGTATCTACGCCACACCTGGCAAGGGCGATGACGTCGAGCTCACTAAGAGCAATATCGCGCTTATTGGGCCGACCGGTGTAGGTAAAACGCTTTTGGCACACAGTCTGGCTAAAATCTTGAACGTTCCTTTCGCCATTGCCGACGCGACTTCACTCACCGAGGCAGGATACGTAGGCGAAGATGTAGAGAATATCTTGCTTAAACTGATTCAGAACGCTGACTACGACATTGAACGCGCGGAAAAGGGGATTATTTATATTGACGAGGTCGACAAAATCGCCCGTAAGTCAGACAATCCCTCCATTACTCGCGATGTGTCGGGCGAAGGCGTGCAACAGGCCTTGCTTAAGATTCTCGAGGGTACGGTAGCTAGTGTGCCACCGCAGGGCGGCCGCAAGCACCCACACCAAGAGTTCTTGCAGATTGACACGACTAACATTCTCTTTATCTGTGGTGGAGCTTTTGACGGTTTAGAAAAAATAATCGAGAACCGTATCGGTAAGAGGGCCATGGGTTTTGGCGCGGATGTAAAGTCACGGGCAGAAACCCCTATTGGGGAGCTTTTGCGGCAAGTCTTGCCGGGTGATTTGCTCAAGTTTGGCCTGATACCTGAGTTTGTTGGGCGTATCCCCGTCGTGGCCACGCTTGACCGTCTCGATGAAGACGCCTTGGTACGGGTGCTGACAGAGCCTAAGAACGCCCTAGTCAAGCAGTACACGAAGCTACTCGACTATGATGGGGTAGACCTCGAGTTCAAGGCCGAAGCCTTGCGGGCTATTGCTCACGAAGCCATCAAGCGCAATACCGGAGCGCGAGGACTGCGCGCCATCATGGAAAAGATCATGCTCAACATTATGTACGAGGCTCCATCGCGCACCGATATCAAGAAGTGCGTCATAACTGAAGAAGCCATAACTAAGAGCGAACCGCCTCTTTTGCTGACTGAGAGCACCAAGCCCCGCCGGAAAAAGGAAGTTACTGCCTAAGAATCGCCAAGCCGTCCATGTTTGTTTTTCTCACCTCGAGTACACACTATGAGCGAGGTGAGGGATGTGAACATGGGCGGTGTATTTTATGTAGTGCAAGTATTTTTCGCGGTGGTTATAGGGCTGTACTTTCTGAACCTGTTACGCTCACAGCAAGGCAACAAAGTGGCTATAGAAAAAGAGTCGCGCCGCGAGGTGGAGAAGTTAAGTAAGTTGCGCAAGATCGCTCTTACTGAACCACTGGCCGAGAAGACTCGTCCATCCTCTTTTGCCGACATAGTAGGGCAGGGCGACGGCATAAAGGCCTTGCGGGCAGCCTTGTGCGGACAAAACCCCCAACATGTCATCATCTACGGCCCCCCTGGCGTGGGTAAAACAGCTGCCGCTCGTCTCGTCTTAGAGGAAGCCAAGCGTACACCTGGTTCCCCTTTCTCGCGCGACGCAATTTTTATGGAGCTCGACGCCACCACCGCCCGCTTCGATGAGCGGGGGATTGCCGATCCGCTCATCGGCTCGGTACACGACCCCATCTACCAGGGAGCCGGGCCTCTTGGCATGGCTGGCATCCCCCAACCTAAACTCGGTGCCGTCACTAAGGCGCACGGTGGAGTGCTTTTTATCGATGAAATTGGGGAGCTCCACCCCGTACAGATGAACAAGTTGCTCAAAGTGCTGGAAGACCGCAAGGTGTTTCTGGAGAGCGCTTACTATTCCTCTGAAGATAACAATATCCCAGGCCATATCCACGATATTTTTCAACGCGGTCTACCGGCTGACTTTCGCATGGTAGGGGCAACTACTCGCTCGCCAGAGTGTATATCTCCCGCCATACGCTCACGTTGCCTAGAAATTTTCTTTCGTCCCCTGCGGAGCGAGCAGCTTGGCCAAATTGCGCGCAATGCCGCTACCCGTGTCGGCATCGAGCTAGATGACCAGGCCTGTAGCCTGCTGTCGCGCTATGCCCACAATGGGCGCGAGGCCGTAAATATTATCCAAATTGCTGCCGGAGTGGCTGGTGGGGAGGGCCGCACCCATCTAGGCGCGGCAGATATCGAATGGGTAGTTAACTCTACCAATTGCACCCCACGTCATGAACCTAAGATTCCGAGTTTTGCCCAAGTGGGGGCCGTCAATGGTCTAGCCGTATTTGGGCCAGCGCTAGGTACACTGCTAGAGCTCGAGGTGGCAGCATCTGCTACAGGGGGGGCTGGCACTATCAAAGTGACTGGCATTGCCGAGGAAGAAGAAATCGGCACCAGCACCCACCTCATTAGAAGGAGGAGCATGGTCTTAAGCTCTGTCGACACGGTGCTGACCGCGCTCAAGAGTCTCTTAGATGTTGACCCGAGGGGCTTTGACATACATATCAATTTTCCGGGTGGCACACCCGTGGACGGCCCCTCAGCAGGCCTAGCCATGGCCATAGGCATCTATTCAGCGGTTAAGCAACTCCCTGTCAATAACTTGGTGGCTATGACCGGCGAGATTTCGGTGCGGGGCTTAGTCAAGCCAGTGGGGGGTGTCGCCGCCAAGTTAGAGGCGGCCAGTCTAACAGGTGTCAAAAAAGTGCTTATCCCCTATGACAACTGGCAGGAGAGCTTTGCCAACTTGAAAGCATTAGAAGTTGTACCTATCAGACATATCAGAGAGGCCTTAGAGCATTGTTTGACGGAACGGGTGGCGCTTGCGGCAGATTTAGTTCCGGCGATACACTGCCCGCACTAGCGGGTATTTTTTTTGTGGCGTATACTATTCTTACACTAGGGTCTAAGGTCATACAGGTAATTCAGGAGGTAAGAAACGCTTGGAAGGTAACTTAGCGATGTTTCCGGTTTTGCCCCTACGGGGCTACATGGTTTTTCCTCACAGTATCGTAAATCTAGACGTTGGGCGCGAGCGCTCGATTAATGCCGTTAACGCGGCCATGAGCGGCAGCGGAGAGATATTGTTGGCTACCCAGACTGATATCAGCCTCGAGGAGCCGACTCCAGCTGAGCTCAACCCTGTGGCTACTTTAGCAGTAATAAAACAAGTCATAACTTTGCCTGGCGGCACCGCCAGGGTCTTGGTAGAGGGCAAGAGCCGTGCCAGTATCGTCTCCATGGTCAACACCGAGCCCTACATGGTAGCAGAGGTCAACATCATTCTCGACCAGGCCGAAGCAACTGTGTACATGGAGGCCCTACACAGAAATGTGCTCGAGGTTTTTGAGCAGTATGTCAAGGCGGGCAAGAAGACACCCCCCGAAGTCCTGGCCACCATTAGCGCCATCGATGAGCCAGGCTACCTGGCCGACTCCATAGTAACGCATCTTAACCTCAGCATCGAAGAGAAGCAGAGTATCCTAGCCGCCTACAATGTTAAAGAGCGGCTTGAGAAGCTGCGCGAGCTTATTGCGAGGGAAATAGAAATCTTAGAGATTGACCGCCGTTTAAGTAATCGGGTGCGCAAGCAGATGGAGAAAAACCAGCGCGAGTACTATTTAAGGGAGCAAATCAAGGCCATTCAAAAGGAATTAGGCAGTAAGGATGAGCGGAGCACTGAGTCAGAAGAGTTGCGCGAAAAAGTGGCTAGTTTAAAGTTGCCAGAAGAAGTAGCTGATAAGTGCGCCAAAGAAATAGACCGCTTAGAGCGCATGCCCCCTGGAGTGGCCGAAGCCGTGGTGGTGCGCAATTACTTAGATTGGGTGCTCTCCCTGCCTTGGGGAGTCATGACCGAAGACTCTCTCAACATAAAAGCGGCTGAAGAAATATTGCATGAAGACCACTACGGTCTAGAAAAAGTAAAGACGCGCATCCTCGAGTATCTCGCGGTGCGCCAGTTGACGCACACCTTAAAGGGGCCTATCCTCTGCTTAGTGGGGCCACCCGGTGTGGGCAAGACCTCACTAGCGCGTTCAGTAGCCCGAGCGTTAAACCGTAGCTTTGTGCGCATGTCGCTTGGTGGTGTGCGGGACGAAGCCGAAATTCGCGGGCATCGCCGCACCTATGTGGGTGCCATGCCCGGGCGCATCATCCAAGGTCTCAGGCAGGCCAAGACGCGTAACCCCGTCTTTCTCCTCGACGAAATCGACAAGATGAGCACAGATTTTCGTGGCGACCCCTCGGCAGCCTTGCTCGAGGTGCTCGACCCGGAGCAAAACAGCACTTTCGCCGACCACTTCGTCGAAATACCCTTCGACCTCTCGCAAGTGCTCTTTTTGACCACCGCCAATTCACGCTACAATATACCGCGCCCGCTTCTAGACCGCATGGAGATAATCTACATCTCTGGCTACACCGAAGAAGAGAAGCTTGGCATAGGCACGCGGCACCTCATACCTAAGGCCCTTGCCGCCCATGGGCTTACTGCCGCGCAGCTCTCTTTTAGTGAGGTCGGCATCCGCAAGATAATTAACGAGTATACTCGTGAAGCAGGTGTGCGCAACTTTGAACGTGAGATGGCGACCATATGCCGTAAGATTGCCAAGGAAGTCGTCTCGGGCCAACAAAAACACACCACTGTCACTGCAGCTAATGCCCACATTTTCTTGGGTGCGCCTCGCTACAGGTTTAACCCCGCCGAACAGCATGATGAGGTGGGCATATCGACCGGGCTGGTGTGGACCGAGTCTGGTGGTGACACCGCGACCATCGAGGTTACGGTGATGAGCGGCAAAGGCAACCTCATACTCACGGGGCAGCTCGGCGAGGTGATGCGCGAGAGTGCGCAGGCCGCCTACAGCTACGTGCGTTCGCGCTCAGCCGATCTTGGCATCGAGCAAGATTTTTACCAGCACTGCGACATTCATGTGCACGTACCCGAGGGGGCTATCCCTAAAGACGGCCCTAGCGCCGGCATTACCCTGGCTACCGCCTTAACCTCGGCTCTGTCCAAACGAGCAGTGCGCAAAGATGTAGCCATGACAGGGGAAATTACCCTGCGGGGGAGAGTCCTCCCCATTGGGGGGCTCAAGGAAAAACTCCTGGCCGCGCATCGCTCGGGGATAAAAGTAGTTCTGGTGCCTAAAGACAACAAGCGCGACCTTGACGAAGTGCCCAAGAACGTCCTGCGACGCCTTGATGTGCAGCTGGTAGAGAATATGTCTGAAGTATTAGCGGCGGCGCTAGTCCCTACGGTGATACTCGATGCTTAAGGTCACCTCGGCCGAAATGATCGTTTCCGCGCTGCGCCTGGCGCACATGCCGGCCGATGCCTTGCCCGAGATAGTGCTTCTCGGGCGGAGCAATGTCGGCAAGTCCTCCCTGGTCAATACCATGCTCGGGCGGCGAGCCATTGCCCGCATTAGCTCACGCCCCGGCAAGACACGCCTCCTCAACTTTTACCGCATCAATGAGCTATTCTACCTTGTCGATGTCCCGGGCTATGGCTACGCCAAAATCCCGCAATCAGAGCGTGCTGCTTTGCGTGAGCGCCTTTATGACTACCTCACAATGCGCAAGCAAATACGTCTCGTACTGCAACTTGTGGACTTTCGCCATGAGCCGTCGCAGGACGACGTCCTCTTTCATAGACTTATTAGAGAGAGCGCGCTACCCTTTCGGGTGGTCGCCACTAAAGCAGATAAAGTTTCACGTTCACAGCATCATGCCCATACGCATAAACTGCTTAAATTTCTCGACCTTAAAGAAGAGCAGCTCATTATAACCTCGTCCCAGGCGAAAAGCGGAGTAGATGCCCTCTGGGCAAGCATTCTCGAGGTAGTGCCGCAGGGGACAGCCAGCCCTGCCTTCCGGCACAGTCCATAACCCTAGATTTTGAATAGAGTTCTAAAGAGCGTGGCCAAATGGTCACGCTCTCTTAAGTGCGCCCGGCATGGGCGTTATCTCTAGGGTGAAAGTCCCGAACGGTGAAGGTAGCAGTAACCGTAGCTTAAGGCAAGGGTGTCCGCGGCGACGCGGAATCTGAAGGAAGCCGGCGGCAAACCTCTG
>Ga0208101_10152_pt1 | contig 11140 bp, 9 predicted proteins | sample Subbioug_CSW11AC_FD_184823 | JGI IMG/M metagenome (GOLD analysis project Ga0208101, IMG submission 184823) | Serpentinite rock and fluid subsurface biosphere microbial communities from McLaughlin Reserve, California, USA - CR12Aug_CSW11AC (SPAdes) | ecosystem: Environmental > Terrestrial > Deep...
GGGGGGGGGGGGGGGGGGGGGGGGGTAAGCTATAGTCATTATAGTAATTTCTACTAGAAATGCGGTGGAGTCGGGCATTATTGGCATTGGTTACTCGTTCTGCCGGACCGTAAGCCCACCAACGAACTAGTTAGGAGGCATGAAGCTTTTCTCAGAACGTCTTCCCCGCGTAAGCCACGGAAATGATGCCAATATGTTCCACTGCGCCATCTACCTGTCAACGAACTTCTATTCATAATTTAGTAAGTTATGGTATAGATTGTGCGTTTATGCGTTGCCAATGCCCTCGTTTACCTGCCCGGCAGAAGGCCTTGGCGTGTCCCACTAAAACCTTAACTTCACTAGTATGCAATTAAAAACATATTAACCAAAACGATGGCGATACTGACTGAAATTAGGTTTCATTCTTGCAATCGTGACCTAATAAACTGATATTACGCAACTATATCTGTTGATCATTCGTTTCTCTTACGAACAAGCAAGGGGGTTTGGTCGCCCCTATGGTGGACACGCTTTGCAGCTAGGAGGTGATACACATGCTTAAAAAACTGACTGATGACTTGCTAGACCTAACGGCATACCAAAAAGGCGATGATGCCACGTTCTATGCAGCCGCCGCGCTCAAATGTTGTTGCTGCATAAAATGCTGCTGCTGCTGCATCACAATAGAAGTGTAACCACGCATATCACAGACTTACTTTTATAAAAAAGCAACAAATATCGGGTCCATGCTGGGTGGCGACCATTTTTGACATAAAATATATCGGACAATAACATGATGTTGACGTCTATTGTGATTTAGAAATTTGCTGGACGCCTTCGACGAAGGAAGGGTTGCAGTATAGCTCAGGAGTGAAAGAGATGGACAGTAACAAGAGAGATTTCCCCACTAAACCGTTTATCGCACCTTGGTATCAATGTGCCCGGACGAAAGGTGGGATGCTATTCAAGAGCGGCAATAGCATGGTTGTCTTTGAGGGCAAAGCGGCGGATGTTCTGCTGCCAGTGTTACTCCCACTATTAGATGGAACGAGGTCAGTGAAGGAGATTCACGAATGTGTAGGCGAAGCTGTTATACCGGCAACTCAAAAAGCGCTAGACATGCTACACGACCGACAGCTTTTAAGCGAGGGCTCTTTGTTTTTGGATCATCCAAGTGTTGTGCGAAAGACCATGCACTTTTTGCAATCACAAGGCGGCTACTCGAAGGAACCGAGCCTGACTCAGGGGGATCTCCCTAAGGCGCTTGTCGACACAAGATTGGGTGTAATTGGCGCAGGGCTTGTTGCCACAGAGGTCACGCGCCTGCTCAAGCTTTCAGGGGTCGAAACAATTACGCGACTCGATTGGACGGCAAATGACAACCTCGCTCAGGAAGTTGACCTAGTAATTGTTGCACCGCGAGAAAAGGAACTGAACTCTTTACGGGAGTGGAACAAGCGGTCACTCAGCACAGGAATCTCTTGGATGCAGGTGCTCCCCTTTGATGGAAGGTTCGGATCAGTCGGGCCTCATTATGTACCAGCAGAAACTGCATGTTACAAGTGCTATTTGATGCGATTGGCATCGAATGTTGATTACCGAAAAGAGCTTGCAGCATGGCAACAAGCAGTAGAAAACGGCAGCGTGGCACCCCCTGAGATTGCGGTTCCTCTGCAAATGGACTTTATCCTGGCCTGTGTTGCGAGCTTCCAAGTGCTACTATGGATAGCCGCAAAGCGTAGTAACTTGGTCAACCGCTTCTGCGCAATAGAACTTGGTCAACAAGGAATGGGATTTACATACCACAATATTTATCGCGTGCCTCGATGCCCTGAATGCTCTTGTTTTGCGCGGCAAGGGTCTCCTCTACCGTGGTATGAGGCGGCTAATGTCAACGAGTAGAGTGAAATTACAGCCGCGACCACCAACCCCATTGCATGCGTCACTAGCAAGACTGAATGCACTTGTCTCGCCTTATACAGGCGTTGTCAGGCAACTCTTTGAGATTCTCCCTGCTGTTGATGATGCCCGAGCGTTCTACTTTTCCACGGTCGCAACTGCATCAGACGACTTGCTTGGGGGACCCTGCAATAAAAACAATGGTGGTGGACACTATAACCGAGAAATAGCCATTGCTGCTGCCATCGGAGAAGCTGTAGAACGTTATTCTTGCACTTACATCTCCAAGCAACGTCTTATCCTTAGCACTGCAAAAGACTTAGGGTTCTTGGCGGTGTGCCCAGAAACCTTCTCCTTGTTTGATGGCTGGCAATATACACAGGCGAAATTTCCATTTAAGCAGTTCAACATCGACACTAAAGTGCATTGGGTAGACGGGTTTAGTTTGCCAGATGGCGAAGTAGTGTTTCTGCCGGCAGAAATGGTTTATCTCGGATATGATGCTAGTAAGGAGGGGACTTCGATTGGCTACAGCACTAGCAGCGGGCTTGCCTGTGGCCCCACCCTAGAGGAAGCAATTTTGTCGGCTTTACTAGAAGCTATTGAACGTGATGCGTTTATGCTGACATGGCTAAATCGGCTATCTTTACCCGTAGTAGATCTCACTACTGACGCTACTGTTGCTAAGGAAATTGAGCAGCAATTGACACCAGCAGGGCTACAGCATAGTGTCATTGACATGAGCATATTCTGTGGCGTACCGACTGCGTTAGGCATTGTTAGGAATGTTAACTCCGAACTAGGTGTTTTTACCGTTGGTGCTGCTAGCGCGACTAGTATGGCATCTGCGACTCGTAAGGCACTACTTGAGGCTTACCAGACTCGCACTTGGGCACGTTCAACTCAGCTTGAACAACCGAGGCGATCGTTTCAGCCGGACTTCAGCGATATCCGAACTTTTGATGACCACATACTTTTCTATGCCCATGCAAAAAATGCACGGCATGTGGCCTTCTTAGATGCTGCCGAGGCTCAGGTTTCGCTTGAATCGACGCGTCCGATTGCAGGCGATACTGCCTTCGATCGCATCGTAGAAGTTACACGCAGGTTAAAAGCTAAGGGGCTCACAGCCTATGCTGTAGATGTAACTTCGCCAGATATCAGGCAAGCGGGTATGCACGTTGTGAAAGTTGTGGTCCCTGAGTTTTGCCAACTAAGCGCCGGGCATTTGTGGCGCTTTTTGGGAGGTAAGAGGCTGTACCATGCGGCTTATGAGCTGGGTCTTCGTTCATCACCATTGATGAAAGCGGAGTTGAATCCGTATCCGCATCCATTTCCCTAAAGGAGGTCTCGTATTATGCGCGAACACAGAACTGTCAATGTGGCGTCTCTTGTTTTCGGGGAGGAAGGGCCCCTGATTGATGACCTAGCGGAAACGTATATTGAAGCCTCCAAACTGTCTCCTTGTAATGTCGACCAATTACGCGGGATCTATCGATTAAGGCAGACCGAGGCACTGAAACACACAGCCACGCGGTCGGTGAAACTTTATCCGCATCGCCCAATCCTCCCCCTCCCAGAGCCAAAATTTCCATCTGTTGACTTCTGGGACATTTTACATCGGCGTCGAACTGTACGACATTATAATAACCATGCAATTTCTTTAGTGGATCTCTCTACGATACTGAAAGGAAGTTGCGGCATAACAGGGGAGATCAAGTATCAGCCTAATCTAGCGCAATGTCTTCGAACTGTACCCTCAGGTGGGGCGCTCTATCCCTTCGAAGTGTATTGTGTAGTTATAAACGTGGAAGGGATTACGCCAGGCTTGTATCATTACAACCCATTAAGTCATGGTTTGGAGGAGTTGAGGATTGGACAATTTAAGCATATCATAGTCGAAGCAGCCTGTGGCCAAGGGGAGTTAGTGGAGGAATGTGCAGTCATCTTCATTCTTACGGGGATGTTTTGGCGAAGTCGATTCAAGTATGGGCTTCGAGGGTTCCGTTTCGTGTTGATGGAAGTAGGGCATCTAGCTCAAAACTTACTTCTCACTGCAGAAAGTTTGGATATGGCCGCTGTTCTCTTGGGGGGCTTTTATGATGACCAGGTTAATCGCTTCGTGGGCATCGACGGAGTCAACGAAGCTCCGCTGTACTTGGTAACTATAGGCTACAAGGGACGCAAAGCCAAGGATGTAGAGAGCGAGGTCTTCTGAGTTGTGCTTTAGACATAAGGACTTAACAGTTTTAATTGTTGGTTATGACTTGCTCGGATTGTCCCTCGCCAACAATGCAATGCGGTAAAATTTGTGGATTCAATTCAAGAGCTCTATTTAGCATTGGTAGCGATCTGGCCACTCGGTTGGTTGGTCATCTTTTCGATTGCCTACAGAAAATGGAATAGTCGTTCAGGGCATCAGCAAGTGACCCTGACGTTACTTCCTCATCTTGCAACATGGGTTTTGGCATTTTTTCTCCACCCTGCGCTACCGGGCTATACATCTTTGTGGGGTCTATCTAACGCGGAGGCTGTTATTGTTGGGTGTGTTTCTGGGTGTTTCTTGGCTCTGTTGTTATCTAAAGGGAAATGTCGCTTATGGCAGCTGCCAATCAATCGACCTCGCCGCTTTTTGGTTCAGGCAGCAATTATCCTAATCACGTCGATTGCCGAGGAGGTTATTTGGCGCGGCTTTTTTTTCACAAGTTTGCTAGAGTTGGGCTGGCCGATCGGGTGGGCAGTTTTTGCAAGTTCGCTGTGGTTTGGGGCAGATCATATGCACCGCGGATGGAGGATGCTGCCTGTTTACGTATTGATAGGTGGAGTGTTCTGTGGGGTATTCATTGTTACGGGGACTCTTGTGGCTCCTGCAACCGCTCATGTTGCGTATAATCTTGCCATTGTTAACTATAAATTGCGTGGAGACGCGTGCACTGCCACTAGTAGAGAGGAGTCGATAAGCAGTTGAAGCCGGTAATTGTCGTCAAAGATCTTGTCAAGCGCTATGGGAGCGTGACCGCTGTCAATGGGATCAGTTTTGAGGTGTATGAGAATGAGATTTTTGGCATAGTTGGCCCGAACGGAGCTGGTAAAACCAGTGCCGTAGAGTGTATAGCGGGCATTCGCAATCCCTCTAGCGGGACAGTCAAGATCCTGGGACTAGACCCAACCAAAAACAGCTCGGAATTACGCGAACTGATAGGAATACAGCTGCAAGAAGGGCGTCTTCCATACAACATGAAAGTTAGGGAAGCATTGCAGTTGTTCGCTAATCTCTACCAGAGGCCTCAACCTGTACAGCCGCTGCTAGCCCAAATGGGCATTACGCAGAAAGCCAACGATTTTTATGAAAAGTTATCTGGGGGGCAAAAACAGCGACTTGCTATCGCTTTAGCCTTAGTCAACGACCCAAAAGTGGTGGTTTTTGATGAACTAACTACCGGGCTTGATCCCCAGGCGCGCAGAGCCATGTGGGAAATGGTACGTAACATTCACGCGCTGGGCAAGACTGTGCTACTTATCACGCACTTTATGGAGGAAGCGGAAAAGTTGTGTGACCGCGTTGCCTTCATTGATGAAGGCAACATAGTTGCCCTCGACACTCCAGCGAATCTCATCCAAAGCATAAATTCTACAACGCCTAACCCGACACTAGAGGACGTCTTTTTGTCGATTACCGGTAAGGAGATGAGAGAATGACAGTGTTAAAGCAGCTGTTCTGGTTGACGGTAAATGAGCTGGTGTTATTCTGGCGCGAACCGGTAGCGATGTTCTTCTCCCTCGTGTTTCCCGTGGCTTTTCTCGTTTTGACGATGGAGGTTTTTACGCCAGCCGGGGCACCCACAGACATAGTTATTAACCATGTAGTCCCATCGCTAATGGTGCTTAATATGGCTTCGATGGCGATTTACGGTGTGCCTGGAACTATCGCCGCTTATCGTCAGAATAAATTTCTCAAGCGACTGAAGTGTTCTCCAGCAAAACCGATCGCCATTTTGGGGAGCTTAGCTGCAAGTAGCCTTGCCGTTACGTTGTTCAGCCTAGGATTTCTCATCGTAGTCGCAATGTGGCTATATGGTGCCAGGCTAGCCGGCAGTTTCATAGGATTATGGGGCGCTTTTAACCTTGCGTTCTGGAGCCTCTCTGCTTCATTCCTGTTTATTTCGTCGGTAACTCGTTCAGAGCGTGTATCTTCGACTATTGCACAAGTTATTTTCTTTCCAATAATGTTTTTTTCGGGGGTGTTCTTTCCTGCAGAAAGGTTGCCAGACTGGATCGTGGGGTACGTATCACCAATGATACCTGTGACGCATGCTGTAGAATTGATGCAGGGCGCTTGGTTAGGAACGCCATTGGATAATCTTACAGTGCCGGTAGTAGCTCTGTTCGTGTTTCTTATCTTGGGGTTGGCAGTGGCTACGTACACGTTTAAGTGGGAGTAGCAGCAACTGCGGTTAACCCCAAAAAATAGTCACCCAGCACCCGTTATAACTCTGTTTTTCGCAGCAATTCGCTAAAATACGGGGATGACGGCTTATGTGCTCAGTTCACTGCGAGACAGAGTGGGCGGCCAACCTTAACAGGCGGGATGTTTGGTTAGTGAGCCAGTGCCGTAGGCTGTTGAAGCCCACCTGCCAGGGTAAAATGAATCTGCCGCCAGTCTTGTCTTTAAGGCCTAGCCCAACTTTCGGCTAGAAAGGCTAAGGAGCCTGCAAACACAGGGCTTTCGCTTTTGCGTTGGTCACTACAATCTAGTAGCCACGTAGGATATCTGCTTGCGCGGCAGCTGCTTAATGTTCAGTTTGTGGTAAATATCCTGGTGAGCGGCTTCCGGCGTGCCGGAGAGTCTGATGTGATGAATCTTGCCTAGACTGTCTGTGAGTATAACTGTCGAGCGTTGATGTGTAGACAATACGGTTCTAATCGTCGACCAGCGGCGAGTGTCGCCTTCTTGGCGCAATTGTAGCTCTATGGCATTTAACAGGTGATAGGCCAAAATCGAGATGAATAAATGCCCTTCGGTACGAGACTCTTTTTGGTGATGAATCGGACGTAGGCCAAGATCGCTCTTGAGGGTGCGGAAAGCCGATTCCACTTGTAAAATAGTCATGTACATCTGCCAAATCTCCGAGGCAGTTAGTTCCTGATGGGTACTCTCAATGACGTAGCAGCCCGTCAGTATCTCGCGGGTGCTGCGCACTTCTTCCTTGAGAGACCACTCCAAAGATAATACGTCATTTCCATCTTCCTTGGTAGTAATGGTATAGTACTTGGCCACTGAGGGGTACTTCTCATGAATCCGACCAATACGCTGCCAAACCTTCTCTTTGCGTTTGAGAGACCCTTTGGCTACGGAACGGGCCGCAGACGCCAGCTCCTCTATAAAACGTCCTTCCTTCAGTCGATCGATGCCAGCCTCTTTGCCGCGACGCTGATAGCTCAGGCATAAGACTTTGGCTAACCCTTCTTCTACGATCTTTTTAACATATATCGGCTCTGCTTCTGTGCCAATACGGCTAAAGGAGTCAAGGGACATAAATTCTTTCGTGAAATCTCGTTCTGCTTGGCGCCGTTCAATAACGATGTAAGGGTATCCCTTCTCCTTAAGTAAAGCCAAATTGTCCTTTGTGGCAATGCCCCTGTCCATGATGAGGGTTGGCTTAATAGGGGCTAGCAAAGGGGGCGTATCCTGTTCTAGCCGCTTTAGGATAGGCTCTAACGTTTCGGGCTCCGACTGCTTGCCCTTATATATCTGACTGAAAACGGGGAATCCTTGTTGTTCTACCATCAGGGCCAACGCCACTAAGGGGCAGTCAGAGCGCTTCTCTTTGGACTTGCCCCGCTTAGCCAGATCATTATTATTACACTGGCCTGCAAAATAAGTATTGGTCAGGTCATAGAGGTAAACACTTGGTTCGCCCTTGGTAAATTGCCGTCTTTCCTCTTGGTAGAGAGCCGTCTCAATCTGTAGTTTGCTTAACAACAGGCGATCAGCAATCTCATAGATGGCATCTTTACCAATGTCCTCAAGATTAACCGAGAGCATCTCTGTCAAAGAAGTGCGTTGCGTTAACCACCGCCAAGTTCCCAAGTCACTGCCGGGATCTATTAGTCGAGCAGCTACCACCGCTTCCGTCAGAGCTTGTTCCTTAGGACTAAATCCGCATTTACTCAGGATCTGGTTCATGTTTAATTGCTCCCAAGCCTTTTGCACCACCAGCTCAGGGCCCAGAGAACGATGATGAGAGGTGGCGAGAGTGCTCACATCCACAGTCATCAATTGCTGCTGTTCTTGGCGAACCTCCTTCTCCTCACGTTTTTGAGGAGACCGGTCGAAAGTTGGGATAGATCAGTTTGCCTACCTTCCCTGACTTCCCCCAGCGACAATTGTCACAATGTTAGGGTAGTGTCACTGAGCGAACTGAGGTTAAAATTGCCGAAAGACTACAGTTGCTAATTCAACTAATAAGCTGGCGATTCAGAAAAATGCAATATAAATATCCTTGACATTCGGGGGGGGGTGGGGGGATAATAGTTTTGACTTGGTGTTTGTTGCCAAGATAGGATACTTCGTGGATGGGAGGAGGTGGCTCAATGATTCACGTTTTCGGTTGCGACGCAGCAAAGAAAAGCAAAAAAAAGAAGAAGAAGTAAACTGACGACGTAGTAGGGTGGGTTTATTGCACTTGTAGGGCAAGTAAGCGTCCGATAAGCAGACCCCTATTTTGGGATCGAATCCATTGTCGGGGTCTGCTTTTCTTTCACGGGGTTTTCATCAAGTTAACGTTGTGAAAATAGATGCGAGGTGTAACTAGAGTGATTTTCGTTGCAAGAAAAGATGGTAGTTTAGCTGGAATGGATGTTTTTAGCAGGAATCATTCTGTCGGATTTTCTAAATTAGATGTGCAGTCGAACCTGAAAGAACAAGGAGTCATGTTCAAATCATACATGGAGTACTTCGAGTACATAAAAAACATCGACTACATTCAGACTATATACTACAACGTGACCTACGATTGCGGATTGTCATGCCCCTATTGTTACGCCCCTAAAAATGGTAAATATGTGACCTTATCAATGAATAAGCAAATTGCAGACAGGCTTGTTGAGTTAAACGTACGGGATATTGTCTTAATTGGCGGAGAGCCCTTCAATCATCCGAACCTTCGCCAAATAATAGAAAATCTGCACAGCGTTGGCCTGCAATCCATATCCATACTAACTAATGGTATAGCTATAAGTGATGATTTGCTTTGTCTTATTGATGAGCTCGACATCGAAATACAGATTTCACTTGACGGCTACAACGAAGAGACAAATGCGCAGACTCGCGGCGAAGGGAACTTTGGCCGCGTTATGGATACGATATCCAGATTGGAAGCGATTGGGGCTGAATTTTCAGTCATGAATACGCTTACTGCCAACAATATTGCACATGCGAAACATTTTGTTGATTTTTTCAACAGCAAAGAAATTAGCTTTGGTTTTTTTGTTGTCAAGAAAGTTAAAGATAAGTTGCGTCCAAATATAGAACACTTACTAGACCTGTACCACTATCTCTTGTTTTTGGGATATGACGCCGCGAGTGTGTTGGATTGTGTGAAATGCTCTGAGCAGATGAAGCTCCACGAGACAGGATTTCCGATGACTCATTGTGGTGCAGGCATTACTGACTTAGTACTCACGCCAAATGCTGACGTGTATCCTTGTCTGAAGATGCTTGACGACGATGAGCAGGCGATATGCAATTTGCTTGACAATGAAAGTGTAGATAGAATTAAGAGAAATCGAAGCAAGACAATATGCAGTGATTTAGTAGACAATCGGCCACTTTGCTCTAGGTGCAAAATTAAGTATATCTGTGGGGGCAGTTGCCGAGCTGATCAAGCGTTTATCTACAAAAACCACCATGCCTATTCACAATGCCAATTACAGAAGGCAAACATAAAGTTTTTCTTGGAGAATACGGGGAAATGATCAAGGCAAAAAGAATGGCCATTCTTTCCATCTGCATTGGGGCATTGACATTATTCGCTTTGCAGCTGTTCGGCCTTAATATATTATGGCTTGCTTTAGGTGAAAGTAGCGGCGGTTTTACTAGCGTAGCTACAATTATAGGTGCATCATTTGTCTTCAAGGCATTTTCGTCGCTAATAATAGGCGTCCTTGTCGACAGATTCCAAAAGAAAAAAACTATCGTGGTCAGCCTTGCTGCTTGTGCAGCCCTTGCATCCGCATGGATCGTATTAAGTGAGTTCCTAGTAGTGGCAGTGCTAGTGTACTTGGCCATTGATTTGGTATCGGACTTGTATAGTGATGCGTTTGCAGCTTTAGTTGCTGAAAAACTTACCAAGCAAGAATACGTTAAGCTAGATGCTTTAGAGTTGATGTCGAGTAATGCTGTTGCAATAGCAGGTAGAATTGCATCGGCCGCCCTTATTGCATCTGTCAGTCAAGTGGTAGTTTTCGGCGTGGTCGTGTTTGTCCTTTTGCTATCCGCCTTGATATGCCAACTGTTCTTGCCCGAAAGTAATGTAAGAAAAAAAGAGAGCACGAGAAAGAAGGAGCAGACTGGCATATCCATACAAGGCATTATCTTAGCGGTTCAAGCAGCATGGGTTTTCGTTCGGGACAACATCATCCGCGACACGAAAATAATGGTGTTTATGGGGATATTGTTCTTTCTTAACCTTGACTATGCCTTTATTCCGTCCCTGTTGCCTTTTTATATTATGAGTGAGGCGGCGTCGCCTTCGTTGGTGTATGTCGCGATCATGAGCTCCGGTAATGACATAGGAGAGTTCTTAGCTGCCAGTATCGTTTTGAAATATGGGCACTTGGTGTCGCGATTGACCAAAATAGGCCTGGCTGGAAGTGCTCTGGTCTTTGCGCTGCTGCCTTTCGTGTATCAGACACCAGCTGCTGCGACTCTAATCTTTATCGTTTACGGTTTCTTTGACACATTAACTCAGCCCTTCTACAGTTACTTTGTCGCATCCGTTGCAGCTGACAAGAGAGGACGCATACTAGGTGTGGTGAACTTTGTTGTATTGTTGGCATCGCCGCTTGGTATACTTCTGGGAACACTCATTAGCAGGTATGGTATGGTGCCATTGACTATTGGTATAGTGAGCATTTTTGCGGCAGCGACGCTAGTAGTTTCGCAATCTACAATATATGGTAGAGTGAAGCTAGACCCTGACGAGGGAGAGGATGAAGACGAAACGGAGGATGAAGAAGAGGCGGATACCGAATAATC
>Ga0208101_10153_pt1 | contig 11119 bp, 10 predicted proteins | sample Subbioug_CSW11AC_FD_184823 | JGI IMG/M metagenome (GOLD analysis project Ga0208101, IMG submission 184823) | Serpentinite rock and fluid subsurface biosphere microbial communities from McLaughlin Reserve, California, USA - CR12Aug_CSW11AC (SPAdes) | ecosystem: Environmental > Terrestrial > Deep...
ATAGGTCCATGCATTGCCACTAAACTGCTCTATGAGAAACTCATAGAAATCATGTAGTTCACTTGACACAGACTGGCTTGCTGTAAGGATCTTTTTAGTGTGCTCCCCGCAGGCGCGGGGGTGATCCTATGTATGCTAGATGAAGCTATGCAATTATCCCGTGCTCCCCGCAGGCGCGGGGGTGATCCCGAGCTAGGCAGCTACTGGACCCACCCCGTGCCGTGCTCCCCGCAGGCGCGGGGGTGATCCTTCCCACTGCCGCGAGCTGATGGGCGAGGTGCCGTGCTCCCCGCAGGCGCGGGGGTGATCCCACAAATCGGGCCGACGTCACAAATTTTTTTTGGTGCTCCCCGCAGGCGCGGGGGTGATCCCTGGTCGGCGTGGCGGCGGAGCTGGTCGGCGGTGTGCTCCCCGCAGGCGCGGGGGTGATCCTCATGGTGTCAGGGTCTTGTAGCGCCATTTCAAGTGCTCCCCGCAGGCGCGGGGGTGATCCCAGTCATGCCACTGTTCTTCAAAACCCAATGCTGTGCTCCCCGCAGGCGCGGGGGTGATCCCGAAGAATACCGCAACATTCTAACGTTGCGGTAGTGCTCCCCGCAGGCGCGGGGGTGATCCCTTGGCGTGTGTTTGCTGCAGGCCTGGCACCTGGTGCTCCCCGCAGGCGCGGGGGTGATCCCTTGCCAAAAGGCACCGTGCTCACAATTAGCAGGTGCTCCCCGCAGGCGCGGGGGTGATCCCGTATACCTACCAGGCATGTGGTCACACGGCTCGTGCTCCCCGCAGGCGCGGGGGTGATCCTCCATGGATCGGCGCGCTCTGCTTCTTAGTGTCGTGCTCCCCGCAGGCGCGGGGGTGATCCCGGCGAGACGAAAATCAGCATCAAGACACTGGTGTGCTCCCCGCAGGCGCGGGGGTGATCCCTCTCCTAACCGCTGCTGAGTAAGGTCCGCTTTGTGCTCCCCGCAGGCGCGGGGGTGATCCCTCCGGGCAATAACGCCTCCATGGCTTGGTATAGTGCTCCCCGCAGGCGCGGGGGTGATCCTGCAAAGTGCTAACGACTTTTGACTGCGAAGGGGTGCTCCCCGCAGGCGCGGGGGTGATCCCTGTTGGCGGTACTCGTCGACCTGATGCATGAGGTGCTCCCCGCAGGCGCGGGGGTGATCCCCAGATAACTTGATTACCGCCCTGCTGCAGGTTGTGCTCCCCGCAGGCGCGGGGGTGATCCTACACTCGGGGAAAGAGCAAAACCGCTGGCATGGTGCTCCCCGCAGGCGCGGGGGTGATCCTAGCCTCGTTGCCGAGGCCGTGGAGACACTTTTGTGCTCCCCGCAGGCGCGGGGGTGATCCCCTCTTTGCGAGCGCTGCCACGAGCGCAAGGCCGTGCTCCCCGCAGGCGCGGGGGTGATCCCGGGTGGATGCGGCGACAGCTCCACCAGGGCCGGTGCTCCCCGCAGGCGCGGGGGTGATCCCGAGTCAGGCAGCTACTGGACCCACCCCGTGCCGTGCTCCCCGCAGGCGCGGGGGTGATCCTTATTGCCATCTATGAGGATGCTACAGGCGTAGGTGCTCCCCGCAGGCGCGGGGGTGATCCTTCCTCCCTATAGACCCGGTATGCGAAATTTCCGTGCTCCCCGCAGGCGCGGGGGTGATCCTGACAAGGAAATTTACTCCCTGCCCTGTCGGTAGTGCTCCCCGCAGGCGCGGGGGTGATCCCAAGTCAAGGAGGGAAAAGGGTTTTTGCTAAGTGTGCTCCCCGCAGGCGCGGGGGTGATCCTCCCTCGCGAAGTCCTCCCTAACAGAACGAGATGTGCTCCCCGCAGGCGCGGGGGTGATCCCTTCTTCCATAAACTCAATAGTTACCAGTTCACGTGCTCCCCGCAGGCGCGGGGGTGATCCCGAAGGGTAGAGGGGAAGGGATTATAGGTGTATGGTGCTCCCCGCAGGCGCGGGGGTGATCCTGGCTAATATTGTGAGATGTGTAACTTTCCCTGGTGCTCCCCGCAGGCGCGGGGGTGATCCCAAACATGACCACTACCACCCGCGACGCCATGAGTGCTCCCCGCAGGCGCGGGGGTGATCCTGTGGGACGGCCGCGAGCTAGATATCATCGAGCGTGCTCCCCGCAGGCGCGGGGGTGATCCCCAAAATGACCACTACCACCACCCGCGACGCCAGTGCTCCCCGCAGGCGCGGGGGTGATCCTGGTGTGGGAGGTCCCGCGCAAAAATCGGTGCCGTGCTCCCCGCAGGCGCGGGGGTGATCCCGGGTGGATGCGGCGACAGCTCCACCAGGGCCGGTGCTCCCCGCAGGCGCGGGGGTGATCCGTAGAAGCGAGCGACGAGCGACACATCGCCCCGGTGCTCCCCGCAGGCGCGGGGGTGATCCCAAAAATGACCACTACCACCACCCGCGACGCCAGTGCTCCCCGCAGGCGCGGGGGTGATCCTGGTATTGCCATTAGAAAACTTGTAAGACCTGTGTGCTCCCCGCAGGCGCGGGGGTGATCCCCACTTATTTGTGCATGACCTGAAACAACGACAGTGCTCCCCGCAGGCGCGGGGGTGATCCCTATTCACCGCATACCCTATGCGAAATTTCACCGTGCTCCCCGCAGGCGCGGGGGTGATCCTTCCACCAGGAACGCCCTTTTCACCCCGCACCGGTGCTCCCCGCAGGCGCGGGGGTGATCCCTTGATGTGCCGGATAAAGATAAATATTTTAAAGTGCTCCCCGCAGGCGCGGGGGTGATCCCTGTATTAACATCACCTAGTCCATTAGCAGAATGTGCTCCCCGCAGGCGCGGGGGTGATCCCTTGTCAAATAGGTAGCCCTCTTTATAAAAAACGTGCTCCCCGCAGGCGCGGGGGTGATCCCACCCTGTCTATTGCACATTCACAGCAGACACAGTGCTCCCCGCAGGCGCGGGGGTGATCCCTTGTAGTAGATTGCAGAAGTTTACATTTACTAGTGCTCCCCGCAGGCGCGGGGGTGATCCTCCACTTCTTGTTTTTGAACCATCTTCATTAAAGTGCTCCCCGCAGGCGCGGGGGTGATCCTACCCGACAACGCGGATAACTGCGTTTGGGACAGTGCTCCCCGCAGGCGCGGGGGTGATCCTCGGGTGCGCTCCCCTCTTTTCCCTAATACAGTGTGCTCCCCGCAGGCGCGGGGGTGATCCCCCTGCAGACCTAGAGCAAAACGTTGAGGGAGGGTGCTCCCCGCAGGCGCGGGGGTGATCCTTTACAGCTTTGTATCAAGTAATTATGCAAATTGTGCTCCCCGCAGGCGCGGGGGTGATCCTATCCCATTGACGAAGAACCACGCGAATTAGTAGTGCTCCCCGCAGGCGCGGGGGTGATCCCTTTTCAAGACGTTCTACTTCATCTTTACCAAAGTGCTCCCCGCAGGCGCGGGGGTGATCCCGTGGGCGCGTATCTAGTCAAGTATTTAGCCAAGTGCTCCCCGCAGGCGCGGGGGTGATCCTCAGCCCCTTCGGCTGCCATTGTACAGCGGGAAGTGCTCCCCGCAGGCGCGGGGGTGATCCCGGCAGGTTCAGAGTTTAGGCTTCGTTGGATAAGTGCTCCCCGCAGGCGCGGGGGTGATCCCCAAGCCGTGGCCCCCGCAGACAAGCCCATCGAGTGCTCCCCGCAGGCGCGGGGGTGATCCCTTCTTCCCTGTCTGCTCGTCGTAGCCTACGCCGTGCTCCCCGCAGGCGCGGGGGTGATCCCAGTTTCCCATAAAAATTTTATAACACTTTGAGGTGCTCCCCGCAGGCGCGGGGGTGATCCCCTGTTGCGCCATACAAACTCGCTTTTAGGTATGTGCTCCCCGCAGGCGCGGGGGTGATCCTACCCTGGTATGATATGAGGGCGCACAATATCGTGCTCCCCGCAGGCGCGGGGGTGATCCCGTTAGCTGCCCCGTTCGTTTCTACGCTGATGGGTGCGCCCCGCATACGCAACGGTGATCCCATAAAACTCGTTTGCCCATTCGTTTAGCGCTACTGCAGGCGATTTTTTGCATGCCAAAAAAGCACCTCCCCATTGAGGGCGGTGCTTTTGTTGTTACTTCGAGAACTTTACGTTTATCTTCACCACCTCACTGTAGCCGCTTGTACGTATGGGCGGGCCCCAGGTGCCGTAGCCGCAGGATACGATGACTTGTAGGGACTCTTTTGTGAAGTGGCCCCAGTCGATTTCAAAAAGCTGGTTGGTGATGAGGTGGTTGGGGAAGAACTGGCCGTTGTGGGTGTGCCCCGAAAGCTGTAGGTCTACCTTGTTGGCGAGGGGCTCGTGCAGCGCTGCAGGCTGATGATCTAAGAGGATGATAGGAAGCGTGTGATCGATGTCTTTCATTATGGCCGAGAGCTCTTTGCGGGGGGCAACGCTTCTTGCCATGTAGCGGCCAGAACGGTCATTGCGGCCAACCACGTAGAACTGCTCATTAACCTTGGTGTATTGGTCGATGAGAACTGTGATGCCTGCCGCGGTCATATGCTTTACGGCGTCAGCTGACTTGCCGCCGATGTGTTCATGGTTGCCGAGTACAGCAAAGGAGCCCAGGCGTGGCGTGAGACGGCGCAAAGTGCGCGGCATCTCTATTTTGGCGAATTCGCTGACGTCGCCATCAATTATATCGCCGGCAAAGAAGATAATATCTGGCCGGAGAGCATTCACGTGCTCTACCATTTCAGCAAGGCGACCATTATTGAAGCTGGTGCCAAGATGAAGATCCGAGACCATGACGGCAGAGAGCCCAGCAAGCCCTTCTACATGCTTGTTAAGGGTGATGTTGTAAGTGGTGTGGCGGGGTGTGCTGGCGTTTAGGGCACCGTAGGAGAGAATAAAAACCAGTACCAGGATAACCCCTACCCCGACCCCTAGGGAGGGAGAAGCGCCAGCTCCGAAAACGAAGCGCAGCATGTCCACCGCTCCCCAGAGCAGCACTGCGTAGTAGAGAATGGCTAGCCAGTAGTCGCTGAAACTGGCTAGGCGGTCGAGGGCCGGGCGCCGGGTATTTCGCTTGACTAGGCGTGAAACAAAAGGGGAGAACGATAGCAGGGCGACTGAGACCCAGTACAGGCCGAGGTGTAGAGACAAGTAGGGGGCAAAGGACTGCAGAAAGCGAAGCCCTATGTAGTAATGCAGGCTACCATAAATTGTAGAGAACAGAAGTATTACAGCTACTATTACTAAGCGCATCTAATTCTCCTTGTCGAGCAAGAGGCCTTTAGTGAAGTGCACGGATCTTGCAGGTGGTACTCATCAAGTTTTACTGGTGAGGTGCTGCATTTGAACGTGAGGAAAACTGGTGGTAATGATAAGTCAAGACGGCTAGCAAGGCGGCCAGCAGGGGGCTGGCCCCAGAAACCTTGAGCTCTACAGAATGCCCGATAACCTCGCCACCTAGTCTGCCTGTCAAGGTTTCTAGGGCTGCATCATAGTAGAGCAGGCAACTAAACCCTAGCGATTCACCGCCCACGCGCCCTTCGATCTGGTTATTGGTATGCATAAGCCATATCTCTTTTCCCAAGACACCGCCGCCGATCCGGCCAGCGAAGCTCTCTTTGCCAAACTCACCGGAGAGGCTTTGGCCATGCAACATTCCACCTAGGCGCCCTTCGATCTGGTCTTGGTTGATGTGGAGTTTAATGTCGCCACCGCGAAACACACCACCTATGCGTCCGGAGATACTGGTACCGCCATCTTCAACCGTGACCGAAACATCAAAACCGTCGAATGAACCACCGACACGACCTTCAATACTACCCATAGCGCATCCCCTTCTCTTACTGTAGTTTCACCAAGACGCAGGCCTGCACAATTTCAAGGCCGAGCGCTCGTGAGCGTGATAGTATGGCATCGGTGTCGGCGCCAGGCTGTAGCCACACCCGGGTTATACCCTGTGCCGCGGCTTGCTCAAGATACTGCTCGCCTACCCGCGGGTTGATTACTAGGCACAACACCTCAGGCTTACTAGGCAGTGAGGCTAGATCGGTATAAACACCTTCGCCGCCGTCAGGGTGGACTGGTGCCACGTGGTACCCCCTGCTCTTTAGTTTGTGCGCAATTTTGTGGGCGAATTTGTCTGGATTAAGTACGTCACCAGCTACGGCCCAATTTTTTAAGGCGAGAAAGTCATCGCTCTTCATGTTATGCCCCTCCTTACGTCTTGGCACTTTGTGCCTTGCTTTTTGCAAATGTTCGACAGGCGCAGCGAAATTCCTGTCGTGGTATACTTGGGAAGTAAAATGCCTTGCGGGCAACCAGCTCTGCGATAAAAGGAGTGGTCTTAGTGAAAATTACGCGCGAACAGGCCCGTAGCTTTATGGTCGGGCGACAGCGCTACCAGGCGCATGGGGGAAAATGGCAAGGGCAAGAAGGTGTAAGAGAGGCCATTCGCTTTCTTGGCGCGGTACAAATCGACCCTATTAATGTCTACGAGCGCAACCACCACAGTGTCTTGTATAACAGGGTGGCTGGCTACCGCCCCGAGATGCTTGAAACAGAGCTTTATACCACAAAATCTGCTTTTGAGAGCTGGTGCAACGCTCTATGCGCTGTGCCGATGGAGCAGTATCCTTACCTGGCGTACAAGATGCGGCAAAATCGCGCGTCCTACCAGCCCTCGCCCGAGGTGTTAGACGCGGCCCGTAGGGTACTCAGCGCCATTGCCGACCATGGGGCGCAAGCCTCGCGCAATTTCGTAACCAGCACTAAAGTTCATGGTTGGTGGGACGGGGCCGTCAGCAAGACCAAGGCAGAAAAAGCAGCCCTTGATTACTTGCATTACACAGGGCAGGTGCTGATCAGCTCGCGTGATGGGCAGCACAGACGGTACGACCTGCCGGAGAGAATAGTGTCGCCGGCCTTGTTTGCGCAAGAGGTAGACGAAGCCGAGTACCGCCTCTTCATGCTGGAGCGTTTTCTGATCGCTTATGGGCTCAGCCAGACAGGGCTTTTTCGCTTTGGTTGGCTAGAAACGCCTAAGACTAATGCCACACGCTTACTAAAGAGCTTGCTCGATAGCGGGCGGGTGACTGCCCTCGAGGTAGAGGGTGTAAAGCGAAAGTACTACTGCCATGCGTCTCTTCTGCCCGAGCTTATGAGCCCACCAAGTATAAGCGAAGAGGACGCTGTTTTTGTGGCCCCCTTAGACAACCTGCTCTGGGATCGCGACCGCCTAGTGGACTTCTTTGGGTTTCACTACCGCTGGGAGGTATATGTACCTGCGGCCAAACGAGTCTACGGTTACTACGTGGTACCAGTGCTACTTGGCGAGCGGCTTGTGGGCCGGATTGAGCTTAAGGCAAACCGCGAGCAGGGCTTGCTCGCGGTACAGAACCTCTGGTTAGACTATGATACAACTAAAGTGCGCGATGCAGTAGCTCGGGCGGCAGCAGAACTAGCCGACTATCTCAAGTTGAGATTAATTAGCCCAGAGCAGAGCTAGACTGACCAAAGTGCGTGTGGCGACCCCAGTCGCACCCTTCGGCTGGTAGTGCTTTTCGCTCTCGGTGTAGGCGGTAGGCGCGATATCTAGATGTATCCAAGGTGTTGTGCCGACAAACTCGCCAATAAAGAGGCCGCCCGTCATTACGCCACCCATGCGGCCACCGCTATTTTTAATGTCGGCGACAGGGCTCTTGAACATCTCGCGGTATTCGTCATGGTTTGGCATAGGCCAGTAACGCTCGCCGGAGCGGTCAGCTGCCGTCTTAAATTCTGCGGCCAAAGCGTCGCAGTTAGTGATCATGGCGGAGTAGACATGGGCCAAAGCAATGCCGCAGGCTCCTGTTAGTGTGGCGATGTCGATAATCTTTTTCGCCCCTAGTTTTACGGCGTAAGCCACGGCATCCGCCAAAATCAGGCGACCTTCGGCGTCGGTGCTAATGATCTCGATGGTTTTTCCGGTCATGGCGGTAATTACATCGCCCGGCTTTAAGGCGTTGCCCGCGGGCATATTTTCCGTCGCTGGTACTATGCCTAGTATGTTCACTTTAGGCTTCAGCTGTCCGATCGCCATCATAGCGCCTAGTACTGCCGCACCGCCGGCCATATCGTCCTTCATTAAGTGCATGCCGTCGGCAGGTTTAATGGAAATACCGCCGCTGTCAAAAGTAAGACCTTTACCCACAAAGGCCATAGTCTCGCCGCCAGGGTTGCCCTGGTAGCTTAAGACAATGAGCTTCGGCGCTTCGGTGCTACCCTTAGCCACCCCTAGCAAGGCGCCCATACCGAGGCTCTCCATGTCGGTTCTCTCTAAGATCTCGCAGGACATGCCCGTATCGCTGGCTATTTTTAGGGCCGTTTCGGCCATATGTGTGGGTGTCATGTGGTTGGCCGGGGCATTGACTAAGTCGCGTACTAGGTTGGTGGCCTCTGCTAGGGCTAGCCCGCGCTTTAGGCCCTGTTCTAGCTCAGGGGCTTGACTTGCCTCTGGCGCTACTAGCATTAGTTCTGCCAGGGGTTTATCCTCGCGCTTGCTCTTCATCGCTTCATAAGTATAGAGGCCAAGGAGCGCACCCTCGGCCCAGGCCGCGGCAGCGTCTTCCGCGATTATTCCGGCTAGACCTGCTCCATGCAAGGCCGAGGCAATAGTAGCGATCTTACCCTTGGCGGCTGCCTTGACGCTGTTGGCCGCCACTTGGCGTAAGCCTTCGACAGTGAGCTTTTCTGCACAGCCAAGCCCAACTACGACTACCTTGCGCATCGCCAGGCCCTGTGGGTAGAAGGCAATTACCTCATTTAATTTGCCTTTGAAATCGCCGCTTGCGAGGAGCTGGCTTATCAACCCGCCTGAAGCCCGGTCGACGCTTGCGGCAGGCCCCTCTAGCGACGTAGCCCCCTCTAGCACACTGACAATAACGGCATCGACGGGGGCAGTAGTTAGTTCAACATTACTGACGCTTATTCTCATTTGATTCATCCTTTCTGGCGCTTTTAGTATAGGGTTTATGTTATGACTTTTTCGACATACGCATGCAGTTAACCTTCCTTGATCGTTCGGAGGCTGCATGGTTGACATTCTTAACAACCATAGGTACTCTTTTGCTGAGGGCCATGGGTGTATATTCAAGGCATTAGGGAGCTGTGTAGATTGTCGATGCTATTGAGGAACGCGATGCAGAGTTGGCCGAACTACTGGCCCGCCGGCATGTTGGCAACGCTAAGGCGGCTTATCTCTTGCAGTGGGAATAGATTTCTGACCGCCATCGTTGTTAAATTAATTTTCGCAAAGTTATGGTATTCGGCAGGAGATGCAAAGTAGACGCACGAGAAGAGTTATCGCGATCCGGCGACTGGCAAGCCCAAGGCCAAGACGATCAAGTCCCTTGGTTACTTAGATGTTCTGCAGAAAGAGTACGCGGACCCAGTTGCTCATTTCAAAGAGGTTGCTCGTAAGATGACAGAGGAAGATAAGGCGGGGAAGACGGTAACGCTGACTCTTAATATGGATGAACAGCTTGCCATAGGGATCGATGCTAGAAAAAACTTCGGCTACGCGGCAATTCTAAAACTCTACCACGAACTTGGCCTGGACGATTTCTTTAAGAACAGAGCTAGGCCAGAAGCTTTTGAGTTCAACACAAACTCCATCATGATGCTGCTTGTCGTCTCGCGACTTTTATCTCCGGGTTCCAAGAAAAAAGCCTTTGAAGAAAAGGGTCGTTACTTCGAACGCTTCGACTTTTCTCTGCCTGATGTATACCGTGCTCTTTCCCACTTTGCCAAGATCTCTAATGAATGCCAGCAGCATCTCCACGAGCAGATAGCGGCTAAGTATGGGCGCAACACGAAGACCCTTTACTATGATGTCACCAACTACTACTTCGAAATCGATCAGGCTGATGAGCTTCGTAAGTTTGCAAATCGAAAGAAAACCGGCACAATCCTATCGTTCAAATGGGCCTGGCTATGGACGCAGATGGCATACCCATTCACTACGAGGTATTCCCTGGGAACAAGCTAGACAAGGAAACCTTCCGTTCTGTCATCGGCGAGGTTAGAAGAAGGTACGATACGGGAAGAGTTGTGGTAGTGGCGGACATGGGAATCATCACGGGGGACAATATTTACTACCTGACTGGCGGAGCAAATCTGAATGGCTATGTCTTTAGTTTCTCTGTTCGTGGCGGTGCTGAGGCTTTTAAGAGCTACGTGCTGGACAGTGAAGGATACGTCGGAAGCGATGGCAAACCAATCAAGGAAGACACTGAGTTCAAGATGAAAAGCCGCCGCATTGTCCGGGACATTAACGTGACTTTGGCCAACGGCAAGACGGCCAAGAAGTCGGTGAATGAAAAGCAGGTTGTCTTCTGGGCCAAGAAGTATGCTGACAAGGCTAGGGCGGAACGGGGTGAGCTCATAAAGAAAGCGCTAGCGCTTGAAGCTGACCCCAAAAAATACAGTAAGGCCACCTCTTACGGGGCGGCCAAGTACCTCAAGAATCTAGAGGTAGATACAGAGACAGGCGAGGTGAATTTGGCTAAAAAGCGTCCTCAGTTTGATGCCGACAAGGTCGCTGAGGAGGAAAAATATGATGGGTACTATTCTATTGTCACTAGCGAGTTCGACATGCCTGACGCCGAAATCATCGAAACCTACCGCGGCTTGTGGGAGATTGAAGAAACATTCAGGATCACAAAAAGCACTCTAGAGGCTCGACCAGTGTACGTTTCTAGAGAAGACCGCATCCGCCTGCGTACACAAGGGTTTGCGGTCCTTTTCATAAGGGTTCGCTGTCAAAGTCGGGATTATAGTAAAAATGAGCATTAAAATCAATGACCTAGTGCGGGCAATTAGGGATATTGATAAGATCTTCTCCACATGCTGACTTTGGCGGCCGTTCTCACCTGATTTTGACGTAGACCATACAGGATTTAGGCAGTCACTGTCGAAAGTCACTGTCGAACGGTATAAATCCCTGCCGTTTAACAGGAAGGGGCTAGCGCGCGGTGAAGTCGATTGTCTTTGTTGACCTCGAAGTTCATGCAACTAAGCATACTGTGCTGGATATTGGCGCGACCAATGACCGGGGCAGTGTTCTGCACTCGCCCTCCATGCGGGACTTAGCCAAGTTTTTGCAGGGTCATGATTACTTGTGCGGGCACAACATC
>Ga0208101_10154_pt1 | contig 11045 bp, 9 predicted proteins | sample Subbioug_CSW11AC_FD_184823 | JGI IMG/M metagenome (GOLD analysis project Ga0208101, IMG submission 184823) | Serpentinite rock and fluid subsurface biosphere microbial communities from McLaughlin Reserve, California, USA - CR12Aug_CSW11AC (SPAdes) | ecosystem: Environmental > Terrestrial > Deep...
TGAGCTGGCTCAAGCTGACGCCGGTGTGGTTGCTGGCGGGCGTGTTCTTGCTCGAGCCGTTTTTGTTTGGCGTCTACACCTTGGCGCCGGGACAGACCAACTACGCTGCCGCCGTGGGCATGAGCAATTTCTGGGCGGTCTATGTGGGCGTGGCGATCCTGATCGTCGGGCTCATCATCATGGCGCGCGACCGCTTTGCGAGCAAGCTGCCGGCGCTCGAGGTGCTCGATGACATCATGTACAAATGCATCGCCATCGGGCTGCTGTTTTTCACCATCGCCACCATTTTGGGTGCGCTGTGGGCGGCAGAGGCTTGGGGCGCGTACTGGAGCTGGGACCCGAAAGAAACCTGGTCGCTGATCAGCTGGTTCACTTACGCCGCCTGGTTGCACATGCGCTTGGTCAATGGCTTGCGTGGCACGGTGGCGGCCTATTGGGCGATCGCCGGCTTCTTTATCACCAACTTCACCTTCTGGGGCGTGAACATCTTCCTGAGCGGCCTGCACAGCTACGGCGCGCTCTGAATCGTGCATTGATCGCGCCCTGAGGCGCAAAAGCCAGCGAGGCCGCTTTTTTGTTGCGGCGGCGCTGGCTTTCGCTTTTGCCTCCAGCCGCCATGGCCGGCGCTTGGTGTGGGGTTTGGTACTAGAGCCCGAGCTCGGGCCCAAGCTGATCGGCCAGCGTTTCGCGTCGGCGTATGAGGCGCGCGCTGCTGCCACTGACCAACACCTCGGCGGCGCGGCCTCGGCTGTTGTAGTTGCTGGCCATGCTGGTGCAATAGGCACCGGCCGAGCACACCGCCAGCCAGTCGCCGGGCTGCACGGCCAACAGGCGGTCATGGCCGATCCAGTCACCGCTCTCGCACACCGGTCCGACCACTTCGTAGCACTGCACCGCTTGGGCCGGACGCAACTGCAGCGGCACGATGGCGTGATAGGCCTGATACAGCGCCGGCCGCGGCAGGTCGTTCATGCCGGCATCGACGATAAGGAAGTTTTTGGCCTGTCCGGGCTTGAGGTAGAGCGCCTCGGTCAGGCACACGCCCGCATTGCCCACCAGCGAGCGCCCCGGCTCGAGCAGCAGCCGCAAGCCGCCAAAGCCGCGCGCCTCCATGCGCTGCAGCACCGCAGCGAACAAGGCGTCGGCCGCCGGTGGGCACTCGTCGAGGTAGGTGATGCCTAAGCCGCCACCCAAATCGAGGTGTTCGAGCGCGATGCCTTCGGCCTGCAGCGCCGCCACGAGGTCGAGCACGCGCTCGAGCGCGTCGAGGTAGGGCGCGCTGTCGGTGATCTGCGAGCCGATGTGACAGTCGATGCCCACGATGCGCAAGCCCGGCAACGAGGCCGCGCGCCGGTAGGCGGCCAAGGCCTCGGTGTGCGCGATGCCAAACTTGTTGCTTTTGAGCCCGGTCGAGATGTAAGGGTGGGTGCGGGCGTCCACGTCGGGGTTCACGCGCAGGCTCAGCGGGGCGCGCAAGCCCAATGTGCAGGCTTCGAAGTTGAGGGCCTCGATTTCGGGCAGGCTCTCGACGTTGAAGCAACCGATACCGGCCTGCAGCGCCTGGCGCATCTCGGCGCGGGTCTTGCCCACGCCCGAGAACACGATGCGCTCGGGCGCCACGCCGCTGTGCAGCGCCCGCTGCAGCTCGCCGCCCGAGACGATATCTAGCCCGCATCCGGCTTGCACCAGGGTCTGCAGCAGGGCCAGGTTGGGGTTGGCCTTGACGGCGTAGCAGATGAGCGCAGCGCGCCCTTGCAAGGCGCGCTGGTAGGCGCCAAGCGCGGCCAGCAGCGCGGCCTGGGAATAGACGAACAGCGGCGTGCCGTGCTCGAGTGCCAGCTCAGCCAGCGCCAAGCCTTCCACCCTCAGATGGCCGTCGGCATAATAGAAAAAGGGTGCGCCCGGCACCGTTGGTGCCGCAGGATTGGAGACTGACATGTTGGAGGTTGGGCTAAAGGGGTAGGGCTGTCGAAGGCGGGGTGGTGCGCTTAAGTTCGGGTTCCCGCTTCGGTTGCACTAGGCAAATACAGCGGCCCCTTTTGGCCGCACCCCGGCAAGGCGAGCAAAAGCAGCCCCAAGCAGGCGGCTACACACAGCAGCCGCAGATGAGAGGGTAAAGCTGCTGTGTGCTTACCAGGCTTCAAGCCTACAATGCCGTTTGAATCAAGCATGGCGCCATTGTAATGAACGACTCCGAGTATTTGAACCACGCCGAGGCCCTGTTGCTGTCGGTCGAGCGCAGCTGCGACCGGATCAACGACGAATCCGAGGTGGACATCGACAACCAGCGCGTCGGTGGCATGGTCACGCTGGTGTTTCGCAACGGCAGCCAGATCGTCATCAACCTGCAAAAACCCCTACATGAAGTGTGGATGGCGGCGCGCAGCGGCGGCACCCACTACCGCTTCGATGGTCAGCAGTGGCTCGACACCAAAGGAGCGGGGGAGTTTTACGAACGCCTCTCGCAAGAGGCCAGCGCGCAAGCCGGGGCGGCGTTGCGCTTCAGTTCGGGCGGGTAAACAAGTCCAGGATGTTGCGCCGGTCTTCGGCGGCCATGGGCGGGGCGATTTCGGCCGCGCCCTCTGGCGCGGTGTCGGCATCGGCCATGCCCAGCGAGGCCACACCCAGTGCTGGGCCAAACTCCTCGTAGTACCACTCCCCTCCGGCCACCATCAGCCCGGCGGGTGCGCTGGGCTGATGCACCGGCACCCCGGCCAAGGCCTCGCGCATGAAATCGATCCAGATCGGCAGCGCCAGCGAGCCGCCGGTGGCGTTGCGCCCAAGGTTGCGCGGGCGGTCGTGGCCCATCCAAGCCACCGCCGACAGCGTTGGGTGAAAGCCGGCGAACCAGACATCCACCGCGTCGTTGGTGGTGCCGGTCTTGCCGTACAGGTCGGGGCGGCGCAGGGTGGATTGCGCCCGTGCCGCCGTGCCGGTGCGCGTGATTTCACCCAAGAGCTGAGTCATGACGAAGGCATTGCGCTCCGGGATCACGCGCTGCGCGTGATCGAGCCCGCGTGCCGGCGCTTGCATCAGCACCTTGCCGTCGTGGTCGGTGATGCGGGTGATGAGCACCGGTGGCGTGTAAAAACCTCCGTTGGCGAACACCCCATAGGCGCTGGCCAGCTGCAGCGGCGTGACGGCGCCCGCACCCAGTGCCATGGCCAGAAAAGGGGGGTGGCGCTCGGCCTCGAAGCCAAAGCGCGTGAGCCACTGCTGGGCGTTGCTGGGCCCCACCGCTTGCAGCACACTCACGGCAGGGATGTTGCGAGAACGCGCCAAGGCCGTGCGCACGGTCATGGGGCCTTCAAACTGGCCGTCGTAGTTGCGCGGTGCCCAAGCCCGGCCGCCGGTGGCGGCGGCGCTGAAAAACAGCGGCGCGTCGTTGACCAAGGTCGAGGCCATGACACCGTGCTCGAGCGCCGCTGAATAGATGAAGGGCTTGAGCGCCGAGCCCGGCTGGCGCTGCGCTTGGACCGCGCGGTTGAACTGGTTGCGCTCGAAGTCGAAGCCGCCAACTAGGGCGCGGATCTCGCCATTGCGCGGATCCATGGCCACAAAAGCGGCCTCCACCACCGGTTTTTGGGTGATGGCCCAGCGTTGCTGGGCGTCGCGCACCAGCCGCACCACGGCGCCAGGGCGCAGCTGCAGGTGCGGCGGCGCGTTGGCCGCCAGTCCAGAGCGCACCGAATCGAGGCCGGTGCCAGTGACCTCGATCGGTTCTGCCTCGCCGCGGCTGAGCAGCACCCGGCGCGCGCTGGCTTCGAGCACCACGGCGGTGACAAAGCCGTTGAAGTCGGGGATCGCTGTCAACGCCGCGTCGATGGCGGCTTCGCGCGCCGCGGCCTCCGCAGGCAGCTCGATGAAGCGCTCGGGGCCGCGGTAGTGCTGGCGGCGCTCAAAGTTGATCACGCCTTGGCGCACCGCCCGCACAGCGGCACGCTGCTGGTCGGCGTCGATGGTGGTGTAAACCCGCAAGCCGCGCGCATACGCGGCTTCGCCGTACTGGGCAAACACCTGCTGGCGCACCATTTCGGCCACGTGGTTGGCGTGGATGAACTGTTCGGGGTTGAGGCGGCGCAGCTGCAGCGGCTCATCCCGGGCGGCTTGCGCCTGCTCGACCGTGATAAAGCCGTTGGCCAGCATCTGGTTGATGATGTGAAGTTGTCGGACGCGGGCGCGGCGCGGGTTGCTGATCGGGTTGAAGGCCGACGGGGCTTTGGGCAGGCCCGCCAGCATGGCCGCTTCGGCCACGGTGAGCTCGGCCAGCGACTTGCCAAAGTAGGTCTGAGCCGCCGCCGCAAAACCATAAGAGCGGTGCCCAAGGAAGATCTGGTTCATGTAGATTTCCAGAATTTCTTCCTTGGTTAGCAGGCGTTCTAGCTTGAACGTGAGCAGCACCTCGTAGAACTTGCGCAAAAAGGTGCGGTCCCGGGTCAGGAACATGTTGCGCGCCACCTGCATGGTGATGGTCGAGGCGCCTTGGCTCAAGGGGTCGAACACATTGGCCAGCGCCGCGCGCGCCACGCCGCGAAAATCAACTCCGCCGTGCTCGAAAAAGCGCTCGTCCTCGATCGCCAGCACGGCCTGAATCATCACCGGCGGGATTTCGGCAAAGGGCGTCATGTTGCGCCGCTCCTCGCCAAACTCGCCGATCAGCTCGCCGCCTCGGGCATAGACGCGCAGGGGCAATTTGGGCCGGTAGTCGCTCAGGCTGGTGACATCGGGCAGCTTGGGGTAGGCCAGCGCCACCGCAATGCCCAGCAGCACCGCGCCCGCGAACGCGGCCACCACCGTGGCGACGAAGACACCCAGCACCACCGCCCGCAAGCGGCGTGCCCACCCGACGGGTTTGGAGTGAGTAGAGGTGGCCTGATGCGAGTCGGGCTCAGGCGAGCGAGGCGAGGTGGCGGACATGAATTCCTTTGCGGCAGCAGGCCCGATTATAAAAAAAGACCCCCGATCGTGCGCCAGCCTGCTTTGCAGACTGTGAAAGTTTGTAAACTCATGGGCGCGAGGCCATACTGGGGGCCACCGACCTAGCGGTTTTTTTACAACGGCAGCCCAAACAGTGCTGCCTTAGCGGGTCTCTTGATGCTAGGATTGATACATGCGTTTTTTTGTGTCGAACCTTAACTGCTCTTGGGGATGAATTTGGTCTCAATCGGAACGCTGCTGCGTCGGGAGCCGGCGCCCTTGCTGGGTATCGACGTCAGCACAAATGCGCTGCGGCTGGTCGAGCTGCAGCGCGATCGCTCCGGCCAGTGGGCGGTGCTGCACTGCGCCGTCGAGCCCCTAGAGCGCGGCTGGATCAAAGACGGCAACCTCGAGCAGTTCGACCAAGTGGCCGCTGCGCTCAAGCGCTTGGTACAAAAATCGGGCAGCAAAACGCGCAACGCCGCCTTGGCCCTGCCGGGTTCGGCCGTGATCACCAAAAAAATCAACCTCCCGGCGGGCCTCAGCGACGACGAACTGGAGCTGCAGGTTGAATCCGAGGCGGCGCAATACATTCCGTTCCCGCTGGCCGAGGTGAGCCTTGATTTTGGCGTCATCGGGCCGGCGCCCAAGCTGCCCGATTTCATCGAGGTGCTGCTGGTGGCCTCGCGCAAAGAGAAGGTCTCGGACCGCCAGGGCTTGGCCGAGGCGGCGGGTCTGGTGCCGGTGCTGCTCGATATCGAGTCCTTTGCCAGCCGCTTGGCGGCGACAAGGGTGATCGAAGCGCTGCCCAACCGTGGCCAAAACATGCTCATCGCCCTGTTTGAGCTGGGCTCGCTAAACTCTGGCTTACAAGTCATTCGCAACGAAGACATGGTCTACGAGCGCGAGCAAAATTTTGGCGGCAGCCAGCTCACCGCTTGGATTGCTCGGCACTACTCCATCCCGCCCGAAGAAGCCGAAAGCAAGAAAAAATCCGCTGCTTTGCCGCCCGATTACCAAGAGGCTGTGGTCGCGCCCTACCTCAACCAGCTCGGCCAAGACATCGGCCGCGCCCTGCAGTTCTTTTTTACCAGCACCCCGCACAACAAGGTGGACTACGTGTTGCTCTCGGGTGGGGCGGCTGCGGTGCCAGGGCTCGAGGTCGCGGTGATGAACCAAACCTCCTTCCCCTGCAAAGTGATCAACCCCTTTGAGGGCATGGCGCTGCCGGCTGCCGTGGCCTCGGGCAAGGGCCTAGACAGCGGCACGGCGTTCTTGGTGGCCACCGGTTTGGCCATGCGCAGGTACTCCACATGATCGCCATCAATCTATTGCCCCACCGCGAGCTTGCGCGCAAGAAAAAACGCGAGCAGTTCTTCGTCAACCTTGGCTTGGCGGTGGGCGTGGGCTTGGTGGCGGCGGCGCTGGTGTACGGTTTTTTCCAGTTCCAGATCGGCGCGCAGCAAGAGCGCAACCGGTTCATCCAAGCCGAAATCGCAAAGCTCGACGCGCAAATCCGCGAAGTGGCCACCTTGCAGCAAGAGCTCGACGGCCTCAAATCGCGTCAAGCTGCGGTCGAGAGCCTGCAAGCCGGGCGCAACCTGCCCGTGCACATGTTCGACGAGATCGTGCGGCTGCTGCCCGAGGGCGTGCACCTGACTGCGCTGCGCCAAGAGGCCGCAGCCATCACCCTAACCGGGGTGGCGCAGTCGCAAGAGCGGGTGTCGGAACTGCTGCGCAACTTCGGTGGCCGCAGCCCGTGGCTCACGCAGCCGCACTTGGTTGAAATCACCGCCACGACGCTGGCGCTGGGGCCGCGCGAGCAGCGCCGCGTGTTCAACTTTTCGGTGCGCCTGACCCTAAGCCCCAATACCCAAAACAGCCCGCAAGGCGCGGCCCCGGCGCAGCCCAGTCGGCAGCAGCCGGCCGGCCAGGCACCGGCTGCCGCAGGCCGGGTTTGAGTGCCGCTGCACGATGAGGGCTTGAGCCAATCATGAGCAAAAAAACCAAACCCACCGCGTTCGACTTTGCCCGCTGGCAGGCCGAGGTGCGCACCCAATTCGCTGGGCTCGACCCCAACGACCCCTCGCGCTGGCCCACCATGCCGCGCCGCCTGCTGCTGGTGGTGGTGGCGCTGGCGGTGCTGGTGGGCCTGTGGTTTGTGGTGCTCAGTGGCATGCGCACGCAGCTCGATTCTGAGCGCCAGCGCGAGACGCAGCTGCGCACCGAATTCACGAACAAGGTGGCGCAGGCGGCCAACCTCGAGGCGCTGCGAGCCCAGCTCGAGCAGGTGCGCATCTACGTGAGCCAGCTCGAGCGCCAGCTGCCCAGCCGGGCCGAGATGGACGCCTTGCTATCGGACATCAACCAAGCCGGCATCGGGCGCGGCTTGCAGTTTGAGCTGTTCAGGCCTGGGCAGGTTGACTTGCGCGATCACTATGCCGAACTGCCGATTGCGGTGCGCGTCAGCGGCAGCTACCACGACATCGGCATGTTCGTCTCCGATGTCGCGCATTTGTCGCGCATTGTCACCCTCAACAACATCAGCCTGGCACCGGCACCCAACCGGCCCGAGGTGCTGATCATGGACGCCACCGCCAAAACCTTCCGCTACCTCGACCCCGAAGAGCTTGCGCAGCGCCAGCGCGAGCAGCAACAACAGCGCGCCGCCGGGGGACAACGATGAAAACGGCTCGGTTTTACCCCGCTGGCCTGCTGCTGGCTGCGGCCTTGGCGCTCACGGCCTGCAGCCCCAGCGGCGACGACCTCTCGGCTTGGATGGAGCAGCAGCGCGCCGCCGTGCAGCCGCGTGTGGCGCCTGTTGCGTCACCCCAGCCCCACGTTCCGCAAGCCTACCAGGGGCTGAACGCTGTATCGCCCTTTAGCGCCGACAAGCTCACCGTGCTGCTGCGCGCCGAGGCCGCCTCGCCCGCCGTATCGGGTATGCTGGCGGCCGAAATGCGCCGCCGCAAAGACCCGCTCGAGGCGCTGCCGCTCGACACCATCACCATGGTGGGTTTGTTGCGCCGCGGCAACGAAACCGTGGCGCTGGTGCGCGCAGAGGGCCTGATCCACCAAGTGCGCCGCGGCAACCACATGGGGCAAAACTTCGGACGCATCACCGCCATCAGCGAAACCCAGATCACCCTGCGCGAAATCGCTCAAGACCCGGTCGGCGAATGGGTAGAGCGCACCACCACATTGCAGTTGCAAGAAGGCACCGGCCAATGAACCCGACCCCTCATCCCCCATCCCCCTCCAGCCTTGCGCGGCCCGCCCGCTATGCCCTGCTTGCTTGCACCCTGCTCATGGCGGGGTGGGCGCAGGCGCAGTTGGCCATTCAGTCGCTCACGGCGGCGGCACAAGGTGGCGGCGGCGAACTGGTGCGCATCCAGACCAATGAACCGCTGCGCCAGCTGCCGGCCGGCTTCAGCATGCAAGCGCCGGCGCGCATCGCGCTCGACATTCCCGGGGCCAGCAACGCCACTGGCCAAAATCTGTTTGAGCTCAACCAAGGCAACCTGCGTTCGGCCAACGTGGTTCAGGCGGGCGACCGCACGCGCATCGTGTTGAATCTCAGCCAGCCTGTGGGCTACGAGCTGCGCATCGAGGGCAACACCTTGCTGGTGCAGCTGCAGCCCGGGGCGCAGGCGGCCGCACCGGCGGCGGGGGGCGCGTTGGGCGCAGCGTTTGCAGCAGCAGGCCCAGCTGCGCGCACGCAACCGCTGGTTGACATCGACTTTAGGCGCGGCGCACAAAACGCCGGGCGGGTGCTGGTCGAGCTGGCCAGCAGCCAGACCGGCGTGGACGTGCGCCAGCAAGGGCGCAACCTGGTGGTGGAGTTCCAGCAGAGCTCGCTGCCCGAAGGCCTGCGCCGGCGCCTCGACGTGAGCGACTTTGGCACCCCGGTGCAAACCGTCACCGCCACCCAAGTGGGCGACCGGGTGCGCCTGCTGGTCGAACCCACGGGCAACTGGGAGCACAGCGCCATCCAGACCGACAACCGGTTTGTACTCGAGGTGCGCGAGGTGCGGCAAGAAGCCAACCGGCAGGGCCAGGCGCCCACCTTCACAGGCGACAAGATTTCGCTCAATTTTCAAAATATTGAAGTGCGCGCTCTGTTGCAGGTGATCGCAGATTTCTCCAATTTCAACATCATCACTTCCGATACAGTTACCGGCAGTTTGACCATGCGCTTGCAAAACGTGCCTTGGGACCAGGCCCTAGACACCGTGCTCCAAGCCAAAAACCTAGGCCAGCGCCGCACCGGCAACGTGATTTGGGTCGCGCCCAACGAGCACATCATCCAGCGCGAGCGCTTGGAGCTTCAGGCCCGAGTCAACGTAGAAGCGCTGGAGCCGCTGCGCACGCAGTTTTTCGCGCTCAGTTTTGCCAAAGCGCCGGACGTGCAAGCGCAGTTGATGGGCGTGGGCCCCGGGGCGGCTGGTGGGGCTGCCGCCACGGCGGGTGCAGCGGCAGGCACTGCGGCGGCGGGTGCAGCGGCCCCAGCCGCTGGTGCGGCTGCAGGGGCGGCGGCTGCGGCCGGTGCAGCAGCCAGCTCGCGCATTTTGTCCAACCGCGGCAGCGTCAACATCGACAACCGCACCAACCAGGTTTTTGTCACCGACGTGCCCTCGGGCCTCGAGCGCGTGGCCGAATTCATCCGGCGCATCGACGTGCCGGTGAGCCAGGTACTGATCGAGGCGCGCATTGTCGAAGCCGATGACGCCTTTGGCCGCTCGCTGGGGGTGCGGCTCGGCGGCGCTATAGGTACTGGTACTACTCCTAGCGCTGGATCGGGCAATTTTCGCTTGGACTTGGGTACCAGCCTCAACGCTTTGAGTGCGACAGCTAATAATAGGTTTGGTTTTGTGAACCTTCCGGCGCGTGCGCTGGATGCAGCGGCTGGTGTGACGCCAGCTGCCTTGGCCGCAACCTTATTTAGCCCCAGCGCCAACCGATTTTTGAACCTCGAAATCTCGGCCCTGCAAGCGGATCGCCGCGGTCAATTAGTTGCCAGCCCACGCGTGATAACCACCAACCAAAACCCCGCCACGATCGAGCAGGGGGTTCGGGTTCCCTTTATCGTAACCGTCGATGGCGAACCCACCACCGTTTTTGAAAATGCCACTTTGAAGTTGGAAGTCACGCCGCAGGTTACGCCCGATGGCGGCGTGATTTTGAGCGTCAAGATCAATAGAAATACCTTGGGTCCATTAGACCAAGCTGGAAGGACCATCAACACTAGGCGCGTCGAAACTGAGGTGCTGGTAGAAAATGGCGGTACTGTAGTCATCGGGGGCATTTTCGAGACTGAGGAGACCAATACCCTCAGCCAAGTACCCGGCTTGGGCGATCTGCCTGTGCTGGGCCATTTGTTTCGTTCGACTGCGCGCCAAACCGTTCGCCGCGAGTTGCTGGTGTTCCTGACGCCGCAGGTTTTGACCACCGGCGCCGCTTTGCGCTGATTTGCCCTGATGTTCGTACTTTTTGCGCGCCTCTCAGTTTCTTGCTTTGGGCGCCAGCGGCGCAGCGCATGATCATCCTCGTCGGCCTGCCCGGATCGGGCAAATCCACGGTCGGGCGTTTGCTGGCGCGGCGGCTGCAGTTGCCCTTCGTGGATTCGGACCACGCGATCGAGCAGCGCTTGGGTTGCAGCATCCGCGAGTTTTTTGAGCGCGAGGGCGAGGCGCGCTTTCGCGACGTGGAGCAGGCGGTGCTCGACGAGCTCACCCAAGGGCCGCCGTGCGTGCTCTCGACCGGCGGCGGCGCCGTGCTGCGCCCGGCCAACCGCCAGTGCCTGCGCGAGCGCGGGCAGGTGTTTTATTTGCGCTCGGCGCCCGAGGAGGTGTTTAGGCGCGTGCAGCACGACCGCAGCCGGCCGCTGCTGCAGGTGGCCGACCCGCTGCAAAAGCTGCGCGAGCTGCACGCCCAGCGCGACCCGCTGTACCGCGAAACGGCGCATTGCGTGGTTGAGACCGGCCGGCCCTCGGTGTCGTCGCTGGTCAACTGGATCGCGGCCAGGCTGGAGCTGCACCCCGCGCCCCTCAACCCTACACATGCATCAGACGCTTCACATTGACCATGTCCCTACAAATTGAACTCGGCGAGCGCAGCTACCCGATCCT
>Ga0208101_10158_pt1 | contig 10825 bp, 10 predicted proteins | sample Subbioug_CSW11AC_FD_184823 | JGI IMG/M metagenome (GOLD analysis project Ga0208101, IMG submission 184823) | Serpentinite rock and fluid subsurface biosphere microbial communities from McLaughlin Reserve, California, USA - CR12Aug_CSW11AC (SPAdes) | ecosystem: Environmental > Terrestrial > Deep...
TGGATGGGGGGGATGCGGGCGGGCATGGGTCGGATTTTGTGGGTGCGATTTCGGCCGTTGGGCGCAGTTGCCTCTAGGCCCCTCAGCGAAAGACCACGGTCTTGTGGCCGTTGAGCAGCACCCGGTGTTCGCTGTGCCACTTGACGGCGCGCGCCAGCACCGCGCATTCGGTGTCGTGCCCGCTGTCGGCCAGGTCTTGCACGCTCAGGCTGTGGTCCACCCGGGCCACGTCTTGTTCGATGATCGGGCCTTCGTCGAGCGCGGCGGTCACGTAGTGGGCCGTGGCCCCGATCAGCTTGACGCCGCGCTGGTGCGCCTGCTGGTAGGGCTTGGCGCCTTTGAAGCTGGGCAAAAAGCTGTGGTGGATGTTGATGGCGCGCCCGGCTAGGCGCTCGCACATGCCATCCGACAGGATTTGCATATAGCGCGCCAGCACCACCAGTTCGGCCTGCTCGTGCTCGATGATTTCGAGCTGGCGCGCCTCCACCTCGGCCTTGTGGCCGGCGCGCACGGGCAGGTGGTGGAAGGCGACGTTGTAGCTGGCGGCGAGCTGGTAAAAATCGCGGTGGTTGCTCACAATGGCGCGCAGGTCGAGCCGCAGCAGGCCGCTTTTCCAGCGAAACAGCAGGTCATTGAGGCAATGGCCCTGCTGGCTGACGAAGATCACGCAGCGCATGGGCTCGTGCCAGGCGTGCAGGCCCCAGCGCATCTGGTGCGCCTGCGCCAGCGCCTGCACCTGCTGGCGCAGTTCGGGCTCGCTCACGCACTCGCAAACGAACTGCACGCGCATGAAAAACAGGCCGGTGGCGTGGTCGTTGAACTGCGCCGCTTCTTCGATGTTGCCGCCGTGTTGCAGCAAAAAACCCGAAACGGAATGGACGATGCCGGGTTTGTCTGGGCACGAGAGCGTGAGGACATAGGTCGCATTCATGCGGCGATTGTCGCTGAAGGGGGCGGTGGCTTGCGGGTGGCACCGCCAGAGCGCGGATAATTCGGACACTAGGCAGCGCCTGTGCTGCTCGCATTTGGAGCTTAAGGATGGATTTTGCGCTCGACGTGGTGGTGCTGGCCGCTGGCAAAGGCACGCGCATGCAAAGCCGCTTGCCCAAGGTGCTGCAGCGCCTGGGCGGCCAGCCCTTGCTGGCGCATGTGTTGCAGCAGGCGGCGCAACTGCAGGCGCGGCAAGCGGTGGTGGTGACCGGGCACGAGGCCGGGCAGGTGGAGGCGGCGCTGGCCGACTGGGGCGCGGCCCTGCCGCTGCAACTGCGCTGCGTGCGCCAGCAGCCCCAACTGGGCACCGGCCACGCAGTGCAGCAGGCGCTGCCGCTGTTGCCCGACGACGGTGTCACGCTGGTGCTCTCGGGCGATGTGCCCCTGACCGAGGCCGCCACGCTGCGCGCGCTGCTGGACGTGTGCGCGGGCCAGCAACTGGCGCTGCTGACGCTGCGCCTGCCCGACCCGAGCGGCTACGGCCGCATCGAGCGCGCCCCTGACGGCAGCGTGCAGGCCATCGTGGAGCACAAAGACGCCAGCCCGGCGCAACTGGGCATAGACGAAATCTACAGCGGCATCATGGCCGCCCCGACGCGGCTGCTGCGCCCTTGGCTGGCGCAACTGGACAAGCGCAACGCCCAGGGCGAGTACTACCTGACTGACGTGGTGCGCCACGCGCGCGCGGCCGGCTGCCCGGTGCAGGCGCACCGCATCGACGACGCGCTGCAAGTGGCGGGCGTGAACAGCCCGGCGCAACTGGCCGAGCTCGAACGCGCCTTGCAGCGCCGCCACGCCGAACACCTGATGGCCCAAGGCGTGCGACTGGCAGACCCGGCGCGGCTGGATGTGCGCGGCCGCCTGCACTGCGGGCAGGACGTGGAGATCGACGTGAATTGCATCTTCGAAGGCGAGGTGCACCTGGGCGACGGGGTGCGCATCGGGGCAAACTGCGTGATTGCCCAGGCGCGCATAGCGGACGGGGCGCAGATTCTGCCCTTTACGCACATCGACGGCCAGCGCGACCCGGTGCAGGTGGGCGCTGGGGCGCTGGTGGGCCCTTTTGCGCGCCTGCGCCCCGGCACCCGGCTTGGGCCCGAGGTGCACATCGGCAACTTTGTCGAAGTGAAAAACTCCACATTGGCGGCCGGGGCCAAGGCGAACCACCTGGCTTACTTGGGCGACGCCACCGTGGGCGAGCGCGTGAACTATGGCGCGGGCAGCATCACCGCCAACTACGACGGCGCGGCCAAGCACCGCACCGTGATCGAGCCCGACGTACACGTGGGCAGCAACTGCGTGCTGGTAGCGCCCATCACCCTGGGCGCAGGCGGCACCATCGGGGCCGGATCGACCCTGAGCAAAAGCACCGCGCCGGGCGCCCTCACCGTGGCGCGCGGCAAGGCTATCAGCCTGCCGGGCTGGCAGCGGCCCAAGAAGGGCTAGAACAGCTTCCTTTATTACCATAGGCTCAATGCAAGCGCAGTATTGAAGATGCCAATCACTCCCGACAATCTGATGAGCCTGGAGGCCTACAGCAAGTACCGCAAGGCGCACAAGCCCGACGTCATGGCGCACCGCAAGCTGCGCTCGGTGGCGCTGGGCGAGCACATCACGCTGCAGTTCGAGAGCGAGATGACGATTCGCTACCAGATCCAGGAGATGCTGCGCATCGAAAAAATCTTCGAGGAAGAGGGCATTTTGCAGGAGATCGAGGCGTATGCGCCGCTGCTGCCGGACGGCAGCAACTGGAAGGCGACGATGCTGATCGAATACCCCGACGTGAACGAACGCAAGCGCGAGCTGGCGCGGCTGATCGGCGTGGAGGACCGCATGTTCGTGGAGGTCGAAGGCATGGCCAGGGTGTATGCCATCGCCGACGAAGACCTGGAGCGCGAGAACGACGAGAAAACCTCGGCCGTGCATTTCGTGCGGTTCGAGCTGGCTCCGCAAGGCCGGCCCGCCGGCTGCGTGCGGCACTACTTCATCTGACGGCGGCTGGTTCCGTTGCCAGCGGGGGCACGGCATCCGGGGTCAGCAGTGACAGGTAGAGCTGCTCCAGCTTGCCGGCCAACGCCGCAGCCGACCAGCTCTGGGCGTAGTCATGGGCCTCCGCGCCCAAACGAGCCCGCAGGTCGGCGTCGTCCAGCAGGCGGATGACCTTGCCGGCGAAGTCGTCGACGTCATCGACGGCCACCAGCGCGCCGCAGCCGGGCCCGAGTATGTCGCAGGTCCCTAGGTGTGCCGTGGACACCACAGGGGTGCCCGCCGCCATCGCCTCCAACAGCACCAGGCCCTGGGTTTCGGTGCGGGAGGCGAACACGAAGGCATCGGCGGCCCGGTAGCCATCCACCAGCGCGCCCTCGCGCTCGAGATAGCCGACGAACAGGGTGTTCCCCTGCAGGCCCAGTTGCGCGGATAGTCGCTCTAGGTGTGCGCGTGCGGGCCCGTCGCCGGCAATCACCAGCAGCACATCGGAACGACTGGCGGCGACCCGCTGCAGCACCCGCAGCAGGAAGTCGATGTTTTTCTCGTGCGCGAGTCGCCCCGCATGCAGCAGCAGCGGGCGCTCCTGGCCGATCCCAAACTGGCGGCGGAAGCGGCCGCCGTCGCCGGCCGCGAAGCGGTGCATTTGCAAACCGGTGGGAATCACGTGCAGCGGCGCTGTCACGCCATAGTTGCGCAAGACGCCCTGCATCGGGCCTGAGGGCACCACCACCGCGTCAACGGCGTTGCACTGGCGCCGACTGAAGCTGCGGGCGGCAGCGCGCAGCGGGCCGCGCGGCAACCACGGCAGGTAATGGAACAGGTACTCTTCGAAGTAGGTGTGGTAGCTCTCTAGCACCGGTACATTGAGCTCTGCCGCCAGCCGAAGGCCCGCGTAATGCGCCACGAACGGTGTTTGGATGTGCACCAAGTCGTAGCCGCAGCGCCGGAGTTTGGGCAGTAGGCGGCGGATCTCGCTGCCGCGCATCATCCGGTCTTCCGGGTCGAAGAACAGATAGTGGCTCCCTATGCGCTCGATTGCGCCGGCGTCGGGTGGCTGCCCGGGATAGGCCGGGGCGATCAGGTCGACGGTGTGGCCAAGCTGCTGCAGCTCCCGCGAGAAGGTCTGAATCGAGGTCGAGACGCCGTTGATGCGGGGAAAGTAGACATCAGAAATCATCAGTACCCGCATGCAACCTCCTCGCCGTCGAGTAGTACTGGAGGCCGGGGAGCAGCATGAAGCTGAGCAGTGCCACCCCAAAGCCGATCAACGCGCCAAACACCACATCGGTCGGGTAATGCAGACCAAGCACCAGCCGCGATGCGGCGACCAGCAACCCGAATGGGACCAGCAGCCAAACCAAGAGCGGCAGATACTGGATGGCGACCACCGTAAAGCCCACCGCGTGCAGGGTGTGCCCGGACGGGAAGCTGTATTTGTCCAGCGGCGGGGTGCCGATCTTGATGGCGCGACTGAGCCGGAACGGCCGCGGCCGCTCGGTGCGGCGCTTGATCTGCCGGTAGATCAACATTCCGCCTCCGCCCACCGCGAGCATGTGGGCGGAGGCGGCCAAGCCATGAAGGCCGTGCACCAGCGGCAGCGCCAGCATGAGGGCGTACCAAGCGATGCCGTCACCCAAGCGGCTGACGGCGGCGAAGAAGGCGCGCAGCGCGGAGAAGCGACAGCCACGGTTGAATAGCAGGCAGAGGTAGAGTTCGTAGCGGGCGAGGCGTCGAAACATGGCTCACCTCATCGCGCGCTGTAGACGCGCGGTTCGGCGCCGCGCGGCAGGCGCCAACAAGAGTCCGGGCAGGCTAGCAGTCGACATGGTTACTCCTCCAAGCAAGCAAACGCAAGGCCGGTGGCGCCAGCCCCTGCTTGGGGATCTGTTTGCTGGCGTGCTGGTCCATTCAGTAGACCGAGCCCAGCATCATCAAGTTCCGCTGGGCTTCAGGCGAACAGCTGCGCGCCAACGGATGTTGTTGGGCATAGTGCTGCCAGACCCAGTCGCTCCAGCGCCCGCGCGCAATGGCATCGTCAATGGCGGCCAAGGTGTAGCGCTGGTGGTTGAGGTGGCGGTGCAGCACGGCTACCAGCCCCAAAGCAACTCGCTCGCCACCCAGGCGGTGCCGCGGCCGTCGGGGCGCTGCACCTGCACCCAATCGCCTTGGCGGCGGGTGGTGCGCAAAATGTCGCCATAAACGGCGGTGTGCACCACGCGGTGCTGGGTGCCGGGGCCGGCGCGCAGGTTGGCGCGTGGGCTGCGCACGATGTGGTGCGGGGTGTCGCCCACCACGCTGCGCGCCACCCAGCCCTGGTCGCCCTCAAAATCTTGCACGCGCAGCCAGTCGCCACGGCGCTCCAGCACCTGCAGCGGGTAGCCTTGCGCGAGGCGCCAGAGCACCACGGCGTCGGTGCTGGGGGCGGCGCGCATGTTGATGGTGGGGTTGCGCGCGCTCACCAAGTCTTGCGCCCACGCCGGGGCCAGCGCCGCCAGCCCAAGGGCAGCGGCAAGAAACAAAAGGCGGATATGGGCCAGCCAGGGCATGCGTGAAACTCCTCGATACACAAAAAAGATGCCACACCGGTGGACTCGCGGACCCGCTGCGGGGTTCCCCGGCCAAGGGCGGCGCAGCCCGCCGAGTGGTGTGCGCCGCGCGCCGCTTTGGCCCTTGTTTTGCCGTTAGCATCGGCGTTTCCCATTCTATGCTCAAGAAAGCGATTAAATATGTGTGGCATCGTGGCGGCGCTGGCGGCGCACAACATCGTTCCCGTGCTGGTGCAGGGGTTGCAGCGGCTCGAATACCGGGGCTACGACTCCTGCGGGCTGGCGCTGCAGGGCCCTGGCGGTTTGCAGCGCAGCCGCAGCACGGCGCGGGTGGCCGAACTGCAGGCCCAAGTGCAGGCCGAGGGCCTGAGCGCCGGCAGCGGCATTGCGCACACGCGCTGGGCCACGCACGGCGCACCGGCGCTGCACAACGCGCACCCGCACTTCAGCCACGGCCCGGGCCAGCACGCCCTAGGCGATGAGGCCGCGCTGGGCCCGGCGCGGGTGGCGCTGGTGCACAACGGCATCATCGAAAACCACGAGGCGCTGCGCGCCGAGCTGCAAGCGCAGGGCTATGTGTTTGCCAGCCAGACCGACACCGAGGTGATCGCGCACCTGATCGACGCGCTGTATCAGGGCGACTTGCTGGCGGCGGTGCGCGCCGCGCTGGCGCGCTTGCACGGGGCCTACGCGATTGCGGTGCTGCACGCGGCCGAACCGCAGCGGCTGGTGGGCGCGCGCGCCGGCTCGCCGCTGGTGCTGGGCCTGGGCGGTGGCCTAGGCGATGGCGGGGAGCCGGGCGGACTGAGTGCGCAGTACTTGGCCAGCGACGTGATGGCACTGGCCGGCGTGACCGACCAGTTCGTTTATCTGGCCGAAGGCGATGTGGTCGATCTGCAGCCGGGCGGCTACCTGATCGTCGAGCGCGGCGGCCAGCCGCAAAGCCCGGCGCAGCGCCCGGTGCGCACGGTGCAGGCGCACAGCGGGGCCGCTGAACTGGGGCCGTACCGGCACTACATGCAAAAAGAGATTTTCGAGCAGCCGCGCGCCCTGGCCGATACGCTCGAGGGCATCGAGGCGGTGGGGCCGGAGCTGTTCGACGGGCTGGGCGAGCGAGCGGCCCGCGCTGCCGAGGTGTTCGGCCAGATCGACCGGGTGCTGATCCTAGCCTGCGGCACCAGCTACTACAGCGGTTGCGTGGCCAAGTATTGGCTGGAGGATGTGGCCGGTGTGCCGACCACGGTCGAAGTGGCGAGCGAATACCGCTACCGCACCAGCGTGCCCGACCCGCGCACGCTGGTGGTGGCCATCAGCCAGAGCGGCGAAACCGCCGACACCCTGGCGGCGCTGCGCCACGCCCAAAGCCTAGGGATGCGGCACACGCTGGCCGTGTGCAACGTGGCCACCAGCGCGCTGGTGCGCGAAACCGCGCTCAGCTACCTGACGCGCGCCGGGGTGGAAATTGGGGTGGCCAGCACCAAGGCCTTTAGCACCCAGTTGGCGGGGCTGTTTTTGCTCACGCTGGCGCTGGCACAGGCGCGCGGCTGCCTGAGTGCCGCCGAGCAGGCCGAGCACCTGCACGCCATGCGCCACTTGCCGCTGGCGCTGCAAGCCGTGCTGGCGCTGGAGCCGCAGCTCATCCAGTGGGCCGAGGCCTTTGCGCCCAAGGAGCACGCGCTGTTTCTGGGGCGCGGTCTGCACTACCCGATCGCGCTCGAGGGCGCGCTCAAGCTCAAGGAGATCAGCTACATCCACGCCGAGGCCTACCCGGCCGGTGAGCTCAAGCACGGCCCGCTGGCGCTGGTGACCAGCGCCATGCCGGTGGTGGTGGTGGCCCCCAACGACGAGCTGCTGGAAAAGCTCAAGAGCAATATGCAGGAGGTGCGCGCGCGCGGCGGCGTGCTCTACGTGCTGGCCGATGCCGACAGCCACATCCACAGCGCCGAGGGCCTGCACGTGATCCGCCTGCCCGAGCACTACGGCCCCCTGAGCCCCATCCTGCACGTGGTGCCGCTGCAACTGCTGGCCTACCACACCGCCCTGGTGCGCGGCACCGATGTGGACAAACCGCGCAACCTAGCCAAGAGCGTGACGGTGGAGTGATGGGCAGCCCGCCGGTTGACCTCTGCGCTATGTGGCAAGAAGCGCAGTCCTGCGTTAAACTGAACGCGTGAAAGTCACACGATACTTCGAGGCCATTCGCAATCGCCCAGACCGCGCCATCATCCAAGATGCGTGGATCGAACGGGCAATCCGGGAGCCAGATCGGGAGTCGATTCAGGAGGATGGGCGCATTCGGCGTTGGATTTCAATTCCAGAGTCGGAAAGTCGCTACTTGCGGGTTATCCTGCTGGAGGACGGCGAAACTGTTCATAACGCTTTTTTTGACAGAAGGTTTGTGCCATGAAGATTCGCTACTTTGCAGACACGGATACGCTGCTCATTGAATTTCGGGATGCGCCGGTTGCGGAAACACGAGATCTAGACGAGAACACCCTGCTCGATCTCGACGCCCAAGGCGACGTATGCTCCATCACTGTTGAACACGCCTCCAAGCGAGCTGACGCCCCGCAGTTCTCATACGAGCAGGTTGCCGCATAAAAAGCCGCTGGCGCTGGCCGACGCCGACAGCCACATCCACAGCGCCGAGGGCCTGCACGTGATCCGCCTGCCCGAGCACTACGGGCCCTTGAGCCCGATCCTGCACGTGGTGCCGCTGCAACTGCTGGCCTACCACACCGCCTTGGTGCGCGGCACCGATGTGGACAAACCACGCAACTTGGCCAAGAGCGTGACGGTGGAGTGAGGTTGTTTCATTATTGCAACATTTAAGGGGCGGTGGCTCGGCCTTGGAAGGAAAAACCTAATCCTGTGATAGCCTCTCAGGGTTTTTGAGATCGGTTCGGTCTCAGACCCATTCACAGAGGTGTCTATGCGCAACAACTTGCCCGTGACCCAGCAGGAATACGACTACCCTGCCGATGCGACCCTGCTGTCCACCACCGATGTGGACAGCCGCATCACCTACGCCAACTCGGCCTTCATAGAAACCAGCGGCTATGGGCACGACGAGCTCATGGGCCAGCCGCACAATATGGTGCGGCACCCCGACATGCCCGAGGCCGCCTTTGCCGACCTGTGGGCCACGCTCAAAGCGGGCAAGAGCTGGATCGGGCTGGTAAAAAACCGGCGCAAAAATGGCGACCACTACTGGGTGCGCAACTACATCACCCCGATGGTGCGCAACGGCCAGATCACCGGCTACGTGTCGGTGAGCACCAGGCCCGCGCGCGCGAATGTCGAGCAGGTCGCGGCGCTCTACGCCCAGATGCGCGAGGGGCGCCCCTTGCGTAGGCGCAAGCTCTACCAAGGTATTTTTGTGCGCACCGGCTTGCTGGCTCCGTGGTCGTGGTTGACGCAAACCATGTCGGTGGGCGGGCGTTTGTTTTTGGGGCTGGCGGGCATGTGGTTGACCGGCGTACTGGCGCTGCTGGGCGCGGCGTGGCTGGTGCCGGGTGTGTTCGATAACCCCTGGCAGGCGGTGGCTGTGCTGGCCGCCTTTCAGACCTTGGCGCTGGGCTTGGGCACGGTGTCCTTGCAGCGCCAGATTGCCGCCCCGTTGCGCCAGTTGGCGGCGAAGGCGCAAGACGTGGCGGGCGGCAACCTGAAAGAGGGCAAGGGTTTCAGCCGCGTCGATGAAATCGGCCAGATCATGCGCTCGGTCAACCAAACTGGCTTGAACCTGCGCGCGCTGCTCGATGACGTGGGGGTGCAGGTGGGTAGCTTGGGCGCCACCAGCGAGCAGATCGTACAGGGCAACCACGACCTCTCGGCGCGCACCGAGCAAACGGCGGCCAGCGTGGAGCAGACGGCGGCCTCGATGGAAGAAATCACCGCCACGGTCAAGCAAAACGCCGCCACCGCCACCGAAGCCAGCGCGCTGGCGCGCACCGCCAGCGAATCGGCCACGCGCGGCGGCGCGGTGGTGCAGCAGGTGACGCAGACCATGCAAGGCATCACCGAGAGCTCGCGCAAGATCAGCGACATCATCGGCGTCATCGACGGCATCGCTTTCCAGACCAACATCCTGGCTTTGAACGCGGCGGTGGAGGCGGCACGCGCCGGTGAGGCCGGGCGCGGTTTTGCCGTGGTGGCGAGCGAGGTGCGCAGCTTGGCCGGGCGCAGCGCCGAAGCCGCGCGCGAGATCAAGGGCCTCATCGGTGCCAGCGTCGAGCGGGTGGAATCGGGTGCGCGCCAGGTGGAGCAGGCGCGCCAGAGCATCCAAGACATCGTCGAGCAAGTGCAGCGCGTGGCCTTGCTCATCAACGAGATCAACAACGCCAGCGTCGAGCAGGCCGAGGGCGTGGCACAGATCGGGCAGGCGGTGGCGCAACTCGACGAGTCCACCCAGCAAAACGCGGCCCTGGTGGAAGAAAGCGCCGCCGCCGCCGAAAGCCTGCACAGCCAGGCGCTGCGCCTGAGCGAGGCGCTGGCGGTGTACCAAGTCAGCGCCCAGGGTGCACTGGCGCAGCCTGCCCAAGCCCAGCGTGCGCGTGCAGCTCTTCACCCCCCCCCCCCCCCCCCCCCCCCCCCCCCCCCCCCCCCCCCCCCCCCCCCCCCCCCCCCCCCCCCCCCCCCCCCCCCCGCAAGCCGCCCGCGCGCCCAATCGCGCCCAATTGGCCTTCCAGCCCTGAACCGCAGCGCCTAGGGCCGCAGCGCGGGCGTGCCGGTTTGGCCGGGGGGCTAGAATGCGCCCTTGGTGCGTTCGCTCGGCGTGCGCGCACCCAGCCCGGCCCGGTCGGCCGCTTTATTGAACCGCTTGCGCCGCCGGACGCGAGACCAGCTTTTTGCCATGCCTCTTCAATTCCTGACCCAGCTCTTTGGCAACCGCAACGAGCGCCTGCTCAAGACCTACCGCAAGACGGTGGCCCGCATCAACGCCCTCGAGCCCGAGTTCGAGCGCCTGAGCGACGCCCAGGTGCAGGCCAAGACGGCCGAATTCAAACAGCGGCTGGCGCAGGGCGAGGCGCTGGATGCGCTGCTGCCCGAGGCCTTTGCCACCGTGCGCGAGGCCAGCAAGCGCGTGCTCAAAATGCGCCACTTCGACGTGCAGCTGATGGGCGGCATGGCACTGCACAGCGGCAAGATTGCCGAAATGCGCACCGGCGAGGGCAAAACCCTGACCTCGACGCTGGCGGTCTATCTCAACGCCTTGGCCGGCCAAGGCGTGCACGTGGTCACGGTCAACGACTACCTGGCTGGGCGCGACGCCGAGTGGATGGGCCGCATCTACAACTGGC
>Ga0208101_10160_pt1 | contig 10568 bp, 10 predicted proteins | sample Subbioug_CSW11AC_FD_184823 | JGI IMG/M metagenome (GOLD analysis project Ga0208101, IMG submission 184823) | Serpentinite rock and fluid subsurface biosphere microbial communities from McLaughlin Reserve, California, USA - CR12Aug_CSW11AC (SPAdes) | ecosystem: Environmental > Terrestrial > Deep...
CGAACACGCGCCTGCGCAGGATTATGATTGGGTTATGTTTAATTTGGCCCGCCTTCGTAGCCGCGTTCGTGGCGTAACCCTGATTGAGGTCATGGTGGTGGTGGGCATTGTGGCCATTTTGGCCATGCTGGCAGCGCCCAACTTTCGCGCCATGATCGAGCGCAACCAGATCAACAGCGCCACCAACGAGCTGATGATGGGGCTGCAACTGGCGCGCTCCGAAGCCATCCGGCTCAACAGCACGGTCACGCTGTGCCGCAGCGCCAACGGCACCTCCTGCGGCAGCCCCGCTGGCTGGGAAAGCGGCTGGATCGTGTTCCACGACCGCAACGGCGACGGCGCGGTCACGCCCGCACAGCCGGGCCCGCCCGCTGTGGCCGCCGACGCGGTGCTGCGTAGCTGGGGCGCTCTGGGGCCCAGGCTCACGCTGCGCGGCAGCCCTGGGGTGGCGCAGCGGCTGAGCTACAACGCACGTGGCCAAGCTGAGTTCGCAACCCCCCCAAACCCCAGCCCGCCCCACCTGATCGTCTGCCACAACGGCCTATTGCCCCAAGCACGCGCCCTCATCGTCACGCCCTCCCGTCCGCGCTTGGCCACCGACAGCAACATTGACCGGATCCCCGAAAACGATCAGGGCGCCAATTTCACCACCTGCACCCCATGAACCCCGCCCGCCCCCCCTCCCCCTCTTTTGGCGCAACGCGCCGGCTGGGCCAGCAGCCGTCAGGGGCACGGCTGCGCCGGGGTGCACCGGCTGGGCGGCAACGTGGGGCGTCGTTGATTGAGGTGTTGGTAGCGTTTTTGCTGCTCACCTTTGGCATGCTGGGCATGTCGGCGATGCAGATCAACGCGCTGCAAAACAACCAAAGCGCGCTGCAGCGCAGCCAGGCCTCGATGCTGGCGCACTTCAAGATGGATGCGATGCGCGCCAACCGCGTGGACGCCATTACGGGCCTATACAACATGGGGGCATTGCCCAACAGCCGGATATGCGGCCCTGCGGTTGCTGGCACCGATTTGGCGACTCGCGACCGCGAGGTCTGGATCAATGCCCTGCGCGACACGCTGGGTGAGGCTGACACCTGCGCCTTGGTGGTCTGCTTGCCGGGTGGTGGATCAGCCATTTGCACCGTGCAAGTGCAATGGGACGACACCCGCGGCACCGGGGGCGCGGCGATGCAGGTGGTTGAAATCGTCAGCCAGATTTAGACCGCCCATACACCATGCACACCCCCACCACACGCCCCCCGCACAATCGGCGCACCTCGCAGGCCCCGGTGGCAGCGCACGGCGCACCGGGCCGCCCAGCCCAGCGCCCGCGCCACGGCGCCACCAGCGTACTGCGCCAGCGCGGCCTGACGCTGATCGAGGTCCTGGTGGCGCTGCTGCTGGGCCTGCTGCTGATCGGGGCTGTGGGCGGGCTGTATCTGGCCAACCACCAAACCTTCCGCCAAGTTGAAAACATGGCGCGCATCAACGAAAACGCACGCTTGGCCTTTGAACTGCTCGGGCGCGACTTGCGCGAAGCCGGGGGCATCGCGTGCGGCAGCCAGATACCTACGGCCAATGTGGTGGACGCGCCCGCAAACACTTGGTGGAACCAGTGGGGCCAGGGGTTGCAAGGCTTTGATGGCAATACAGCTTTCCCAGCGCGCGCTTTTGGCAGCACCGCGCTCAGCCGCGTAGCGGGCACCGACGCGGTGGTGGTGTGGTCGAGCAGCAATGCGGTAGCGCTCAACATAGTAAACCACAACGCCAATGCAGCCGCCTTGCATATCAACCGCAACCCACATGGCATCAACGCTGGCGACATCGTGCTCGCCTGCGACTTGCGGCAGGCAGCCATTTTTCAGGTGAGCAACGCCAACCAGGCCAACACCACCATCGTGCACAACACCGGCGCTGCCGTGACACCGGGCAATTGCCGCAAACAACTCGGCCTCTCGAGCGCGGCCCCGCACGACTGCTCGACTGCAGGCAGTGCTTATTCCTTTGCCGCCGGCGGTTTCCTGACTCGGCTGCAAGTCAACGCGTGGTACATAGCTCACAACAGCCGTGGTGGCACCTCGCTCCACCGCGTCTCGCTGGTCAACAACGCCGGCACCGGCCAAGCGAGCGCGCCCGAAGAAGTGATCGAAAACATCACAGATATGCAAATCGTTTACCTCGAACGCAGCGCCGCCGGTGCGCTGGGCGACAGCTATGTCACGGCCACCGAGGTGAACGACTGGCGCCAGGTGCACGCTGTGCGCCTCGAGCTCACCTTCGCCACCGCCGAAGCCGTGGGCACCGATGCCCAGCGCATCACCCGCACCTTTCCCTTCGTCGTCGGTCTGCGCAACCGCTTGCCATGAACACCCTGCGCCACCGCCCCCACACCCAAAGCGGCATGGTGCTGCTGATGGCGCTGGTCATGCTGCTGCTGGTCACGCTGCTGGGCGTGACCTCGGTGCGCATGCTTACGGTCGAAGAACGCATGGCGGCCAACAGCTTTGACCGCAACCTCGCCTTTCAGGCAGCCGAAACCGCGCTGCGCGAAGGCGAAGCGCTTGCTGCGTCGAACACCGCTCCCCCACCCACTGCCATGGACTGCGGCCAGCTCAACAACGGCGCCTGTGTTAACGGCTTGTGCTCACCCCCGGTCGCAGCCTGCAACAGTGCGCGCTGGGACGACGCCAGCTTCAACGGCTGGCGCAACGCCACCACCTTGGTTTCGCCGCTGGCGGCGGGCGCACCGCAGTTTTTTGTCGAGCACCTAGGCCCGGGCTTCGTTTGCGACCCACAAGAGCAGCCGCCCAACACAGTCTGCAACGGCTACCGCATCACCGCGCGCAGCCAGCCGGCCGATGGCCGCGCCGTGGTGATCTTGCAGTCGATCTACATCGCCCTGATGCTGACCATGGCGCGCGACCACACCTTGTTTTACGAAGCCTACAACGACGCCTCCGACGACAATGGCGACGACAATGGCGACGACCGCCGCGACGACAACTTTACGAACGATGTGCGCGTGCAACGCTCTGCCGTTCCAGGCCGCATCTCGTGGCGTGAGATCATCCGCTAACTCGCCTCGTCACACCCCCCAAACCGACCACGCCCACAGCTGCCATGCTCCAAGCACCCACACCCATTGCCCCAGCACCGGCCGCAGCCCGCCCCCGCCGCGAACCTTTGCCGCTGCGCCGAGCGCTCGCAGGCTTCACCCTGATCGAACTCATGATCGTGGTGGCCATCATCGCCATTCTGGCGGCGATCGCCCTGCCGAGCTACCAGCGCCACGTCACCGAAACGCGGCGCGACGCGGCCACCGCCTGCCTGCTGGAGCTGGCGCAGTTTGCCGAGCGCCACTACACCACGAACATGGCTTACACCGGCTTGGTGCTGCCCACTATTCAGTGCAGCACCGATCTGGCCCAGCACTACACCTTCAGCCTCAACGGCGTGCCCGATGCACGCACCTACTCGATCCAGGCCGTGGCCATTGGCGGCCAAGCCGCGCGCGATGCGGCCTGCCTGACGCTGCGCATCGATCAGCGCGGCACCCAAACGGCGTTGAACAACGCCAATGCGGCGAGCCCGGGTTGTTGGTGAAGCGGGTTAGCGATAAATCTGGTTCCGGTTGCCGATCTGCAGCACGAGCACACGCAAGTTGCCGTCCTGTAGGTCGCAGATCACCCGGCAATCGCCCACTCGGTAACGCCACAGCCCTCCCAGCGGCCCCGTGAGGGCCTTGCCTATGCGGCGCGGGTCCGGCGCCGCGACGACGCGCTGATCCATAAAATCTAGAATGCGCTTGGCCGTCTGCCGATCGAGCTTGCCTAGCTGCGCCTTGGCCGTGGCGGTGTAATCAACCGTCCAGACCAAGGTCTCTCCGGATATCTGCGGCGCTGTGTACGGGCTCGCTCCCTTGGCGCACCCGTTCGAGCACATCGGCAGCTAGAACGTAATCTTCCATGTCCTCGATGCCTTGCGCGATGATGGCTTGCAGGCAGTGCGCCTTGCTGCGCCCGGTTTGGTTGGCAAGAAAATCCAGCCGCTGCTCGATTTCGGGATCGAGCTGAATTGAAGTAGCCATGTGCAAGCCTTTTTCACAAGCCATATAGAGTTTGCACGCTCACTCTATCACAGCCACCCTCATTCGTACACCACCTCGGCGCGCTGCTGGTGCGCTTGGGTGCGCCAAGCGGCCAGCGCGGCGTCGCAGGGGTAGCACTGGGCGCGCTGGGGGTCGAGCTGCAGCGTGGCGCGCACGGTCTCGAATTCCACTTCGAGGCGCAGCGGCAGGCCACGCAGCACCTCGCCCAGCTCGGTCTGGTGGCGCCGGGGCGGGTGCGCTTGCAGCAGCGCAGCGACCTCGGGGCGCTGGGTGGGCCCCACGGCCACGCGCAGGTATTTGCCAAAGCGGCAGCGGGCAGCGGGCAAATCCCACACCTGCTGCACCTTGAGGCGCAGCCCACCCGAAAAACGGTCGGGCTGCACCAGCACTTGCAGCAGCACCAGTTCGTCGTCTTGCAGCAGGTGGCGGTGCGCCTGTAGCAGCGCGTCGTCGGCGCTGGCTTCGAGCACGGCGCTGCGGTCGTCGAGCTTAAAAATCGCCACCTTGCCGCGCTGGCCGTTGATCACGCGCAAGTCGCTCACGATGCCGGCCAGCAGCTGCGGTTCGCGGCTCTCGGCCACGTTGGCCAAGGGGGTGCGGGCGATGCGGCGCACTTCGTCGGCGGCTTGGTCGAACAGGTGGCCCGAAAAGTAAAACCCGAGCGCGGCTTTTTCGTGCGTCAGGCGCTCGCGCACGCTCCACGGCGGCGCCTCGGCCAGCGCCGGCTCTTGGTCGCTGGCGCCGTGGCCGCCGGCTTGGCCGGGCAGGTCGAACAAGCCGCCCTGCAAGGCGTTGGCCTGCTGGGCTTGGGCAAAATCAAAGGCCAGCTCGACCGAGGCCAGCGCGGCGGCGCGGTCGGGGTGCAGGCGGTCGAAAGCGCCGGCCTTGACCAGCGCCTCAACCGTGCGCTTGTTGAGGCGGCCGCGTTCGATGCGGGCGCAAAAATCGAACAGGCTGCTAAACGGCCCCACCACGCCGGCACGCGGCCCCGCGCCCTGGCCTTGGCGCGCGGCCACGATGGCCTCGATGGCCTGCTGCCCGGTGCCCTTGACGGCCCCGAGGCCGTAGCGGATGCAGCGCTCGCTCACCGGTTCGAAGCGGTAGCCGCCCAGGTTGACGTCGGGCGGCTCGAACTCGAGGCCGAAGCGCTGCGCGTCTTCGACCAGCAGCTTGAGCTTGTCGGTGTCGTCCATCTCCAGCGTCAGGTTGGCGCAGAAGAATTCGGCCGTGTAATGCACCTTGACCCAGGCGGTGTGGTAGGCCAGCAGCGAGTAGGCAGCGGCGTGCGACTTGTTGAAGCCATAACCGGCAAACTTTTCCATCAGGTCAAAGACCTCGTCGGCCTGCTGCGGGCTCAGGCCCTGGGCGGCGGCGCCGGCGCGGAACACCAGCCGCTGTTGCGCCATTTCTTCGGGCTTTTTCTTGCCCATGGCGCGCCGCAACAGGTCGGCGCCGCCGAGGCTGTAACCGCCCAGTATCTGCGCCGTCTGCATCACCTGCTCTTGATAGACCATGATGCCGTAGGTCTCGGACAGCACCTGTTCGAGCAGCGGGTGCGGGTACTGCACCACCTCGCGCCCGTGTTTGCGCGCCACGAAGCTGGGGATGAGATCCATGGGGCCAGGGCGGTAGAGCGCGTTGAGGGCGATCAGGTCTTCGAGCCGGCTGGGCCGCGCGTCGCGCAACATGCCTTGCATGCCGCGGCTTTCAAACTGGAACACGGCCTCGGTTTTGCCGTCTTGGAACAGGCGATAGGTGGCGGCGTCGTCGAGCGCCAGCGTTTCGTAGCTGAAGCCGGCTTGGTCCGGGTGGCGCTGCACGATCAGCTCTTTGGCCTGCTCGAGGATGGTGAGCGTGGCCAGCCCCAGAAAGTCGAACTTGACCAGACCGATGGCCTCGACGTCGTCTTTGTCGTACTGGCTCACGGCGGCCGTGCTGCCGGGCTGCTGGTAGAGCGGACAAAAATCGGTGAGCTTGCCGGGCGCGATCAGCACCCCGCCGGCGTGCATGCCGACGTTGCGCGTCAGGCCCTCGAGCTTTTGCGCCAGCTCGATCAACAGCCGCACCTCGTCTTCTTTTTCGATGCGCTCGGCCAGCAGCGGCTCCATCTCGATCGCGTACTGGTTTTTGTCGTTGGCGGGTTTGGGCTGCGGTGGGTACTGCAGCGTCACGCTCTGGCCCGGCTTGTTGGGGATGAGCTTGCTGATGCCGTCGCAAAAACCGTAGGGGAAATCGAGCACGCGCCCGACGTCGCGGATCGCGGCACGCGCCGCCAGGGTGCCAAAGGTGGCGATCTGGCTCACCGCCGCCAGCCCGTATTTGCCCTTGACGTAGTCGATCACGCGGTCGCGGTTGGCTTGGCAGAAGTCGATGTCGAAGTCGGGCATCGACACCCGCTCGGGGTTCAGGAAGCGCTCGAACAGCAGCTGGTAGCGCAGCGGGTCGAGGTCGGTGATTTGCAGCGCGTAGGCCACCAGCGAACCGGCCCCGGAGCCGCGCCCCGGCCCGACCGGGCAGCCGTGCGCCTTGGCCCATTGGATGAAGTCGGAGACGATCAAAAAGTAGCCCGGAAAGCCCATTTTGATGATGGTGCCGAGCTCGAATTCGAGCCGCTCTTGGTAGCGCGGCTGCTGGCGCAGGCGCTCGGCCGCGTCGGGGTAGAGCTGCTGCAGGCGCTGCTGCAAGCCCTGCTGCGAGGCGTGGCGGAAGTAGTCTTCGGTGCCCAGCTGCTGCCCGTCCACGGGCGGGATCGGGAACGCCGGCAGCTGCGGCTTGCCGAGGCTGAGCTGCAAGTGGCAGCGGCGCGCGATTTCGACTGTTTGCGCCAGCGCCGTGGGCAGGTCGGCAAACAGGGCCGCCATTTCGGCGCTGGTCTTAAAATGCTGCTCGCGCGTGAAGCGCCGGGGCCGCCGGGGGTTGCCCAGAATCTCGCCTTCGGCGATGCACACGCGCGCCTCGTGGGCCTGAAAATCGTCGGGCGCCAGAAACTGCACCGGGTGCGTGGCCACCAGCGGCAGCTCCAGCTGGCTGGCCAGCGCCACGGTGGCGCGCAGGTGGCGTTCGTCGTCGGCACGGCCGGCGCGCTGCACCTCGAGGTAGAAGCGCTGCGCAAAGGTGCCCGCCAGCTGCTGCGCCAGCGCGGCGGCGGCGGCCTCATCACCGGCCAGCAGCGCCTGCCCCACCGGCCCGGCGGCGGCGCCGCTGAGCACGATCAGGCCCTCGTGGTGCTGGCGCAACCAGTCCCAGCGCAGCACGGCTTGGTCGCGCTGCACCGGGCTGCCCCAAGCCAGCGACAGCAGCTCGCACAGGTTGAGGTAGCCGGCCTGGTTTTGCGCCAGCAGCAGCAGGCGCGGCCAGGTGGTAGGCCCAGCCTGCGCGGCGGTACCCGAGGGCGCGGCGCCCAGCCCCTGCAGCAGCACCTCGGCCCCAAGGATGGGCTGCACCCCGACGCTGCGCGCAGCCTGGTAGAACTTGATGGCCCCAAACAGGTTGTTGAGGTCGGTGATGGCCAGCGCGGGCTGGCCGTCGGCGGCGGCGGCGGCGGTGACGGCGTCGATGCGCGTGGTGCCATCGACGACGGAAAACTCGGTGTGCAGGCGCAGGTGTACGAACATGGGCACGATTGTAGGGATGCCCGACCCGAGCCCCCCTGCGTCCCTATTGCCTACCCACTGCCACAAAACTGCAACATCTGGGGGCAAGAATGCAGGGGCTTGCCTTGTTCCTGGTTTGTGTCAATCACTGGAGGTTTTTCCGATGCGTCATCTGCTTTTGGCCGCTGTGGCCGCTGTGGCCGCTGTCACCCTGGCCGCTTGCACCACCCCGCCCACTGCCACGGCCCCGGCCGCCCCGGCGGCTGCCGCCCCTGCCCCTGCAGCCGCTCCTGCCGCAGCACCAGCGGCCGCCGCGGCGCCAGCCGCACCGCCGCAGTGCTGGAACGTGGACACGCGCAGCTTCGTACCTGTGGGCACGCGCATCACCTTTGGCACCACCAACCTCGAGTGCCGCGCCATCCGCGACGGCCGCGCCGCCCAGTGGGACACCCCCACTGCTGCCGCTGCACCGGCTGCGGCTCCGGCGCGCTGAGCGCTGCGCGCCCCCTAACGAGCTTTGCCACACATTGCGCGCGCCATTCATCGGCGCGCGCTCTTCATTTAGGCGGCTTGGTTTTTAGGCCCCCTTGGCCCAGCGCTGCGCCGTGGCGGCCACGCGCTGGCCGAACAGGCGGGCGGTTTCGAGGTCGCCGGGCAGCATTTCGTGCGCGCCGGCATCCGATGGGGTTTGCGCCATGGCGCCGCTCGAGGAGCCGACGTAGTTCACGTCGTTGCGCTGCGCCGCTTTGCTGTTGCTGGGCATGAGGCCGGTACCCACCCAGAGGCCGCCGTGCTGCATCGCCAGCGTGTAGAGGTAGTGCAGGGTCGAGAGCTTGTCGCCGTTCATGGTGGCGCTGTTGGTGAAACCGGCAAAGAGCTTGTCTTTCCACGTTTGCGCAAACCACGCTTTGCTCGAGGCGTCGGCAAACTTTTTGAACTGCCAGCTCACGCTGCCCATGTAAGTTGGGCTGCCCATGACGATGGCGTCGGCGGCGTCGAGCGCCTCCCAGCCGCCTGCGGGCAGGTTGCCGTCGGCGTCGACGGCCAGCAGCTGCGCGCCGGCCCCGTCGGCCACGGCTTGCGCCATGCGTTGCGTGTGGCCGTAGCCAGAATGGTAAACAACGACGATTTTGCTCATGGAAGGGCTTTCAAAAAATGCGCCGACCTGTGGCCGCGCGCGGGTTGGGAGGAAATCGAATCAGGCCGCCAGATCGAACACCAACACCTCGGCATCGTGCCCGTGGCTGAGTTTAAGTGTGCTCTCAGTCGCCAGCAGGGCCGCGTCGCCACCTTGCAGCGCGCTGCCGTTGACGCTGATGGCGCCGCGCACCACGTGCACGTAGGCCTTGCGCTTGGGGTCGAGCTTGAGCTCGGCGCTCTCGGCGCCGTCAAACAGTCCTGCATACAGCGCGGCATCGGCGTTGATGTGCACCGAGCCAGCGGCCCCGCCGTTGCTGGCCACCAGACACAGGCGGCCGCGCTTGTGGGCGCTGTCAAAAGTTTTTTGCTCGTAGCCGGGCTCTACCCCCTTGAGGCTGGGCTCGATCCAGATTTGCAGCAAATGCGTCTGCGCGCCGGGCTCGTGGTTGAACTCGCTGTGGCGCACGCCGGTGCCGGCGCTCATGCGCTGCACTTCGCCGGGGCTGATGGTCTCGACGTTGCCCATGCTGTCGCGGTGCGCCAGCCGACCTTGCAGCACGTAGGTGACGATCTCCATGTCGCGGTGGCCGTGGGTGCCAAAGCCGGTGCCGGGCGCGATCCAGTCTTCGTTGATCACGCGCAGATTGCCCCAGCCCATGTGCGCCGGGTCGTAGTAGTCGGCAAAAGAAAACGAGTGGTGGCTTTGCAACCAGCCGTGATCGGCGTGGCCACGTTCGGCGCTGCGGCGGATGTGCATGGGGCGCTCCTTGGTCAAGGTTTGTAGGCTTTGGCAGCAGCGCGGTGGCACCCCGGCCTAGAGGGGGCCGGCCGCTGCTTGGCTGTCTGCTTGGGCGATGGTGTGAATGTAGGCGCTGCAGCGGGACTGGTGGCCGCAGAGATTTGCTGGCATCATTCAAAACTTTTGAACACGCAGGCCTCACCATGCCCCATCCGCGCCACGCCTTATCCCCCGACAACCTGCACCTGATCGGCACCGTGGCGCGCTGCGGCAGCCTGGCGGCGGCGGCGCGCGAGCTGGGCATGGTGCCCAGCGCGCTCACCTACCGCGTGCGCCAGGTGGAAGATGCGCTCGACGTGCTGCTGTTTGACCGCCGTTCGCGCCGCGCCACCCTGACCCGCGCCGGCCAAGAGCTGCTGCGCGCCAGCGAGCACCTGCTGCGCGAGCTCGACGCGGTGGCCTTGCGCGTGCGCCGCATCGCCACCGGCTGGGAGCCTGAGCTCACGCTGGCCGCCGACGCGGTCATCGCCAGCGCGCCGCTGTTTGATCTGTGCCACGATTTTTACGCGCTGCAAGCCCCGACGCGGCTGCGCCTGCGCACCGAAACGCTGTCGGGCACGCTGGAGGCGCTGCTGAGCGGGCAGGCCGATCTGGCCTTGGGTGTGGCGCTCGATGGCAGCGGGCTGCCGGGCTTGCACAGCGGTTTTTTGGGCGAGGTGGAGTTTGTGTTTGTGGTGGCGCAGCAGCACGCGCTGGCCAGCGCCCCCGAGCCGCTCACGCCGGCGGCCATCCAACCGCACCGCGTGGTGGCGGTGGCCGACACCGCGCCAGCGGGGCGTGGCCAGAGCGTGGGCTTGCTGCCGGGGCAAGAGGTGTTCACCGTGCCGACCATGCAGCACAAGCTGGCGGCGCAGTTGCGGGGCTTGGGCTGCGGCGCGCTGCCGCTGCCGCTGGTGCAAGGGCACCTACACAGCGGCGCCCTGCTGCGCAAGCGCACCAC
>Ga0208101_10162_pt1 | contig 10506 bp, 8 predicted proteins | sample Subbioug_CSW11AC_FD_184823 | JGI IMG/M metagenome (GOLD analysis project Ga0208101, IMG submission 184823) | Serpentinite rock and fluid subsurface biosphere microbial communities from McLaughlin Reserve, California, USA - CR12Aug_CSW11AC (SPAdes) | ecosystem: Environmental > Terrestrial > Deep...
GGGAAACACATGGTCGGTGAGGTGTGCCGCCGTCTCAGCCATGCGCCGGGTGTTGCATGAGGGGCAGACACCCCTGCCTTTGCACGAGAAGGCGACCAGGAAGTCGTGTCCGCAGTCGTCGCAGCGGGCGCGGGCAAAGCCGTGGGCGAAGATGCCGCACTCCAGATATTTCTCGAACGCTTTGCGCACGTAGGGCCTGGGGCTGTGGTGGTCGCCCTGGCCCTCAAATTGACCCTCGCAAGCCAGCTCCAGCCAGCTCTCGTAGTGCTCGGCCACGGTTTGGTAGAGCAGAGTGCGTTCGGGGTGGCGGGGGTTGTAGCGCTTGGGTTTGGCGGTGGCTGGCATGAATACTGCGCAAATACACAGTATTTTGCAGACTTCTCCTCAGCCGTGTGAACGCTGGTCAGGCGGGAGACCCTGGCGCGCCAGATCTGCCAGATGACCTGCCTGTCGAATCCATTCGCGGCTGAATTGCGATCGATTAATTTCTTACAAACAAGACGTCTTTCAGGCGCGGTTATTGCGATCTACATTCATACCATGCGCTGAACACGGCGAATTCGGCAAGAACGCACTGCCTTTCCCTGCCGGAGTGTCAGCCAGTCTGCCTGATTTGTCAGGCAGACAATTGGGCCAGCAACATATCTCACACGTTTCAACCACAGGAGTATGCCTCATGAAAAAGACCCTCACCGCCCTTGCCTTCGCCCTCGGATGTTCGTCAGCGTTTGCCGACACCCAGCAAGTCACCGTGGTCCTGAACTCGGGCAGCACCATGACCCAGGGCATCGCGCTCGTACTCACCAACCAGATGCAGGAACAGGGCGCACAAGTGCACGTATTGTTGTGCGATCAGGCCGGCGACATCGCGCTCAAGGATGCCGGTGGCGAAGCGCTCAAGCCGCAAAACGTGACGCCCGCCCAGTTGCTTGGCGCTGCGATGCAGAAAGGCGCGACCGCAGCCGTCTGCGCCCTCTACCTGCCCAACACCGGTCACACCCCGGACAGCCTGAAGGACGGCATCACCGCCGCCAAGCCGGCTGAAATGGGCGCTGCGCTGATCGAAGCAAACCGCAAGGTTTTCGTATTCTGAGCGACACCTGAGCACACCCCCGTCGGGGGTCTGGCACTGATCGGATCACTGACGGGGCACGCACTATCGGGACAGCCCGACGCATCGCCCGCAGCCCCTGCGCATCGGCGCAGATTTATGGCCCCTTGCCCGCACGCGTTCGGCAGCACAACCGAGCGGAGTACAATCGGGGCCTTATCCCCCGTGTGGTCCCGTATGAGCGCATGGCTGCTCAGTAAATACCTGCATCGTCAGATTCTTGCGCTTGTCGTTGCGGCCGCCCTGGTGCTGTCGATCCTGTCTGCCGGCCCCGCCGTCGCTCAGACACGGGACGCGCCTCCGGTGCGTATCGGCGTGCTCGCCTATCTGGGTGCTGACGCAGCCACTAACGAGTGGGCGCCACTGATCGGTCAGCTCAGTGTCACGCTTCCGACCCACCGCTTCGAACTGGTTCATCTTGACCACGGCGGCATGCGTGAGCTGGCCGCACGCGGCGAACTCGACTTCATCATCACCAACCCCGGTCATTACGTCGAACTCGAGGCGGAACTGGGTGCGAGCCGCATACTGACGCTGGCCTCGGGCCCCGGCCTCGACCCATCGCGCGCGCTCGGGTCGGCGGTGATTGTGCGCAAGGACTCAACGGACATTCAACGACTCGAGGACTTGCGTGGCAAGCGTGTTGCGGTCGTCTCGCGCGAGGGTTTCGGCGGCTACCAGCTGGTGTGGCGCGAGCTCAGTGCCCAAGGCATTCGCTCGGAGGACAGCTTTGGCGAATTGCGCAGCGTCGGTTTCCCGATGGATCGGGTTTTCGATGCAGTCCTGTCGGGCGAGGTGGATGCCGGCATCGTCCGGGCCTGTCTGCTCGAAACGCGCCATGACGCGGGCGATCTGCGCGTCGTCGACGCACGCACCGAAGCGGGGTTTGCCTGTGCGACTTCGACGCGGTTGTACCCGGACTGGCCGATCGCGATCCTGCGCCACACGCCGCAGGAACTGGCGCGGGCAGTTGCGATCGCCCTATTGTCACCACCGCTCGCCCCGGGCAGCCTCGGTTGGGCCGTACCTGCCGACTACCAGTCCGTGCACGAACTGTTTCGCGAACTACAGATCGGCCCTTATGCCTACCTGCGCGAACCAACACTGATGGCGTTGGCCGAACGCTACTGGCCGTGGGTTGCGGTCGTGATGACGATGCTGATTGCGTGGGTGCTGTACACCGTAAGGGTGGAACACCTGGTGCATAGTCGCACCGCCGCGCTCAGGGATGCGCTTGCCGAACGCGAGGCGCTAGCGATACGCATGCGTGAGCACCAGGAACAAGCCGACCATCTGGCGCGCCTATCCATGCTGGGAGAACTCTCGGGCACGCTGGCCCACGAGCTCAACCAACCCCTCGCCACGATAGGTAATTACGCCCAGAGTCTGGTGCGACGCGCGCATGCCGGCCGTCTTACCGAGGACGCAACCTGCGAGGCTGCGGCCGAGATCGCCACCCAGGCGGAACGCGCCGCCGCAATCATCGGGCGCATCCGCAGCTTCGCAAAAAAGCGCGTCGGCCAGCGCGAAAGCCGTGCGCCGTTCGAAATCGTCAATGAAGCGGTCGCCCTGTTTCGCGGCATGCTGGCGCATGCGCCAGAGGTTGAAGTGGTGGATCGGCTCGCCGCGGGCACGACCATCGAGGCAGACGCGCTGCAAATCCAGCAAGTCTTGCTGAACCTGTTAAAGAATGGCTACGATGCAAGCCACGAACTCGACCCCACCCGCCGCACTATGCGCATCACCCTTACCCGCGCAATCGATGTAGTGCGTATTTCCGTGCGTGACTTCGGGCCAGGCCTTGATCCGGCCATCAGCTCGCGACTGTTCGAACCCTTTCTCACCACCAAGCCCGACGGCCTCGGCCTCGGACTGTCGATCTGCACCACCATCGCCGAGGCCCACGGCGGACGGCTCAGCGCCACCGCTGCGGACGACGGGCCGGGCATGGTATTCACCCTGGCGATTCCCGACCATGACTGAACTCGACACCAACGTCATCCACGTCATCGACGACGACGCAGCCTTTCGCCGCTCACTGGTCTTTCTGCTCGAATCGGTCGGCTGGCACGTCGTCACGCATGCGTCGGCAGAGGATTTTCTCAGTGCCTGTACCGAGCCCCCACCGGATCTGGGCTGCATGGTCCTCGACATCCGCATGCCAACGATGAGCGGGCTCGAACTTCAGCAAACCCTGCGCAGCCGCGGCTGGACAACGCCGATCGTGTTCATCACCGGTCACGGTGATGTGGAGCTCGCGGTGCAGGCGATGAAGCGCGGCGCCAGCGACTTTCTCGAAAAGCCGTTCAAGGACCAGGCACTTATCGACGCCGTGGCTGCAGCGGTGCGCAAAGGCAGTGCCGCGCGCGCTAGCGCGGCCCGGCGCGACGAAGCGGTTGCCCTGCTCGCACGCCTCTCACCGCGCGAACGCGAAGTCGCCCGACTGGTCGCGCTCGGCATGCCGAACAAGGTCGTCGCGCGCGAACTCGATATCAGCGAGAAGACGGTGCACGTGCATCGCCAGCACGTCATGGAAAAGGCCGATCTTGGCAGCGCAGCCGAACTCGCCCGCCTGATGCTGCGCGCCGACCCAGCGGCGCTGGACTGAGGTCAGGAAAGAACACGCCGCAACGCGCCGGGTGAAGGTATCGCGGATGGCCGGCAAACGGTCATCCGCGATCAAACGTTCAGGCGCGCAGCAGTTTTGCCGGCAGCCCGTTTCGAACGGCGGCACCTGACACCGCATCCACCCACAGCGCACGTCCCGAACGGGTCGGATCAACCAGACCGATATCGTTCAGATTGATGCCAGCGGCCAGATGCGCACGCTCGGGCTGGCGCTGCGTGCCGATGCGATGCGCGCGCGCACCGAGCTCGCGGTGTCCGTAGCCGTGTTCGACCGCAATCACGCCACGCATCACCCCATGGTGTATCAGCACGGTGCATGGCGCTTCGCCTCCCGGCGTCGCAATACGCGCCTGGTCTCCGGACTTCAGGCCGAGGGCAGCCGCGTCGTCCGGATGGACGATGACCGGATTGCTTGGATGCAGACCGGTGATGCTGGTCGCGATGCTGTAGGAGTTCTGCAGGGCCGACTTGTAGCTGATCGCGAGCAACGGCCACTCGGCTTCGCCATGCACCGCACGCATCGGTGTGCCGTCGCCAAAGCCGGGCTGCTGCCACGTTGCACAACCGGCATTGCGCTTACCGGTGAGCGCATTCTTAGCCCCCCCGACATGCTCGCTCCACACCCACAAGGGATTACGAAAGCGGTTGGTCTGCCACTCGGGCCGGTCCTTGTCCTGCGCCTGCGTCGCCGGTTGATAGCGCCCGCCACGCGTATACAGAAGGGCCACCTTGCGCCACTCCTCGGGCTTCAGGGTGCTTTCCAGAGCAGGGCGCAGGCGCTCCACACCAGACAGTGCGATATCTTCGTCGGTCGCATCGGCAACCGCCTCGCCCTGATAGGCGACGTTGGCGCCGGCACGCAGATACCAGTCTTCAGCGCGCTCGAGCGGCAGGCGATTGCCATCAGCATCGGCGAGGCCCTCCGGCCCGAAACCCGGCAGATCCATGGCCTTGGCCAGTGCGAACACGAAAGTCTCCATGCTGACCGGCAGTCCGTCGGCGGTTTTGGCCTGCTTCGGCTCGACCACCGGCCAGCGCGCGGTAATCGCACGCGTCGGCACCCCGTTCCACGCACCGACCCAGCCCCAGCTCTCATACATCATCGAGTCGGGCACGATGTAGTCGGCAAACGCGTTGGTTTCGTTGATCAGTGCGTCGATCGAGATCAGGAGTGGCAGTTTCTTCGGGTCGGCGAGATCCTTGCCGAAACGCTCGCGCAAGCCCGGAATGCCGTACATCGGGTTGGCCATCCACAGAACCAGTGCCTTCAAACTGTATGGATAGTTGTTGAAGGTGCTGGCAAAAAACTCGGTAGCCAGCCCCGGCGCTGCCGGAAACCAAGCGTCCTCAGCCGGATAGGCCTGACCCGCCTCGCGCTTGCGGGTGAACTCGGCGGTGCGCTCATACGGCATGTTGCGTCCCAGCGGCGTGCCGCGCGGCTGAATGCGACCGGGAAAGTTGATGAGGTCGTACCTGGGTCCGGGGGCGACGTTTGCAAACCCGCCGCCATTCATCACGAAACCGCCCTTCCAGTTGAGGTTGCCGATCAAGGTGTTTAATGTGACCACCGCGAACGCGTTGTAGAAGCCCGAACCCGACATCATGCCGCCGTGCGCAATCGCGCACGCCTTGCGGCCGTGGCTGGTGAACTCGTCGGCGAGACCAACGATGAGCTCTGCGGCCACGCCACAGTCGTCCGCGTAGGCCTCCAGCGTCTGTGCCATCGCCGAATCGCGCAGCAACTCGAAGCTGGTGCGTACCCGTAACGGCTTGCCACCGACCTCGATCATCGTGTCCACTTCCAGCGGCGCAGGCCCTTCAGCCTGCTCCACGGGCAGCGGTACACCATCGACACCCATCACCAGATACACGTCCTTGTCTCCGTAGCGCTCCGCGTCGCCGATATCGAGTCCGATGTCCGAACCACGCAGACACCGGCCTTCGCGCGGGTGTCCGGACTCGGCGATGACCAGCCAGGTCGAATTGGTGAAGGACGGCTCGTCGTTGGCCTCGGCAACCTGAATGCTGGGGTTGGCGAGATATGGAAGGTTGACGCGGTCGTTCTCGAACATCCAGCGCATCATGCCCATCAACAACGCACCATCCGTACCGGGCCGGATCGGCAACCAGCGGCCCTGCTCGGCCGAGGCAAGGTTGTCGGCATTGGTCAGCATCGGGTCGACGACGACATACTCCAGTCGGCCATCCGCACGTCCCTCGGCGAGCAACTGACCGGTGCGCTTGAACGGATTACCGGCGTTACCCGGTGCGGTGCCGATGAACAGCACAAACTCGGCATTGGCCAGATCCGGCTTGCCGTGCGGCATGGTGCGGTGGTCGCCGAACAAGGCGCCCGAACCGGAGCGGTACGAGCCACCGCAGTAGGAGCCGTGGCCGACATAATTCTGCGTGCCGTAGGCTTGCTGCCAGAAGCGGCGCCCGAGCAGATCGCGGCCATCATTGACGCTGACGATGTGCCCGACCTGGTTCACTTTGGGGCCGAACGCCGGATTGTCCGGGTCGATCGGCGTTTCCAGATCACGCAGCGCGCGCAGACCATCGACGTGGCCTTCGCCAAACAAGTCACCGCCCTCGACCACTTCCCTGACCAGTTGCTCCAGCGAAATCGGCTCCCACTCGCCCGAATTTCGCGGTCCGACGCGCTTCATTGGTGTCAGCACACGAAACGGCGAATCGACCTGCGCCAGCGCGGCATTGCCACGGCCGCAAGTGGTCGAGCGCCCGGCCAGACCTTGGTCCTGAAAGCGCGACAGCGCGACGAAGCTCTCTTTCACCGATGCCGTCATCGGCAGGTGCGGTTCGGTGGACAGCGGATTGTATGGGTTGCCGGCGACACGCAAGACCTTGCCCGTGGTTTTGTCCACCCTCACCCGCACGCCGCACAGCGTCGTGCAGCCAAGGCAGGCGGTGTAGCTCACCTGCTGGTTCGGATTGGCGTGAAACGCACCGTCGGCGTCGACGCGAAACTCCGGTTCGAGTGCGCGGCCATGGATGTTATGCGCATCGTCCGGGGTACCGGCAAAGGCGTCGGCCATGCGGCCGAAGGTTTGGGAAAAACCGGCTGCAAATGCGGCCAGACCACCGGCTGCAATCAGTTCGCGACGTTGGACTTTCATGATTGTTCTCCTTGCGCCGCACCCGTCGTCGATCGACCGGTGCGGCAAATGATTCAGACGCCCTGATGGTCTTTGGCGGCAAGACGGTCGAGAGGCAGCAACGTGGTGATCAGCACCAGGATGAACACCCACAATCCGGCGGTACCGATGATGCCCATCAAACCTTCGGGCCCAAGCGGTAGCTGATACGTATAGAAGCCCGCGCCGGTCTTCGGCACTTCCTGGCCGCCGATGAAGATCGTCCAGCGCATCATCCATGCCGAGTGCAGCGCCAGCAGGCCGATCAACAAGCCGGAGCCGGGCCGCTTCCACGCCAGCACAAACGTCAGCACGCTGGCGCCGACCGCCCACACCGCGGTGAGTTGCCACGTTGTTGAAGGCGCAAGCTGGGCGAGCGCCTCGGCATGCACCGGAGCCAGCCCGGTCAAGCCCAGCGCGAGCCAGACCGCACCGACACCGAGCGCGAGCAGTTGCGTCAGCGCAAGCGCAGTCGCAAGGCGTGAAACGTTTGCATTGTCCCAGCGTGACGGCCCGAAGCGGTTGAACAGCAGCGTCAGACCGATACCACCGGCAATCGCGGTAACGAAGAACTGGATCGGCAGCAGTGGCGTGTGCCAAAGCGGCCGGGCACGCACCACCATGACCTCGGCCCCGGTGTACAAAGCCACCAGCGCTGCACCAACAAAGGCCACCAACGCGGCACCCACAAGCGCCCGCCGGCTTTCCAGACCGCCATAGGCCAGCATGCGCGCCAGGCTGGCAAGACGCCCGCCCTCACGCGCATGGGCAGCCAACTGGGGACGAAACGCGAGCCACGCGAACAACAGCAGACCGCCGAGATACAGCGGAATGAAGAACGCACCCCACGACATCCACGAGCTCGGTGTGAAATGCGTGTAGAAGTGCCAGAAACGGCCAGGCTGATGCAGATCGGCAAGCAGCGCGACCGGAGCGGTCAGGCCGCACACCAGTGCACCGAGCAACGCCATGCGGGAAATGCCCTCCCAGTGGGGGCGACGAAACACGATCCCCGGCAAAGCAAGCAGAAAGGCGCCGTAAGACAGCCCGATGAGAAAAAAGTAGGACACCACCCACGGCAGCCAGGCGACTTCATGGCTGACGTTGATGATTTCGACGATAAGCGGATTCATGGTGATGACTCCTTAAACGTGCGAAGCGCGTGGCTTCCACAAGCTGCCCTGGCCGTCCACCTTGCCCTCGAAGCCTTCTTCGAGACCGATGTAGAACACCTGCGGAGCAGTCCCTTGTTCGGGTTTGAGCACCTTCAGTTGGGTTCCGGCCGCGTCGAGACGGCGACGCAGTTCGCCCGTCGGGTCGTTCAGATCGCCAAAGATGCGCGCGCCCCCGACACAGGTCTCGACACACGCCGGCATCAGTCCCGCCTCAAGCCGGTGCGCGCAGAAGGTGCATTTGTCGGCCTTGCCGGTATCGTGATTGATGAAGCGCGCATCGTACGGACAGGCCTGCACGCAGTAGCCGCAGCCGACACAACGATCCGCATCGACGAGCACGACGCCGTCCTTGCGCTTGAAGGTGGCGCTCACCGGACACACCGGCACGCACGGCGGATTTTCGCAGTGGTTGCACAGACGCGGCAGCACATAGGTGCCCGCCGGCTGCGCCGCATCGGTGAGTTGGACGCTATAGGTGGACACGACGGTGCGGAAACTGCCCTCTGGCACCGCGTTTTCCTGAATGCACGCAATGGTGCACGCCTGGCAGCCGATGCACTTGCGTATATCGACCAGCATGCCCCAGTGGTGACCGTCCTGATCGGCCTGCGCCACGCGCGGAATGGCCGCCGCGGCGGTCAGGACCGGAATACCGCGCAAAAAGGCACGACGCGCCGAAGATGGCGGTGCGGTATCCGGAAGGTTTTCGAATACTTTCATGACTACACTCCTGTTCCCTGTTTGGAGACGTAGCTAGATTAGGCTGATAGTAACCCTTACGTAATTGGGGTGATCGGGCAGCGGACTAGATGGTTTTACCTATGAGGCTGTCGGACGCCAGGCGGATTATGTATCACTGCTCGCTCGAGGAATATACGCTTGCCATGCCCACCTACCCGAACTCACGACTGTTGTAGTGTCCCGGGAGTTCTATCAGTGACGGCGGCAGGGAATATCTCCTCGCGCGCGACCCGGGTCATGGCCACCATGGCCGGATGCGTCAGTCGTCTGGCGGTTGTGATCAGATAGAGCTGTTCGCTCACATCGGGCAGCTCGCCGAGGCACTTGACCCTGTATTGCTCGCAGATGAAGTCCGATATCGACGTCGGCGCGACGAACAGACCTTCGCCTTCCTGCCCGAAGGCCTTCAGTAGTGCAAGATCGTCGAATTCAGCGACCATTTTCGGCACCAGCCGATTTGCCGCCAGCCACTGCACCAGACCGGTCCGAAACGCGACATCCTCCCCCGGCATCAAGAACGGCGCACCATCGAGGAGCGCGGGGAACGTGCCCCTGAGCCTTGCGCACAACCCGGGTGCGCCGAACAGCGACATCGTGCTCTCGCCCAGCAGATGGCTGAATGCCCGAACCGATACATTCGGTGGCATCGGGCGGTCGGCGAGCACCGCATCGAGACCGTGAATTGCAAGGTCAGCGAGCAGCGGAGCCAGGCGCCCTTCGTGGCAAACCAGTCTGATGCTGTCGTCCAGATGCAACGTGGGCTTAAGCAGGCGTGACGCCACCGATTTCGGTACCGAGTCTGCGATTCCGATTGTCAGACGCATAACTCGTTGTTCGGACGGATGGCGCAGCATTTCCAGCGCATCGTCACCCAGCGAGAAGATCCCGTCGGCATAGCCGAGCAGCTTCTTGCCCACGTCGGTCAGTTCGAGCCGACGCCCCTTGCGATCAAACAACACCACCCCGAGAGACGCCTCGAACTGAGAAAGCTGCCCGCTGATGGTGTGGGCCGTCAAATGCAGTTGTTCGCTGGCGCGGGCAATACTGCCGGCCTTGGCAACCATCCAGAAATATCGCAGGTGCTTGTAGTTGAGTGTTCGCATGCATCGCAGATTAATCGAAAAACTCGATGTAAGCACACATTAGATTCGAGTTTTTAGACGTCTTTGACAATTGTACTCTTCGCCTGCAGTTCATCACTCACAGACTGGAGAAACCAAAATGCGTCACTACGAAACCGACAGCGCTCATGCCATGGCGCGCATTCTTTCGGTCGCCCTGCTCGCAGATGGTGCCATCGACAAGTCAGAAATCGACTGGATCGCCCAGACGAAGGTCATGGATCGACTCGGTATCCAGCCCGCGATTTTTGACGAGGTCATGCAGGACTTCTACGAGGACATGATGACCAGCACGAATTTCTTCGATGCCGTGCAATTCCGTCTGGCGTCGGACACGATTGATGCACTGCTCGATGAGATTGCCGATCCCGACTGGGGATAGGAAATCCAACCGCATGAGCACAAGTATGGCACACGTTTGGGGCGTCTCAGGCATGCACACAGGGGACTGCTGGGTTGATTTCTCAAAGCCAGTTGCCCGAGATTTTTCGGTATGACCCGTTTTTGGCGGTGACAGGCGCAGCGCTGCCTCGCAACGTTGGCAAAACCACTGTTAACCGCTGTTGCCACCCTAC
>Ga0208101_10163_pt1 | contig 10407 bp, 8 predicted proteins | sample Subbioug_CSW11AC_FD_184823 | JGI IMG/M metagenome (GOLD analysis project Ga0208101, IMG submission 184823) | Serpentinite rock and fluid subsurface biosphere microbial communities from McLaughlin Reserve, California, USA - CR12Aug_CSW11AC (SPAdes) | ecosystem: Environmental > Terrestrial > Deep...
GAAATGCACGGCGACGTGGCGCTCGACGCCGCGGCGCGGGCGCGCCTGATGCCGCGCAACACCCTCGAAGGCGAGGCCAACCTGCTGGTGCTGCCCAACGTGGACGCCGCCAACATCGCCTACAACCTGCTCAAGACCACCGCTGGCGGTGGCATCGCCATCGGACCGATGCTGTTGGGGGTGGCCAAGCCGGTGCACGTGCTCACCGCCAGCGCCACGGTGCGGCGCATCGTCAACATGACGGCGCTGTGCGTGGCCGAGGCCAATGTGGGGCCGCGCGCCGTCGCTGCGGGTGCAGAACCGGCCTGATGCCCGTGCGCCGCAGCGGATTGGGCTTGCTTTTTTGGGGGGCTTGAGGCAAAATCTCACCTTCGTTTCACAGCTTGGGTGGGGTAGGCAGGTGCAGACCTTGCCCAAGCTGCCGGTTCATGTTTTTTGTTGCACACAGCCCCCTGCCACTAGCCACGTGTCGCTACGTCAGACGCAATGCCGCCTCGGGCTGTGGCTGGGTGTGCCATGGCGTGGCTTAGCAAAGCGTGAGGCCCAGCGCACACGAACATCAGCCGGTTTCGATTCCCTCGATTTTTTACTATTTTTTGGACTTGCGCCGAGATGGACAACCCCCTTCGTCACGTGCGAACCAACATCGTGCAGTCGATCCGTGCCCACACGGTCAAAGACTTACAAGCCGCGGCCGAGCAACTCGGGCACCGCTTTTTGTACGCCGACCTGGCCGCTGCCCTGACCAAGCAAGACGTGATCGACCTCGTCGGTCAGCACCCCAGCTTGCCGGCCCAGGCGACCAAAAACTTCGACGCCCTGCACGACAAGCTCACCGATGCCCTGCACAAGTCGGGCCCGCAAGCCGGCTTCATCGTCGTGCTCGAACACATCCCCACCGGGCCCAAGTTCGACAAAGAGGCGCGCGAGCAGCTGCTCGACATTTTCCGCGACGTGGCCGACTACTGGAGCGAGCGCAAGGTGGCGTTTCGCTGCTTTTACTCGTTCTCGGTGGCCCGTGCGCCCAAGGCGGCCGACCTGCAGGCCGGGGTCGAGCCGGTGCTCACCGACAAACTGGTCGATGTCAGCCCGCAGGCGCTGCGCATGAGCAGCCCCTTCAACGCCGGCTATTGGTTGTCGGCGGCTTAAACGCCCAAGGTGGCGGCGGTGGCGGGGTGGGCCGCCGGGGTTGGCGTTGCACCGGTGCCCAGCGCCTGCGCCAGCGCCACGTATTCGGCCACCGGCACCTCTTCGGCCCGGCGCTGCACGTCAAAGCGCCCGCCGTAGCCCTGTTCCTCGAGCCAGCGCCCTAGGCTGTGGCGCAGCAGCTTGCGCCGTTGCGAAAACGCCACCCGCACCAGGTTTTCTAGTGTCGGCATATGCAGCGCGGCCGGCTGCGCCCACGGCACCATGCGCACCACCGCGCTGTCCACCCGCGGCGGCGGCGTAAAGCTGTGCGGCGGCACGTCTAGCACGTTTGCCATCGCGTAGCGCCATTGCAGCACCACGCTCAAGCGGCCGTAGTCGGCGCAGCACGGGGCGGCCACCATGCGCTCGATCACCTCTTTTTGCAGCATGAAGTGCTGGTCTTGCACCCACTGCGCCCACGGCAGCAGGTGAAACAAAATTGGGCTCGAGAGGTTGTAGGGCAGGTTGCCGACGATGCGCAAGCGCGGCGCTGGGGCGGCCTCCTGTGCGTCCACAGCGCTTGGCGCAGGGCCGGCGCCGGGCGCGGGTGCGGGCAGCAGGGCAGAAAAATCAACCCGCAGCACGTCGGACTCGATCACGCGCAGCTGCGGGTGCGCGCGCAGGCGCTGCGCGAGGTCGCGGTCGAGCTCGATCACCGTCAGGCTGCCTAGGCGCTCGACCAGCGGTTGCGTCAGGGCCGCTAAGCCGGGCCCGATCTCCACCATGAGCTGGCTAGGGCGGGGAGCAATGGCGTCCACCAAGGCGCTGATGATCGCGTGGTCGGACAAAAAATGCTGGCCGAAGCGCTTGCGCGCCCGGTGGCCATCGAGCTTGGCCGATGGGCTGTGTGCAGGGTTGCGCGGCGACACCGGGGTTGCAGCCGCTTAGCGCTCGCTGAGCCGCAGCTCGACGAAGGCGCGGCTGCGCAGTTCGCGTGCCCACTCTTCGTACACCTGTTCGCTGCGTTCCTCGCGCAGGCGTGCGCGCACCCAGTTGCGCCGCTCCAGCGGAGTGGTCTCGACCTCGCGCCGCTGCACCACCTCGATCAGGTGCAGGCCAAAGCGCGAGCGCAGCGGTTGCGACACCTCGCCGGGTGCCAGCCGGTTCATGACTTGCTCAAATTCGGGCACGAACTGCCCCTGGTTGGCCCAGCCCAAGTCGCCGCCCTCGGGCGCCGAGCCGTCGGCGCTGTGCTCGCGCGCCAAGTCCTCGAAGCGCGCCGTGCCGGCCACCAAGCGCGCGCGCCATTCGTTGAGGCGCTGCACACCAGCGGCTTCTTCGGCGGCGTTGGTCGGGCGCAGCAGAATGTGGCGGGCGCGGGTTTGCACCTGGTGCGTGGGCGGCAGGTTGAGGTTGCGCTGCTCGAGCACCTGCAGCACGTGAAAGCCGGCGCCGCTGCGCAGCGGCCCCACCACGGCGCCGCGCGGATGGCCCAGCACCGCTTCGACGAACAGCGTCGGGTAGCGGTCGGCGCTGCGCAAGCCCATCTGGCCGCCCATGGCGCGCTCGGGGCCTTCGGAGTACTGGCGCGCCAGGGCGGCGAAGTCGGCGCCAGCGCGGGCGCGCTGTGCCAAGTCGGTGGCCAGCGCTTGGCGCTCGGCCACCGTGGCCGCGTCGGCGCCATCCGGCACGGCGATGGCGATTTGGGCCAGGTGCAGGGCCGTCTGGGCCAAGGCCACCGCACCGCCGTGCTGGCGCAGGTAGGCGTCGATCTCCAGTTCGCTGATGCGCACCCGCGCCGCCACCTCGCGCTCGCGCACGCGCAGCAGCAGCAGCTCGTTTTCCAGGTTGGCCCTAAAGCCGCTCAGGCTCAGGCCATCGGCTTGCAGGCGCTGGTGCAGCTGCGCTACGGTCACGCCGTTTTGGCGCGCCACCGTGGCTTCGGCTTCGGCCAAGGTGGCGGCGTCGATGCGCATACCCGTCTGGCGCGCCCATTGGATCTGGGTGCGCTCGACGATCAACAGCTCCAGCACCTGGGCCTCGAGTTGCGCCGGCGGCGGCAAGTTGGCCGCTTGGGTGGCCTGCACCCGTTCGATGCGCTGGCGCAGCTCGCGCTCGGTGATCGGCTCCGAGTTGACCAAGGCCACGATGCGGTTGAGCTCGCGCGCCGGCGCAGCAGCGGGTGGCGACGCCGGGCGGGCGGCAGTGGGTGCGGCTTGCGGGGCGGCAACGGGTGCGGCCTGCAGCGCCGGGGCGGGTTGGGCCGGCCTTTGCAGCTGGGCGTGGGCGGGTGACCAGAGGCTGGCCAACGTGGCCCAGAGCAACAGGGCCAAGGGAGTGGGGCGGGCCCGACGGCTGGAGGGGTGTTTATTCATGGCGCTGAAAGCGGCTGGGCGGGTTGATCTCTTCACGCAGGAACTGGTAGCGCGGGATGTGGTCGCGCAGCACCTGCAAGGGGTTGGAGCCAAGGCGCGAAAAGCCAGCAAACTCGAGCTGGAACAGGATGCGCTGGTTGGCCTGGGTGCGGCTTTGTTGCAGCCGCTCGACCACGATGCGGGCGATCCAGCACCCAGCATCGTACTCGAAACCAGCGATCAGATCCACGATGCGGCGCTCGGTGAAGCTGTAATTGACGCGCCCCACGCTGAACCAGTGCCCCGGCCCCAAGCCGCGCCCTGGCCCCAGCGCAGCCACCGAGGGGCCGCGCAGCAGATCGCTCAGCGGCCACTGCCAGCCAAAGTCGATCTGCTCGCTGGTGTCGCGCTGCAAGCGGTAGGCGACGTTGAAAACGCGGAAATCGCCCGGGCTGTAGCGCGCGGCCAGGGTGGTGCGCTCGGTCTGGCCCAGTTCGGGGTTGTATTGCAGCGTGCCGTTGAAGGCCCACTGCGGGCTCCAGTTAAGGTTGGCAGCGAACAGCACATCGCTCAGCTCCTCGCGTATGGCTTGCTGCCCGGGCAGCACCACCTCTTGGTCGCGCAGCCGCAGCCGCTGCGCCACGCTCAAGTTGGCCCATTCGGCCCCGGTGGCCGGGTCGAGCAGGCGCGTGGTGGCCCCCAGGGTGACGGCGCTCAGATCGGCGATGCGGTCGTGGCCGCCAAAGGGGTTGGCAGAAAAAATCGAGTTCAGGTTGAAGTCGAAGGCCGAGCTGTCATAGACCGGCAGATAGCCTTGGCGGCGGTACGGGGTGTGCGCCACAAACAGGCGCGGCTCCAGCGTTTGCAGCACCGCGCGACCAAAATAGACCGCGTCGCGCTCCAGCACCAAGCCGGTATCGACAGAGACCGTGGGCACCAGCACGCTCGGGTTGCGTTCGCGTGCCCCCAGCGGCCCCACGGCCTGTTCGAGCTGATATTGTCGAGCGTGCAGCTGCAAAGCCGGGCGCAGGTAGGCGCCGGGGGTCTGCCAGGTTTTGTCCACGTTGAGCACGCCCAGCCAGCGCGTGCCGTTGACGTCGGTGCGCTGGTTGAAGGCGCCGACCAGTGGTTGGCGGTCGGTGCGAAACTGCGTCACGTCGGTCAGCAGCGACACGCTCCAGCCCGCGCTCCCGGCCCAGCCAAAGGGGCCGCTGCGGTAGCTGGCCGACAGCGACGGCAGGCGGTCGTAGGGAGCCTCGATGGGGGCGTCGCGGTCTTGCAGCGTCTGCCACGTGTAGACGCCGGCGCGCAAGGCCCAGTTGCCGCGGTTGGCAAGCAGTTCGATGTCGTTGCGCAGCAGGCGCGAGGTGAGCGAGGTGCCGGTGCGGGGGAAGTCGCGCCAGTAGTTGTCGTCGCTGACGCGGTTCAGGTCCAGCCGCAGGCTGGGAGCGCCAAGCCCGCCCAAAACAGGCAGCAAATGCTGGTGTTGCATCGACAAGCCCCAGCGGTCGGCGTTGCGCAGGCGATCGTCGGGCATGAAGGCGGCGCGCACCTGGCCGGAGTAACGCGGTTCGAGGTAGCGAAACTCGCCCGCCCAATCGATGCCGCGCTCGCTCATCAGGGTCGGAAACAGGGTGGCGTCGCGGTTTGGGGCCAGGTTGAAGTAGTAAGGCAGGGTGAGCTCGACGCCGCTGACGTTGTCGAGGTTGAAAGTCGGGGCCAGAAAGCCCGATTTGCGCCGGTCCGAGAGCGGAAAACTGATCCACGGCGCGGCCAAGATCGGCAGACCTTTGAAATTGAGCACCGCGCCGGTGGCGGTGCCGGTATCGGTCTGCTGGTCGAACACGATCCGGTGGGCGCTCAGGTACCAGTCGGGCTCCCAGTCGGCTGTGCGCGGGCGCGGGCAGGTGCTGTAGCGCACCTGGTGTGCCACGGTGCGGCCCGGCCCCTCAAAATCCACCCGGCTCGCTTCGCCGTAGCCGCCGTGGCGCAACAGACTGAAGCGGGGCGATTCGAACTGGCCTTGGCGCGTGTCGAGTTGCAGCGTCAGCGCCGGGCCCTCGAACACATCGCCTAGGCGGTTGATGCGCACCTGCCCTTGGGCATGGGCGGTGCCGGTGGCCGCCTCGTAGCGCAGGGTGTCGGCGCGCAGCACGAGGTCGTGGCGGCGCAACTCGGCTTGGCCCTCGAGCTGCACCTCGTGCCCGGCTTGCCCGCTCATGCGCTCTGCCGACAGCAGCAGCGCCGCTTCGGATAAGGCCGCAGCGGGCAGCGCCTCTTGCAAGCGTTCGCTCAGCGTCAATGCAACGGCGCCAGCGCCGGCTGCGCTGGGTTTGGGCGCAGCAGGCGCCAGAGCAGCCGCAGCTGGCGTGGCTGTGGCGGCCTGCGCCGCCTGTGCGTGCGCTTGCGCCAGCAGCGCCGGTGCGCAGCAGGCCAGCAGGCTGGCGCGCGCCAGCGCGCTCAAGCGCAGCCGCACCGAAGCGGGCGCGGCGCGCTGGACGGGGCTGCCTAGGGTCAGAAGTTGTGCGGAGCGCGGCAACAAGGGCATGAGGTGCAAAACGATCGGGGGGCGATCAGGTGGCGTGGCCACCGAGCCAAGCAGCCAGCCAGCACGGCCAAAGGCACGGTCCATGCGGCTGCGTAGAATCAGCGGCCATTATCCACCAGCGCTGCGCCCGACCGCTCCACCCATGAACCCTGCCGACCCGATTGCGCCCGAGCCCATCACCTGGAGCGACCCGGCGCGTGCGGCCGCCTTTGAGGCCTGGCTGGCCGAGCAAGCGCCGGCGCACGCCTTGGTGCCCGCCAGCGTGCGCTTGGCCTCGGCCGACGCCAGCTTCAGGCGCTACCTGCGCCTCGACCGCCTGCAGGGGGGCAGCTGCATCGTCATGGACGCGCCGCCCGAGCGCGAAGACTGCCGGCCCTTCGTGCAGGTGGCGGCCTTGCTGCGCCAAGCCGGGGTGCGCGTGCCCGAGGTACTGGCGTGGCAGCCCGAGCAGGGCTTCATGCTGCTGAGCGACCTGGGCGCGCAGACCTTGCTCGAGGTGCTGGACCCGGCCCAGCCCGACGCCGCCTTGCCCTACTTCAAAGACGCGCTCGCCGCCTTGCTGGCCTGGCAGCAAGCCAGCCAGCCGGGGCTGCTGCCGGCCTACGACGCTGCCTTGCTGCGGCGCGAGCTGCAGCTGTTCCCCGATTGGTATCTGGGGCGCCACAAGGCGTTCGAACTGAGCGCGGCGCAGCAGGCCAGCTTGCAGCACAGCTTCGATCTGATCGTGCAGCGCAACCTCGCGGCCCCGCTGGGCTTTGTGCACCGCGACTTCATGCCGCGCAACCTCATGCTGCCCCACGGCGGTTTCGAGCCCAGCCAAGCGCAGCGCCGCTTGGGCGTGCTCGACTTCCAGGACGCCGTCTATGGCCCGCTGACCTACGACATCGCCAGCCTGATGCGCGACGCCTTTTTGAGCTGGGACGAAGAAGTGGTGCTCGACGTGACGGTGCGCTACTGGGAGCAGGCGCGCCGCGCCGGGCTGCTCGACTTCGACGGCTGGAGCAGCGACTTCGGCGCTTTTTACCGCGCGGTGGATTGGATGGCGCTGCAGCGGCACCTGAAGGTAGCGGGCATTTTTGCGCGCCTCACCTTGCGCGACGGCAAAGCCAAGTACCTGGCCGACGCCCCGCGCTTCATCCACTACATCCGCTCCACGGCGCTGCGCTACCGCGAGCTCACGCCGCTGCTGCGCCTGATCGACGAGGTCGAAGGCTGGCAAGGGGCCAGCGGTTTTGCCTACGGCCGCGTCTAATCAGGCGCTCGGCCCCAGCCCCAGTTCCAGCCCTGCTATGCCGCGCATCCACCACCCCGAGCCGCTGCACCCGGGCCAGACGCTGGAGCTGGGTGCCGCCGCCACGCGCCACGTGCAGGTGCTGCGCCTGCAGCCGGGCGATTCGCTCACGCTCTTTGGCGGCTGCGCGCACGGCAGCGAGGCCGTGGCCGAGGTGCTGCAGATGGGACGCAACCGGGTGCAGGTGCAGGTGCATGCGCTGCGCCCCGGCGCACCCGCGCCGCTGCGGCCGGTGCACCTGGCCATCGGCATGCCAGCCAACGAGCGCATGGACTGGCTGGTGGAAAAGGCCACCGAACTCGGCGTGGCCAGCATCCAGCCGCTGCACACCGAGCGCAGCGTGCTGCGCCTGCAGGGCGAGCGCGCCGCCAAAAAAGTGGCGCATTGGCAGGCGGTGGCCATCAGCGCCTGCGAGCAGTGCGGCGCCAACCACGTGCCGCCCGTCCACCCGGTGCAAGCCCTGCTGCCGTGGGTGCAGGCCTTTGGGGCTTTGGGTGGCGCTGTGGGGGCCGAGTCCGATGCGGCGGCGGCACCGTGGCGCGCCGTGTTGTCGCTGGCCGCTGGCAGCCAGCCTTGGCCGGCCGCGCTGGCGCAGGTGCAGCCAAGCACGCGGCCGCTGTGCCTGGTGCTGGGGCCCGAAGGGGGGCTGGCAGCGGCCGAGGAGCAGGCGCTGCGGGCCCACGGCTTTGCTCCGGTCAGCCTAGGGCCGCGGGTGCTGCGCAGCGAAACCGCAGCGCTGGCAGCGCTGGCCTTGGCGTTGGCCTGAACACGGGTCAGCTGGGCCGGGTCGGCTGCTAGTGGGCTAGTGGGCTAGTGGGGGCTCACTGCCAGCGCAGCGGCTCCAGCGTCACGGAGGCGCTGGGGCTCGAGAGCGTCAGCGCCCCATCGTGCAGCGTGGCTTGCAAGGCCATGCTGCGTTCGGCCAAGGCGGCCAGCGCCTGCATCTCGGCGCTGGGCAGGCGCCAGACCTGCAGTTTGTCCAGCCGCGCCAGCGCGCCCTGTGCCCCCTGCCACCAGACCTCGGCCGCCGGCCCATAGGCATAGACGCGCACCGCATCGGCTTGGCTGCAGGCCTTGGACAGGGGTTTGGCCTCGGGTTGCCCCACTTCCACCCACAGCCGCTTGCGGCCGGTGAAGTCTGTCAAATGCACGTCTGGGTCTTGCGGGTCGGATAAACCGGCGCCAAAGGCCAGCGTGGCGTCGCCGCCGCACCAGTCCTTGATCAGGTGCGCGTTGAGCACCAGCGCCACCAGCCGCGCCATCAGGCGCGCATCGGTCTCGCTCGGGTGCCGCGCCAGCGTCAGGGCGTGGTCGGCGTAATAGCCGTGGTCGATGTCGGCAATGTGCAGGGCGGCTTTGAAGACGGTGGATTTGAGTGCCATGGGTTTGGGCTTTATACCGGCTGGTGTATATTCCTCCTGTCTAGAGGCGGCCGCCCGTGCGTTCGTTCAAGGCGGCCGCCCCCAGGCGCGGAGTTCAGCGCAGGTTCGTGCAGATCGATTATCGGGCCACAACGCGCAACGCAGGGCGCACCGTGCGCCCGCGCGCTTGCGCAAGTTGAGGTCGCATCGGCACAGCGCCCGCGCAAAAAGGGCTGAAAATGCCTGTAAGCTACGGGCAAGCGCGGATAGTCAAATTAAGTTGCAGGAGTTGCATATGTACATTGGTGTTCCGACCGAAAGCGCGGCAGGTGAAACGCGGGTCGCTGCCACGCCCGAAACGGTCAAAAAACTGGTGGCGCAGGGTCACACGCTGCGGGTGCAAAGCGGCGCCGGCGTGGCCGCCAGCGCCCCCGACGCCGCCTACCAAGCGGTCGGGGCCGAGGTGGTAGATGCCGCCAGCGCCTTGGGGGCCGAGCTGGTGCTCAAGGTGCGCGCGCCCAGCGCGCCCGAGCTGGCCCTCATGCGCCCCGGCGCCACCTTGGTCGGCATGCTCAACCCCTTCGATGCGGCCGGCTTGGCGGCGCTGGCGCAGGCCGGCCTGACCAGCTTCGCCCTCGAGGCCGCGCCGCGCACCACGCGCGCCCAAAGCCTCGACGTGCTCTCGAGCCAAGCCAACATCGCCGGCTACAAGGCCGTGATGCTGGCCGCCAACCAGTACCAGCGCCTGTTCCCCATGCTCATGACGGCGGCGGGCACCATCAAAGCCGCGCGGCTGGTGGTGCTCGGGGTCGGGGTGGCCGGCTTGCAGGCCATTGCCACCGCCAAGCGCATGGGCGCGGTGATCGAAGCCTCCGATGTGCGCCCGAGCGTCAAAGAACAGGTCGAATCGCTGGGCGCCAAGTTCATCGACGTGCCCTTTGATACCGCGGAAGAAAAAGAAGCCGCCGAAGGCGTGGGCGGCTACGCCCGGCCGATGCCCCCGAGCTGGCTCGAGCGCCAAAAGATCGAGGTCGCCAAGCGCGTGGCGCAGGCCGACGTGGTGATTTCCACCGCCCTGATCCCTGGCCGCGCCGCCCCCACCCTGATCACCGAAGACATGGTGCGCAGCATGAAGCCGGGCTCGGTGATCGTCGATCTGGCCGCCGGCAAAGGCCCCGACGGCGTGGGCGGCAACTGCCCCCTGACCGAAGCCGAGCGCACGGTGCAAAAGCACGGCGTGTTCCTGATCGGCGAAACCAACCTGCCCGCGCTGGTGGCCGCCGACAGCTCGGCGCTGTACGCGCGCAACGTGCTCGACTTCCTCAAACTGGTGCTGCCCAAAGACGCCAGCGCGGTGCAAGTGCCGCTGGACGACGACATCGTCGCCGCCTGCCTGATGACGCATCAGGGCGAAGTGCGGCGCAAGCCCTAAGGCCGCTGCGCCCCACCACACCCCACCCCCAACGAGGAACCCGCGCCATGGAAGCCATCTCACCCATCGTTTTTAACTTCATCATCTTCGTGCTGGCGATCTACGTCGGCTACCACGTGATCTGGAACGTCACGCCGGCGCTGCACACGCCGCTCATCGCCCTGACCAACGCGATCTCGGCCATCATCATCGTCGGCGCCATGCTGGCTGCTGCCCTGACCGAAACCACGCTGGGCAAAACCATGGGCGTGCTGGCGGTGGTGCTGGCCTCGGTCAACGTCTTTGGCGGCTTT
>Ga0208101_10164_pt1 | contig 10372 bp, 6 predicted proteins | sample Subbioug_CSW11AC_FD_184823 | JGI IMG/M metagenome (GOLD analysis project Ga0208101, IMG submission 184823) | Serpentinite rock and fluid subsurface biosphere microbial communities from McLaughlin Reserve, California, USA - CR12Aug_CSW11AC (SPAdes) | ecosystem: Environmental > Terrestrial > Deep...
CCGACACCCAGCCCAGCGGCGCCGAGGCCTTTGATGCACGCCTGCGCAAAGAGCTCGGCCTAACGGCCAGCGACGCGCCGCTGGAGTACCTGGCCGAGCCCAAGTTCGACGGTTTGGCCATCAACCTACGCTACGAGGGCGGGCTGTTGGTGCAGGCCGCCACCCGCGGCGACGGCAGCACGGGCGAGGACGTGACGCACAGCGTGCGCACCATCGCTCAGATCCCGTTGCGGCTCGACGAACGCGTGCGCCCGGCACCGGCGCTGCTCGAGGTGCGCGGCGAGGTTTTCATGCGCCGCGCCGACTTCGAGGCGCTCAACGAGCGCCAACGCCAGCGCATCGCGGCCGGGGCCAAAGGCGAAAAAACCTTCGTCAACCCACGCAATGCCGCCGCCGGGGCGGTGCGCCAGCTCGACCCGGCGGTGGCGGCCGGGCGGCGCCTGAGCTTTTTTGCCTACGGCTGGGGCGAAGCCCCCCCTTTTGCCAGCCAGTACGAGGGTTTGCTGGCGCTGCGCGACTGGGGCGTGCCGGTGTGCGAGCTGGTGCAGCGCTGCTGTGGGGCGCACGAGCTGGTGCAGTACCACCAGCGCATCGGGGCCCTGCGCGACCAGCTGCCCTTTGACATCGATGGCGTGGTCTATAAAGTGGACCCAATCGAGCTGCAGCAGCAGCTGGGTTTCTTGACGCGCGAGCCGCGCTGGGCGCTGGCGCACAAGTACCCGGCGCAAGAGCAGTGCACGCAGGTGCTGGCGATCGAGGTGCAGGTGGGGCGCACCGGCAAGCTGACACCGGTTGCGCGTCTGGCGCCGGTGTTCGTGGGCGGCGTGACGGTGACCAACGCCACCTTGCACAACGCCGAGGAGGTGCAGCGCAAAGACGTGCGCGTGGGCGACACCGTGATCGTGCGCCGCGCTGGCGATGTGATCCCCGAGGTGGTGGCGGTGTTGATGGATGACGCACCGGATGCGCCGGATGCACCGGTGCGCGGCCCGGCCTGGCAGATGCCGCAGGCCTGCCCGGTGTGCGGTGCCGCCGTGCTGCGCGAGCCCGACTCGCCCGAGCAGCGCTGCGGCGCGGGTCTGGCTTGTGCGGCGCAGCGCCAACAGGCCCTGCTGCACGCCGTGGGCCGGCGCGCCTTGAACATCGAGGGCTTGGGCGACAAGCTGATCGAGCAACTGCTGCAGTCGCAAACGGTGCGCAGCCTGCCCGATCTGTACGGTCTGAGCTTGGGCGATCTGGCCGGGCTCGAGCGCATGGCCGACAAATCGGCGCTCAATCTGGTGCAGGCGATCGAGGCCTCGAAGCGCACCACCTTGGCGCGCTTGCTCTACGCGCTGGGCATGCGCCACGTGGGCGAGCGCACGGCCAAAGACTTGGCGCAGCACTTTGGCAGCTTGCAGCGCTTGCAAGAGGCCAGTGTGGAGCAGCTGCTGCAAGTGCCCGATGTGGGGCCAGTGGTGGCGCAAAGCGTGCATGATTATTTTCGCCAGCCGCAGCACCTCGAGTGGCTGGAGCAACTGCGCGCTTTGGGAATGCAGTGGAGCGAGACTGCGCCTGCCACAGAGGCAGGGCCTGAACCGGCGCCAGCCGGCGCGCTGCCGTTGAGCGGCAAAACGCTGGTGCTCACCGGCACGCTGCCCACGCTCTCGCGCGAGGCGGCGCAGGCCCTGATCGAGGCCGCCGGCGGCCGGGTGAGCACCTCGGTGAGCAAAAAAACGCACTACGTGGTGGCGGGTGCCGAAGCCGGCAGCAAATTGGACAAGGCGCTGGCGCTCGGGCTGCCGGTGCTCGACGAAGCGGGGTTGCGCGCGCTGCTGGCGCAGGGGTAGCGAGTTGGCGAGCCAGTGGGCCGGTTCGGGCGGGTTTCTGGCGGTATGCGGGCAGTTTGCGCCGGCTAGTCTTCCGCCTCAAGCGCGGCCAGCAGGTCGTGGTTGAGTTGCGCCTGCGCCCGCACCAGGTGCAGGTGCGGACCGCGAATCAAAAAGGTGTCTTCGACGCGCTCACCCAGCGTGCTCACCTTGGCCAACTGCACATCGATCTGGTGCTGCGCCAGCACGCGCGCGATGGCGTACAGCAGCCCGATGCGGTCGCTGGCCGACACCGTGAGCAGCCAGCGCTGGCCTTTTTCGTCGGGTTGCAGGCCCACGCGCGGCACGATCGGAAAGCTTTTCACGCGGCGAGACAGCCGCCCTTTGCCGGGCGCGGGCAAGGGGCCGCCTTGTTGCAGCGCCAGCGGCAGGTCGTTTTCCACTTGCGCAATCCATTCCCGGTGTTGCTCGGGCATGCTGGCGGGCAAGACTTGAAAGGTGTCGAGCGCGTAGCCGTCGAGGGTGGTGTGGATTTTGGCGTCTTGGATGCTAAAGCCACCGCGGTCGAAATACGCGCACACGCGCACGAACAGTTCAGCGTGGTCGGCGGTGTGCACCAGCACCTGCAAACCCTCGCCCACGGGCGATTGGCGCACGCGCACCAAGGGGGCTGGGCCCACGCTAACGCCCGCGCCCACGTCCGCCTCGTGCCGCTCGCTGCCGTGGGCCGTGGCGCGTTCGTGCAGGGCCTTGCTGATCTGGCGCGTGTGCCAGGCGATTTCGTCGGCCGAGTGGCGCATGAAGTAGCCCACGTCGAGCCGCTGCCACAGCCGCTGGTGCGCCTGCTGCGGCAAGGCGTGCAGCGCCAGCCGGGCCAGCGCCTCGCGTTTGCGGGCTTCGATTTCGGCCGCTGGGTCGGGGGCGCCGCCGCCGAGCACGCGCAAGGTGGCGTGGTACAGGTCTTCGAGCAGCTTGGCTTTCCAGGCGTTCCAGACCTTGGGGCTGGTGCCACGGATGTCGGCCACGGTGAGCAGGTACAGAGCGCACAGGCGCCGTTCGCTGCCCACGCGGCGGGCAAAGGCGGCGATCACGTCCGGGTCGGACAAATCTTCTTTTTGTGCCACCTGGCTCATGCTCAGGTGTTCGGCCACGAGGAAGCGGATCAGCTCGGCGTCGGCGCGCTCGAGGCCATGCAGGCGCGCAAAGCTGGCGACCTCGCGCGCGCCGACCTCGGAGTGGTCGCCGCCGCGGCCCTTGCCGATGTCGTGAAACAGCGCCGCCACGTAGAGCAGCCACGGCTTGTCCCAGCCGGCGGCCAAGCGCGCGCAAAAAGGGTATTCGTGCGCATGCTCGGGGATGAAGAAGCGGCGCACGTTGCGCAGCACCATCAGGATGTGCTGATCCACCGTATAGACATGGAACAAATCGTGCTGCATCTGCCCCACGGTGCGGCGAAAAGCCCACAGGTAGCGCCCCAGCACCGAGGTCTGGTTCATGAGCCTGAAGGCGTGTGTGATGCCGCTGGGCTGCTGCAAGATGCGCATGAAGGTGGCGCGGTTGCGCACGTCGCGCCGGAAGGCGGCGTTCATCAGCCCACGCGCGTTGTAGAGCGCGCGCAGGGTGCGCGCCGACAGCCCGGTGATGCCGGGTGCGGTCTGGTGCAGCAAGAAGGTTTCCAGTATCGCTTCGGGCTGCTGCCAGTACAGGTCGTCGTGCACCACTTCGAGCATGCCGCCTTTGTCCAGAAAGCGCTCGTTGATCGGGGTCGGGGGCTGCACCGTGCCGCGCTCGCCGGCGTCGATGCGCTCTTGGATGTTGAGCAGCAGCACCTCGTTGAGCTGCGTCACGGCTTTGGCCGCCCAGTAGTAGCGCCGCATCAGGGCCTCGCTGGCGCGGCGTGCGCGCCGGGCGTGCAGGGCCTTGGGGCTGGGGGCGTCGTCGGCCTCGAGTTCGGCGCGGTAGCCAAAGCTGTGCGCCAGCGCCGATTGCAAGTCGAACACCAGCCGGTCTTCGCAGCGTCCGGCCAGCACGTGCAGGCGGGCCCGGATCAGGCTCAGCAGCGCCTCGTTGGCCTTGAGCTGGCGGCCCTCGAGCGCCGTGGCCAGACCGCGCTGCACCAGTTGGTCCCACGAATGGCCCAAGCCCGCCGCCTTGGCCAGCCAGAGGATGGTGTGCAGATCGCGCAGGCCGCCGGGGGACTCTTTGCAGTTGGGCTCGAGCGCGTAGGGGGTGTTTTCGTATTTTTGATGGCGCTGGCGTTGCTCCAGCAGCTTGGCCTGCATGAAGGCGCGCGCATCGAGGGCGTCGATCAAGGCGCAGACCAGCAGCTCAAAGGGCTTGCGCGCCCCGGCCAGCCAGCGGCTCTCGAGCAAGGCGGTCTGCACCGTGACGTCGGCCGCCGCTTCGTGCAGGCACTGCGCTTGCGTGCGCACGCTCGAGCCGATGCTCAAGCCCACGTCCCAGCAGGCGCCGATGAAGGCTTCCAGCGCCGCCTTGACGGCCGGTTGGGCTTCGAGCTCGAGCGCCTCGGGCAGCAGCAGCAGCACGTCGATGTCGGAATGCGGAAACAGCTCGCCCCGTCCGTAGCCGCCCACGGCCACCAGCGTGCAGCCCGGCGGCAGCGCCGCTTGGCGCCAGAGCTGGCGCAAGGTGTCGTCGGCCAGTCGCGCCAGCCGCCGCAGGGGCGCGTGGATGCCGCGCGCCGGCCCTTGCCAACCGCCGATCTGCGCCCACAGCGCCGCCCGACCCTCGTGGTAGCGCTGGCGCAGCGCGGGCAGCGCGACCGTGGCGACCGGGGTGCTGGCGGGAGGCATGGCAGGGGTGCGGTTCAAGGGGGGCCGAGTTTGTGTCCCGCACCAGCAGGGGGAGGGCTCTCAGCCTCTCAGGCCGGCCGGCCCGCTTGGGCGCTGGCCGGGGGCGGGGGCGGGGGTGAGCCGGCCGAGAGGGTGAGAATCTCGAAGCCGGTCTCGGTGCACAGCACCGTGTGCTCCCATTGCGCCGAGAGCGAGCGGTCTTTGGTGACGATGGTCCAGCCGTCGCCCATTTCGCGGATCTCGCGCCGGCCCTGATTGATCATGGGCTCGATGGTGAAGGTCATGCCGGCTTGCAGCGCCAGCCCGGTGCCGGGCTTGCCGTAGTGCAGCACCTGCGGCTCTTCGTGAAACTGCTGCCCGATGCCGTGGCCGCAGAACTCGCGCACCACCGAGTAGCCGGCGGCTTCGGCGTGGTGCTGGATCGCGTAGCCGATGTCGCCCAGCCGCGCCCCCGGGCGCACGCGCTCGATGCCTTTCCACATCGCCTCGTAGGTGATGGCGCACAGGCGCAGCGCCGCCGGGGCTGCGCCGCCCACCGCATACATGCGGCTGGTGTCGCCGTGCCAGCCGTCTTTGATCACGGTGACGTCGATGTTGACGATGTCGCCGCGCTTGAGCGGCTTGTCGTTGGGGATACCGTGGCAGATCACCTGGTTGACCGAGGTGCAGATGCTTTTGGGGTAGGGCGCATAGCCGCCGGGTGCGTAGTTGAGCGGCGCCGGGATGGCCTGCTGCACGCCGACGATGTAGTCGTGCGCCAGCCGGTCGAGCTCGTTGGTGCTGATGCCGGGCTGCACCAGCGGGCCGAGGTAGTCGAGCACTTCGGCGGCGAGCCGGCCAGCGCGGCGCATGCCTTCGATGCCAGCGGCATCCTTTAGGGTTACAGTCATGGGGGTGTATTTTTGCAGATATTGGCCTGCCCGACAGGGGTCGAACCTGTGACCTACGGCTTAGAAGGCCGTTGCTCTATCCAGCTGAGCTACGGGCAGCAAATGCCGCGAGGGCGCCGTGCCTGCGCATCCCCGGCAGCCGGCGGGCGCTGGGGTTTGGTGAAAACCTGCGCCGATTTTAGCAGCCTGAAACGTCCAAGCTTGACAAGCCCAAGGCTGACACGCAAAGGGCAGGCAGATGCAGGGTTGATGCCACACTCACTTGGGTATGGCGTAGTCCGCTTGGGTCAGGTGGTCGATGCCGCAGCTTAGGGTTTCGATCCAGTCGATGAACTCTTGCACGGCCGGACCAGCCAGCGGCGCGCCGTGCTGCGGCACGATCATGCGGATGGGCAGCAGTTGGCGGGCCATGTGGGCCCACAGCTTCAATACCTTTTGCGAGACCATGTAGCGGCGGTGAAAGCCCTCCATGCGGTGGAGGTTTGGCGCCAACGAGGTGATGGTTTTGGCGGCTTCGGCCGAGGTGCCCAACGACACACCCAGATCGCCCGAGAACAGGATGCGACTGACGGGGTCCCAGAACTGGAAGTTGCCCTCGGCGTGCATGAAATGCGCCGGCAGCGCCACGATCTCGCTCCGGCCCAGCGGAATGCGCATGCCCGCATCGGGAATGCCGACGATGCGCCCGGCGGTCTTGCCCGGCTTGCAGAAATGCGGCGCGAACCGCTCCCACAGGCGCGAGATGTACAGCGTGGCCTGGGTGCTGGTCATCCAGCGGTCCAGCGAGGCGATGATGTCCGGATCGGCGTGCGAGGCCAAGATTTCGGTTAGTTTGTTGGGCGGAAAAAAGCGGTTGATGTTGAGCAGCAACTCGTTGTAGGCCACGTTGCCCCCGGGGTCGATGATGGCACCCTGCTGCTCGTCAACGATCAGAAACTGGTTGGCCTGCACCGCTTCGCCGCCTTCGTCGCTCAGGTGCGCGAACATCAAACAGACGTGATTTTTGTGGTTGTAAAGTTCAATGGCCATGCAGGGGCATTCTAGAGGCGGTTGGTTGGCGTCGCCGTCGAGGGGGGTGGGGCGGAAAGCGGCACCAGAGTGATCAAAATATAACAAAAAATCAAATGGCGGCTTGCATTCCGTGCTCAAAATGCCGTGCCATCAGCTTGCGGGCGGTGGCTGCGTCGCGCTGCCCGATCGCGGCCATGAGCGCGCGGTGTTCGAGCAGCGACTCGTGCAAGCGGCCCTCGCGCAAGAGCGAACCGTGGCGCTTGAGCTTCATGACTTGGCGCAGGTCGGACACCACTTGGGCGCGCCAGCGGTTGCCGGAAATGTCGAGCAGTTGCCGGTGAAAGGCCTCGTTGAGGGCAAAAAAGCGCTCACGCGAGCCGGTCTGCGCATCGGCGGCGGCCTCGAGCTGCTGGTGCAGGTCTTGCAACTGCTGCAGTTGCTCCGCACTGGCGCGGCTGCAGGCAGCGGCGGCGGCGTCGGCTTCGAGCAGCGCCAGCAGTTCATAGACTTCGCGCAGGTCTTGCTCCGAGACTTCGGTTACGTAGGCGCCGCGGCGCAGCTTCATGGTCACCAACCCCTCGGCGGCCAACACCTTGAGCGCCTCGCGCAGTGGCGTGCGGCTGATGCCCAATTCTTGGGCGATGCGCAGCTCGTCGATCCAGCTGCCGGGGGCCAGTTCGCGGCTGAAGATGCGCTGGCGCAGCCGCTCGGCCACTTCCTGATAGAGGGCGGCGCGTGGGGCGAGTGCGGTGGCGGCGGGCATGAGAGCAGCTAGGATGGGCGGGGATTTAACGGCAGGCAGAGGCTGGCAAAGGCGGGTCGTGATGGGTCGTGATGGGTCGTGATGGGCGTTTGCTGGCGCTTGAGCTTAAATGGAGGGCAAGTGCGCAAGCCGTGGTCAAAGCTTGCTCCGAGCTGACCGGGGGATTGTACGCGCACTGGAATTTTGCATCAATAATTATGAATCATGATGTAGAATGGGCAAGCTCGCCGGCACGGGGTCGGCGCGGTGCGTGCGTGTGAGTCAGCCGGCTGTGGGTCCGGCGCAAGGAGAGTGGTTTATGTCGGGTTCCGAGTTCAAAGCGGCTACGCTCCAAGACTGGCAAGCCGCTGCAGCCCAGTCGCTCAAGGGGCGCTCGGTGGATGCGCTCGACTGGATCACGCCAGAAGGGCTGCGCGTCAAGCCGCTCTACACCGCCGCCGACCTGCAAGGCCTGCCATACACCGACACCTTGCCCGGTTTTGCGCCCTACATCCGCGGCCCCCAAGCCACCATGTACGCGGTGCGCCCCTGGACCATCCGCCAGTACGCCGGTTTCTCTACCGCCGAAGAGAGCAACGCCTTTTACCGCCAGGCGCTGGCCGCTGGCGGGCAGGGCGTGAGCGTGGCCTTCGACCTGGCCACCCACCGCGGCTACGACAGCGACCACCCGCGCGTCTATGGCGACGTGGGCAAGGCCGGGGTGGCGATCGACAGCGTCGAGGACATGAAGATCCTGTTCGACGGCATCGACCTGGGCAAAGTGAGCGTGAGCATGACCATGAACGGCGCCGTGCTGCCGGTGCTGGCCGGCTACGTGGTGGCGGCTGAGGAGCAGGGTGTGGCGCAGGCGGCCTTGAGCGGCACGATCCAGAACGACATCCTCAAGGAGTTCATGGTTCGCAACACCTACATCTACCCGCCCGAGCCCTCGATGCGCATCATCGGCGACATCATCGAGTACACCGCCCAGCAGATGCCCAAGTTCAACTCGATCAGCATCAGCGGCTACCACCTGCAAGAGGCCGGCGCCAACCAGGCGCTGGAGCTGGCGTTTACGCTCGCTGATGGTCAGGAGTACGTGCGCACCGCCATGGCCAAGGGGCTGGACGTGGACGACTTTGCCCCCCGCCTGAGCTTTTTCTGGGCGGTGGGGATGAATTTTTACCTCGAGATCGCCAAGATGCGCGCCGCGCGCCTGCTCTGGTGCCGCATCATGCAAGGTTTTGGCGCCAAAAAAGACAAGAGCCTGATGCTGCGCACCCACAGCCAGACCAGCGGCTGGAGCCTGACCGAGCAAGACCCGTACAACAACATCGTGCGCACCACCATCGAGGCCATGGCGGCGGTGTTTGGCGGCACGCAGAGCCTGCACACCAACAGCTTTGACGAAGCGATCGCGCTGCCGACCGAGTTTTCGTCGCGCATCGCACGCAACACCCAGCTCATCATCCAAGAAGAAAGCCAGATCACGCGCGTGGTGGACCCCTGGGCCGGCAGCTACCTGATGGAAAAGCTGACGCAAGACATGGCCGACGCGGCCTGGGCAATCATCGAAGAAGTTGATGCCATCGGCGGCATGACCAAGGCCGTGGACAGCGGCTGGGCCAAGCTGCGCATCGAGGCCAGCGCGGCCGAAAAACAAGCCCGCATCGACTCGGGGCGCGACGTGATCGTGGGCGTGAACAAATACCGGCTCGAGCAAGAAGCGCCGGTCGATATTCTGGAAGTGGACAACCACAAGGTGCGCGAGCAGCAGATCGCGCGCCTGCAAGCCATCAAAGCCAGCCGCGACAACGCGGCGGTGCAGGCGGCGCTGGCCGAGCTGACGGCGGCGGCCGCATCGGGGCAGGGCAATTTGCTCGAGCTCTCGATCCGCGCCATGCGACTGCGCGCCACCGTGGGCGAGGTTTCGGACGCGCTCGAGCAGGTTTTTGGGCGCCACCGCGCCGACACGCAAAAGGTGACTGGGGTGTATGCCGCCGCTTACGACAACACCGAAGGCTGGGCGCGGCTGCAAGCCGAGATCGCCGAGTTTGCCCAAGCCCAAGGCCGCCAGCCGCGGGTGCTGATCGCCAAACTCGGCCAAGACGGGCACGACCGCGGTGCCAAAGTGGTGGCCACGGCCTTTGCTGACCTCGGTTTTGACGTCGATATCGGGCCGCTGTTTCAAACGCCCGAAGAATGCGCGCGCCAAGCGATCGAAAACGACGTGCACGCGGTGGGCATCAGCACGCTGGCGGCGGGCCACAAGACGCTGGTGCCCGCGATCATCGAAGCCCTCAAGCGCCAAGGCGGCGACGACATCATCGTCTTTGTGGGCGGCGTGATCCCGCGCCAAGACTACGAGTTTTTGTACCAAGCCGGCGTCAAGGGCATCTACGGCCCCGGCACCCCGATCCCGGCCAGCGCCAAAGACGTGCTCGAGCAGATCAAGCAGGCGCTGGCTTGAACGCGGGCCAAGGTTTGTGATACAGTAATACCGTATTGCAACTGCGGGGTAACTACCATGGCCGTCTCAGTCCGACTCGATCCCTTGCTCGAAAAAGAACTCGAACTCGCTGCCAAGCGGCTCGGGGTGAGCAAGTCGCAGTTCATCGTCACCGCGCTGGAGCAGGCGCTGGGGCGCAAGAACCCCTACGAGCTTTATTTGAGCGTGCAGGAAGCCACGCCCGGCTATGCCTTGGGCACCGATACCGCGCAGGCCGCACGCTTGGCCGCCGCCGCCGCCGGCGCTGCGGGCACGGGCAGCACCTCGGACGTCATCCGGCAGATGCTGCAACAGCGCCACCAAGCCGAAAGCCAAGATTGGTTGCTGCGCAAAGGCGCAGGCGGTGCCGAGGAGGGCGCAGCTTGAGGCCGGCGCTTTTGGACTCGAGCGCCATGGTGGCGCTGTTCAACCAGAACGAGCGCGCGCATGCCCACTACCGCCGCCTGCTGCACGAGCAGGGGCGCAGCTTGCAGCTCTACACCACTTGGCCGTGCCTGACCGAGGCCGCCTATTTGCTGCACGGGCGCGACCGCAGCCTGATGCTGGCGTGGGTGGGGCATGGCGGCGCGCAGGTTTATCCGCTCGATTGCCAGCACCTG
>Ga0208101_10166_pt1 | contig 10276 bp, 8 predicted proteins | sample Subbioug_CSW11AC_FD_184823 | JGI IMG/M metagenome (GOLD analysis project Ga0208101, IMG submission 184823) | Serpentinite rock and fluid subsurface biosphere microbial communities from McLaughlin Reserve, California, USA - CR12Aug_CSW11AC (SPAdes) | ecosystem: Environmental > Terrestrial > Deep...
AGAGCAAGAGCCGAGGTTTCAATCCACGCCCCCGCGCGGGGGGCGACTGCCACCAATCTAGTTAAGTAAGAGCAAGAGCCGAGGTTTCAATCCACGCCCCCGCGCGGGGGGCGACCATGCGCCACCTAATTGTCGTACAGCTATACTACTGTTTCAATCCACGCCCCCGCGCGGGGGGCGACACTAACTATGAACTGATTTGGCAAGTTAACGAGTTGTTTCAATCCACGCCCCCGCGCGGGGGGCGACTTTCTTCTTCTAGGCTTCGTTCTCTCTTCCTTGCGTTTCAATCCACGCCCCCGCGCGGGGGGCGACGAATGACTGGTCGCGGATAGGTTTCACAATACGTAGTTTCAATCCACGCCCCCGCGCGGGGGGCGACAACCTACGTCTGAGCGAGCGGAAGATTATCACGCCGTTTCAATCCACGCCCCCGCGCGGGGGGCGACGATGTCTCTTTGTGTTTCGCCTAGGTTGAGGTCGTGTTTCAATCCACGCCCCCGCGCGGGGGGCGACAACATCTTTGGTGTAACTGTCGTAGCGAAATCGAAGTTTCAATCCACGCCCCCGCGCGGGGGGCGACTCGTTCAGCCAGATATTTAGTTACGGCCATTTCGTGTTTCAATCCACGCCCCCGCGCGGGGGGCGACCATGGGGGAAGGTTCGAGCGTCGCGGAGACACCGGTTTCAATCCACGCCCCCGCGCGGGGGGCGACCTAGGGGTTTATGCGCTTACGCGGCATGATCTAGTGTTTCAATCCACGCCCCCGCGCGGGGGGCGACTTGCTTAAACCTCATATACACGTAGTGTTAGCTTTGTTTCAATCCACGCCCCCGCGCGGGGGGCGACGCGCCGACGGAGCTTCTTGCCCGTGGCCTCGGTGTTTCAATCCACGCCCCCGCGCGGGGGGCGACGTGCCGGTATCGCGCGGCGGCAGCCACGCAAGGGAGTTTCAATCCACGCCCCCGCGCGGGGGGCGACTGTTAGGGAACGTCGACCGCTGGGTGGTCGGTGAGTTTCAATCCACGCCCCCGCGCGGGGGGCGACTGTTAAGCGAGGGGGGATAGGTGAGGTATGACTAGTTTCAATCCACGCCCCCGCGCGGGGGGCGACGTGCGGTATCTTGAGCTAGAGCGGTGAGGGGGAGGGTTTCAATCCACGCCCCCGCGCGGGGGGCGACAGGCGGCGCATGGCGCGACAGGAACTGGAGGCCAGTTTCAATCCACGCCCCCGCGCGGGGGGCGACAGTATGCGCTAAACAGCTAGCAAATAGCTAGCTTCTATACGCATGTAGTGCGAACCTGCGTTTTTGCCTGTGTATTTCAGCTTGCTTCACATGCCATTAACTGCAACGTGCCGATAGCGCCTGACGTGCGAACCTTGTGCGTTTTCCTGAGCCCTTGAGGTTCGCACTCTAAACGATGAAGGTGTCTTCGGGATCGTAACCCGCCTTTGCACCTACGTGCTCCACCCTACTGTGCCACTTCTTGCCGAGGTTGTAGTACCGCAGGCTGTCCGTATCTGGGTTGATGATTTTTTCAAGAGTGATCCTTAACTTCACAAATTGCTCTGGCTCCAACTGGCATTCGAATACGGAATTTTGCACTCTCTGCCCAAAGTTCACACACTGTTTAGCTACTTGGCGCAAGCGCCGCATACCCTCTTTTGTTGTCGTTTGCACGTCATATGTTATCAGTACCAACACAGCATCGCACTCCTACTTCCAGAAAAATGGCGGGTACTTACCGATATCACCTCTAACATGTCGTGCTAGGAGGAGAGCCTGAGCGTAGGGCAGCAGCCCAACGGGGATCTTTTCACCAAGAATAGGGTGTTGCACCTCTTCTTTCTTGCGTTTTTGCCATGCGTCGATAACAATTTTGCGCGCACCTTCTTTGAGAAACACACCGCCTGCATCTGTAGTTACAAAGTCGTTGGCACACACTTGCTTGCGGTTGATCATACTTAAGGCGAGACGATCAGCTAAGTACGGCCTGAATTCTTCCATTAGGTCAAGTGCAAGGCTTGCGCGCCCTGGTCGGTCGCGGTGAAGGAAGCCCACATACGGGTCGAGGCCGACAGATTCCAGTGCCGAGCGCGCTTCGTGCATCAACAAGCTGTACAAGAATGACAATAGACAGTTGACATTATCGCGAGGGGGCCTTCGACTGCGTCCCTTCATCTGAAAGTCATCTTTTTGCGCCACGATCAAGTGATTGAGTATGCCAAAATATCTCCGCGCGGTGTCGCCCTCGATCCCTCTTACTTCGTCAAGCCCTATTCCCTTGTGCAGTTTGAGCACATTGCGTGCAAAGAGCGCGTGCGCCGCCTGTACGTCTTCTGATTCAGTCACATCTTTATGGTCGCTCAGAAAACGTCGTGAAACCGCTCGGCAATTAACTATTTTCCCCATGACAAACATCCCAGCTAGCTCCGCGGACCTTGTTTCAGAATCTGCCCAGCGGTATTGTTCTCGTCGTAAGAGGACATTGCCCCTTGGGGAGCCTTGAACTGTGGCATGATGACGACCGTGCTCCGTAAGAAAGGATACTGTGACTCCTTTTTCGCAACACAGTCCGAGCAGGGCGGGACTAGCTCCGACATAGCCAAAAGTTACTATTCCCTCAAGATAATGTACCGGCACGCGAAAAGCCTCGTCTTGATCAACCCGCACGACCACGTTTTCGCCGTCCCGTGACAAGTATGCGTCCGGGTTTGTCACATAGAGTACGTTCAGCATTTTTCGCACAACTATACCTCCCTTGCAGAACACTGGGCCGCCAGACTAGGGTACTCACTGTATGATCGTCCTCTGCATCACTTGGCAATGCTAGTTCTTGGTGGCATCAAGCACAGCAGCCGCCAGATAAGCGTCAATCTTGTGCTGATTAGCGCCAAGTTTCGGTAGACAAATCGCAGAAAGCGAGCAATTTTGACACTTCGCGCTTCGCATCGGCGCAGGCGTTCGACCCATGCGGTAATAATGGTGCATAGCGGTCGCTAGGGTATGTACACGTTCACGCAGGTCGCTGCTAAATTTGACGACATGGCGACGCTTAGTTTCGCCATAGTATAGATGGCCGTCTGCGATAGACAGCGCAAGCATTTCCTCTAGGCAGATGGCTTGTGCGCAAAGCTGAACCATATCGCAATCATCTTCTTTTGGTTTGCCCCTCTTATACTCCACTAGATTGTATTTGCCATGCTCTTTTCCGTTATGAACCTCTAAGACATCGGCCACACCATACAATCCGAGCGAGCATGAGGATAAGGAGACACTCCGCATGGTCTTAAATGGATTTCGGGATTCAATAGCGTGAGGGTTGTCGACTCTCTCGTGCATTGCCGTTCCTGCTGCTGTCCACAGGTTGTCGACCCATTGCGCCTCCAAATGAATTAATCCCCATTGGCGCGCACAATAGGCGAAATGCTGAATGCCGGACAATGGCAAGAACTCGTCTTCGTTATATGGACCCATCAGGCTATATTTCGTGCATTACTACGCCTGAGGGAATAGCAGTGGCATTTATACTGACGATGTAATCTCTGTACGAGCGCGCGGGGAAGTCTCTGTTTTTGCGAGTTACTTCAATCAAGTCAAAGAGCCTGTATGCAGGGGCACACCCTAAGGCAGTGTCATGCTCGAAGATAATGAGTTTGCGAGCCGCCATCTTGCCGCGAGCGGCTGAACGGTCGTGATCAAACATATTCATCAGCGCTTTCCACAAGAGATCTAGATCGCGCATGTTGAAAGCCGTCTTTGCAGCTAAGTGCGCAGAGATGAAACCCTCCACTCGGTACAATGCGTAAGGCACGATATGCTTGCGTCCCATCTCGCGGTCTTTCTTGGCTGCGTCGCGCTCGCTGGTCACAGCCATTCGCGTGATAGTAATTTCCTGCTGCACGATAGGGTCAATGCTGCGAGCAAATGATAACTGAACGGGGCCCCGCACCTGGCCGCAGTTCACCTCAGTGGACATTACGGCTCCGAAGGTGCGCACATCGAAGAAGTTTTGACACATAAAGGCAGTCACGGCCTCGGCGTCCTTCTTTTCTTTCGGCAACTTCTTGTCAGCAGTATTTGGCTCGAGTTTCAATGCTGAGTATGCCTTGCGATGCTGAGTATTTAAAACGGCACTTTCACGCACGTAAATATCGTAACCGTCGCTACCACACATGGCGACATCGATATAGTTTCGAATCTTCCGCTTTAGGCAAACGTCGGTTACTATGCCGTGCCCAGTTTCAACGTCAAGGCGGGGCATATTGCCGGCATCTGGGTCACCGTTCGGATTGCCGTTTTCGACATCAAACAACAATACAAACTCATACCTCTTGTTGACAACTTCCATCATCACTCTACACTCTCCTTCTTTTCGCTCTTAACATATAGAGCGTTGCGCTGCTGATAGTACCCGAGAATAAACTGCCCCTGGCCATCAAGCCCTAAATGGGAAGGGAAACGATTGATTAAGGACACGATACCCCCAATTCTTCGATCCATGGCTTGCCCGTATTCGGCCTTAGCAACATGGTGCTGCGCCAGCCTGAGCAAAATGGGGAACACTGAATTCGGAGAGGCTGACGCAGAACCGAAATATCTATCGCGGATAGTGGCATTGATGCCCGGATTAGCGTCAGTTTGTGCCTTTTCTAGTACGGCAAAGAGCCGGCCGAGGAGATAACCCTCATTGCGTGACTGTTCGTTCAGAGACATCGTAAACTGCACCTCACTTCCTTTGTTACTTGACCGATACTTTCGTGCGAGATAGGCCTTAATGACGGACACGCGTACGTAATTTACTTCGCGATCAGCTCGTATGCGCGTAATCATGGCGCTATAAACCGCTGTAGGATATGGGGCACCAGTGAGAATGGCGCGCATAAGAACTCCGCCAAGCAGAGGAGATATCCGCTTGCTATCTTTTAGGGGTGCAGCCTCTTTCAGAATGAGGCTAATGGGCACGACGTCCGGATTTGTAGTGAACGTTTTCTCTAGTGCCATGTCGCAATGATGACGTCCTATGAGCTCAATAAAGCTGCCATAGTTGTTAGCATGACAAAACCTCACCGCCAGACGGCTAGCATTAGGAGCAAGCCCGAGGATATAGAACATTGCGCCATACCTAAGGCCGTCGCTCCCTTCTAGCAAGGGCTTGCCCGCACGAATCCTCTGCAATATGTCGTAAACAAGCTTAGTAGTCTCAGGGTCCTGGCGAAGCTGCCCGGCTGTAGTGTCTCCGCCATCGTCCTCTGCATAGATCGAAGGGTTGAGCAGGGCAGTCAACAAGTCTTCCTCACGTCCGCCTCCATGCACCTCTGCCCACAGCACAACTGTGGCGTCGCCAATCCTTACGCGGTGCTTCTCACTGCTCAACAGATGATTCAGAGCTGTAGTGTATCCAAACGCTGCCTCTTCGCTAACGGGCGAGTTAAAGCTTTGCTCTTTTCCGTAGGAAGTAAAAGCAGGCTTGTTGAATGAGACTAGGGCAGCCCCCGAAGACTGCGCTCCCGTAACCCCTTTGATGCTAGAGTGTAGGCGAGCCAGCGGTGCTGTTTTGCCAGTCACCAAACACTGGCCGTGCACCAGAGAAGTGCGCACGTCATTATGTCGATGCCACACCGCAATGACACTCGCTTGCTCATGCAGGTAACCCGCTCTGTCGCGTAAACGAAATACAATGGTCCCCCCCTCTGCCAAACTTTCGGCATGACGTGCCACCACTGGATGAGAGAGCGCCTTTTCAGGTTGCCAAGCTCGCAAGAATAGAAGTAAGGCTAGCGCTCCCTGTTCGTCAACTGCCGAGAGAAGTCGCTCATGAAGGGCCACAAAAGCCGCAAAACAATCGCGAACGCGCGCCTCTTTTTTGCCTTTTTGCCCTAAGCCTAAGACATACGAACAGTTGTCTGCCATAAAATTAGCGCTGATGGCTATGGTACGCTTTTGTTGCGCGGGTACATCTATAGTACGTGTGACTAACTTGCCACGCCGCTCTACGCGTAAATCGAGAATGTCAACTAGCTCCCCCTCTGGTGACAACAAAATACCGTGCCCTACCTTGGCCTTGCTTAAGCCTGGCCTACTGATACTAGAGTCCGGGTCAGCTAGCAGTGTTTCATAATGTCGGTAGAGCGCGCTAACAATCATGCGAAGTCACCCCCTTGTTAAGGCTTGGCACGCTGATTACCCCGTCCACCATAGCGGCTCGAAAAAAAATAGCATTCATGTCATTATCGTGGTCTATGTCGTGCAACATCCACCCGATATCCTTTTCACCCTTGTGTACCGACAACGGGGTTACCTCATGCTCCTCAAGAAGGCGGAACATAGCCGGAAACTCCCGGCAGCCTAAGTAGGGCTGCTGGAAGCATTGTCCTTGCCGTGCACGCCTAGTGACTATGGCAAAGTGCTTATCAGCACTATCATTAGGTCCTGCAGATGGCGTCATCTCAAAATGCGCCCGAATGACATAGGCAACATTACGCAACAAAAGTGTCGCCCTCTGTTCGCGCTCATCGGCGGCATATTGGCACAAAGTCGTCGGAGACCCATGCATAGCCTGCCGTACTAACGACGGAAGAATTTTACCCTCAACTTCATTTCGCCGCAGATTGTCGAATCTTATTTCGTTCAACACATGGATTTCATCTATCACCCACTTAATGGACGGTTTCCAATGAATGGCCTCGAGAATGCCACGTGCCGAGGACGGGGTAATGACGTCATAACTAACGCGCTCCACCTTCATTTCTGGTCGCGTAAAGCAAGCGCGCTCACCCCACACCAACAGGCGTATTCCGTGTCCCATAGTCGCTTCCCTCCTTACTACACCATCAAAGTGTCCTGCAAAAATGCACTCTCTGCCAGGGGCTTCAACCCAATTTCTACGCAGTAAAACTCCTTCATAACCTCCTCTCGCAAAACAAAATACGTTTCCCCTACCGAGACTAATGCGTTACTGTGTATTAGCTCCTTAAACTCGCCGACATACACCTCCACTCCATAGCGTTGTAACTTTCTCGCGAAAGTGCCAGGAAAACGACTTTGTTCGGCCGTAGCCAGGGCTTGTTTACATACATCATCCCAGGGGATGAGGACAGTATGCGTGTCATTGTCAATTAGACTAAATTTCTCGGCCACCGTTCTAAAAGGGAAACATAGTTTCCGTTCTTGCTCCCTAATTTCTGCAAGTATTTTCTCCTTGTCCAGCTCGGCATCGTCTATTTCATAAAGCAACGAGAAGTAATCTCGAATGCTTCTCGCATGCAAGGGGTCTTCGTGCATATCCATAACAACACCCCCGAGCGAGGCTGTGCGTTGGAGCCAACCCTTAGGCATGCCATGCTTGTCTGGCCAAAAAACGTACACTTGACCCTCTGGCAAACGACCTTCTCGGTTACAGCGACCGGCAGCCTGCGCGATGGAGTCTATGCCAGCCATACTTCTATACACTACAGGAAAATCGATGTCTACCCCTGCTTCAATGAGCTGTGTCGAGATCACCCTACAAGTCTGACCGTTTTTAAGCCGGTCCTTAATCGCCTGGATCACTGTCGTCCTATGCGCTGGACACATACGCGTACTAAGGTGAAAATTATGGTCCCCCTGTAACATTGCGTGTAGCAGCCGAGCGTGTTTTTTGGAGTTAACAACACACAAGACTTGGTGTTGCTCAGACAACCGCAACGCTAAATCAGAATCAGACAGTTCGCCAAGATTTTGCACGCGGACTCGTTTGAAGTGGTCGTATAGATCGCTCGGATCACCTATTATTTCCACAGGGACCAGCGAGGCTGGCAAGAGGCTCTTAATGGCGGGCTGTGTCGCGGTACAGAGGACCACCGTCGCCCTATAATTGGTCACCAACTCAACTATAGCGCTGAGACATGGTTTGAGAAAGCCTGTCGGAATCATCTGAGCTTCGTCGAGTACAATCACGCTGTTGGCAATGTTGTGCAATTTCCTGCACCGTGAACTACGAGAAGCAAAAAGTGACTCAAAGAATTGTACGTTAGTAGTCGCTACTATGGGCATATCCCAGTTCTCCGTCGCCAAGCGTAGTTTTTGCAGCCCGTCATCCGTGTTCTCTGTAGCCATTTCCCTACTAATGGTTTGGGGATACGAAAAATTGCTGTGATGCTCGAGGACATTATCGCTCCCGAGAATTGCTTTGAATATAGCTGCATTCTGCTCAATGATACTAGTGTATGGCATAACGTAGATAATGCGCCGCATCTCATGTGCGACTGCATGCCTGAGCGCGAAACTAAGCGACGAGAGAGTCTTGCCTCCGCCAGTAGGGACTGTCAAGGTGAACAGACCAGGTTTATCTGGCGCCTTTTTTCTACATGCAGAAAGTATCTCTGCTCTCTTTATGTTAACTGGGCTGTTCGAAGCCTTGCAGCACATGTCCTGGAGGTGTGCGTCAAGTTCCCTTGACAGATTCTCAAGCGAAGAGGAAGGCTGACGCAGCGCAGCCTTCGAAGCACTAAGCGCTTTTTCAGTATCGAGATAGTCTGCGTCTACAAGGCAAGAGTATATAAATCTTATAAGAAACTGAACGCTAAACCCTGCACCAGCAACTGTTTTTATTGGAGGTATCGCTAATTTCACCGGTAATAATGGCAGAACCTCGGCCAGAAAGGCACTATAGTCTGGCAGTTCCTTCTTCATGCGCACCATGAGGCCAGTGTCATCCGCTTCGCTGCCCCAATCTGGCAATCCCGAATGGTGTCCGGCTACTGCATAGGCCAATAAATGCCCTACATTTCCATACCGCACTTTCGCCTCTACAGCACCTGCTGTCGAGTGGTCCACTTTGATGTTACTGCCCGCGAGGCGAGCTTGAAACTCGGATGAGTACTTGCCTACATCGTGTAATAGTGCTGCCACATAAGCTAATTGACCGCCGCCAAAGGCATCCGCTAGGCTCTGCGCGGTAATCGCAGTATCCGCTAAGTGCTCACTAAGCAGATGCCAAGCCGAAGATTCTGTTGCTTTGCTTGAATGTGCATAATATGGCAAGGCGATCCCCCCCCCTCGTCAATTGCGCATCAGTCCCCTTTCACACCATGATAACCCAACACGCGGAAATTTTCCATATCTAATTTTCGCTAAAATGTCACACATGACACTGCGCTAGCAGAGTACTGATGACGCTCGTATAAATAAAAAAGGCGTGACCACTTGGTCACGCTTATGACAAATCCACACAATATCTATAGAGTTATTGACTATGTCGGATGTTGAGGAGGGCTAATTCTGCGGCACTACCTCGAGAATGCTTGCCCAGAGGGCATCTACTCCGCTTTTCGCCTGGGACGAGGTTATAATGAGCTGCTCTTCTTTAAGGTCGAGAAACTTAAGCAATTTATGCATGTGCGCGCGTTGCTGCGAGCGCGCGACTTTATCTGCTTTAGTGGCGACCACCCGAAAGGGTAGCGCGCTCTCTCTAATGAGTCTATGAAAGAGCACGTCGTCGTGCGACGGCTCATGGCGAAAATCTACGAGTTGTAGTACGAGACGTATTTGTCGGCGCATAGTGAGGTAGTCGTAGAGCCGCTCACGCAGGGCAGCACGCTCTGACTGCGGAATTTTAGCATAGCCATAGCCGGGGACGTCTACGAGGTAGAATAGCTCATTGATGCGGTAAAAGTTGAGGAGACGTGTCTTGCCGGGGCGTGAGCTAATGCGAGCAATAGCTCGCCTGCCAAGCATCGCATTGACCAGGGAGGACTTACCGACATTGCTCCGCCCGAGAAGCACTATCTCGGGCAGGGCATCGGTCGGCATGTGAGCCAGGCGCAGCGCGGAAACGATCATTTCGGCCGAGGTGACCTTAAGCATCGAGTATCACCGCAGGGACTAGGGCCGCCGCTAATACTTCAGACATATTCTCTACCAGCTGCACGTCAAGGCGGCGCAGCACGTTTTTGGGCACTTCGTCAAGGTCGCGCTTGTTGTCTTTAGGCACTAAGACTACTTTAATCCCCGAGCGATGCGCGGCCAGGAGTTTTTCCTTGAGCCCCCCAATGGGGAGCACTCTCCCCCGCAGGGTAATTTCCCCTGTCATGGCTACATCTTTGCGCACTGCTCGTTTGGACAGAGCCGAGGTTAAGGCGGTAGCTAGGGTAATGCCGGCGCTAGGGCCGTCTTTAGGGATAGCCCCCTCGGGCACGTGCACATGAATGTCGCAGTGCTGGTAAAAATCTTGCTCGATGCCAAGATCGGCTGAGCGCGAACGCACGTAGCTGTAGGCGGCCTGCGCACTCTCG
>Ga0208101_10168_pt1 | contig 10234 bp, 10 predicted proteins | sample Subbioug_CSW11AC_FD_184823 | JGI IMG/M metagenome (GOLD analysis project Ga0208101, IMG submission 184823) | Serpentinite rock and fluid subsurface biosphere microbial communities from McLaughlin Reserve, California, USA - CR12Aug_CSW11AC (SPAdes) | ecosystem: Environmental > Terrestrial > Deep...
CAGCGTGCTGCCTGTAATTCAACAGCATGCCGAGCTCTTTACCAGCTTAGCTCATCGCGGACGCGCTGCCGAGGTACTACAATTTGGCGCAACCCTTATGAACCGGCACGGTGACTGCGCCACAGCATACCGACTAATGAAAGAAGCCTGCGAACTGACCAGACTGGCTGTGCGGCGACGGAGCGCTAAATGCCAACTGCGGGAGACTAGCGGAACGGTGGCATTACGATTTGGTGGTTTATAGGTCTACCATTTGTGCAGAAGCCTAAATCTAAACCCCCACAACCGCAGAAGTATGATACTGCGGAAAACGAAGAGATGATACTGTCAGCTCTGCCGTTTTCAGAGTCACTCCCAACAGGGTTCGCGTTCAGCCTGGCAACTAATGCACCCCTCGCAATGCACATGACGGAACCCCTAGCCCTCATCTTGCCCCCCGGCACGAAAATACAAAAACACCAAGGGCATAAGACCCTTGGTGTTACTGATTTTATTGGTGGAGCATAACGGGATAGAACTGTTGCCTTCTTGACTGTCAGCCAGGCGAGTGGTTCGAGTCCTCCTCGGGTGGGTTTTGCTAGAATCAGCAATATCAATGCTTTGCGCCACTTGTACGAACGTGTGTTACGCTTATTTACGCCCCTCTTTGCTGACTTCCGTTAGAACTTTTATTAGAACTCCTGTTAGAGCCTCCTGCTGGTAGACCGCTGATTACGAATTGTTTGGTACGTCCAACACCTCATGTCGGTGCGTGTAGGGCAGTGTCATGGAGTGAGGAAATACAAGGGTTTAGCGATTGCAAACACCTGCTCGTATACGCTCATTGCGCGTAACTCCCCAGCCGTTGCTGTCAAAATTGCTGTCAAAACAGCGTAAACGGATCCTCGCCGCTCGTTAATCACAAAGAAACTCTACCTGACCTCTTTTCTGGCTGCAACACTTTTCCAGGTGCGCTAAGCAGCCCATATGGTGCATGCATGACTGAAACTGCCCTAGCTTGCCCCATCTCTGCCACAACGCTAAGAGATGCCCTAGTGGTCGCACCATTTCAACTCTTGGGCTGCCTTCAAGAGGCGGTAAGCCTCTTGATAGTCAGAGTGACGCTCCATTAGACTTGCCCCGAACTCGAGCACTTCAGCTGCGCGACCGAAATGGCTTAGTTCCTGAAAGCGCTGTCTAAGATGCTGTATCGCAGGTAGTATGCCAGACAATAGTGCGCGCCTGAGCTGGCTCTTAACTATAGCCCATTGAGTTTTCGTAATCTCATAGTCGCTGGCAGGCGCATCCTTAGAGGATGCAAGATAATGCTCTAGCTCTCGGCACATCTGCTCGGGATACGGCTCTTGCTCTGCTAGGAACAATAAATATTCCCGTCGTGCCGTGTGTGAGATTAGCGCAGGAGCGTGAGGTATGCTATCAATTTGACCTAGCAATTCAAAAGCGCCCGCGCTATTACCCATTCTAATCAAGGCAGAGCCCCATGTTGTCAGCACAGCGGCGTGAAGTGTTGCATCGCGTTTTTGTTCTAAGTGCTCTGCTGCTTTCTTTGACCACCTCAGCGCACCATCGATATCGCCTAATTGTTGTGCGCAGATTGCTCTGCCGTGGTAGGCGCGGATAACGTCCTCTTGGTCGGCACTGCCTTCGCAAGCGGCAGACTCCGCATAACACTTATCTGCGGCGGCTATCTTGCCGTGTGCAAAGTAGGCGCTGCCAAGGAGGTAGATCGTCAATCGACGCCCCTCCGTTTGCTCTGGTATCACGGCAAGTATATTTATCGCTCTGTTACACATCTCGATGGTCTGTTGATACAGCCCTGCCTTGTAGGTGGCATACGCCGCCAGATAACAGCAATACCACTGCCTTTCTGGCCTATGCAGAGCCTCATATAGTACTTCAGCCAAAAGGGAGTGATTGACGGCACTTAGTGGCCTACCCTCCTGTTGCTCATGCCACGCCATGAGCTCATGAAACCGAGCCTTGATACTATCTGTCAAAGTGTGCTGCCCCTTCAAGGCCGTAAGGATATCCCTAAGGCCCCGATCATCCCCTAGCTCCATACAGGCAAAGGCTTGATTAAGCAGCAGCTCTGCCTGATCGCGGTCTGACTTACGCTTGTCAACCTGGAAAAACTCCTGCGGCTTGTTTAGCCGCTCAGCTAAGATGGCAATGGTCTCTGACGATGGGTTCCGCTCGTTGCGCTCTAGTTCGCTAATCATGGAGCGAGACAGCAGAGTCCCTGCAAGCTCAGCTTGTGTTAGCCCTAGAGCCTTACGAGCACTCTTAATTTTATCTCCCAGTAACAAACCCTCGCCCCCTAGCGTTGTGTCATCATGCCACAATATTGTCCTTGCGCCACACACCATTGCCATTGTATCATATTTTTGACAGAGTGAATTGCAGCAAGGTAATTGGATAGGAGGGATACCGATGAAAATATTTCTCAGCTTCGTCTGCGCCGCATGCATCTTAGTTGCTACCCAATCCCCGGTCTGGTCATACTCAACATCAACAGTAAGTCAAAAGGAAGTAGTCATCAATAACGACCCCTGCCCACGTATTCCACTGCCCCAGATCAGAAAGGTAGCGTCAACAGCCGGGGGTCAAAAGTAAACTAACACCATCCTAGTATCCAAGCGCTTCAATCCACGCAAACTGGCCAATAGTTGACGTCCTTGACATAGAAGTGCCCACACACGTAGCGGACGGCTCGGGGAATTGAACAAAAGGTAACAAAAGGGACGGTTCTTTGTGGAAACAGACCATCCCATTCGCTCGCAGTTAGTCGTCTTGCAGCGCCTGATACACCTTTGGGGAATTTCAGTGTTTAATGTGATTTCTCGGAAATCACATTAAACACTGAAATTCCCCAAGGAGCTCCACCAGGAGCCGCCTCTCGTCATCACTCTGAAAGACAAACTCCTTGTTGATCCCGCGAATCACAACATGATAATAACCGGTGCTGCTCGCCTGACGTCCTGCTCTTGGCATATCCTCACCTCACGCCAATGTTACCTCACGCTCAGCAAAAATACAAGAAGAACCGTCCCTTTTGGTCCGTATCCCAGTGCGCTTTCGTTGGTGTTCTCTAGCTCGCGTGCGGTCGCGAGAGAAAGAAACCTTCTAAGAGAGCGTTGCATTTCTTCTTGTTAAGTGTCTTATCATGTGAAGGCGATTGCGCTGCACAGCAGTTCAAGGAGGGAGAAACATGGTCCGTTAGTCTGCTCACCAGTACGGTGGAAATCAGGAAACGAAAACGAATTGTTATCTAAGCGTCCCACATTACAGAAAGAAGGTATACTTGTGTTGAAGAGGGTCACATCTCTAGTCGTGGTCGCAGCGATAGTCGGGACTGCTATGCTAGCTTCCATGGCGACTGTTGCCGCAAGGCCCAATGCGCTCCCTGTTGTTATCACGGAAACTAGGCTGCCAAGAACTGCTCAGTTGTTGTTTAATGGTGAAGAGCTAACCATTAGGTTAAATATATACCCGACGGGAAGAAGTCAAGGCACCGTAAATAGTGCGCACTCCAGCTACCAGCTTAATTTAACAGGAAAACTAGAACCACTACCTACCAATAGAGCTATCATGGTAGGTACTCTCTTGGGTACGGTCGAAACCACACAGGGCATCAAAGAAGTAGGCCTTCATTGTGAGATAGGTCTCGGTGTGTCAGTAATAACCATGACGGTTGATGGTATGGGGCGCGACTTCATCATATTTGGTGATCTAGCCCATCCTGCACGAAGACCGATCATCGAGCACTACAGAAGAAGGTTGGGATCTCCTAATCCGCACTTGAGCACTGTGAATGAGCCCAATTTGCATTACGTTGTGCAGGATTCCAGCACTGACATTGCCGCTTTATCTTCTTTTGAGAAAATACGACACCGTGAGCACAAAGGGACAGCTCTTTTTAGGCAGTTGAACGGTGTGAGTGTGGGAGGACGCACTGGTATTCTTAACACCTACGCAACACCGCCTAATTATGACCCGATTGGTCACCCTCTGCAAGGCGTGCTACAACTACGTCTGTGGGCTCGTACGGCAGAAATAAAACATCTCTTTGCATCTCCGTGGGTAGGAGTCAATAGCGTCTCCTTATCAATGAAGTTGAGGCACACCGAGCCTGGGCATGCGGCCGGAGAATTTCTAAGTCACATGCCGCCCGGCAATGCTACATCTATACCCTCACATCTTACAGCATTGTTTGTGGGACTTGAGACTGCCCACCCCATCCTCAGAGCTGCTCAGTTTGTGCTTGGATCGCTATCTACCATGCACTTCGGCACGATCCGAGTATCTCGCCAGAATTGGGACGGTGTCTATAGCGGCGACCAGATCATCAACTGGAGTATGTCTGGCGGCCCTAGCCCGAACTATCCGGCTCCGATAGGTACAAGTGATTCACATCTATTAGCCGGCTCTGCAGATTTCGGCATGAACCCCAACGAAGAAGGGGGCATCACTGTCCGCGGACTCTGGACAGTTCGGAAGTGGGGTGGGGTTCCAACTGGGAATCAGTGGAACCATGAAGCAAGAGCGAGATTAATGTACGACGTTATGGTCTTCGACCCAGCAAGGGGGGATTGGGCGCTTGCTTTGTATTGGACTGAGTGGCAAACTGTCAACATGCCTGTTCGGCAAGTTAACTGAGGCAATCCTTTCTTAGCGAGGATGGTGGATAGACATGCGGCGAAAGTACGTTGTCGCGATGGCTAGTGTAGCCGTCGTAGTACTTGGGGTAATCACGGGGTACTTCAGGGTGTTCCATTGGCAGGAGCGCTCAGCAGACGCTTGGATTCGGGGTCCGCTGGTGATTACCGCGAACACCGTCTTGCATGGGGAACTGGAGTACGGCCGAGTCTTTGAGTGGTCGTTAGACAGATTTCAGCTGTTAAGGACAATGCAATTGCCAGAGGAGGGCATATTCAATTGGGTGCCTACAAGAGTTCACGCCGTAGACCGGGGAGTGATCGTAGTATCGACCCACAGAGTGTTATATGGCATTGATCATGCGACCGGAGAGGTTAAGTGGGCCCACAGTGTAAGCCCTAGGGAAGTAATTGTTGGGGAAGCAGTGTACTACGTGAGTCACAATGGTTCTGTCGGGGCTATACATCCGGAAGGCGGACACCAGATGTGGCTTGCCTCGGCCATCGGCGCAGTAGCAGGCACACTAAGCGGTGAGGCCCTAGTCGCGATCGGGCCAAACTCGATTAGTGCCCTTAGAGCGCAAACTGGCGAGGTGCTTTGGTCATTAGACTATGATGGGATGGCGGGCGACTATGGACCGTTCATAACCGCAACAGAAAGTGGCGTCGCTGTGATTTACCAGGACGCCACTGGGGCGGCAGTAGGAATAGGGCTTAACGCCAACACGGGTGAGGTTAGGTGGTCTAAGGCCCAGCCTTTCCCCTTTCCCTATGTCCACTCACTCATAGGCGAAGCAGGGGTCGCCTTTGCGACTCTCCGACGAGGGGCGGTTACGGCACTCGACGTGCATAGTGGCGAGCAAGTCTGGAGTCGGCAGCTGAACTTCGCTCCCGCTGATGTTCGCAGTAGCCCTTTTATTACCCCAGATAGAATTCTACTAATTGGTGGGTATTCTTTGGTGGAACTCGACCGAGCGAGCGGAGAGCAGAAGCAGAGGATACGGCTTCCCGGCGGCCGAGGCATAGGGGAAATTGGGCTGTGTAGAAAAGGGCACTACGTCTTTTTCAATGAAAGGGAGCTGTATCGCAAGAGGAGGTAAGTCAACGAAAATAAGGGCGTTGCGATACTCCGCAACGCCCTTATTTTTAACGCGGGTTGCGCTGATTGCGCACCCTTCATTGTGTCATCCGTCCATAATATTGTCCTTGTGCCACATGTTATGCTGAGTATATCATGGTGTTGATAGAAAAGCAGGGCTTGCTTGATGAGCTTGACTTAGAAAGGAAATGATCGGTTTGGGCAAATTAGCGAAAATTGCATATTTGTTTGGGGAACACAAGGCTGAAGGGGTGCTGCTGCTTGGCGCCTCATCTCTACTCGCGGCTACGGAGGCCTTCCAAGAGATATGGGGCGGCTCTTTCAGCTGACAGCCTACTACCTCGCACTGGGAGTCGTCTTAAACGTTCTCTTTTATGTCGTAGGTCTTTGGGAACGCTCGCTGCAAAACCGCATCTTAAATACCTTAACCACCGATCTCTTGGCCGCATACTACCGAACGGACTATAGGACCGTCCTTGCGAAAGGTGAAGGCTACTTCGTCGCACGGGTCTACCGAGACACCTTCGAGTGGATTTCGGTCATCCCGTCGATTCGACGCATGGTGAGCAGTGTCGTTATGACCATTGTTTTTCTAGGCACTGGACCTGATTGCCGTTACGCCTATTCTTGCCTATGTGTCGCGGGTGTTTGGCAAAAAAATCGAAGCGGTCACGGGCAGCGAGCGGGAAGAGGAGGAAGCGGCCCTCGAGGTGCTGAATCGCTGCCTAGCAGCGTTCAAGATTGCGAGAGTTGGGACACTTCTTGAAACTTATATTAGGCTACCGAATGGCAACCAGTCTCAGCATGGTTGGCGCAGACTCCCTCTCGGTGGTCATTGGCGCGGTCATGGCAGTGAGGGGAACTATGAGTTTCGGTGGCTACATCGCATTTGTCAACGTCTTTTGGCGTGCGGTGCACACTGTGATGGACGTGTTCCATCCCCTAGCGGAGCTGTACAGAGCGGCGGAGATTGCCGACCGTATGAAGAACTTCCTCAAGACGTCAACAGCACCTAATTTTACTGTAGATGATGGCGTCATCCTAAGAGACGTCACGTTTGCGTATAACAACCTGCCAGTACTGCGGCAAGCTGACCTCACCCTGCGTCAGGTCCGAATGTATTGATAGGCGCAAACTTTTTCCGAACTGTAACTGTGCATTAAGTCGTTCTTGGCGTCATCTGCAAAGGAATCAGGGCGAATTTGTTGCAGCAAAGCCATATGCCTTGATTCCTTTTTTTAATGGTTCACTTATAGCGATCGGGGGCCGACCAAGCTGAACAACAAACTTAGCGTTATTTGGATGCTACTTAGAGCCAAGAGTTTCTCGCGCTACAGGGTTGCCGGAATGGCCGGACTGGTGGTGATAATGACTATCCTTCTGTCTTTCACCATGTGGTTTCGAGCTATACAGCACCGTTTTACGTTTGCCTATGCTGAAACAAGTTTTGATTTCCTTGTTCAAGGTTTTAGCGTGAGTCAGATTATAGATATTCAGCAACTAGCATTTGTGGATGCCATTTTCCCGGTCAGAATTTTAGGCGGCGAGATTAGATCTCGCGGTCGATCGCTACACGTGGACATCTACGCAGCGCAAAGCTTTAAGAATCGCGAGATTTCGTACTTTAATGATCGCTTGCTCATACGCAGAGATGAGCGTATCCTGAGAACTACGGATGCTAACCCCATTGTCATCGACCTCAGAGTTGCTAGGGCCTTCGATGTCAACACAGGTGATGTATTGCTCATTCCCTTTGGTAAAGGCAGAACTGAAGTGCGGTTCACGGTGGCTGCGATAAGCGAACCCATGTTAATGCCTTCCGTGCTAATTTTATGGCAGGGTGAACAGCGACAGGTTTTCATTAATGATTTCGGGAATGACCCAATATACAGCTTTATGTTCGTCAAAGCATCTGACAAGGTAGTGGCGAGAGAATACTTTCTGCGCGAATTCATCCCCTGGCAGGAAGTAAATGACGGATTGCTTGACTTGAGGGATATGAGCTCCATATACGATTCTAACCAGAGAACGCTCATTGACAGGGAAACGCGATTGCAAAACTTGCGGTATGAGTTGCGATACACGCCGCCAATAGTCATGGTGACTAGTGTGCTCGGTTTTCTTGCTTACCTGCTTTTTTTGCTCCGAGAAACAAGCAAGAAGGCCTACATACATAGCAAAGATATATCCATCTTTTTCAGCCTCGGCCTGCCACGAGCGTACTTTACTTACTTTCTCATGCCGATACGATGTTGTTCCACGGTCCGTCCCTTGCCGTCGCAGCTCTAGGGACAAAGTACGTGGTTTATGATTTTTTGATGCAGTCCCACCTGCCATGGTACCTTTTCATTTGGTACTGCCTGGGGGCACTTGCCCTACAGCTGATTGCTGTCGTTATTAGCGGGCTCACCATGTACATCAGACTATCGCTTACCAATACGGCAGCCTTGCTGGCTAAGGAGTGAATGTGGAGCAGATGAATGCGTTCATAGTGAAGTACGTGTGCGCTGAATGGAAAAGCGCCCCTTGGGCCTCTCTTAAAGCCATCTTATGGTTGTTCCCCATTTTGTCACTCGTAGGCATGTTTGCGTCAGTGCAGCTCATTCCGACGCTGAATCAGCGGCTTTTTCTGCGCAACTCTACCCATGAATGGCTCGGCTACAGCGACCAAGAACCGGTTGGTCCCGATTTTGCTTTTCGTGTCATCGGCAGCCAAACAGTGGCTCACGTGATTTCGCGCGAAGGTGGAGTCTTCTTCAGACCGCAGACCGACATTGAGCTGTTCTTGGTAACTGAAGGAGACGACCCTTTTTGGAACAAAGGCTACTTCAATAGACGCAACGTGTTGTGGGGCGAACTGAGCCATTTAACTACCTCCGAGGGACGCGTAGGCCTCGCACTCAGCTACGATGCGGCGAAAAGCTTAAACAAAGGCCTTGGGGACAAAGTAAGCCTCATCTTTCGCGTCCGAGATGACGGTGGAGTTCGTGTGGTAGACCACTATGCAATTTTAGAAGTGATCCTTAGGCCTGGGAACGGCGGGGGCGGCGAGAAAGACGGCGTGGGTGTCGCCTTAATTGACAACCACTTTATGGACTTCTTGGAGCGACATGCTATCAGCTGTGAATTTGCTGTATTTGGCTCGGGGACCCCCAACATGTCAGCGCATGATAGGCTTGTGCATAAGCGAGACCAAGTCACCGCGGCGACTTTTCCCCCCTTATCCGAGCAATATGTTGTACTGATAATAGCTCTTATGGGCGTCATTGCAGTTTTTCTCCTGATACAAAGGGAGGTTGCATTTTTTGTTAGCATCAAGACGAGAACCATTGGCATACTGCTGGCTCTAGGCGCGACTAAGCAAATTGTATACAAAACCATATGGGCACACCAAATGTTAAATCTGGTTGTCGCCTCACTATTTGCCAGTATTATTTACAAGCACCTGCTTATGAGACGCTTTATCGGCGAATACATCGACACATCTATGTGGGCGATCATCCTTTTTTTGTACATTGCCATCGGCCTGTTAAGCCTGCAAATGGCGATGAGACGGGCCATGACGAACATCGGACAATTGCCGGTGCCTGAAATCATCGCCAAGAAGCCAGAGGAGTTGTAGTTATGGAACCTTTGATAATATTCAATAGCGTGACGATGTCGTATCAAGCACGACACCAGCGGGTCGATCTGTTTAGTGGCTTGAACTTGAATATTCAGAAGGGGGAGCTGACCCTCTTACTAGGCCCTTCAGGCAGCGGTAAGACCACCCTGCTGAACTTGATCGCGGGTTTTGTGAAGCCAACTTCTGGAGCGATCTTAGTCAATGGGCACAACATTGCCCAGTACGGCGACTTTGAAGTGTGCCGGTATCGCAATCGCTATATTGGCTACGTCTTTCAATTCTTCAACCTCATCTACGCATTTAACGCCGCTGATAATGTTTTGGTCCCCTTGCTCCTGGCCGGCGAAAACAAGGGCCGAGCAGAGCAAAGGGTCACCGAGCTCTTGGAACAGGTCGGCATGAATCATAGGCGGAAGCATTATCCGTGGGAGTTGTCGGGAGGTGAGCAACAAAGAGTAGCCATCGCGCGAGCCCTTGCAAACTCGCCCGAGATCATTTTAGCAGATGAACCAACAGGGAACCTAGACAGAAAGACCGGCGAGGCAGTCCTGGAACTACTATACAAAATTCATCAAAGCGGAACAACCGTCATCCTCGCGACGCATGACCACCGCATGGTTAGCCGGGCGAGCTCTGTTTATGATATGGAAGCCTTGCGGGAAAAAGCCCAGAAAACTTTGTAGCATTAGGGCTCGCCTGTCTCTATATTGATAGTGCTGGGCCGGCAACACAGCAACTGGCATGAATTAATGAAGCTCGGAGGTGACCCATGAGTAGGCGGTATAGCGTTCCTTTGGCGGTGCTCACAATGTTCTCTCTAGTGTTTCATTTCGCCCCTAGGGTTATAGAGGATCA
>Ga0208101_10172_pt1 | contig 10056 bp, 9 predicted proteins | sample Subbioug_CSW11AC_FD_184823 | JGI IMG/M metagenome (GOLD analysis project Ga0208101, IMG submission 184823) | Serpentinite rock and fluid subsurface biosphere microbial communities from McLaughlin Reserve, California, USA - CR12Aug_CSW11AC (SPAdes) | ecosystem: Environmental > Terrestrial > Deep...
TTTCTCCCCTGACAAACAAAAACGCCCTAGGGTTCGGCGCGTCCTGGATGGATGGACGGCGTACTGCCAAGGGCGGGATGAAGCTAAGTGTATCACAAGCGTGTCAGGTCTTCACCAGTAGCCTAGCTGGGTTGCCCACCACCGTGGCCCCTGCCGGCACGCTCTTGGTGACCACCGCGCCCATGCCCACCACCGCGCCACGGCCTATAACCAAAGGCTGGCCCGGCAGGCCCTGTTTGATCATGGCACCGGTACCGATGTAGGCATGGTCTTCTACCACCACGTTGCCGTTGCACTTTACGCCTGGGGCAAAGGTGACAAAGTCACCAATCACGCAGTCGTGCTCTACATAGCTATACAGGTTTGCATGGAAATGCCGACCTATGCGGATGTTGCTGGTGAGCGTCACAAAGGGGCACAGAATGGCGCCCGCGCCCAAGCGCACGTCGTCAAGCTGCACCACGTTGGGAGCACGCACCTCAAAAAAACCCACCCCATCGGCTTCGCAACGGGCCACCAGTTGCTCACGCACGGCGCTGTTGGCTATGGCTACATTCATGTGCCGGCTGCTGGCCGGCAGCGCCAGCCACTGCGCGTAGGTGAGCACAGGGTGACCATTGCACTCGGGAGCGACAGCGAGGTTGTCATCGACAAACACCAGTTGATACGGCTCCACACAAGCGGCCCATTGCTGGCGCGCCAATGGCAGCACGCCACGGCCACAGCCACTGGCACCGTAGATCGCAATTTGCTTCATGGCTGTTGCTCTTTCGAATCTGAACCAGCAAACCTAGGCATAGTTGCTTCGCCTGCGGCGCTGATGCCGTCGCGCAGCAGCACTTTCTTTACCGTCAGCCACAAGATTTTGATGTCCAGCCACAGACTGCGGTTGTCCACGTACCAGACGTCGAGCCTGAACTTGTCATCCCAGCCGATGGCGTTGCGGCCATTGACTTGGGCCCAGCCGGTGATGCCCGGGCGCACCTCGTGCCGGCGGGCCTGCTCGGGGGTGTAGAGCGGCAGGTATTCCATCAGCAAGGGGCGCGGGCCCACCAGGCTCATGTCGCCCTTGAGCACATTCCAGAGCTCGGGCAGCTCGTCTAGGCTGGTGGCCCGCAGCCAGCGGCCAAAGGGCGTGATGCGCACCGCGTCGGGCAGCAACGCGCCGTCGGGGCCGCGTTCATCGGTCATGGTGCGAAACTTGAGCATCTGAAACGGCTGGCCGTTCAGGCCGGGGCGTATCTGGCGGAAAAATACGGGGCGGCCGAGTTTGTGGCGTACCAGCCAAGTGAGCATTAGCAGGGGGAGGGCTAATGCCATTAAACCCACGACTGTAAGCACTAGGTCAAAAAGGCGTTTCATAAATGACAGAATTATTTTGCGGCTTCTGCCAATTTTTTAAATAATGCACCAAAACGCTGAACACCCACATCTAAGCACAGGTGTTTCTGGTAAAATGTTTTGGCTTTGTGGCCCATGGTTGCAAGCTCTGCTGCACTACATTTGGCCAACTGTTCTGCTGCCAGAGCCAATGCTTGTGGGTTTTCAGACTCAGCCAAAACACCGCTTTCTGCTCGCACCACTAAGTCAGCCGCGTCACCATTCACAGCCATTAGCAGCGGCTTACCTACAGCCATATAGGCTTGGGTTTTTGACGGGATGGTGATTTCAAACAATGAATCTTTGCGCAAATGCACCAGCAGTGCATCGGCAGATTGTAGAAATGCCCCGACTTGGGTCATGGGCACAGCAGGCAGAAACACCACGTTAGCAAGTTTCCGACGAAGCGCTTCAGCTTTCAAGCGCTCCACTTCCACGCCACCGCCCAACATCACCCAACAGATTCGGCTGCCTTGCTGCTGAAGGAGTTCAGCAGCCTCGAGAACCGTGTCTAGAGCTTGGGCTTTGCCCATGTTGCCAGCAAACAAAATTCGAAATTTACTCGCACTGGGAAATGTAGTTGACACTTCGGATTCTGGAGCGCAAAGCGATGCTTCATCAGCCCAGTTGTAAATTAGATCCAGCTTGGCCTCAGGTACACCGCGTTGCAGCAGCAAACGCTTGAAGCCCGGTGACAGCACCACAATGCGGTCTACCCTGCCATATACCCATTTGCACACTGTACCCACTACCCGCAAAATATGCGTGTTGCGTACCATGCCTGTAGCACTCAAGGTGTCTGGCCACATGTCTTGAATGTCATAGAGCACTGGAATGCGCCTAATTAAACGCACAATGCTGGCGCTCACACCCACAGTTAAAGGCGGATGGTAGGCGTACATTACATCTGCGCGCTTGGCCATAAACAAGCAGTAAAACAGCGCCGATGCAGCAAAGCTGGCATAGTTTAAAATGCGCTTAACGGCTGAATGATCATGGTTGGGATAAAGGGGAACGCGGGTAACATTTACGCCATCGATCACTTGGCGCTGCAGCCATTTCAATTTATAACCCGGGTACACCTTGCCGCTTGGGTAGTTTGGAAAGCCTGTAACCACCTCCACCTCAAAACCTTGCTCCACCAATGCACGAGCAAAAACCAAACCCTTAAAAGTAGGCTCCGGATCAAACCATTGGGTAAGCAACAGAACGCGTATCGGCTTGTCCACAATAGGCTTCAATACTTCTTCCAAACCACCCGATTTATGTAATCGGTGTAGCTGTGGATAATGCGCAGCACCTTGTCGCTCACGTTGGGCATGCTGTAGTCCGCCACTAGGCGCAAGCTGCGCTCGTCACCGCGCGGCTGCGTGGCCAGAATGGCCAAGCCTTGGCGCACGCGCTCCACCTCTAGGCCCACCATCATCACGGCGGCTTCTTCCATGCCTTCGGGGCGCTCGTGGGCCTCGCGCAGGTTTAGGGCCGGAAAGTTGAGGATGGACGACTCCTCGCTGATCGTGCCGCTGTCAGACAGTACGGCACGGGCGTTCATTTGCAAGTTTACGTAGTCGTGAAAGCCCAGTGGTTTCAGCAGGCGCACCAGAGGGTGAAACTTGGCACCTGTCAAGTCCACCCGCTTTTGGGTGCGTGGGTGGGTTGACACCACCACTGGCAAGCCGTGGTCTTGGGCCACGGCGTTCAGCACGGCAACGAGCTTGGTGAAAGACTTATCCGATTCGATGTTCTCTTCCCGGTGCGCGCTCACCACAAAGTACTGCTCGGGCTGCAAACCCAAGCGGCCCAAGGCGTCAGATGCCTTGATCTGCAGCAAGTAGTGGTGCAGCACCTCGTACATCGGGCTGCCGGTTTTAATCACTTGGTCGGGTGGCAAGCCCTCGCGCAACAGGTAGTCGCGGGCAATGGTGCTGTAGGTGAGGTTGATGTCGGCGGTGTGGTCCACAATTCGCCGGTTGGTCTCTTCGGGCACGCGCTGGTCAAAGCAGCGGTTGCCGGCTTCCATGTGGAAGATCGGCACCTTGCGCCGCTTGGCCGGAATCACCGACAGGCAGCTATTGGTGTCGCCCAGCACCAGCATGGCTTCGGGCTGCTCTTGGGCCAGCACCCCATCCACGGCTGTAATCAGGTTGCCTATGGTGTTGGCGGCGCCCGTGCTGCCTGCGGCACTGTTCAAAAAATAATCAGGTTTGCGCACACTCAGGTCGTCAAAAAACACCTGGTTCAGCTCGTAATCGTAATTCTGCCCGGTGTGCACCAGCACATGGTCGCAATGCGCATCCAACTTAGCCAACACGCGCGACAGTCGAATGATCTCGGGCCGCGTGCCCACGACTGACATCACTTTGAGTTTCTTCATGGGCTAAACCTTACTGGCTACGGTATCTGGGCGTTGGCGGTCGAAGTTCTCGTTGGCCCAGAGCATCACCACCATCTCATCGGTGCCCACGTTGGTGATGTCGTGGGCCCAGCCGGGAATGGTGTCCACCACTTGGGGCTTGGTGCCACTGGTGCGCAGCTCGACCAACTCATGGCTCAGCAGGTGCCGGAAACGGAACAAGGCCTCGCCCTTGATGACAAGAAACTTTTCGGTCTTGGTGTGGTGATAGTGCCCGCCGCGCGTTACCCCAGGGTGCGCCGTGAAATAGCTGAACTGGCCGCAATCGGGGGTCTTGAGCATTTCCACAAACACACCGCGAGGGTCAGCGTATTGCGGCACCTCGTAAGCAAAGCGCTCGGTGGGTAAATAGCTCACGTAGGTGGCGTACAGTGCCCGCACCAATCCTGTGCCTACGCGATCCGTCTGAAGTGTGGTGCGGCAGTTGTCAAATGCGCGAATCTGAGCCGCCAGCTCGCCCAGCGTCACCGCATACTCTGGTTGCACCACAGCGCGGGATAAACCCTTGGTGGGTGATTCCAGCGCTGCAACTAGGGCCGACACCACATCGTCCACGTACACCAGCTTCAAGCTGGCCGAAGGGTCGCTGATCTGAATGGGCAAACCGCGTGCCAGGTTGTGGCAAAACGTGGCCACCACCGAGTTGTAGCTGGGCTTGCACCACTTGCCAAACACCCCCGGCAGCCGAAACACCGTAACTGGGTTGCCCGTGGCTTGCGCAAGTGCCTGCACCGCCTGCTCGGCAGCCAGCTTGCTGCGGCCATAGGGGTTGTCGCGCTCGGCCTGGGTTGAAGACGCCAGCAAGAGCGGCACGGTGCGGCCATGGTTGCTTACTTGGGCAGCAATGGCATCGCACAGGGCCACCGTGAGCCCCGTGTTCACCAGGGCAAAAGCGCTTTCGTCCTGCGGTCGGTTTTCACCGGCCAGGTGGATGACTGCGTCGGCTTGGGCCAGCAAAGCCGGCAACTGGCCCACATCGTCACCGCGCACAAAGGCCAAAACCTGAAAGCCGGGCAACTCACCCAAACGAACTCTCAGGTTCTTGCCTATAAAACCATCGACCCCGGTAATCAACACCTGTCGAGCGGGCTGCGTCATCGCGTTATTCCTCTGCCTCGATCACTTCACCCCGCACCGCAGCCTGCATGAAGCGCAGCTTCAACAGCAGCGCTTGCATGCCTGCCACATCTAGGCGTGTGGTGTTGTGCGAGTTGTAGTCGGTGGCTTCAGAGATTTTTGTTTCGCCCTGCTCCACAAACTTGCCGTAGTTGAGGTCGCGCAAGTCGGGGGGTACGCGGTAGTAGTCACCTAAGTCTTGTGCAGCGGCCATTTCTTCGCGGCTAAGCAAGGCCTCGTACAGCTTTTCGCCATGGCGGGTGCCGATCACTAGCACAGGGTGCTCGGGCTTGCCGAGCAAGCCGGTGAGGGCTTGGGCCAGCACCTCGATGGTGGCCGCTGGCGCCTTTTGCACAAATATCTCACCGGGTTGGCCGTGCTCGAAGGCGTACAGAACCAAATCCACCGCGTCGTCCAGCGTCATCATAAAGCGCGTCATGGCCGGGTCAGTGATGGTGATGGGCTGGCCAGCGCGTATGAGTTGCGTAAAAAGCGGAATCACTGAACCGCGCGAACACATCACATTGCCATAGCGCGTAACATTGATCACGGTGCCATTGCTGCTGCGCGACTTGGCCACTGCCACCTTTTCCATCATGGCCTTGCTGATGCCCATGGCGTTGATCGGGTACACGGCTTTGTCGGTACTCAGGCACACCACACGCTTGACACCGCAGTTGATGGCGGCCTCGAGCACATTTTCGGTGCCCAGTACATTGGTCTTGACAGCTTCTAACGGGTGGAACTCGCACGAGGGTACTTGCTTGAGCGCAGCGGCGTGAAAGATGAAGTCCACCCCGCGCACCGCACTGAGCACCGACTGATAATCGCGCACATCCCCAATGTAGAATTTGATTTTGGGGTTGTTGTAGAGCTTACGCATATCGTCCTGCTTCTTCTCATCCCGGCTAAGGATGCGAATTTCGCGCAGGTCGGAATCAAGAAAACGGCGCAGGACAGCGTTGCCGAAGGATCCGGTGCCTCCGGTTATCAAAAGTGTTTGATGTACATTACAGCTTAGTGATCTATTTTGCATTAAATTTTATCCTCAAAAACAAAATAAGATTTAAAAAAACAAAAGCCGAAAATCCTGCTAGCATATTAAAAACTTGATTATTTGCGGGAAGGAAAATGTAAAACGTAGCATAAATCGGAATCACCAGAAAGGCGATTACATCCCGGTGTAATATTAATGCTCTCCAAGCAACACCAAAGCCCATTGAAACCACCATAAGAAACAAAGGCACACCAACAAAATGAAAATCATTGGCGATCTGGCTGTAGGCAGTGTGCCACACAGCAGTGTGATGCCAATACTCTGTTATTTTATACTGAAAAGTTCTTTCTTCTATTGAAGAATAAATTAAGACTCCTAAATTATTTAATAAAAAATGAGAGCTGCCCAAGAAAAATGTAGAGCTAAATGTTTCAGTCAAAGCAAGACTTAGACCATAATAACCGTGAACCAAATAGAAATTTAAAACAGCTAAAGTTGCGTAAAAGGTGGAGCCGCACAAATACGCACTGCTACAATCTATTGAGATTCCTCCAAGAGGCGACATATCAATTAAAACATTGGCGTTAGCACCTCGCGCTTGCATTATTAGCGCAAAAGAAATAAAAAATATAACAAACACCAAAAGTCCAATAAAAAATAAACGAGAAAATCTTATTTTTTTTTCTTGGATAATGTAGTGAAGAATTAAGTAACTGAAACCAAAAGAGAGCAAGAAGTCAAATACAGGCTTATTAAGACCATTAATAATTCCAAAAAATGGGGTCATTAATGCAACTACAATAGATAGAATTTTTTTTGGTAAATTAAAGTTTTTCCAGTAAAATATAATATATCCGACAAAAGCCATGTGAATCCAAGCAAACAAAAAATATACAATATTTAGCAAGCCCCCCCCTTCTCTACCTGCAAGATGCTCCATTCTATTTGCGTAGATTTGCGCAATAGAGACCGAGCCAAACGGGTTAGATAATAGCGTAAACAAATTATCAGGGAATAGCGTTGCACCACCTGATAGATTCTTATTTACAATTAAGGATCCCAGTACAGAAGCAAATATGAAAATCCAATAACATTTTAGCCCGTTAAAATTAAAATGTATAACCTTAAATTTTAAATTTACTCCCACAATGAATCCAACGGCTATTGAGCAATGATAAATGAACAGAAGAAGGTGAAGGAGAAAAATATTGCGCGTTTCAAAATTAACCAAACCAAAATTGTAAATTATGATTGTAAGCAGCAAGTAAAACTGAATAATGACGAGTGGCAGATATTTTTTTACTGTTAAGATATTCATTTTTTTACTTAACTGGGAATGTCAATCTAAAAATTACATTTAGAAAAGTTTATTTTTAAATTTTAAAACTTTTAAACCACAATAATGCGTTACAAAGTGCAAAAGACTTCGAATTCCAGCCATCCTATATCCAGATCGCAGAAAACCAATTTTCCAAGCAAAGGCTCTTTTCTCTGGCTGTCCAAAATCAGCAAAACCACGATCAGCTAGGTTAAGGCTCAGATTATACTTAAGCACCTTATCAAGAACAACCTCTTTTACCCACTTTCCGCGATAAACGGCGCCACCAAGATCGCTGCGATAGTTTATTATGTTAGAGTCTTTTGATCCAACAGTGAGCAATTTTAAACAAGAAGCATTGTCTTTATACTGAGCGAAAAACTCCCAACTCCAAGGATCATCCATGTCATCCAAGAGATCGACCAAAACTGATCGCCGCCAAATTGCTGGGCCTGTGTTTACTTTATAAGCGACAGATGGGTCAATCTCAAAGCTATCCTTAAATACTATTTTTTTATTGCTATTTAGTGGATGCAGTGTTAAATAATGCCCTGAATATTCAATATTTTTTGACATAAAAATAATGATTTCATCGATTCTCTTTTGATCCACATCAGACTCAATAATGTAGTCATCAAGCATAAATATAATGTAATCTGAATCGGTCATTAATAAAGCTTTTTTCACCCTCGCACCCCAGCCTAAAATTTTTTCATGCGCATCGTATGTGGAATTAATAATATTGTACTTTTTATTTTTGTAAGGCACAAATTCAGAGTTTACTATAATCTCATAATTAAAAAACTTCCAGTTCTCATTTAATGCCAAAAAAAAGAGATCAAGAACATCGTGATATGCATCGCAAGTGTTCACAAGTAACGTGATTTTCATTTGTTAAATGAGTTTATTCTCAATTTATTTTGCAATGATTTGCCCGATTTTTTTAAACTGTTTTACTATATACGGCGCCTTGGGTAAAAATGATATTAAATAAAGAGATGCGCCAACCAACATATGCCTGATTCCAAAATACCTGAACTCGACTGCATTTCTTCCCTCCCTGACAAATCCACTCGATATCAATCTATAAGCTCTTCCGATTTTATACCTGTTCATTGCGTAATCACATGCATCATCAAGACCATGAACTGATGGAAATTTTGATTTTGCAATAAGAATAGTATTAACAAAGTCATTTTCGTACTTAAAGGGATCTTTGCCATTGTAATCTGACATTCGGCGATATTTGCAGAGTGGAGAATCTAAGTACAATCCATCTCCTAATGAGCATAATTCAATGATGTGGAGCCAATCAGATGCCGTTCTTATCCTTGAATTAAATACAGGGTCTGTCATAAGTGAGCGCCTGTACATGACTGACATTGATCCCGGAATACCAAAATTTCTTATTACATCAATAATTGTCGTAACACCAGAATTGTATTTGTGCGTTACAACACCCGTCACTCTACCAGAAGAATGATCAAGTATTTCAACGGCATGGTGACAAAAACTAGCACTATCGTTAGCTTCTAACAACTGCACCTGTCGCTCAATCTTTTCGGGATGCATTATGTCATCACCAGCAAACAACGCGATGTATTTACCGTTGCACTTGCTAACTAAAAAATTATAATTTGCAGTTATACCAACATTGCTCTCTTGTCTATAAAACATTACTCTTTTATCTGAGTTGATTGAATTATTAATGACTAATGCCGTTCTATCATTAGAACAATCATCTGAAATTATTACCTCAATGTTTAAATAAGTTTGATCTAAAATTGATTTTATAGAAGCCTCAACTACAGATTCTTGATTATAGGCTGCCACAACCACAGAAACTAATGGCTGATTTTTATCATCCATGATTGCTGAATTTATTAATTGAATACATGGTGTATTCAGAAATATTTTCGTGATGAGGGCTTATTGGAAAACTTAATATTTTACTCGACAATAACTCTGCTATTGGAAAAGTTGAGGCACCTCCAAACTGTGCTGCGTAGGCTTTCTGCCTGTGCGGCGGTATTGGGTAGTGGATCAGGGTTCCAATACCACCATCCTTTAACTTTTGCGCCAGCGTATCACGCTCTGGATGAGAAATAACAAACAGATGCCAAACAGGTTCCGCCCATTCAGGTACGTGTGGTAAAACTAAACTTGGAACCTTAATATTGCTCATGTAGTGCGATGCAATATGCCTGCGTCTGTTATTCCATTCGTCAAGATGCTTGAGTTTTACTCTCAACACTGCGGCTTGAATGGGGTCTAGGCGAGAGTTTACACCTTGCACTTCATTGACGTACTTAACTCTGCTGCCATAGTTACGGAGTACACGGATTTTGTCTGCAAGCTCTGGGCTGTTGGTGGTGATGCCACCAGCATCGCCTAACGCTCCAAGGTTTTTGCCCGGGTAGAAACTCCAGCAAACCACGTCACCGTGCGCGCCTATGCGCTTGCCCTTGTAACGGGCACCGTGGGCTTGGGCTGCGTCTTCCACCACAAACAGATTGTGTTTGCGAGCCAGTGCCAGTATGGGATCTAGGTCAGCTGGTTGACCATAAAGGTGTACGGGAAGTAGAACTTTGGTTTTTTTTGTGATGGCAGCTTCGATTCGTGCAACATCAATGTTGTAGGTAGCAGGATCGGGCTCAACAGGTACAGGTGTGGCTCCAACAGCAGAGACCGCCAGCCATGTGGCTATGTAGGTGTTTGATGGAACGATGACTTCGTCGCCTTTTCCTACGCCGAGAGCACGCAATGCAAGAATGAGTGCATCTAAGCCGTTTGCAAGACCTACGGCATATTTGGCCTCGCAGTAGTTCGCCC
>Ga0208101_10174_pt1 | contig 9956 bp, 11 predicted proteins | sample Subbioug_CSW11AC_FD_184823 | JGI IMG/M metagenome (GOLD analysis project Ga0208101, IMG submission 184823) | Serpentinite rock and fluid subsurface biosphere microbial communities from McLaughlin Reserve, California, USA - CR12Aug_CSW11AC (SPAdes) | ecosystem: Environmental > Terrestrial > Deep...
GTCATCATTGATACAATGAACCACAAGTGAGTTGTTGGTCGGGGGGTTGTATTTATGAAGATTAACGTGAATCCAGTCAAGGGTATGCGCGATTTTCTGCCCGCGGAGGTCAGGCTGCGCGAATATGTGAAAAGTAAAATTACAGAGACCTATGAGCAGCAGGGCTTTTCGCTTATCGAAACGCCAGCGGTAGAAAACATTGAGCTTTTGACGAATAGCGAGGGTGGCGACAATTTACAGCTGATCTTTAAGATACTTAAGCGGGGCGAGCAGCTTCAACTTGGGCGGGCAGATCTCAGTGAGGAGTCGATAGTGGATTGCGGCTTGCGGTATGACCTGACGCTGCCTCTCTCCCGTTTTTACGCCTGTAACAAAGATAAGTTGCCAACTCCCTTTAAGGCGATGCAGATCGGCACCGTCTACCGCGCCGAGCGCCCGCAGAAGGGTCGGTATCGCGCCTTTACTCAGTGCGATATCGACATAATTGGTGATGCCTCGCCCTTAGCGGAATGCGAGCTGATACATGCGACGGCTAAGGCACTGCAGTCCGTACACCTGCAAGACTTCGTCGTTAAGATAAGCGATAGGCGCCTTTTGGCAGCGGTTATTGCCAGCTTTGGCTTTGCTCCGGAAGCGGTACCTTCTATTTGTCTAGCACTCGACAAGAGCGACAAAATCGGCTGGGATAAAGTCCTGCAGGAGCTTTGTGAGGGGGGACTTGAGGCGGAGCAGGTAGAACAGTTTGTATCTGCAGTGCGCGGGCTGTCTTTAGAGACAGTGCTGTCGTACGGCGTACCCGCGAGCATCTATGATTCTCTCAAGGAAGTCATTGACACAGTGGCAAAGTTAGCCGATGGAAAGTACCAAGTTATCTTTTCGCCGACCTTAGTGCGGGGCATGGGCTACTACACGGGCATGGTTTTTGAAATTGCCACGGAAGGCCTGGGGCTAGCAGTGGCGGGCGGCGGACGCTATGATGCTATGATTGGCAAGTGGCTAGGTACGATGGTGCCTGCCGTTGGTTTCTCCATCGGTTTTGAGCGCATTATTCTGCTCTTGCAGGAGCGTGGCTTTGTACCGCCTAGTTCTTGCGCCCGCATCGCCTTGCTCTTTAGTCAGGAGCACGACAGTCTCTACAGTATTCTCGCGGCGGCGGAAGCGCTCCGCGAAGCGGGACACAAGGTCAGTACGCTGCCGGCTCGCCACAAGCTCGGTAAACAGCTAGCGCAACTAGAGGCGGAGGGTTACAGCGGCTACTACAGCTGTGTTAAGGGCGAGTTAATTTTGTTCCCCTAGAGAATGTGCCCGCGGTAAGAAGCCAAGCAAGCAAAAGCCCTAGCGTATGTTGGCTAGGGCTTTTTGGTGCCTTGTAGACGAACCGGGGTAGCTTCGCGCGCCTTAGCGGAAATTAGCCAGGCCCTCTTTGAAGGCGGCCAGTGTTTCGGGGGTTTCATCTAGCCAGTAGCGGCGAGCCGGGATGGTGCCGTGGAAATCGGCATGGTTCCACCAGATGGCGACGCTAATGCGCGGGTAGCGCGGCAAGTAGCGCATGGCATCCCTTATCCATGCTACTTTGTCGCCACCCACGGAGTTAGAGGCAAATTCGGTAATCATAAAGGGCTTGTGCGGGAACAGAGCATCGTAGCTAGCATAGAGCGGGTCGTAAATCTCGCGGAAACCCCGCCACTTCTCGCCGGGATAGTAGGTGCCGGCATTGTAGCCGGTTAGCCCGATGACATCGACATAGGCATCACCTGGGTAGTAGAGAAGTTTGTCGTTCCAGGCAAAGGGCGGATATGAGCCGTCGTGTGGGTTCCACACCCACAGCACATTATGGGCACCCTCCTCCGCAAAGAGATGGTATAAGTAGCGGTAGCTGTCAACATAAAGGCTGGCGTCCTTGCTGCTCCAGTAGGCCGAGTAGGCACACCAGTCGCCATTCATCTCATTGTTGAAGCGAAACAGAAGCGGCTGGCCAAACTTGGCCACGTCGCGAGCGTATTGCCGCAGCCACTCGTCGTGCTTGCCCGAAAGCAAGTCGTAAGTTAAAGAGTAGGTTACGCCAAGCTGCGGTGAAAAGGTCTGCAGTGTCAGCACGGGTATGCGGCCTTCTGCTGCGGTGAGGGCTAATCGTCTTCCGGGCATGCCAGAAGTGAAGTCGCTATAGAGTAAAATGTACTTAAAAAAGTAGTCTAGGCGATTTTCTAACCGGTGCAGGGGGTCGGCATAAAGCGGAAAGCTCGGCTCAAAAAGCCCCCAAGTCTGTCGCGACGCGTTAGAGAGCTCTTTCTGCAGAGCCTCTGCTGCGCTTGTGAGGGGTGCAGCGCGATTAGCCGCACGCGGCAAGATAACGGCAGGGGCCGCCCCTTGGGCAGGGATCGGCACAAAGTAGTGGACCATGGCGGGTACTATGCGCTCTAGCTCGGCGAGAGTTTTGGCCCTAAAAAGTAAGGTATAGGTGAGCCTTGGTTGAACGACGATATCTACGGAGGCATACATGGGCATGTCCTGAGCGACCTTGCTGAGAGTCGGTCGTCGCCACCACAATTCGTGCACCTCGCGGCCGTGCCGGATACCCTTAGTGTGGCGTATAATTTGCACTTTGTCTCTACCACTGAGAATGGGGGCGTTGCTATAGCTGATGTATGTTTGTGACGGGGTCGCTCTCTCAACGAAAATTTCCACTTCGGCTGCCTCACTATGCAGCAAAGTGCGCACTGCGGCGAGACTTAAATCAACCTGCATTTCGGTGGGGTATTTGAGCGTGAAACCAGCATGGTCATTGGTGAGAACACGGTAAGAGTCAGATGAGGGCCGCGTGAGAGGCGGGGGAGATTCGTTGGCTGAACGTCGTTCTTGCGCGGTGCAACCAGAAAAAACGAGAGAGACCAGCATTAGCAGCATGAGCGATAGTTTGCGCACAGAATTACCTCCTCTAAGCACCTGCAAGTAGTATAACATGGGCGGCACCGCTTGCCGCCCATTACCAGTCAGTATGGTCCTCTATTCGGGTGGGGGCAAGAAGCGGTAGAGGGGGCTCTTTTCGTCAATCAGGGGGCGTAAGGAAGCTATGGGAATCGGGAACTCGGGAATACCCACGTAGTAGGGGGTGTACTCATAGGTGGCAAAATAGATAACTAAGTAGTCATCGCGCAGGAAGTAAGACTGATTGGGTTTAATTTGCGAAAACTCGGCGATAAGGGGGATATCGCGCTCCTTAATTTGCCGTTTAATCTCCTCGCTAAGGGGTGTTATGTAGTTGCACCCTGCACAAAACAGCTCCGAAAGGGGATAGTTGTGCCCAGTGAGCACATTCATGGTGGCGCTGTCGCGCAAAGTCAAGCCGTGGGCGGCATGACGGCGATAGGCGTAGATATCCATAACAATGCTGAGAATTCCATTTGAGTTTAGCTCCGTACTATTGGTGCCCCAAACAAAGACATCTTTCTGTTGGTAGCCTTGTTGGCGAAGCAAAGCCCTAACTTTGCGTCTAAGCAAGGCATTCATGCGTACGCGGCTCCTGTTATGGGGGACTGCGGCTACCTGCGGGTACACTACGGCGCCAATGAGGGAGTAGTCCACGGACATTCGCTCCTTTGTATTATCTATTTGCATTAACATATTCACGGAAGGAACAGAGAGTGCGCATGTCGAATTAAGGCGCAGGGCTTTTTGCAAGGCCTAAAAAAGGGATTATGGGGAGGAAGTGTTTAATGTTGCTAAAGAAAATCGCGACCATCTCTGTCGTTACATTCCTCATGGCATCCATTCTTACGGCTTGCGCGCCTAAGCAGCCCCTCATCTTAGCCACCACCACAAGCACAGTCGATTCAGGCTTGCTAGAAGTGCTCATACCCATGTTTGAACAACAAAGCGGCATTACCGTGCAGACTGTTTCAGTCGGTACTGGCAAGGCCTTGGCCATGGGCGAGCGGGGCGAGGCGGACGTGCTGCTGGTGCATTCTCCTGCCGCAGAGCAAGTACTTGTGGACAGTGGCGCAGCTATAAATCGCCAGTATGTTATGCATAATGACTTTGTCATTGTCGGCCCTAAAACTGACCCCGCCGGTATACGCGACGGGAAAGACGTCGCTCTAGCGCTACGCCAAGTGCAGGACGCGCAAGCTCTCTTTGTAAGCCGGGGCGATGACTCTGGTACCCACAAGAAGGAGCAAGAAATTTGGGCCGCTCTAGCGGTGACGCCATCGGGCAACTGGTACATAGAATCAGGTACTGGCATGGACCAGACCTTGCGCATCGCCGATGAACGACAAGCCTATGTGCTGACAGATAGAGGGACTTTTCTCGCACACAAAGCAAATCTAACGCTTGAAATCCTCGTCGCGGGCGATCCGCTACTCAAAAATCCGTACCATGTTATGCAGGTTAATCCGGCGCGTTTTCCTCGTATCAATGCGCGCGGCGCAGAACGTTTTGTCAGGTTCATGCTGTCAGATGCGGCGCAGAGCGAAATTGCTAAGTTTGGCATAGACAAGCATGGCGAACCCCTGTTCTTCCCCAAGGAGAAAGCAGGCAACTAGCCCAAACCTATTTTTTGCAGTTGCGGCCTGCGATAGTTAAAATGTGGGCGTACAGAAGACTTGACTTCGTGCTCTAAAGCGGTCAAAATAGTAGGCATAGCGAGTAATTTGCTTTGGTCGCGCTATGCGGGGAGGTAGCGGTGCCCTGAACCTGCAATCCGCTGTAGCAGGGCAGAAGCCTGTTTTGAGGCTTTCATTTGTGGTGCTTGCCCTCAGTAAGTGGTGTTGACAAGTGGGTCCGACGCAACAAAAATTCATGAACCCCGTCAGGTCCGGAAGGAAGCAGCGGTAAGTGGACCCTTTTGTGTGCCGCCGGGGAGCCTGCTTCGAGCTAACTGCCGTGGTTACAACCGGAAGTGACTGTCGAAGGCAGGGCGCGGCCATCTATGTTGGCCGGGACATTTAGTCCCGGCTTTTTTGTACTTCGGCAGGGAAAGTCGCTGTCTGTGGGTAATATAGAATGTATGCTTAGTGATGTCGTGGGGAGGAGGAGAGGTCTTGGGCTACCAAACACTGTATCGCGAGTGGCGCCCCGCAACCCTAGCTGAAGTGTCTGGGCAGGAGCATGTAAAGCGGACGCTAGCTAACATGCTCAAGGCAGGGCGGGTTCCCCATGCACTGCTTTTGACAGGGCCGCGTGGCACGGGCAAGACGAGTGTCGCTAAAATTGTCGCGCGCGCTGTTAACTGTGAACTAGGGGTCACGGCCGAACCTTGCTTGGTGTGCGCATCATGTGTGAGCATCGGGCAGAATACTAGCCTAGACGTGCTGGAGATTGATGCCGCTTCAAACCGCGGTATCGACGAAATTCGTGAGCTGCGCGAAAATGTGAAGTACGCCCCTAGCAAGTCGCGTTACAAGGTTTACATCATAGACGAAGTACATATGTTGACCAACGAGGCCTTTAACGCTTTGTTAAAGACTCTCGAAGAACCGCCTAGCCATGTTCTGTTTGTGCTGGCGACAACCGAAGCCTACAAATTGCCGGCGACGATTATCTCTCGCTGCCAACGTTTTGATTTTCGTCGTCTACGCGCAGATACCATTGCATCGCGCCTAGAGCAAATTGCCACAGCTACTAACGTAAAAATTTCTCAACCTGCTCTGCGCATGATAGCTCTACAAGCTGGCGGGGCCCTGCGCGATGCTTTAGGATTGTTCGAACAGTGTGTCGCGCATGCCGGGGCAGATGGTCTTATCGAAGTGGAGCACGTGGAAAGTGTGAGCGGCTCCGTACCTATAGAAGTGTACTTGCGCCTACTGCGTGCCTTGACGCAAGGCGATATGGCTTCAGTCTTATCCGAGCTGAATGACGAAGTCATACATGGTCGCGAGGCGGGCCAATTGTTGTCTTCATATATAGCCACCCTGCGTCTGCTACTTCTGGTCGCACATTCCCCAGCGATGTTGGTTGAATTTGGGCACGAGCCAGCGCAAGTCGAAGTACTCAAAGAAGTAGCAAGAGGCCTAGAGAGCTCTATAGCGCCGGTAATTGAAGTGGCCCTGCAGACAGAAGGTGAACTGCGGTATGGCGGTCACCAACAGCTGGCTCTAGAAGTGATGCTCCTTAAGCAGCATGCCATAATCGCCGGGCGGGGCGCCGCCGTAGTGGCACAGGACGTAGTAGAGGCCACGCGTGTAAATTCCTCGCGCGGGGGGAAGGTAGCGGCGAGACCCGCCGAGCAGGTAAAGATCACCCAGGTAGAGGTAGAACACCCGAAACCGCAATCACCTGAACCGGAGGCGCAGAAACCGGAATCATCGCCCGCGAGCGCGCCAGTTGTTGGAAGTGTGGCTATGCTGCTCAAAGTTTGGCCAGAGGTACTAAAAATAATTAAACAAAGAGCCCCACTGACCGGGGCGACTTTAGGAGCAGTGGCTCCCATCCGTATGGAAGGCAATTTAGTGACTCTGCAAATGAAAGACAATAATGTGCACACCTATAAAAGGTTAAGCGGCATTGTTGAATTAGGGCAGATAAAAGAGGCCTTTGCTAAGGTGATGGACATGGCGGTGGAAGTACAGATTAAGTTGCCTAGCAGCGAGGCAGGAGAGTCACCTTTGCCGCGCGAAGAGCAAGTTAAACAGGTGCTGGAGATTTTTCAGGGCACCTTGATCGACGAAAATCATTAACTAAGGAGGGCTATCATGAACAATATGAAAGATATGATGAAGGCCGCGCAAAAAATGCAGGACCGCATGCAAAAAATGCAGGAAGAGCTAAACATGCGTACCATTGATGCTAGCGCAGGGGGTGGCATGGTAAAGGCAGTCGTAACGGGTGGGAAAATGCTTAAAGAAATTACAATCCACCCCGAGGCAGTGGATTTAAACGACATCGAGATGTTGCAGGACCTAATCATTATTGCGGTAAACGAAGCCCTGCGCAAATCGGAAGAGATGGTCAATGCGGAGATGGGCAAGGTTACCTCAGGGCTCAAATTGCCGCCTGGTCTCTTTTAGCTAAACGTGCTGACGTATCCGCAGCCTATACTCAAGCTTATCTCCGAACTGGCGCGCTTGCCAGGCATCGGGCCCAAAACAGCACAGCGCCTAGCTTTTTACCTGTTGTCGCGTGACAAGCTGCAGGTAATGGAACTAGCGAAGGCGATAACCGAAGCCAAGGATAAAGTAACATACTGCCCTACCTGTTTTAACCTAGCAGAGGGCGGTAAGTGCGCGCTATGCACACAGTCCGGGCGCAGGACAGAGCTCTTGTGTGTGGTCCAAGATCCTCGCGACGTGGCGGCCATTGAAAGAACGCATGATTACCGCGGGCAGTACCATGTTTTGCACGGGGCTATTTCGCCTATGGACGGTATCGGGCCAGAACAGCTTAAAATAAGGGAGTTAATGTCTCGTCTACAAGATGGCGACGTTAAAGAAATTATTTTGGCGACCAATCCTAACATTGAAGGCGAAGCTACGGCGCTGTACTTGGCTCGCTTGATCAAGCCTTTTGCCATTAAGGTAACCCGTTTGGCCCATGGTTTGCCTGTCGGCGGCGACCTTGAATATGCTGACGAAATGACTCTAGCTCGCGCGCTTGAAAATCGCCGAGAAGTATAGCATAACTGCTGTCAAAATGGGCAAACTCCTTCTAGCAAAAGAAGGGAGGTGCCTGCATGGAAAGTAATTTTTTGGCCAGTGTGATAAGCTCGCTAGGTAGTAGCTTGGGTATTGCCAAGAGCGAAATCGTGGACAGGGCGTCTTCCGAGATGTTGACTCTGCTCAGTAGTGCGCATCAAGAATGGGTGGCCGCCCGGCAGTATTTTGACCATGTGTCGGACCCCGATCTGATTGATCACGCGGTGTACGTCAATCAAGCTGCAGAAAAACGCTACATGTACCTGCTCAAGCAGGCTCGCAGTCAAGGCATAAACTATCCTGGTATAGCGCGAGAACTATAAACAAGCACAGAACGCGGTCGGCCGCGGTCTGTGCTTGTTTCTCTGGCATGCCCTGCCCTCCTGATGAATACTTTTTAGAGGGGGGGAGAGCATATGGGCGAATGGGATGCTTTTTTCAATATCAACACCGTTATCGCGATTCTGTTTCTCTTAGGTTTAGCCTACATTGTGGGTAGAGCCCTCTTGGTTCCGGTGAAGTACCTACTGAAGTTGCTTGCTATGTCGGTATGGGGCGTAGTGTTGGTGCTCGTAATGAATTTCGCGGGGCAGTACTTTTTTGTGGCCATACCGTTCAACCCTTTTACTGTGCTGCTCGCTGGGTATCTGGGCTTGCCCTGGTCGCTAATTCTAGTAGGCCTGCCACATCTACTGCGCTGAGGATAGATACTCGAGACAAGCTTCGGCGAGCATCGCGGAGCCATATGGTAGGGCGTCTTCGTCGAAGTTAAACTTGGGGTGGTGGATGGGGTAGTGACAATCTTTTTCGGGGTTCAGGGCGCCGAGGTAGAAGAAGCATGAGGGCACCTTTTGCGCAAAGTAGCTAAAGTCTTCGCCCCCCATCGAAGGGACGGGGGCGCGCATTACATTGCTTGCGCCAAGCACTCTTTGGCCGACTCTTTCCACTAGGGTGGTCAATGTGCTGTCGTTCACTAAGACGGGGTAGCCCTCTTCGTAGGTAAGGGTAAAGTCGCAGCGCATACTGTCGCAAACCCCCTTGATAATGCGTTCTATGCGCTCGGGCATCGCAGCGCGGATTTCGGGTGACAAGGTGCGCACGGTCCCCGTAATCTCCACTTCGTCGGCGATGACATTTTCGCGGTATCCCCCTTTAATGGTGCCAAGACTCAAAACTACGGCTGAGAGTGGGTCAATCTCTCTGCTTACAATGGTTTGCAAGGCGACCACTACATGACTTGCCGCGACCACGGCATCGACGGAGAGATGAGGGTGTGCGCCATGGCCCCCTTTGCCGCGGACGACAATGGTAATGGTGTCTGGGGCTGCGCACACCGGGCCCTCCCTGAGGGCGATCTGGCCAGCGCGCACGACAAATGTGCCCAGATGTAGGCCGAAGGCCGCATCCACGGTGGGGTTCTCCAAAACCCCGGCGTTAATGAGAGGCAGAGCACCCCCTGGCCCTTCCTCGGCAGGCTGGAAAATGAGTTTGACATTACCGGGGAAGTCGTTGTTTAGAGCGAGAAGTTTGGCCGCCCCGAGGAGCATGGCGGTATGGCCATCGTGGCCGCAGGCATGCATGAGTCCAGGCGCCTCTGATGCATAGTCGTGCCCGGCCTGCTCGGCAATCGGCAGCGCATCCATATCGGCGCGCAAGGCCACTGTTTTTCCGGGTCGGTTACCGCGAATAGTGGCGACAACTCCGGTGCCGGCCAGAGTATGTGGGACAAGCCCGAGATTCTTTAAGTAAGTACTGACTACGCCTGATGTGCGGTGCTCCTTAAAGCCTAATTCTGGGTTTCTGTGCAAGTCTCTTCGTATTAATATGATCTCCGGCGCTAAGGCTTTAGCTCTGTCAAGTATGTTCTGCATAACTGGCCTCCTTTGATTTTCTGTATATATCATAGCAGAATCGCTTGCGTCTGATGCACAAGTCGTGTTATAGTAACGGAGCGTCTTCGGGCGAGCAATGAATTGCAGCTCTCGCAACAAAGTCTTCTGAGAAAAGTGGCTGCAAAATTCCTGTTGACGAAGTCATCTGTACGTGTTATGATTACAAACGTCGCCGCAAACAGACGGCAGGCTTTGAACCTTGAAAACTGAACAGTGCAGACGAGCAGTTACCTCTTAGCGGTGCGAAAGCGCTGCGTAGAGAATGATTGCGAAGATGAAAAAATAGCAAACTACTCGTAAGAGTAAGTTAAACAAGCAAGTGTTTTTCGAAGCGAGCCTATCGCTTTTCGATAAAAACTTTATCGGAGAGTTTGATCCTGGCTCAGGACGAACGCTGGCGGCATGCCTAATACATGCAAGTCGAGCGGTGCAGCAA
>Ga0208101_10175_pt1 | contig 9923 bp, 9 predicted proteins | sample Subbioug_CSW11AC_FD_184823 | JGI IMG/M metagenome (GOLD analysis project Ga0208101, IMG submission 184823) | Serpentinite rock and fluid subsurface biosphere microbial communities from McLaughlin Reserve, California, USA - CR12Aug_CSW11AC (SPAdes) | ecosystem: Environmental > Terrestrial > Deep...
GGCGGCGCCTTCAGCTTTGGCAAGAGCAAGGCGCGCATGCTCGACGACAGCGCCAACACCGTCACCTTTGCCGACGTGGCTGGCTGCGACGAGGCCAAAGAGGAAGTCAAAGAGGTGGTCGATTTCCTCAAAGACCCGGCGCGTTTCCAAAAACTGGGCGGGCGCATTCCGCGTGGGTTGCTGTTGGTCGGGCCGCCAGGCACCGGCAAAACGCTGCTGGCCAAGTCCATCGCCGGTGAGGCCAAGGTGCCGTTTTTCAGCATCTCGGGCTCCGACTTCGTCGAGATGTTCGTCGGCGTGGGCGCGGCCCGGGTGCGCGACATGTTTGAGCAGGCCAAGAAAAACTCGCCTTGTATCATCTTCATCGACGAGATCGACGCCGTGGGGCGCCAGCGCGGTGCCGGCCTAGGCGGCGGCAACGACGAGCGCGAGCAGACCCTGAACCAGATGCTGGTCGAGATGGACGGCTTCGAGACCAACTTGGGCGTGATCGTGATCGCCGCCACCAACCGGCCCGACATTTTGGATGCCGCGCTGCTGCGCCCGGGTCGTTTTGACCGCCAAGTTTATGTCACGCTGCCCGACATTCGCGGCCGCGAGCAGATCCTCAACGTGCACATGCGCAAAGTGCCTTTGGGCCCCGACGTGAGCGCGTCTGTCATCGCCCGCGGCACCCCTGGCATGAGCGGCGCCGATCTGGCCAACCTGTGCAACGAGGCCGCGCTGATGGCGGCGCGGCGCAATGCGCGCATGGTCGATATGCAGGACTTCGAGAAGGCCAAGGACAAAATCCTCATGGGCCCCGAGCGCAAGAGCATGGTCATGCCCGAGGAAGAGCGGCGCAACACCGCCTACCACGAGTCTGGCCACGCCCTGATCGGCAAGCTGCTGCCCAAGTGCGACCCGGTGCACAAGGTCACCATCATCCCGCGTGGCCGCGCCTTGGGCGTGACCATGAGTCTGCCCGAAAAAGACCGCTACAGCTTCGACAAGCAATACATGCTGAACCAGATCAGCATGCTGTTCGGTGGCCGCATCGCCGAAGAGGTGTTCATGAACCAGATGACCACCGGGGCCAGCAACGACTTCGAGCGCGCCACCCACATCGCGCGCGACATGGTGATGCGCTACGGCATGAGCGACGAGCTCGGCCCGATGGTCTATGCCGAAAACGAGGGCGAGGTGTTCTTGGGCCGCTCGATCACCAAGACCACCCACATCAGTGAAGAGACCATGCGCCGCGTCGATGCCGAGGTGCGCCGCATCATCGACGAGCAGTACGCGCTGGCACGCAAGCTGATTGAAGAAAACGCCGACAAAATGCACGCCATGGCCAAGGCGCTGCTCGAGTGGGAGACCATCGACAGCGAGCAGATCGACGACATCATGGCCGGCAAACCGCCGCGCGCGCCCAAAGACTGGACGCCGCGCAACCCCAGCGTGGGCGGTGGCGGTGGCGGCGGCTCGACTGCGGTCAAACCCGAGGCGGCACCCACCGCAGCGTGAGCGCGCCCAGCCCGGGCTTAGCCGAAAGCGCCGTTGGCAGCGGCGCTACCGGCACAGCGGCCGCGGCTGGTCGCTGCGTCTGGCAGACCAGCCGCTTTGCGCTCGACTTGGCGCAGCCGCGCGTGATGGGCATCCTCAACCTCACGCCCGATTCCTTCTCCGACGGCGGCCTGTACCTAAACCCCAGCGCCGCCCTGCGCCACGCCGAGCGCCTGCTCTCCGATGGGGCCGATGTGCTCGACCTCGGGGCCGAATCGACCCGGCCCGGCGCCACGCCGCTGCCGCTGGAGGCCGAGCTGCAGCGCCTGCTGCCGCTGCTGCGCGAGCTGCGCGGCTGGCAGGTGCCGCTGTCGATCGACACCTACAAACCCGAAGCCATGCAAGCCTGCCTCGACGAGGGGGCCGACATCATCAACGACGTCTGGGCGCTGCGCCGCACCGCCAGCTCCGGCCCAGTTGGCCAGCCGAGCGGCCCGAGCGGCCCGAGCGCCGAGGAGGTGCTGGCGCAGCACCCCACCTGCGGCGTCTGCCTGATGCACATGCACCTCGAGCCGCAAACCATGCAAAGCGCGCCCATGAGCGGCGACGTGCTGCCCCAAGTGGCCGATTTTTTGCAACAGCGCGCGCTCGATCTGCAGGCGCGCGGGGTGGCGCGCGCGCGCATCGTGCTCGACCCCGGCATTGGCTTTGGCAAAACGGTGGCGCAAAACTTTGCCCTGCTGGCGCGCCAGAGCGAGCTGCTGGCGCTGGGCTACCCGCTGCTGCTGGGGTGGTCGCGCAAATCGTCGCTGGGCGCCGTCACGGGCTGCGCGCAAGCGGCCGAGCGCGTGCCCGCCAGCGTGGCTGCGGCGCTGCTGGCGCTCGAGCGCGGGGCGCGCATCGTGCGCGTGCACGATGTGGCGCCCACGGTGCAGGCCCTCAAGGTTTGGCAGGCCATGCGCGAGCAGGCGCGATAATTCAAATCTTTTAGGGCAGGACAGCACCGGCATGAGCAGCAGACAGTACTTTGGCACCGACGGCATTCGCGGCACGGTCGGCCAGCCGCCCATCACCCCCGACTTTGTGTTGCGGCTGGCCCATGCCGTGGGGCGCGTGCTCAAGCGCAACCAGTCGCACCCCAAGGTGCTGATCGGCAAAGACACGCGCATCTCGGGCTACATGCTCGAGTCGGCGCTGGAGTCGGGGTTCAACTCGGCCGGGGTCGATGTGGTGTTGCTCGGGCCCTTGCCTACCCCGGCGGTGGCCTACCTCACGCGGGCGCAGCGCGCCAGCCTCGGCGTGGTGATTTCGGCCAGCCACAACCCCTTTGCCGACAACGGCATCAAGTTTTTTAGCGCCCAAGGCAGCAAGCTCAGCGACGAGTGGGAGCTCGAGGTCGAGGCCGCGCTCAGCCAGCCGCCGCACTGGGCCGCTTCGGCGCAACTGGGCCGCACGCAGCGCCTCAACGACGCCGCCGGGCGCTACATCGAGTTTTGCAAGAGCACCTTTGGCACCGATCTGACGCTGCGCGGGCTCAAAATCGTCGTCGATGCCGCGCACGGCGCCGCCTACCACATCGCGCCCAAGGTCTTTCACGAGCTCGGGGCCGAGGTGATCGAGATCGGCTGCCAGCCCGACGGCTTCAACATCAACCACGAGGTCGGGGCCACGCACCCGCAGGCGCTGGTGGCGGCGGTGGCGCAGCACCGCGCCGACCTCGGCATCGCCCTCGATGGCGACGCCGATCGCCTGCTGCTGGTCGATGCCCAAGGCCGGCTCTACAACGGCGACGAGCTGCTGTATCTGCTGGCCGACGACCGCCTTGGGCGCGATGAGGTGGTGCCGGGGGTGGTGGGCACGCTGATGACCAACATGGCGGTGGAGCTCGCCCTGCAAGCCAAGGGCGTGCCGCTGCGCCGCGCCGCGGTGGGCGACCGCTACGTGCTCGAAGAGCTGCAACGCCAGCGCTGGCAGCTCGGCGGCGAAGGCTCGGGGCACCTGCTGATTCTGGACAAGCAGACCACGGGCGATGGCATCGTGGCCGCTTTGCAGGTGTTGCAGGTGTGCGTGCGCAGCGGCCAGTCGCTGGCGCAGCTGCTGCAGGGCCTGACGCTGTTTCCGCAAACCCTGCTCAACGTGCGCCTGCAGCCCGGGCAAGACTGGCAAACCCATGCCGCCCTAGCGCGCACGCTGGCGCAGGCCGAAGCCGCGCTGCAGGGGCGGGGGCGGGTGTTGATACGCGCCAGCGGCACCGAGCCGCTGCTGCGCGTGATGGTCGAGGCGCGCGAAGCCGCGCTGGCGCAAGGCTGGGCCGAGCGCTTGGTGGCCAGCTTGGCCGAGAGCGCCTAGCGTGCGGGTGTAGCCTACACGCTGACGGCAAGCGAAGGCTGCTCAGACGGAGTTTGGGTATGCGGGTTTACGCGGAGTTGTCACATTTCGGGGTGCGGGCCGTTCCATAATTGAACGTTATGGCCTTTCAGGGAATCGTAAACCAGACGTATGAGCACCACACCGCCCCCTAAGCACGGTTTTTTAGACCGCGACCAAAGCATACTTGCCTTCAACGAACGCGTGCTCGACTTGGCCCGCCGGCCGGCCGTGCCCATGTTGGAGCGGCTGCGCTACCTGACCATCGTTTCGTCCAACCTCGATGAGTTTTTTGAGGTGCGTTTTGCGCCGCAGCTGGCGGCTTTCATGGCCAACGAGCAGCGCGGCGTCATCACGGCCCAGAGCTTTCGCGAAGTGGCGGCAAAGGTTCATGCCTTGGTGGATTTGCAATACCTGATCCTCAACGAGGAGCTGTTGCCGATCTTGGAAAAACGCGGCGTCAAAATCGTGGCGCACAGCGAGCGCACGCCGGTGCAGCGGCGCTGGGTGAGGGAATACTTCGCCACCGAGGTGCAGCCACTGCTGCTGCCGGTGGGGCTCGACCCCTCGCACCCTTTCCCGCAGGTGGCCAACAAGTCGCTCAATTTCATCGTGCGGCTGGCTGGGCGCGACGCCTTCGGGCGCGAAAACGAAGTGGCCATCGTCAAGGTGCCGCGTTCGCTGCCGCGCTATCTGCGCATCCCCGGCATGCGCATGAGCAAAACCGCTTGCTTCATCTCGATTTCGAGCCTGATCCGCTCGCATCTGGGCGACCTGTTCCCGGGCCGCACGGTGACCGAGTTCTCGCAGTTTCGCGTCACGCGCCACTCCGATCTGGCGGTCGATGAAGAAGAGGTCAAAAACCTGCGCACGGCCATGCGCCTTGGGCTGCAGCACCGCCACTACGGCCAGGCGCTGCGGCTCGAAGTCTCGGCCGGCTGCTCCGAATTTTTGTCTGATTTTCTGCTGCAGCAGTTCAACTTGCCACCCGAGTGCCTGTTTCGCGTCAGCGGGCCGGTGAATCTGGTGCGCATGACGCAGCTGATCGACCTGCTCGAGTTGCCCGCGCTGCGCTTCGAGCCCTACTTGCCCGGCTGGCCCTCGCAACTGGTGCCAGGGCAGTCGTTTTTTGAGCGCCTGAAAAAGGGCGACGTGCTCATCCACCAGCCCTACGAGAGCTTCGACGCCGTGCTGGCGTTTTTGCGCGAGGCGGTCGAAGACCCGCAGGTGCTGGCGATCAAACAGACCATCTACCGCACCGGCAGCAAGGGCGAGATGGCCGAGCTGCTGCGCGAAGCGGTGCGCCGCGGCAAAGAGGTCACGGCGGTGGTCGAACTCAAGGCGCGCTTCGACGAAGAGGCCAACATCAACCAGGCCGAGCGGCTCGAGTCGGTCGGGGCGCAGGTGGTGTATGGCATCGTCGGGCTCAAAACGCACGCCAAGATGCTGCTCATCACGCGGCGCGAAGAGGGGCGGCTGGTGCGCTACGCCCATCTGTCCACCGGCAATTACAACCCCGGCACGGCGCGGCTGTACACCGATTTCAGCTACCTCACGGCCGACGAGGCCCTGACCAGCGACCTCGACCACGTGTTTTTGCATCTGGCCAGCCAGAGCCGTCTGCCCAAGCTGCACAAGGTGCTGGCGGCGCCGTTTTACCTGCACAAAGGCATGCTCGAGCGCATCGAGGCCTGTGTGGCGGCCGCCAAACAAGGGTTAGAGGCGCGCATCATTCTCAAAACCAACGCCCTCACCGACGAGCCGCTGGCGCGCGCGCTGGCGCACGCTTCGCAGGCCGGGGTGCAGATCGACGCCATCGTGCGCGGGGCCTGCATTTTGCCGGCTGGGGTGCCGGGCTACACCGACAACGTGCGCATCCGCTCCGTCATCGGCCGCCTGCTCGAGCACTCGCGCGTGTTTTATTTCCGCTACGGCGAGCACGAGGAGCTGTGGCTCTCGAGCGCCGACTGGATGAACCGCAACATGTTGCGCCGCGTCGAGTTGGCTTGGCCGGTGACCGACCCGGCGCTGCGCCAGCGCGTGATGGAAGAGGGCATCCACCAGTACCTGCACGACAGCCGCGACGCCTGGCTGCTGCAACCCGACGGCAGCTACGCGCGCGCTGGGGTGCACCAAGGGCGCGGCCGCAATCCGCTGCACTCGGCCCAAACCAGCCTCATGACCCGCCACGGGAGCAAAGGATGAACATGGACTTGATCCTCTGGCGCCACGCCGAAGCCGAAGATTTGGAAGAGACCGAAGAGGGTTGCGGCGCCGACCTCTCGCGGCGCCTCACGCCCAAGGGCGAGCGCCAGGCGCTGCGCATGGCGGCTTGGCTCGACCGCCAGCTGCCCGAAGGGGTGCGCGTGTATTGCAGCCCCGCCGTGCGCACCGAACAGACCGTGATCGCGCTCGGGCGCAAATACAAGGCCCGCGACGAACTGCGCCCCGATGGCTCGGTCGACGAGCTGCTGCAACTGGTGCAGTGGCCTGACGCGCGTCAGCCTGCCTTGGTCGTTGGCCACCAGCCCACCTTGGGCCGCACCGTGGCCCGGCTGCTCGATTGGCGCGAGGAAGACTGCTCGATCCGCAAGGGCTCGGTCTGGTGGCTGCGCCAGCGCGAGCGCGACGGCCGCCCACAAACCGTGATCGTGACCGTGCAAACGCCCGAACTGCTTTGATTAGCCTAGTTAGCGCAAATCCAAGTCCAGCGCCCAGTGCGTTTTTTGCCAGGCCAGCGCTTCTTCCTCCAGCAGCCAAGCCGATTGCGGATAGCGCTTGGACCAACCCGGCACCGAGCTGAACTTAAAGCGGTTGGCTTTGTAGCCCAGCCGCAGGGCGGCGGTATCGGGGTCTTTGCGGGCGTGGCACAGCAGCACCGCCAGCCGCAGACACAACAGCTGCTTGGCAAACAGCTCTTCTTGCAGCTCGGGTTCGATCTTGCGCAGCTTGCCGCGCTGGCCCAGCACCAAGCGGCTCATGCGGTGCAGCTCGGGCAGCGAAAAGCCCGGCGCGTCCACGTGGTCGAGGATGTAGGCCCCGTGGCGGTAGGATTGTTCGTGCGAGATGTGGGTGCCGATCTCGTGCAGGCGCGCCGCCCAGTCGAGCTTGCGCGAGTAGCGGCCGTTGAGCGGGTCTTCGTCGGCCACTTGCGCAAACAGCCGCACCGCTAAAGCGGCCACGCGCTCGGCCTGGGCCTGATCCACCGCGTAGCGCGCCCCCAGCCAGCGCACCGTGCGCTCGCGGATGTCGGTCTGGTCGCTCTCGCGGTCGATTAGGTCAAACAGCGCGCCTTGGCGCAATGCCCCGTAGGAGCGGTGCAGCACCTGCAGATCAAAGAGCTCAAACAGTGTGTGCAGCACGCTCAAGCCGCCGCACAGCACCGGGCGCCGGTCGTCGCGCAGGCCCTCAAGGCGCAGATCGCTCACGTTGCCGGCGCGCAGCAGGCGTTCGGTGAGCCAGTCCAAGCCGGGGCGGGTGATCACATCGGGCTCAAAACCGTTGAGCGCCAGTATTTCGCACACCGCGCCGGCGCTGCCCGATGAGCCATAAGCCAGCTTCCATTCGGCAGCGGGAAAGGTGTCTAGGGCCTCGTCGAGCACCGCCTTGGCCGCGATCACGGCAGTGCGCAGCATGGGCGTGGTGAACTGGCCGCGGGCAAAATAGCGCTGCGTCCACGACACCGAGCCCAAACGGTAGGATTCCAGTCGCAGCGGCTCGTAGCCCAGGCCCAAGATGATTTCAGTCGAGCGCCCACCGATGTCGATCACCAAGCGCCGCTCGTCCGACTGCGGCAGCAGGTGCGAGGCGCCCTGATAGATCAGCCGCGCCTCCTCGTGGCCAGAAATCACGTCGATCGCAAAACCCAGCACCGCCTGCGCCTTGCGCATGAAGTCGTCGCGGTTGCGGGCCTCGCGCAGGGTTTGGGTGGCCACGGCGCGCACTTGGGTTTTCTTGAAGCCTTGCAGGCGCTCGCCAAAGCGCGCCAAGCACTCCCAGCCGCGCTCCATGGCGGCCAAGCTCAGGTTTTTGTACTCGTCGAGCCCGGCCCCCAAGCGCACCGGTTCCTTGATGTAATCGACCCGGGCCACATGCCCCGAGTCGTAGCGGCCGACCTCGAGCCTGAAGCTGTTCGAGCCCAAATCCACTGCCGCTAAAAGGGTTCCGTTGTCCATAATGGTATGTACCTATTCCGGCCAAGCATACCACTGGCTGGGCGGGCTCCTGACGCTCAGGACCGACTGCACCGACTCACTTGAACGGCGGCATGCCGCAAGCGACAGCGATCCCGTGCTGCTGATAGCAGCACCCACCGCGCCCCAGCCTTGGTGCGTACTATAGAGGGTTGGCGCGTGCAGATCGGCCTTTCGCTTGATTCCAAGGTCGCGTTTTGCTACATTTGCAGCGGCATGCCACAGGAGAAGCTGTCATGAGTGTTTCGATTCGAATCGACCCTGCTTTGTACGAAAGCGCCAAGGTGCGCGCCAAGGCCGAAATGCGCTCGGTTCCGCAGCAAGTGGCTTATTGGGCCAAGGTGGGGCGGGCAGCGCTTGACAACCCATACTTGCCCATTGAGTTTGTGCGCGACACCCTGCAGGCGCTCGAAGAGGAATCAGAGCCCTTCGTCTTGCCTGAAGCATGAGCCTCGTGCTGCAGCAACGCCCCGCCTTCAAGCGGGCCTACAAAAAGCTGCACCCCAACCAACGCGATGCCGTCCACGCCGCCATGTTTGCTCAGCGCTCAGCGCGTGGCGGGCGTCAAGGCCAATGGTTCGGTCATGGGCGGGGCTCAAAATTGGCCGTAAAAGTCTTCCTTGAAGCGGCCGATTTGATGCATGCGCTCGTGCAGGATGGTTACGATGCCGATGTCACCGTTGGATAAGCGCCGCCAATACACGAAGTGCCGTTCGTGGCGGAAGAAGAAACCTTCAACCCCGAATGCAGCCGGCACTGGTCTAGAGGCCACCCCGTGCGTCTCGATGCGTTCAAACGCCTCGAACAGCCCGCAGATGTAGCGGTCGGCTTGCGCTTGGCCCCAGCGCTCACGCGTGTAACGGTAGATCTCGTCCAGCCGCCAAGACGCAGCCTCTTGAACGCGCACGGTGGGCATCGTTCAGGCACCTGCAGCATTGCGCGTGATCACATCCGCTGCCGTCAAAGGGCGGTAGGCCGACTCGGGTGCAGCAAAGGCCTGCGCCAACTCCGCCTTCAGCCGGTCAAAGGCCTGTTGTTCCTTGCGCTCCATGTCGCGCCGGATCAGATCGCGCACGTACTCGCTCACGTTCTCGTAGGCGCCGTCTTGCTGCACGTTGGTGGCTACAAACGCGCTGAGCGCGGGGTTCAGGCGCACGGTCATGGTGGTGGTTTGTGACATGGTGATCAGCGGGCATGCTAGGCTGTCTTCATTCTAATCATTATTGAAGACATTGATAGACAAGACTGCCGCTGCCGCTTTGCCTAAAATCTCGCGATGACCTCGGTTCCACACCTCGGTATCCGCGCACCCAGCACCAAACCAACCGCGCCCATGCCCGCACCCCAAGCCGATCAAGGCCAAGCCGCCCAACCCAGTCCTTCTGGCGGTTACAGCCCTTGGCGGGTGTGCGTGGCCCCGATGCTGGACTGGAGCGACCGTCACTGCCGCTACCTGCACCGCCTGCTCACGCGCCACACCCGGCTCTATACCGAGATGGTGACCACCGGCGCCTTGCTGCACGGCGATGTGGCGCGGCACTTGCGCTTCGATGCCGCCGAGCACCCGCTGGCCTTGCAGCTCGGGGGCAGCGAGCCCGACGAGCTGGCCCGGTGTGCGCGTTTGGGGCAGGAGTGGGGCTATGACGAGATCAACCTCAACTGCGGTTGCCCGAGCCCGCGGGTGCAGCGCGGCGCCTTTGGCGCTTGCCTGATGAGCGAGCCGCAGCGCGTGGCCGACTGTGTGCGCGCCATGCGCGCGGCTGTCGATGTGCCGGTGACGGTCAAGCACCGCATCGGCATCGACGAGGAGCAGAGCTATGGCTTTGTGCGCGATTTCGTGGGCACGGTGTCCGAATCGGGCTGCACGGTGTTCATCGT
>Ga0208101_10176_pt1 | contig 9879 bp, 7 predicted proteins | sample Subbioug_CSW11AC_FD_184823 | JGI IMG/M metagenome (GOLD analysis project Ga0208101, IMG submission 184823) | Serpentinite rock and fluid subsurface biosphere microbial communities from McLaughlin Reserve, California, USA - CR12Aug_CSW11AC (SPAdes) | ecosystem: Environmental > Terrestrial > Deep...
GTGGTGGAGCTGGGCGGGATCGAACCGCCGTCCGCAAGCCATCTGTGTGCAGTTCTACATGTGTAGTCGTCTGATTTGGGTCTCGCTAGGTGTGCCGCGCAGCGACACGCTGCACACCCTGCCAGCAACCTTGAGTCTTACCAGTGCGCAAGTTGCCCGCGCGCTGGCCAGCCGATGTAGATTACCTTGCAGCCGGGACGCCAACGGTATTGCTACCGCTGCCGCCCTTGCCCAGCCCATTGGCCAACTGTTGCAAGGCTCGCCGGGTTAAGCGGCGAGTGCGAAACGTTCGTCGTTTGCAGTTACTTTTTTTCTGCTGATTAACGAGGTGGCAGAACCTCGACATGCCCTGCAGCGCATCCGTTCCCACGTCGAAACCAATGCAGCCCCAGTGCGGGTTAGTGTACACCCGATTGGAGAAAGTTCAACAGTTCGAGCGGGGCACGGATGGCGGCGTCGGCACCCCAGGTGTGGGGGTCGTCGGCGTGGCCGATGTAGCCGTACAGCGCGGCCACGGTGGCCATGCCGGCCGCGCGGCCGGCTTCGATGTCGCGCCGGTCGTCGCCCACATAGATGCAGTGCGCGGGGGCGCAGCCCAGCCGGCGCGCCGCCTCCAGCAGCGGGGCTGGGTGCGGTTTGGGGTGCGCCGTGGTGTCGCCACCGATAACCGTGCCGGCGCTGGCAAACAGCGGCAGCGCGGCGGTGATGGGCAGGGCGAAGCGCTCGATTTTGTTGGTGACCACGGCCCAGGCCATGCCGTATTGGAGCAGCGCGGCGACTGTTTCGTTCACTTGCTCAAAGGCTTGGGTGCGCTGGTGCATGCAGCCTTGGTAGGTGTCGAAGAACTCGTGTTTGAGCGCATCGAACTCGGGGTGTTCGGGCCCCAGCCCAAGCGCGGCGTGGATCAGCCCGCGCGCGCCGGCGCCGACGGCTGGGCGGTAGTGGGCCAGCGGCAGCGGCTCTAGGCCGCGCGTGCGGCGCAGTTGGTCGGCAGCCCAAGCCAAATCGGGAGCGCTGTCGATCAGGGTGCCGTCGAGGTCGAACAGCACCGCGCGTACATGGGCAAATTTCATGCGGCGGGCTTTAAGCGGCAGGCTTTAGTGTGGCCACGAGGTAGTTGACGCTGGTGTCGGCGTCGAGCCAGTAGCGGCGCGTGAGCGGGTTGTACTGCAAGCCACGCATGCCTTGCGCTTGCAGGCCGGCGGCGCGGCAGTGGCCCACCAGTTCGCTGGGGCGGATGAATTTGGCGTATTCGTGCGTGCCTCTGGGCAGCAGTTTGAGCACGTATTCGGCGCCGATGATGGCGAACAGGAACGACTTGGGGTTGCGGTTGAGGGTGGAAAAAAACACCCAACCCCCGGGCTTGACCAAGGCCGCGCAGGCTTGCACCACCGAGGCCGGGTCGGGCACGTGCTCGAGCATTTCCATGCAGGTGACCACGTCGTAGTGCGCGGGCTGCTCTTGCGCCAGTTGTTCGGCGCTGACTTCGCGGTAGCTCACCCGTGGGGTTTCGGCCTCGAGCGCGTGCAACTGCGCCACCTTGAGCGCTTTGGTGGCCAGGTCGATGCCCAGCACCTGGGCGCCCTTGCGCGCCATGGCATCGGACAAGATGCCGCCGCCGCAGCCCACGTCCAGCACCGCTTTGTCGTTTAGCGGGGCGAGGGATTCGATCCAACCCAGGCGCAAGGGGTTGATCTGGTGCAGCGGGCGAAACTCGCTCTCGGGGTCCCACCAGCGGTGCGCGAGCTCGGAGAATTTGGCCAGTTCGGCCGGGTCGGCGTTGAGGGTTTTGTCCATGCCCGAATTATGGCTGGGTTGACTTATCCTCAAGCCAAAACCAGCCGCTGCGCCCGGGCATCAAACTGGGTTGAGCCGAGAAAAGTCCGGGCACAAAAAAACCGCGCCGAAGCGCGGTTTCATTTTGCAAAACAGGGTGAGCGCTGCTGCGCCCACACCTGAGTCCGGCAGAGGATCAGTTGGGGCGGGTGCCCACCACTTCGATTTCCACGCGGCGGTTTTGCGCGCGGCCTTCGCGGGTGCGGTTGTCGGCCACCGGCTGGGTTTCGCCCCTGCCTTCGGTGTAGATGCGGTCGGCGCTGATGCCTTTGCTCACCAAATAGGCCTTGACAGCTTCGGCGCGGCGCTCGGACAGGCGCTGGTTGTGGGCGGCCGGGCCAGTGGAGTCGGTGTGGCCGACGGCGATGATGACTTCGAGGTTGATCGGGGCGATTTGTGCAACCAAGTTGTCGAGGCTGGCGCGGCCTTCGGGTCTGAGCACAGCACGGTCGAAGTCGAAGAAGGCGTCGGCCGAGAAGGTTACGCGCTCAGCTGCAACCGGGGCAGGCGCAGGTGCAGGCGCAGGAGCCGGTGCCGGGGCAGGAGCCGGCGCCGGCGCCGGTGCCGGTGCAGGAGCGGGTGCCGGGGCCGGTTGCGGCACAATGAAGCCGTCACAGCCCGGGGCGGCCGTGGCCGGGGTCCAGCTCGCGTTGCGCCAGCACAGACGGTCGGCGCTGCGCCAAGCGGTGCCGTCGGTGGCGCGCCAGTTGTCGATGGTGGCGGTGGCCGGGGCGACCTGGGCGTGCGCTGTCATGCCAGCAACGGAAGTCAGGGCGACTGCGGCAAACAGAGCGGCGATTTGGTTCAGTTTTTTCATTGGATTCCTCATAGAAGTGGGTGAACTAGAATTCAATCGAAGCACGAAGCCTCGCCCGAAGGTGTACACATTGTGCCACAAGCGAATCGAGTGGCGAATCTGATTGTGCGCGAGACAGATGCTGCGCCGGTGCCGTAGATGTCACCAATGTTGCATGGCAGCAACATGGCTAGGGTTTGACCTAGGTTCTTGGGCTGCACGGGCCAAGTCTGAAAGCTTGGCCGGGGTTTAAGACGACGCGCCAGCGCCAGCGCCTAAAATCGCAGATTGCCTTCCCGTTGCCAACCCTGCCGCGCCATGACCTCGTTTGCCAAAGAAACCCTGCCCATCAGCCTCGAAGAGGAGATGCGGCGCAGCTACCTCGACTACGCCATGAGCGTGATCGTGGGTCGAGCCCTGCCCGATGCGCGCGACGGCCTGAAACCGGTGCACCGGCGCGTGCTGTTTGCCATGCACGAGCTGGGCAACGACTGGAACCGGCCCTACAAAAAATCGGCGCGCATCGTCGGTGACGTGATCGGTAAGTACCACCCGCACGGCGACAGCGCGGTCTATGACACCATTGTGCGCATGGCGCAGGACTTTTCGCTGCGCCACCTGCTGGTCGATGGCCAGGGCAACTTCGGTTCGGTCGATGGCGACAACGCGGCCGCCATGCGCTACACCGAAATCCGCCTGTCCAAGATCGCGCACGAGATGCTGGCCGACATCGACCAAGAGACGGTGAACTTCGGCCCCAACTACGACGGCAGCGAAAAAGAGCCGCTGGTGCTGCCGGCGCGCCTGCCCAATCTGCTGGTCAACGGCTCGACCGGCATCGCCGTGGGCATGGCGACCAACATCCCGCCGCACAACCTCAACGAAGTCGTCGATGCCTGCCTGCACCTGCTGCGCCACCCCGAGGCCAGCGTCGATGACTTGATGGAGATCATCCCGGCGCCCGACTTCCCCACCGCCGGCATCATCTACGGCGTGCATGGCGTGCGCGAGGGCTACCGCACCGGCCGCGGGCGGCTGGTGATGCGCGCCAAATGCCACTTCGAGGACATCGACCGCGGCCAGCGCCAAGCCATCGTGGTCGATGAGCTGCCGTATCAGGTCAACAAAAAGACGCTGCAAGAGCGCATGGCCGAGTTGGTGCACGAGAAAAAAATCGAGGGCATCAGCCACATCCAAGACGAGAGCGACAAATCCGGCATGCGGCTGGTGATCGAGCTCAAGCGCGGCGAAGTGCCCGAGGTGGTGCTCAACAACCTGTACAAACAGACCCAGCTTCAAGACACCTTTGGCATCAACATGGTGGCCCTGATCGACGGCCAGCCCAAGTTGTGCAACCTCAAGGATTTGATCGAGGTCTTTTTGCAGCACCGGCGCGAGGTGGTGACGCGGCGCACGGTGTTTAAGCTGCGCAAAGCGCGCGAGCGCGGCCATGTGCTCGAGGGGCTGGCGGTGGCGCTGGCCAATATCGACGAGTTCATCCGCATCATCCGCGAGTCGGCCACGCCACCGATCGCACGCACCGAACTGATGGCGCGGCGCTGGGACAGCGCGCTGGTGCGCCAGATGCTCACGCGCACGCGCGCCGACGGCAGCAGCGTCAACGCCGACGACTACCGGCCGGATGCGCTGGAGCGTGACTTTGGTATGCAGCCCGACGGCCTGTACCGCTTGAGCGAGACCCAGGCGCAAGAGATTTTGCAGATGCGCCTGCAGCGCCTGACCGGGCTGGAGCAAGACAAGATCGTGGCCGAGTACCGCGCCGTGATGGCCGAGATCGACGATTTGCTCAACATTTTGGCCACGCCGCAGCGCGTGTCGGTGATTATCGGCGAGGAGCTGGACGCGATCAAGGGCGAGTTTGGCCAGACCAAGCTGGGCGCGCGCCGCAGCACCATCGAGCACAGCGCCCACGACCTGTCAACCGAAGACCTGATCACCCCGACCGACATGGTGGTCACGCTCAGCCACGGCGGCTACATCAAGAGCCAGCCGCTGAACGAGTACCGGGCGCAAAAGCGCGGCGGGCGCGGCAAGCTGGCCACCGCCACCAAAGAGGACGACTGGATTGACCAACTGTTCATCGCCAACACGCACGACTGGATTTTGTGCTTCTCCAACCGCGGCCGCCTGTACTGGCTCAAGGTCTGGGAGGTGCCCTCGGGTTCGCGCGGCGCCCGTGGGCGCCCGATCGTCAACATGTTCCCGCTGGCCGAGGGCGAAAAGATCAACGTCGCGCTGGCGCTCACCGGGGCCCACCGGCGCTTCCCTGCGGACCAATACGTGTTCATGGCCACCGCCATGGGCACGGTGAAAAAGACGGCGCTGGATGAGTTCTCCAACCCACGCAAGGCCGGCATCATCGCCGTCGATCTGGACGAGGGCGACTTCCTGATCGGCGCCGCGCTCACCGACGGCCGCCACGACGTGATGCTGTTCTCGGACGGCGGCAAGGCGGTGCGCTTCGACGAAAACGATGTGCGCCCGATGGGCCGCAACGCCCGCGGGGTGCGCGGCATGATGCTCGAAGAAGGCCAGCGCGTGATCGCCATGTTGGTGGCCGAGGCGCCCGACGAAGCGGGCGGCGCGCAAGCCAGCACCACCACCCCGGCGGCGCGCGCCAGCGTGCTGTGCGCCACCGAAAACGGCTACGGCAAGCGCACCGCGATCAGCGAATACACGCGCCACGGCCGCGGCACCAAGGGCATGATCGCCATCCAGCAAAGCGAGCGCAACGGCCGCGTGGTGGCGGCGACGCTGGTGCACCCCGATGACGAGATCATGCTCATCACCGACAGCGGCGTGCTGGTGCGCACCCGGGTGGCCGAAATCCGCGAGATGGGCCGCGCCACCCAGGGCGTGACGCTGATCGCCACCGACGCCGGCGCCAAGCTCAGCGGCTTGCAGCGCGTGGTGGAAAACGACGCCGCCACCGAGCCTGCCGCCGACCCCGAGGCCAGCCCCGATACCACCCCGGATGCCACCGATCCCGAAGCAAACCCCGACGCCAACCCCAGCGCTTGAGCCGCAGCGCCCACCCTTTAGCCCCCATTGCCCATGAGCCGCCCCTACAACTTTTCCCCCGGCCCGGCCACGCTGCCCGAATCGGTGCTGCAACAGGCCGCCGCCGAAATGCTCGACTGGCACGGCAGCGGCATGAGCGTGATGGAGATGAGCCACCGCGGCCGCGACTACGGCCTCATCATCGAGCAATGCGAGGCCGATTTGCGCGCGTTGCTGGCCATTCCGCTCCACTACCGCGTGCTGTTTTTGCAGGGCGGGGCGCAGGCGCAAAACGCGGTGCTGCCGCTCAATCTGGCCGCGCTCAAGCCGCAGCGGCAGATGGATTACGTGGTCACCGGCAGCTGGAGCCAAAAATCGGCCGAAGAGGCGCTGAAATACGGCGACGCGCAAGTGGTGGCCAAGGCGGACGGCTACACCCACATCCCAAACCCCGCCACTTGGCGGCTGCGCCCGCAGGCCAGCTACGTGCACCTGTGCAGCAACGAGACCGTGCACGGGGTCGAGTTTCACCAGTTGCCCGACTTGCGCGCCCTAGGCAGCGGGGCGCCGCTGGCGATCGATTTTTCTTCGCACGTGCTGTCGCGCCCGCTGGACTGGAGCCGGGTGGCGCTGGCCTACGGCGGGGCGCAAAAAAACATCGGTCCGGCTGGCCTGACGCTGGTGGTGCTGCGCGAAGATCTGCTGGGCCACGCGCTGCCGATCTGCCCGAGCGTGTTCGACTACCGGCTGCAGGCCAACAACCAGTCGATGCTCAACACCCCGCCCACCTACGCCATCTACATCGCCGGCCTGACGCTGCAGTGGATCAAGGCGCAGCGCGAGGGCGATCTGACTGGGCTGGCCGCCGTAGAGGCGCGCAACATCGCCAAGGCCCAGCTGCTCTACGACTGCATCGATGGCTCGCAGCTGTACGAGAACCGGGTCGATCCGGCCTGCCGCTCGCGCATGAACGTGCCGTTTTTCTTGCGCGACGAGTCGCGCAACGCCGCGTTTCTGGCCGGAGCGGCCGAGCGCGGGCTGCTGCAACTAAAGGGCCACAAAATGGTGGGCGGCATGCGCGCCAGCCTCTACAACGCCATGCCGCTGGCAGGCGTGCAAGCGCTGGTGGAGTGGCTGCGCGAGTTTGAGCGCCAGTCATAAACCCCACCGCAGACCACACCCCATGAGCCTGCCTCACCCTGCCTCTTCGAGCGCGGCTGCTTCAGGGCCAGCCGATCCAACAGCCGCCGCGCCTGTTGCTGGCCCGGCAGGTCTGCCAAGCCCGGTCGCTGAAAACCCGGTCGTGCAAACCCCAGCGCTGGCCGACCTGCGGCTGCAGATCGACACGCTCGACGCCCAGCTGTTGGCGCTCTTGAACCAGCGCGCGCGCGTGGCCGAGCAGGTGGGGGCGATCAAGCGCGCCGAGGGTTCGCCTTTTTTCCGCCCAGACCGGGTCGCGCAGGTGATCGAGCGCCTGCAGGCGCGCAACCCCGGCCCGCTGCTAAACCAGCACGTGGGCGCGATCTGGCGCGAGATCATGTCGGCCTGCCTGGCGTTGGAGGCACCGCAGCGGGTGGCGGTGCTGGGGCCGGCGGGCACCTTCAGCGAGCAGGCGGCGGTGGAGTATTTTGGCAGCGCCGCCAACCTGATTTTTTGCAGCAGCTTCGACGAAGTCTTTCACGCCACCGCCGCCGGCACGGCGCAGTTTGGCGTGGTGGCGATCGAAAACAGCACCGAAGGCGTGGTCACGCGCTCGCTCGACTTGTTTTTGCGCTCGCCGGTGCACGTGGTGGGCGAGGTCAGCCTGCTGATCCGCCACAACCTGCTGCGCCAGTGCAACGCACTCGAGGGCATCGAGGCCGTGCTGGCGCACCCGCAGGCGCTGGCGCAGTGCCAACAATGGCTGACGCGGCACCTGCCGCAGGCCGAGCGGCGCGCGGTCGAGAGCAACGCCGAGGGCGCGCGGCTGGCGGCTGGCAACCCGGCTTGGGCGGCGCTGGCCAGCGAGCGCGCCGCGGCCCAATTTGGCCTGCACATCGTGGCGCACGCGGTCCAAGACGAAGCCTACAACCGCACCCGCTTTGCCGTGATCTGCCTGCCGCAGACCATGGCCATGCCACCGCCTTCGGGGCGCGACAGCACCAGCCTGGTGCTGTCGGTGCCCAACCGCCCCGGTGCCGTGCACGATCTGCTGGTGCCGCTCAAGCAGCACGGCGTGTCGATGACGCGCTTCGAATCGCGTCCGGCCAAATCGGGCCAGTGGGAGTATTACTTCTACATCGACCTCGCCGGCCACCCTACGCAGCCGCACGTGGCTGCGGCCTTGCAGCAGTTGCAGGGCTTGTGTGCCTTTTACCAGCTGCTCGGGGCCTACCCGGTGGCCGAATAAAGGGGTGGCGATGTTCGAACAACTCGGTTTGATCGGCTGCGGCCTCATGGGCGGCTCTTTTGCGCTGGCGCTCAAGCGCGCCGGCTTGGTGCGGCGCGTGGTCGGCTACAGCAAATCGCCCCTCACCCTGAGCCGGGCGCGCGCGCTGGGCGTGATCGACGTCGAAGCGCCGTCGGCGCTGCTGGCGGTCTCGGGGGCCGACCTGGTGCTGCTGGCGCTGCCGGTGGCGGCGACTGAAGACACCTTCAAGGCCGTTCGCCACCTGCTCGGGGCGCAGGCGCTGCTCATGGACGTGGGCTCGACCAAGGCCGACGTGGTGGCGGCGGCCCGGCGCACCTTGGGCGCGCACTTGCCGCAGTTCGTGCCTGCGCACCCGATCGCCGGCAAAGAGGTGGCCGGGATCGAGCACGCCGACGCCGATCTGTACCGGGGCTGCCAAGTGATCCTGACGCCGCTGCCCGAAACCGCGCCGCAGCAGAGCGCACGCGCGCAGCAGCTCTGGCAGGCGCTGGGGGCGCAGGTGCGCCTGATGGACGCACAAGACCACGACGCCGCCTACGCCGCCGTGAGCCACTTGCCGCACCTGCTGGCTTTTGCGGCCGTCAATGCGCTCGGGCAACAGCGCGCCGGACGCCAGTGGCTGGAGCTGGCCGGCCCCGGGTTTAGGGATTTCAGCCGCATCGCCGCCAGCGACCCGGTGATCTGGCGCGACATTTTGCAGGCCAACGCGGCCGAGGTGCTGGCGCAATCGCGCCAGTTTCGCGCCGCGCTCGACGCGCTCGAAGCGGCCATGCAGCACAGCGACGGCAGCGCCCTGCAAAAGCTGATCGCCCACGCCAGCGCGCTGCGCAGCCAGTGGCAGCCGGCGTCTGGCGCCAATGCACCCGACTCCATTTTTGCACCATGTACCAAACCGCCTTCCTCGACTTGCCCCCCCTGATGAGCGCCGCTGGCCGGGTGCGGCTGCCGGGCTCCAAGAGCATCTCCAACCGCGTGCTGCTGCTGGCTGCGCTAAGCGCCGGCTGCACCACGCTGCACGAGGTGCTCGAATCCGACGACACCCAAGTCATGCTGGCGGCCTTGCGCGCCCTGGGCTGCCGCATCGACGACACGGGCGCGCAGACGCTGCAGGTGCACGGGCTGGGCGGCCAGCTGGTGCAGCGCCAGGCGCAGCTGTTTTTGGGCAACGCCGGCACCGCCATGCGCCCGCTCACGGCGGCGCTGGCGCTGCTGGCGGCCACCCAAGGGGCGCAGTTCGAGCTTGCCGGCGTGGCGCGCATGCACGAGCGCCCCATCGGCGATTTGCTCGATGCGCTGCGCCAGCTCGGCTGCCCGGTGCAGTGCTTGGGCCAAGAAGGCTACCCGCCGCTGCGCGTGGGCGACGGCGCGCGGTACGCGCTGCGGCTGGACGAGGCCATCCGGGTGCGCGGCGACGTCTCGAGCCAGTTCCTCACCGCCTTGCTGCTGGCGCTGCCGCTGGTGAGCGCGCAGCAAGCGATCGCGATCGAGGTGCAGGGCGAGCTGATCTCCAAGCCCTACATTGACATCACGCTGGCCATGCTGGCGCGCTTTGGTGTGCAGGTGCAGCGCGAGGGCTGGCAGCGCTTCGTCATCCCGGCGGGCAGCCAGTACCGCTCGCCCGGCGCGCTGCACGTCGAGGCCGATGCCTCGTCGGCGAGCTACTTTTTGGCGCTCGGAGCCATCGCGCCGCCCAGCCCCGGCAGCGCGGGCCTGCGCATCGAGGGCGTGGGGCTGGATTCGATTCAGGGCGACATCCGCTTCGTCGATGCCGTGCGCGCCATGGGCGCCGAAGTCGAGGGCCAGCCCAACGCGCTGC
>Ga0208101_10178_pt1 | contig 9784 bp, 8 predicted proteins | sample Subbioug_CSW11AC_FD_184823 | JGI IMG/M metagenome (GOLD analysis project Ga0208101, IMG submission 184823) | Serpentinite rock and fluid subsurface biosphere microbial communities from McLaughlin Reserve, California, USA - CR12Aug_CSW11AC (SPAdes) | ecosystem: Environmental > Terrestrial > Deep...
ATATTTTAGCTGCGGTCAAAAAATGAGCCGTTACCCTACACATTTAGGTTAAAACAAAAAGACCGCATCCGCCTGCGTACACAAGGGTTTGCGGTCCTTTTCATAAGGGTTTGCTGTCAAAGTCGGGGTAACAGCCACTTTGCTGGTGGTGCTGGTGCTACTCTGTCAGCCCATGAGTCTGGTTAGAGCTGGCCCAGTAACAGCCAGCCCAAATAATGACGTCGTAGTTGTTTTGTGGGATCCACCGAAGCCGTAAGACGTATATTTCCCCCGCAATCTCTTTTCGTTGTCCTGCTCACGATTGCTCTTTGGGCGATTCATCCATGCGTAGAAGCTGCTCTTACTGACTGCTAGTACTCTGCATAGCTTAGTAACCCGGTAATTCGCGCTTTGCGACCTATGGATTTAAACAGCTCTACCTTAGACTTTTCGCGAAGTAGGCGGCCGCTTTTTTTAGGATTTCTATGTCCTCCTTGAGCTCTCTGTTTTCCCGCTAAAGCTTACGTATCTTCGCTTCTCCCGGTGCCAAAACGACATTTCCACCGCCCGGAAAAGGATTCTCTCGCGTCTTTACTTGCTTGATCCAGTCCCGCAGTGAGAAAGCCTCTATGCCTAGATCTTTCACTATAACTGAGATAGGCTATTTACCTTCGTTAAATCTGTAGACAGCCTGCTGCTTGTACTCCGCGCTGTAATGCTTCCTCTTCATTTTGCTCTCTCCTCCTGATACGAGCATAGCACGGATTCTGGTTGCTCATCAAACGGGGTATAGTGCGGAGTGCTTCAGCAAACACCGCTGCGAACCACCCGGGTGTGACCATCAACAACGACCCACGACCTATACTTCCTCCGCCTACTAGAAAATAGTAGGAGTGAACGACCTCAGATGCACCTCGCCGGGAGTAGCGGGCCGTCCCAAAAAAAATAAAAGGCAAGGTGGTAGGAATAATGCTAGTCAGGAAATTCATACGAAGCAAACTAGCGCTTGTTTCTATCAGTGTTCTGATGCTTATGGTGCTCTGCGGAGCACATCTATTTATGTATTCCCCAGAAGTACATGCGGCACGGGAAGACCGACGTTTTCAGGATACACGTAGCACTATGTCAATGCCTCCAGACCGAATTCTTTGGGACGAAAAAAACGACCCACATGCGGTGCGGTTGACATGGAAGCTATGTGCCATCAATGTCGGAAGAGGTATATTTTCAGTGGAAGGGATTAGTCCAATTCCGTACAATTACGCCGCTCTCTATTGGGTTGCTGATGGAACGGGTGGGCAGATCCGTCCAGAGGAGTTCACCGTTGTATATGAGAGCATGTTATCTGGCGAAAGTCGAGACATTCCCACGCTAACAACTGGGACTAAGCACCCCCTATCTAGGGCAGGCGACGGGGAGTTTTTGGCGCCATTCCATGCGATTGTGGGTGGAAGGCCGCGCAATGCCTTTGCTGTTAGCATCACAGCCCCACAAGGGGTTGCTCTACGCTCTGTCACGCTCGTTTTAGCCCACCATTTTGGCGTAGAACCTGCGTTAGATCGGGGAGGAGATACTCTTCAAGCCGCAACGGGGACCAGCGTCACGAGTTCAAACCTCTTAGCTTCCCGCCCCCCAACAATTGCACGCTCTTCGTGGTGGGGCAGTCTGCCTGTAGGTGAACTTAACTCCCCTCGATGGCCTCCTGCTTACCATAATATTACACATGCTGTTATCCATCACACTGGAGCCGCGCCTCACAATGATCAGCCGACGCATGAAGCTGCCGCAGACTGGGTACGCAGCATTTGGCGCTGGCATGCAACATCAACTAGCGGAGGGCACAATTGGGGGGATATTGGGTACAACTTCATAGTCGATCGGTTCGGGAACATTTATCATGGACGTCACAACCCATTACTGGACGGCACCCCTCCACAGGACGTTGTAGGAGCGCACGCAGGCGGATTTAACACAGGCAGCGTGGGAATCGCTTTCCTCGGGATGTTCGGTACGACGTTGCCGACCCCGGTAGCTTTGTCAAGTACGGAACATTTGTTGGCTTGGAGGTTCAGACTTCGGAGCCTTGACCCGTTAGGACAGGCTTTGCTTAGTGGGCGCATGCTTTCTAGAATCATTGGTCACGATCATACGGGGGGAGGGACAGGAGCAGGTTGCCCTGGTATGCCAATCACTAATCATCTGCCAACTGTGAGGACTAACGTTTCACTGCGAATGAGGCAAGTAGTAGCCCCAAATGGCGGAGAAGTGTGGCCCCTGAACACTCAGCAAACGATTCGCTGGGACTTTGCGGCAATAAGTGGTGATGTAAGGGTAGACCTATCAACTAATGGTGGTAGTAGTTGGAGCACCATTATTCCTCGTACACCTAACAATGGGGTTGCTCAATGGATAGTGACGGGCCTTGCCTCTACTCAAGCGCGTTTACGTGTGCTGTCTCTTGACTCGCCGAGCGTCTCTGATGATAGTAATGGGAACTTCACGATTGCAGGGTTGCACGTAACATCGCCTCAGGGGGGAGAGTCTTGGCGGAACTCAACTCTGCAGACATTGAGGTGGAACTCGGTCGGTGTAGTTGGTAACGTCAACATCGATCTCTCAATTGATGGTGGAGGCTCTTGGATTGCGCTCTTCATGAATACCCCTGACGACGGAGAGCAGTTATGGAATGTAAACGCAACGCCTACTACAAATGCTGGAGTTCGCATCACTAGTGTATCAGATGCGCGGATAGTGGCGCTCAGCCTTAATCCGTTTACTATCTTGCCCGTGGAGCAGCAGTGAGCCTGAAAATATCATGCGCCTTATGAAAAGCCTCTACAGACTAAAGGAGGGGTAGTGTGTCGCTACACAACCGACTTATCGCCGCGCTAGGTTTGCTGGTTTTGCTACTAAGTATGGTGGGATGTGCCCGAAAGAGTGCTGAAGAAGGTTCTAGGCCGCCAGAAGTTGTTGCGCCACCCAACCTTACTCCGGTAGACAAAGTAGTTGATGTAGTAATAGGTGAACGCAGAAGCATTGCGAGGGCACAGGTAGCGGCTCTGAAATTGCACGGAGCGCCACTATCGCTACATCGGAATATCCTCGACATCAGCTGGACAGAGGCCACTATCGACTATCCACGCATCTACCTGTACAACTGGAATGAAGGGCAGTCGCTGCTGCTTGATATTCATACCGGCGAGACTTTAGCGTCCGGCACACGCTTCACCCAGGCGCTGCGTGACAGGTGGGCCGAGGTTACCGCTAACAAGTTTGGCGCTTTCACCGACCACAAGTTCGGCCTCACTCTGTGGGGTAAACATCAGTATGCGGTCGCAAGTGTCACAATGTATAGCCACGGCCTCCCGCAAGGTGACCCATCCACGCAGTTTGGAGATCGTTGGCAAGGGTTTGTTCTAACGACGGCACCAGATGCGCAAGCGGTTACTATCGTGGGCACCTACACAGACACAGGCGAAATGTCATTCTTTAGAGCATATCAGGGGCGTTACACGAGCCTAGCCTGGTCTCGCCGAGGAAACTATGTGGCTGTCACTGCCACAGGCGATGACGCTGCGACTGCCATCTATATTTACCAACGCGGCATCCTTGAACCGCTGTTTGCTGTGAGTCGGCGCGATGTGCAACAAGCCCTGCCGGAGTTAAGTGACCCGGTCATTGTTCCGCACTCTGCATTTTGGACATCAGATGAGCGCATCCTCCACTTTACCGCTGCCCCCGCCCTGCAACAGCACAACTCACGCATCTTCAGCATTTGGCGTGACGGTACATGGCTGGTAGCCATGCCTCCTAAACCGTTTGACGATAGAATACTGCGTGAAGCGGATGCTGCTATGAAGGCGTACCGTTCGGCCGTAGAGGAAAGATCGCTAAGTCGAGCGGCGGCGCTACCGCTAAGCACGGTGCTTGATATCACTGGCTCGCGACACTCCCTTAGACAGCACGCATTGGAACTATTGCAGGAGCGACACCTGCTAGACCTAGGGGGGGTGTTTTTGGTGCTTGACCCAACGGAGCCTGTGGTCTTACCGAAGACACTCAGGGTGTGGCACGACACAAACCACTACCAAGGCCAGATCTTAGTTATCTTGGATGCGCAGGGACGACGCCTAGCCGAGTATCGGTTGTGGGAGCATGGCCACTACAACATGATATTGCAGCCCACTCTGCTCGACCTATCCGCCACGCTTCCAACGAGCGGCCGCGGCTACATTGTGGCGCTCCGCTGGAATGCGAAAGATGGGGCCATGCCCCTCGAGGACGGGGTGCGAGTTCCGGTGCGCTTCCGATAGTCGCATGCTGACGCCGCCAGGTAGCAGGGCTTTGACTCGCCGCACTATAGTGCTTCCTCCGCGTGTGGACTGTGGCTGTCTATCTAACGTCACTCTTGGGGCAGATACACACTACCTCACCTCGACAAGATCAACACTCCGGCGCTGGAATCGTTGAGCCTTAGAGGCACTGCCCCCAGCGAGCATGACAATCGTTTTGCGTACCCGTATAGACACCTAACAAAATGGCAATAATTAAGCTGCGGCGCAAAGAGGGCAATGCTGGAGAGCGACCCGACGCGCGCCGAGGCTTTATGCGGTAAAGGGCGGCAGGCAGAAGTTGCTTGCCGTCTTTACATTTACCGATAATGCCCAAAGCGGATAAACTCGCGGGGGTTTGGGGGCGGCAGTCCCCATTGTTATTGAATTTGCCGGGTAAATTCCAGCTACCGTTCCTCATACGGGGTCAGCCCGTTGCCCTGAATACGCTCATAATTGTAATGCTGGATGATACGGGTCTAGCTTGCTGATGCGAGTGCCAGCTAGGATACAGCCCTCATACTCTTCTGGTTCCATCTCCCAGTACTTAGCTACTGTTTTGACATTGCTGCCTAGCTTCCTGGCCACCTGTGATTTGTTTAAACCTTGTTGCTTATGTTCATTTATCTTACCGTTCGCAGCTATGCAACTGTATATTGCAAACCATGTAAGTTACGCGAGCTTTGTGGCGATGGAAGCGTTAGAGACGATTGAACCTGACGAGGGCCTTGTGGATGAATTGGCGAAGACCCACTACCTTCTAGGCTGTTGTTATGCAGTCCTGGATAATAGCGTCGGTGCAAGCGAGCATTTTACACTGGCCGAACAAGCAACCTGTCAGACAACCGAGACAAGCATCAAGGCGCTTATTGGTAAAGCTAGCTGCTTCGGCAGACAGAATGATTGGGAGGTAGCTCTTAAGAATGCTCAGAAAGCAGCAAGTTTGGCAAGCAAGAGCCAGTTGAAATGGCTAAAGGCGCTCGTGAACATGCAGAACGTTACCGGGGCAGGCAAACTCCTGGCTGAACTGTCCCACATTCCGCAATTGACGGTGGATATAAGGCGTAAGGCTTGCCGGGAAGTGATTCTGGCTCTTAGTGAGCTTAAGCTCACCGAGGCCTCTTTGCCATATGAACAGGAGCTCCAGAAGCTAATGGATGAACCTGAAGACGTCGAGGAGTGGGAGCAGTTAAAGGATAGCTGGGCTATAACAAAGTGTTCATTAGTGCGAAACCCTGCGGAAGTAATGAAAGTAGTGTCACTCTTTTCCCAGTCATTCATTAAGCTTGCCCGCTACAGGGATGCTGCCGATGTACTGAGTTTTGGTGCTGAACTGATAGAGCGGCAGGGCCGACCCAAGGAGGCCCTTGAGCTGATGAAAGCTGCCTGCGACCTGTATAAAGGGCGTCCCCAGTAGCATCGTGCTACTATCATGTCCTTGTGACACTCCAATCCATCAGTTACAATTAGAGAGAGCAATATAGGAAAATGATGGATAGGAGGTGAGAAGTGTGTTCAGGAGAGTAACAGCCACTCTGCTGGTGGTGCTGGTGCTACTCTGTCAGCCCATGAGTCTGATTAGAGCTGGCCCAGTAACAGCCAGCCCAAATAATGACGTCGTAGTTGTTTTGTGGGATCCACCGAAGCCGTAAGGCTCGGAAATTCCACCGGAGGTAACCGCCGCTCGCTGGTCAGTTCATGCCGTGTGTGATGCACCGTCGTGGAATGATTAATATCATGGCCTCGATTAGAGCTTGATACCTATACTAGAAAATCTGTCGATATTAAGGCAGGGGCCTATACGGAGGTGCGGCGTCTTCGGTCCTGTATTAGCAGCCTCAAAAGGTCAATGCTTGCTGGCGAGTCGCGCAAGCTAGAGGCACGAAAGGAAGGCAAGAAATGAAAAAAGCTCATTAAGACGACTGCACTCATTACAACTCTTGCCATGTTGTTAGCTATAATGGTAGCGCCATCTGCCTTGGCTAATGCACAAGGTATCAGAGTAACTGTACGTGACAGCGATAGGTACCCTATCCCAAAAGCGAATAGCTAAAAAGTAAAGTGTGAAAGGAGGTCTGTAGTTGACTTGAAAGAACGGAGTCTGTTGCATCTGCGTCAAATCGCTAACCTGTTATTCGTATGCACAATAAAACTGAGAGGAGAACTGTCATGACAAAAAAGAGAGCATTCGTAGCAAAAGCACTGTGGCTGTTGGTAGCCGCTGGCCTTATTTTTATCGGCAACTTCGGTATTACCCCTGCCATAACCGCACAGGCTGGATCAGAAGTTGTTACATTTCATGTTAGCCCCAACCCTGGTCTCGCCGAGCAAAGCTACATTTTGGAATTCTCGCTGTATCAGGGCACTCCCGCTCTGGACTATACTGATGTACCGATAGATATGGATCAAAATGATAGTTCCGCTAAGACAGAATCATATGACAGAATCACCCCATTGTCTACCATCGTTACAATTATATACAGAGGCAACGGTCATACTGGGGGGTACAGTACCCGAAAGCCAATCTCTCATTACGCCTGGTTCTATACATCTCAGGCAACAGGGCAGCTTGGTAAGGACAGGGTATACGTTCGTTGGTTGGCGAGATGGGGCTGGTAACATTTTCGCCGCGGGGCAACTCGTTCACTTTCCAGATCCTGTGGCTGGCACGGCCACTTTAGATGCACATTGGGCTCCTAATGTCGTGACGGTCACATATAACGGAAACGGCCATACCAGCGGAACAGTGCCGCTTGGACACACAATTAATACGCCCGGCTCATTCGTTACCAGGCAGCCCGGGAGCATGGCAAGAACAGGGCATACGTTCGGTGGATGGCGGTCGGCAACATGTGGCACAATTGTTCCTGCAGGAGTCACTGTTAATGTTACCGGTAGCGGCACTTTAAGGTTGGATGCTGTATGGCATCAAGACATAGGAGGTACTCCCGTGGTCTGTCCTCCTTTAGCAGATATTAGCAGGGGAACTGCTGCACAGTATTTGGCTATGGGAATTGGATGGCCTCTCGGAAATGAGAACAATACCGAGAACAGGAATTGGAACAATATCACTTCACGATTTGGACCACGTTGGGGTACGTATCACTTAGGCATTGATATTGCCCAGCCTAACATAGCAGGTGTTCCGTTGCTGGCGGTGATTGATGGCACTGTCGCTGGTATCACCACAAACCCCTCTGCTGGACAAGGATACCATATTTCGATACGTTCAAATAACCTTGTAGATCCTGCCACAGGGGCGCATTTGATATTTACGTACATGCATATGCAGGACCGACCAACTCTTCTTGTAAATGATCCCGTGACCAGAGGTGCTAGAGTTGGTCGCGTAGGCACTACAGGAACTAGCACTGGTGATCATATGCACTTTGAGGTCACCAATAGCGGAGATGTTTGGGGGCCCACCGGTGGTGCCCCTTCTGGACCTCTTCGCGACTGGCACAGGGTTACCAGGCGCATAAATCCGATATTCTTCTTCCCACAAGGCTCTTTTACAGGCGCTACATCGGTGTGGGATGAGGTCAGAGGCCCTCAGCCTACTCATGCGCCCTTAGGTAACGACATCGGTATGGAAGTTGGGAAGTTCAGACCAAACTTCTATGACTTGCCCGGCCCCTTCGCTGACCTGATTGGTAGAGATGTATATCTGAAGTGGATTCTTTCCAGATGTCCAGAGGAACGGGATAATGAGAATGTAGCTGTCAGCTTTATACGGGATTTTAACATCAGCAGGGAAGCCTTTGCCAAAGCGAATGAACAGCTACGTCAAAATTGGGAGAGTGTTGGGGCTTCGCCACTGGTCAGCTCAGCGTATGAAATTTACCCTGTAGAATTGATTTTTACCTTTGACAACGAGTTGATCAACGAGTACTTCCTTTGGGAGAATAGCCGAATCTTTGCGGAAAGGTCACTGGGGCCAAAGTAAAGAGATTAAGTGACTTGAGTGGCTAAGCGAGGATACCCCATGAATTAGTAAAATAAGGTTTTCTGGGGTTTCTCGCAACTCATATCAATTTCTCATACGAGGAGGATGGTTGTGAAAAAAGCAATTCTTGTTTCAGCTGCTGTAGTGATCGTTTTGGTGGTCTTTCTTGTCGGCTGCGCTCAAAACAATACACGATTGGGACCGGTTGAAATCGTGGAGCCTGATGACGTTCCACATATCGATGCGGCCTCGCCTGAGCAAACACCAGACGCTAATACAGGCACTGGTGGCGACTTTACATTTGGAAGGTTCAGACCAAACTTCTATGACTTGCCCGGCCCCTTCGCTGACCTGATTGGTAGAGATGTATATCTGAAGTGGATTCTTTCCAGATGTCCAGAGGAACGGGATAATGAGAATGTAGCTGTCAGCTTTATACGGGATTTTAACATCAGCAGGGAAGCCTTTGCCAAAGCGAATGAACAGCTACGTCAAAATTGGGAGAGTGTTGGGGCTTCGCCACTGGTCAGCTCAGCGTATGAAATTTACCCTGTGGACTTGATTTTTACCTTTGACAACGAGCTGATTAACGAGTACTTCCTTTGGAAGAATAGTACTGTCTTTGCGGAAAGGTCACTAGGGCCAAGGTAGAGAGATTAAGGGACTTGAGTGGCTAGACGAGGATACCCCATGATTCCTTAGTTAAGCAAGGTTTTCTGGGGTATCCCGTACTCATATAGTAATCTCATACAAGGAGAATGGCTATGAAAAAAATAGTTTTTGTTTCAGCTGCTGTAGTGATCGTTTTGGTGGTTTTTCTTGTCGGGTGCGCTCAAAACAATACACGATTGGGAGCGGGTCAAACCGTGGAACCTGATGACGTTCCACATATCGATGCGGCCTCGCCTGAACAAACACCAGACGCTAATACAGGCACTGGTGGCGAATTTTCATTTGGAAGGTTCAGACCACTATTCTATACCTTGCCCGGCCCCTTCGCGGACCTGATTGGTAGAGATGTATATCTGGACTGGATTCTTTCCAGATGTCCAGAGGAACGGGATAATGAGAATGTAGCTGTCAGCTTTATACGGGATTTTAACATCAGCAGGGAAGCCTTTGCCAAAGCAAATGAACAGCTACGTCAAAATTGGGAAAGTGTTGGGGCTTCACCATTGGTCTGCTCAGCGTATGAAATTTACCCTGTTGACTTGATTTTTACCTTTGACAACGAGTTGATTAACGAGTTCTTCCTTTGGGAAAACAGTAGCATCGTTGACGAAAGGGGGCGTGGGGCCGGGACGAGGTAGTAGTAGCGCAGGTGGGATAATAGCAAACGTAAGCGTCAAATACTTCCCACCTCGCTCTGAGTCCTCCCGTATGAGATGCTGTAGCTAGCAACTCACGGGAGGTTTTGTTTATGACTAAGGCAGAGCGTAAGAGTTTGTGGGAGACCCGGGTGGCACAGTACCGAGCCAGCGGCCAAAGCGCTAGCATGTGGTGCGCGGAGAACAAGGTGAGCCTTTGC
>Ga0208101_10179_pt1 | contig 9762 bp, 5 predicted proteins | sample Subbioug_CSW11AC_FD_184823 | JGI IMG/M metagenome (GOLD analysis project Ga0208101, IMG submission 184823) | Serpentinite rock and fluid subsurface biosphere microbial communities from McLaughlin Reserve, California, USA - CR12Aug_CSW11AC (SPAdes) | ecosystem: Environmental > Terrestrial > Deep...
CAAATATAAACAACGCAGATCATAACGTTAGCAATCACTGAACTGCCACGGATGGTTCAGTTTCAAAATGTCTCCAGTGGTTCAAAAATAGATTGCCACATGGTTCAGTTTCTGATTGACATTCAGAAAAACCTATAGATTAGCTTACGCACATAAGGCCTTAGAGCAGTTTTGTGCCATGCACGGCATAGAAAGAGCAGCGCAGTTGAAGCGCGATCCTGAAATCTTCTCCGCCATCTGTCGGAAGTTGATGCAGGGCCTTGGCCTCACGCTGCGCAAGACTGCCGAAGTGCTTGAGACTTCTCATACCAATGGAATTTCATTAAACACTGAAATTCCCCAAAGGTGTATCAGGCGCTGCAAGACGACTAACTGCGAGCGGATGGGAGGGGATATTTCCAAAAAGAACCATCCCTTTTGTGCAAGGCCTAGTTTCGTATAAATAACGGAAATTAAGCCTTTTTGCCGCAAAACTTCCGATTGAACCCTTTTAGAGCCGTCCCCTCTGTCGTTAGCAGCTTTGCCTTATCCTTCGTCATGCGGCTACCTCCTCGTTAGTGTTATCGTCCTACAACTGAGTTGGCCACCCATTCATTAGCGAGATGAGACAGAGCGCGTGGCCGTCAATATGCTAATGGCGCGTTAGGCTCCCCAGCATGGGATATTAGTGGAGGGAGGGCAGAATCAAATATAACTGCTTGCCTGACGTGTAAACATATCGTAATAGAGTCCGCCTAAGGCCATCAGTTCGGCGTGCGTGCCTTGCTCCACAATCCTGCCACTGTTGAGAACGGCAATGCGATCTGCAATTCGTGCTAAGGATAAACGATGGCTGACAACGATAGCCATCTTCCCACCAACAAACTTGCGCAATATCTCAAGTATCCTATGCTCGCTTTGTGGATCTATGGCCGCTGTTGGTTCATCAAGCAGCACGAGTTCGGCTTTGGTGTGGCGTAGCAGCGCACGCGCTATCGCGATTTTTTGCCATTCTCCGACGGATAGGTCGGTTCCCTGTTCAAGCATTTTGCTAAGTGGGGTATCTAGGCCAAGGGGTAGCTCTGCGATGTCGAGACCGACCTCCTGAGCTACTAGCAACAATGCACTATCGTCATGAAGTTTTGCAAGATCCCCAAACCCGATATTGTCACGCGCCGTCACAGGAAAACGAGAATAATCCTGCACAACAACAGCGATGCGTTCACGAAGCTCCTTGATATCAACGCATTTCAAGTTAGTTCCGCCCCAAGTGATCTCCCCTGCGTCAGGGTCATAAAGACGGGACATAAGCTTTGTTAGCGTCGTTTTCCCGGCACCGTTCTCACCCACAAGCAGTAGCACTTCACCAGGTTTTATCGCCAAGTTAACCCCATCTAATGCTGGCCTATCCGTGCCTGGATATGTAAATGTTACATTGTTAAAGCAGATGCCGCCCGTTAAAGGGCTGGTGCGTGGGCCGAAAGATAGATTAGAAGCTAGCTGGGGGGAGTAATCAAGCACTTGAAAGATAGGACTAATGGCTAAGGATGATTGGTAAACTTCGGCGCCCTCATAAACCATAAGTTCAAGGCTACGGCGCACCTGAAAAATTAGACCCGCGAATAGAGCTAGATCTCCTAAGCTGAAGCGGCCATGGATAACTTGGAAGATGACATAAACATAAGCGACGAATGCGCCAATGGCGCTGATTGCGGAAGTGCAAATCACAACCCACGCGCCCTTAGTGCGGACAGCGTGTTTGGCTTGGAATATTCTGTGGAAGTATGATTGCCAGCGCTTAAGCAATACGTCATGCAAGCTATAGAGTCGAGCTTCTTTAGCATACATCTCATTGAGAATCATTCTTTCAATCAGGTCTTTGCTTCTTTCATTGCTTACCTGAGATTGCTCTACTTCCCAGCTTTGTTTTTCGACTCGCCCTTGAAGAACTACTGCCGGCAACACTGACAGAAATAGCAGAAGCGGCACCCACCAAGATATCCCGAAGGTGAGCATTAGCGCAGGAAGAAAGGCGAACACACCCACCATCAAGCCTCCTAGACCTCTAGCGAGTTGCCATAAGTGCTCAGTGCCGCCTTCGGCGAGTTTAAGGGTGTTTAGGGCATCAGGATTCTCAAATAACGAAAGGTCGTCAAGGCCTGCAACCTTACTCAGCAATTGTCGACGACTCTCCCCGACAACTCGCTCGCGAAGACTACCGAACGCATGAATTGAAAGTCCGCGTGTGGCATCTAGGAGAAAAATAACCACCAAGAAAGCTATCATCGCACCTAGCAATAAGTGCATGCCAGCCAAATCGGCTATGGTTCTTGTGTTGCTGCCGATCAGTCTCGCGGCCTCGTCAATTACGATCTTGCTGACATAGAGGTGTAATATTGGGCCTGCCCCATTAAGGAAATTTAGTGGGAGGAGGATGCTAATCTCCATTGGCGCCGCTTGACTAACCAAAAACAATGCTCGCTTTACTGCTGCTAACTTGGTTAGCTCCTTCATCATAATGCCCCCGCTTCTTCTAGCTTAGTTATGCGCAAGCTCACTCACGATAACTTACCTCCATTCGCAGCTTTGCCTTATCCTTCGGGCAGAATCAAATATAACTGCTTGCCTGACGTGTAAACATATCGTAATAGAGTCCGCCTAAGGCCATCAGTTCGGCGTGCGTGCCTTGCTCCACAATCCTGCCACTGTTGAGAACGGCAATGCGATCTGCAATTCGTGCTAAGGATAAACGATGGCTGACAACGATAGCCATCTTCCCACCAACAAACTTGCGCAATATCTCAAGTATCCTATGCTCGCTTTGTGGATCTATGGCCGCTGTTGGTTCATCAAGCAGCACGAGTTCGGCTTTGGTGTGGCGTAGCAGCGCACGCGCTATCGCGATTTTTTGCCATTCTCCGACGGATAGGTCGGTTCCCTGTTCAAGCATTTTGCTAAGTGGGGTATCTAGGCCAAGGGGTAGCTCTGCGATGTCGAGACCGACCTCCTGAGCTACTAGCAACAATGCACTATCGTCATGAAGTTTTGCAAGATCCCCAAACCCGATATTGTCACGCGCCGTCACAGGAAAACGAGAATAATCCTGCACAACAACAGCGATGCGTTCACGAAGCTCCTTGATATCAACGCATTTCAAGTTAGTTCCGCCCCAAGTGATCTCCCCTGCGTCAGGGTCATAAAGACGGGACATAAGCTTTGTTAGCGTCGTTTTCCCGGCACCGTTCTCACCCACAAGCAGTAGCACTTCACCAGGTTTTATCGCCAAGTTAACCCCATCTAATGCTGGCCTATCCGTGCCTGGATATGTAAATGTTACATTGTTAAAGCAGATGCCGCCCGTTAAAGGGCTGGTGCGTGGGCCGAAAGATAGATTAGAAGCTAGCTGGGGGGAGTAATCAAGCACTTGAAAGATAGGACTAATGGCTAAGGATGATTGGTAAACTTCGGCGCCCTCATAAACCATAAGTTCAAGGCTACGGCGCACCTGAAAAATTAGACCCGCGAATAGAGCTAGATCTCCTAAGCTGAAGCGGCCATGGATAACTTGGAAGATGACATAAACATAAGCGACGAATGCGCCAATGGCACTGATTGCGGAAGTGCAAATCACAACCCACGTGCCCTTAGTGCGGACAGCGTGTTTGGCTTGGAATATTCTGTGGAAGTATGATTGCCAGCGCTTAAGCAATACGTCATGCAAACTATAGAGTCGAGCTTCTTTAGCATACGTCTCATTTAGAATCATTCTTTCAATCAGGTCCTTGCTTCTTGCATTGCTTACCTGAGATTGCTCTACTTCCCAGCTTTGGTCTTCGATACGCCATTGAAGAACTACTGCCGGCAAAACTGACAGAAATAGCAGAAGCGGCACCCACCAAGATATCCCGAAGGTGAGCATTAGCGCAGGAACGAAGGCGAACACACCCACCATCATGCGCCCTATGCCTGTAGCAAGTTGCCATAAATGCTCGGTGCCGCCTTCAGCGAGTTTGAGGGTGTTTAGGGCATTAGGATTCTCAAATAACGAAAGGTCGTCAAGGCCTGCAACCTTACTCAGCAATTGTCGACGACTCTCCCCGACAATTCGCTCGCGAAGACTGTCGATTGCAAGTCCACGCAGCGTTATAATCGCATCAAGAAGAGAAATAGCCACCGGGAAAGCTAGCATCGCACCTAGCAATAAGTGCATGCCAGCCAAATCGGCTATGGTTCTTATGTTGCTGCCGATCAGTCTCGCGGCCTCGTCAATTACGATCTTGCTGATATAGAGGTGTAATATTGGCCCTGCTCCATAAAGGAAGTTTAGTGGGAGGAGGATGCTTACTTCCTTTGGTGCCGCTTGACCAATCAATAACAATGCTCGCTTTACTGCTACTAACTTGGGTAGTGCATTTATCATGATGTTTCCACTTCTCCTAGCTTAGTTATCCGCAAGCCTCTTGGCTAATCAGCCTGATGACCAGACGGACGACGACTCACGTGTAGCGCCGCTGTACCGCGTTTGTTTGGTAGAATGGCGTTGCCCACCTTAACAAGATGAAAACATTCGAGTCCAGGTATCAAAACATTGAGACAAGTCAAGCCGCTAGGTGAACTGTAAGAAACGGAGTAAAAAGCTCGAAAACCATTGCTGCCAGCCTTTTCAGCAGCTCATTAAGGTGGTCCTCAACGCAGCGTGAAACTTGCGTGCTCTTTATGTTTTCAAACTCGGTAAGTTCCCAGTGCCCCTGGCGAATTAGCTCCCCGATACTTCCTTGTAAGCACTTTTGATATTTGGGGAATCCGTCCAATCTTCTTAGAAATGTCGCCTGCTCCTCAAGGTACTTAGATGCGAATTCTTGGTACATATGGTAATCCTGTACCGCTTCCAGCAGAGCTCGCTCTAACGCATATTCTCGCGATAGAGAACAACCACAACCTCGATAATTACCAATGCCGTCGGGGCGAGGAAACATGATGCAGAATGTTGGAACACCTAAGTCGCTGGTAATGTCAAGACCCACTAGCTGCCCCATAGCCAGTTCGTTAGTTTCATCCCACAAACTTTTTAATTCAGGCGGAAGCGAGTTAGGATCAATTAATCGCAGCGGCTCAGGCGAACTGCGAAGAAATGTGCGTATATAAAATAAGGATTCCGCATCACGTTCGATGCGCTCATTTAATGCGTGAACTGCAGCTTCAACGAAACTTGTACCAAAGGCGGTTCCATTGCCGCTAGAATACCTTGATATCTGTGTGTAGTCAAACTTATCGTTGGGTAATCTGGCATCAAAGTAATCTGGGACAGTGAGGATTAGAGGATGCAGAATTCCTTGGGCGGTATCAAAACTCTGAAATGCTCGACACGGCAGTTCTCTATCCGGATGATGGCGAAGCAAAAGTTCGACGGCCTTATCATTAACTAAGGTGTCAATGCATGGCAATTGACGTACGTTTGACCAGGCTATCTGATCCCCTAATTTTAAGTGAGGGCCACATATAGGTCTACTAAGATAGTGTTCAAGTGCCTCATAAATTGCGCTGACTTTGGATTGTATTCCAATCCCTTTGCCGAGTCCATCTGATAAGTAGTTGCCATTTTGGTCATATAAATAACAACACGATGTAACTAGCCTCTCGCCGTATGTATGTATTTTCACTCGGTAACGTAGTAATTCCAACTCAGAATAGGCCAGCTCAAGTGCTTGGTCAGGCGAACAAGCTCGCCCTGGGATCTGTTGGCAAACCTCATTCATAGCTCTACCTCCTTCTTCGCCTTTTCGGGAGTGTGATTACGCGGCTAGTTCAAGGGTGGTTAAATTATTCCGGGTCCGGCATAGTTGTCGATAGTTAACGCACTTGTCTTTCCACAGATTTTAACGCATACTACGTTAGTATTACATGAATGGTAAAGACGTCCCCTTGTGGTGAATTTCACAGATTCACCGGAGACGTCTCCCAAGCAGCATCTTAAGTGTAAAACATTCTCGCTGATTGAAGAGTTTTTCCGGTCTTTTACTTTTGGCTAAGGATCCGTCCCCTTAAGCGACCAAATCAAGGCTGTTTAATGCAACCAATTCTTCAACTTCATCTTCAAAATAGCAGCTGAATCCCTCAAACGGTGTTGCCTTTACACTTATTTCGGTGCTCGCTTTCCCCATCTTTTTCACCTCCCTTCCTCGCTATCGTGCAAGACGGCCAGCTTGAGCTAGACAACAATCTTTGGGGAGCGCGCGGTCAAGCCGTCCGTCATCGACCTCAAAATGGTCCCTCTTCAACCCGTTTCTGTTACCTGCAATTGCAGCAGCGGCCTCACTACCATGCAAAGTGTTCTTTGCGAGCAGAATTCCCCAATTTTGCAGAGCGCTTCCCCTAGGGGGGAATTACCGAGTCATCGCGGCAGGTCCCAAGGGCTTTGCGGATAAATTAGAGGGCGGTTACACGGCGTTCAACCCCTGTTTCTCTTGAGGGCGCAGGGAGAGAATTTTTACTAGGAGGAGGAAGTGGAGAGGGACAGGGGTCATTAAATGGGGCGGTAAGAGTGGCCGTCCCTTCATGAGTCGCACTTGCGCGGGCTGTAGGACCTAGTGAAGAGGCAGACATTGTCGTTACAAGGCAGAGAAGGCTGAGCAGAGCAAGGCAGTTTTTCAATTGCTACCCTCCATCCATACAATTTTTGCATGACTCTTCTAGCAACTCCATGATATACTCATCACAGCATGTGGCACAAGGACAATATTGTGGCATGGATGACACAGCTTCAATTTACGGAACAGGAAGATTCAGTTTAGGATGGGCGGTGTGGAGCAGTGGTAGGGGCGAAGATTCGCAAAGCGCGCAAAGAAGCGGGACTAACCCAGGCCCAACTAGCGGGGACCGAGCTATCCCGCTCTTTGATTAGCGAGATTGAGCGCAATAAGCGCAACCTGTCAACTGCGACACTGCATATACTGGCGCAAAAGCTCAATAAGCCGCTGGAGTATTTCGTGGTTGAGTGGAGAGTGTCAGACGCCGAGAGGGCCCTGCTGCTCATCAACCACGCTCACGCCTGTATCGAGATCGGCGATAGTGAGGGCATCCGACTAGCCCTAGATGCGCTGAAAGGGTTCGGAGCTTTGCCAGATGACGTTAAAGCTCGTATGCATGAGCTGATAGCGTGGCATGAGCAAAAGGAGGGTAGGCCCCTAGGTGCCGTTAACCATGCGCTGACGGCTGAAGTGCTGTTTGCGGCGGAGGGGCGGCGCGACAAGCAGTGGTACTGCTGCTATCTCGCAGCACACGCAACCTATGCCTCAGGCTTGTACTCGCAGGCGCTGGAGATGTGCAACAAGGCGCTTGGCATATTTAGAAGTGCAGAAGACATGCCAAGTAAACGACAACTAACGCTGTATCTGCTCGGAAGCATTTACTTCGCGCTTGGCAAGATTGAATCGGCGCAAAAGTGCTATACAGAGATTGCAGCCTCTGACGGCGAGGAAGACAAGCGGAGCTTGCTTCAGGCCTACCACGGTAAAGCCATATGTGCACAACAGCTAGGAAATACCGTAGAGGCGCTCAGGTGGGCCGAACAAGCCGCGCTACAGGCAGAGCAGTGCCGCGATATGGAGTTTTACGCCTCCTCGTTGATCACTTGGGGGTCGTGCCTTGTTAAAATGGGGCATAACGATAAGGCCCTAGCAGTGCTGTGGAACATTGACAATGACTCTCGTTTTGCCGCTCACATTGCGCACACCGCGCGCCGAGAGCTTCTTCTTTGCCTAGCCGAACAAGACCCCTACCCAGGGGTGATATGTATTTCGCTAGAGCAGTATCTGTCGGCCGTGCTCTTAGTCGCACCCAAGCAGGGGGGTTATGAAGACACAAAGACGCAGTGGGCAGTGGCTAAAAGCCGGCTAAGGAGGGCTGCGAAGGGCGACATTGTGTCCGTGATACAACAGTTCGCTTCACTTTTTCTTGCCCTAAGCCACAGTGCCCGCGCGGCAGAAGTGCTGGCCTATGGGGCATCCCTAATGGAGCGGAATAACGACTCTCACGCGGCCTACACCCTGCTGAAAGAAGCATATAGGTTACGCAGGGATACCGCCGTCGAAGTGGGATCCCTATAGCTTGCGTGGGGACACATTAAGTAAGTAACCTTCTGTCTGCACGGTTCCTTCGCCGCGACGTACAGAGGCCATGGGACAGATAAGGACCTGCTAGGCGGCATCTTAGGGCTGCTGCCGGATGACGAGAGGCTAAGAGACGCCTTTCTTCTAGCCAAAGAGAAGGGCTGCTCGACAAGGTGCTAGACCACTGCCATAGGGTTAAAGAGGCTGGTAAAACTATAGTGTTGCCAGTCACGCAATTTGGCGTGGCGTTTCTCACCGCCAATGGCATGAGAAGTCGTGTGTCAATCTGCCAACTTAGTAACAATTCTAACGTCAACCAATACGGCGGCACATGCCAGTCGCTGTGGACAGTGTGGATAATGTGGAAAACCCCCAGAGAGGGGGTTTTGGTTTACGTGGCATATCCGCGCTGGCGGGCAGTGTCTTGGATTATGCGCGTTACGAGTTCGGCCTCGACTACTTCTGCATTCAACTTCTTGGTGGCATAGAGGGCGTGAGTACAGATGTGGTTAATGAGGCGAGGGATCCCTCGTGTATCGGAGTGGATGAGCTTGAGGGCAGTTTCGCTGAAGAGAGGGGTGGCAAGGCCTGCTCCTTTCATTTGGTGGCGAATGTAGCTTGCAGTATCGTCGGCAGTGAGCCCCGTAAGGTGGTACTGCAGACGTACACGTTGTGCCAACGCCTCATGTTTGTTGAGTTTTAGAGTCCGTCTTAGTTCTGGCTGCCCCACTAGAACAAGGGAGAACAGCGAAGTTGCGTCCATTTGCTGGTTTAGCGCAAAACGGAGTTCAAGGAGTAATGACGGGGCAACATCTTGCGCTTCATCAAGAAACACTACGAGCGACCTGTCTCCTTGTTGCTTACGCTGTAGCAAGGTTTTGTGAAAAAGCTGCCTTGCCTTTTCAAGATAGAAAGGCGTCTCCTCACCCAGTAGCCTTAACAGCTCGCCGTAAAAGTCCTTCGGCTTCATACCCGCTTGCACTAAGTAAATAGGCTGAAAGCGCATGGGGTCAAGGGAGCGTACCAGATGCCGAATTAAAGTCGACTTCCCTGCGCCAACTTCACCGGTTAACACCCCAAGAGACCCACTTTGCAACATGAGGTGTAACCTAGCTAGCGCCTCAGCATGAGCCTGTGACTCAAACAACATGTGGCTCTCTGGTGCTCTAGCAAAAGGCTCAATCATGGGACACCCCCTTGTCGGAGTAACTGAGCGGCGGCAAAGCCAAGCGGCGCTGCTTCTCGGCCAGAGCAAAGAAGTTAATGTCAGGTGTAGGGGCGCATTCCTGCTTGGGAGTCTTTTCTAGAGCTTTACGAGTAAGATCAAGCACGGTAGCATCAGCAAAGCGCTTGCCCATCAGCCACACTTGAACCACACTAAGGTCGAAAGGATCAAAGCGCAGGGTGACTTTCTTAGTGCAGAGCTCTGGGTCGACCTCGTAGGTGTTGCCATATAGGCGAATGCAGGAAGACTTATCTGCCTTGCGTTCTTCTTCCCAAAGAAAAATCTCGGTTAGATCCACAAGCGACACATGACGCATAAATCGGCTAGTCTTTGCGCGGTCTATGGGAGCCATCTTGGTGGTACCATGCTCGCGAGTATGGTAGTAACCATCTACCCACGACCTAAAGGCGTCATTAAGTTCTGGGAGCGTGGTCAAGCGACCGTTTTCAA
>Ga0208101_10181_pt1 | contig 9640 bp, 8 predicted proteins | sample Subbioug_CSW11AC_FD_184823 | JGI IMG/M metagenome (GOLD analysis project Ga0208101, IMG submission 184823) | Serpentinite rock and fluid subsurface biosphere microbial communities from McLaughlin Reserve, California, USA - CR12Aug_CSW11AC (SPAdes) | ecosystem: Environmental > Terrestrial > Deep...
TAAGCTTGTCGCTTTGGTAGCTACGGCGCATATCGTCTTGCTTCTTTTCGTCGCGAGAAAAAATCCGAATCTCGCCGATGTCGGTTCGTAGAAAGCGTTCCGCTACAGCGTTCCCGAAGGAGCCTGTACCGCCGGTGATTAAGAGGGTGCGGTGTTGGAACATGTGCGACCTCCAGCAAAATGCTTCATGATAATTTCGTAGGAATGCTTGGCTGTGTAGTTGTTTTCTAGATATGCCCTGCCGGACTGCCCCATCCTGTGGCGTGTCTCTGCGTTGCAGAGCAAGTTCACCTTCTGCATAAAGACACTTACGCTTCGGGATTCGCACCAAAAGCCGAACTTACCCCCCTCGATGATCTCACCCAAATCAGTGTGCGGGTCAGTGGCCGCCAATATCGGCAAACTGGCCTGCATATACGTCAGGAGGCGTGAAGGGAAATTAGGGACAGTAAAACCTTGATGGAGGAATATAAGACCGACGTCACACGCGGCACAAAGTAGATCGAAATCCTCCGCCGGTAGAAATGGCAGCAGCTTTGCCGCGCGTGGCTTGGCAAGCTCAAAGTAGCGCTGCAGTTTGGCATACTCAGTACCTGCCCCAACAATAACAAAAAATGCTTGATCGTCATGCTCGTTTTCTTTGAGGCATTCGATGATAAACTCCACGCCGTGCGGGGCCCCGATGTTGCCTCCGTAGATAAAAATGGGCTTATCGTGCGGTAGGCCATATTTCGTACGCCAATACTCACGTGCTGCAGCGGTTAGGGTTAAATCTTGTGGTTCTATGCTGTTAGGGCACACCTCGACAAGGTTGGGTGCGATTTTGGGATTCTGTTCGAGGAGGAACTTGACGTTAGCTGGCGACATACACCCAATGTGGTCAGAGAGGCGGTAGAGCTCATGCTCAGTGGAGCGAAAGTAGCGGTAGGGGAGCCCTAGCAAGCCGCTTGCACGCATCATCCCCAAATCTACAGCGTTCTGTGGGAAGATGTCCTTTAACAACAGATAAGTCTTTAACCCATCGCGGGCGCGTAAGTAGCGTATAGTCTGCGTCAGAGTGACGGGTGGCGTTGAATACAACAATACATCAAACTTGATATGTGACAACTTTAAAGCGACTGCCCGCTTAAGCCTTGTGTCTAGGGTTATCGTGTTCCACGCTTTCCGTATTGCGCCTGTCTTCTGGATACTTCCACTTGGCACTTTTACGATTAAAGCCCGCCCTTCTTCGTGCACTGTAACACCCGACTGGGCACTAGACGCACTAGGTGACACGACAGCAACAAAATGCCCATTAGCGACAAACTCGCGCATCAAGTCAGGATATATGCCCCGCTCTTGCAGCGATCGCATATCATACAAAGTAATTAACATTACATTCATTTTTGCCCTCTCCCTCGTCGGCCGCGGTGCATTACCATCGCCACTAACTGACCTTAATCCACTATCGCCATAACTCCCGCGATCACCCTCGCCTGTTCATCTTCAGTTAGGCTTGAGCCTGAAGGCAAGCAGACCCCTTGGGCAAAAAGCTCGGCGCCGACATCAGTGTGGTGCGGGAAGAAGGGGTAGGCCGAAAAGACTGGCTGCAGGTTCATGGGCTTCCACAGGGGGCGGGCCTCGATGTTCTGCTCCTGCAGGCACAGGACAATGTCGCGGGGGGTAACTTCGCTTGCGGGGTATATAGTGACGGCGGTCATCCAGTAGTTTGGCTGGCCGTAGGGCATAATGGGCAGAAGGCGAAGTGGGGTGTTAGCGAAGGCTGCTGCGTATCGCGCAAAGATCTGCTGCCGAGCGGTGATTCTTTCGTGAAGTACGGCTAGCTGCCCCCGCCCGATGGCGGCACAGATGTTAGAGAGGCGGTAGTTGTAGCCGTAATCCACATGTTCGTAGTGGAGTGCGGGCTCGCGGGCTTGAGTAGCCCAGTAACGCATTTTACGTAGGGCCGCTTCATCGTTTGAGACCACCATGCCGCCGCCCGAGGTGGTGATAATTTTGTTGCCGTTAAACGAAAAAACGCCGAAGTGCCCGAGCGAACCGCATTGCTTGCCTTGGTAGGTGGCCCCGAGCGCCTCGGCGGCATCTTGAATGACCGGCACACCATAGTTCTGGCATATAGGTAGAAGCGCTTCGTAGTCGGCGCTCTGACCATAGAGGTCGACAATTATTGCTGCCTTCGGCAACTTGCCCTGCTCTGCCGCCCAGTGAAAGGCTTCTTCTAGCGCGCGGGGGGACATATTCCAGCTGCTTGGCTCGGCATCTATAAACACCGGCGTCGCCTGTTGGTACATAATGGGGTTGCAGCTACCGGCGAAAGTAAGGCTTGAACAAAACACATAATCTCCTTGCCCCACACCGAGGTAGCGCAAGATAAGGTGAATGGCGGCCGTACCTGAGGTGAGAGCCAAGCCGTGCGCAGCACCCACGTAGCGACAAATCTCTTGCTCAAAAGCGTCGACTTGTGGCCCTAGGGGAGCAATCCAGTTAGAGTCGAATGCCTCTTTGATATACTCCATCTCTAGCCCGCTCATATGAGGAGGGGAGAGGTAGATGCGTTTACTCATAAATGCCCCCTTAAATTAGTGCGCCTTACTGGATTGAAGTCGCTAAGAGCGATAACTTGGAAAGAAGTCGTGATTTATGGGCTGAGAATACTTTTCACGGGCGCATACTAACTCGGCAAACACTTTCTCATCCAATATCCGTTTGCCCACCTTAAAATCGATGCAGCCTTTCGGGGCAAAACTATGTTTGTATTGAAAAATCCCGTCTTCTCCACAATAACCCCCGCCAAGTACATATTGTTCGCGGGCTGTATACTGCCCCCATCGAATAATCTCGTACTTTAATAGATCATTGGGCCGGTATCTATAATAGCTCTCGTCTGTACCCCCCAGAAAGGAGTAGATCGTTTTTTCGGAGAGCAGTACTAGCTCCGTGGAAACAACTTTACCCTCTACTATGGCATAGAAAAACTTCAAGTTGTCTGCCAGAGTGTGCTGCATCTGCGAAAAAAACCTTGCGTCAAAATGGTAGCGTGAGTCTGCGGATCGTCGTGCCATTGTGCTAGTATAAATGCTAATGAAGTGTTCGAGTCTTGAGCCTTCGTCGTATACCACTTCAACTCCGAGCTCCCGTGCACGATTCACGTTCTTCCGTACCTTATGATCAAACTCCATCCAAACATCAATGCCCGTGTCTAATCGCCTGACAACATTTCGCCCTCTGACTTCAATTTCTCCTGGATAGCCAGCATTGTCATGTCCACCCAATGGAAAGCGCACAAATTCGGAGACCACTTTATGGGACATCATCCATTCAGTTAGGCCTTGCCAAAATGCGCTAACGCTCTGGCTAGAAGGCTGTCCCCCTAGCAAAATGGGGCCGCCATATCCGTATGGCGATACTACGTCCCAAGAATGTCCAAGGTGGGCGGGAGTGAACTTCTCTATATGCAAAGGCCTTAATACAAAAGGATATATCACTGAGCCAGAATCAGAAATACAAAGTGCGCACATTACCCTATCACTTGGTCTTGCGAAAAGACTCGCGTAGCCAGGCAGGTGCATCGGTTCATTCGAAAACCTGCTGCGCACAACTTCTTGCCAAATTCTCTCGTCACTACAGGTGTTGTTGTTTAGAATTACTCCCCACGCGTAAGTTTCCATCATACTACTCCTCTAAGGTCCCTCTCTTAACAATCAACATACGCCCTGCAACACAGAACAGCAACAAAGCAGATCCCTACTGGCGTTACATAAACTAAGTCAACTACTCTACACTATTAGCAAATTTGTTGAGACGAGTCGCAATACTACCCTTGCAGACAAGGATGTGCTTTGTCCAGCTCTAGTGTCAGCCACTTACCCAACAACAATTAATCAGCGCATCTATGAGGTCGGGGTAGTAAGATTTATCCTCATCTGGATGAACTGGCAAGTTTAAAATAGAACGCGACAAAGCAAGTGCTTCTGCATGACGAATATTTCGCAAAGGTGGGATGGAAGACTTTGTGCCAAGAAAAAAAGTTATCTCTGACAGATTAACTGCCCGACGATAGAATGAAAGAACCCCATGCGCATTATCGTCAGTACGAACCGCTCGATGCTGCTTTACCAAGTCGAGGACTCAGAGATCTCTCGCATCAGTAAATCCAAAGTAATTAACTAACATAACGGCACGGTGACCTTGATCGCACCCTACAAGGAGTGATTCGAGACTGGAAATGTCCACTTCTAATTCTTCCGTCCTTCGATAAAATCCTGTGCGAAGTGAGGGTTCTTGAGAAACTGGATCCAACATGCCATTCCCTTCGCGCGCGGACCAGCCCATAAGCCAGGGAGATTTAACCATTAATGCCGCGATACTGCACCAAGTAAAAGGGCACATCTACAAGGGCAACTAGTGCTTTGTCGCAATGCACCACTTAAGACTATGCCAACTAGAATTTGGTCTTCCCTTAAGAATCTTAATTATCATTTAGACAAAACCTTGAGCATCTTGTAGCGCTCCACGTAATATCCCCCCTTCTGGTAGCAGCGTACAGCACGATCATTACAAGCGTTTACCATCAACTCAAGCTCACATATGTTACGCAAAACTGCTATATGCTCTATTGCATGCATAAGCTCAGTCGCAACACCCTGCCCCCGAAAATCAGATTTAACGCCTATCATGTTAATGTGGATACGTTTATGATCAAAATTATCAACTTCATACCCCCACAAAATGCCGACAAGTTGACCTCTATCAAAAGCTCCAAACAGTATCGCGGTACCATTCTGCAAGAAAACAATCAACTTATCATAGTAGGCCCCAGCAAAGTCACCTTCAATATCCGAGAAATTTGCGGTTAGTATTTCAGACAAAAGGGCACGTACTTCAAACTCATTCGCCGCTACTTCCTCTTCGTTTATCTGTTTTATGTCCACACATACACCCCTCCCCTAGACTATCGCTCTATGTCTAAGTCCTTGAAGTCTAAATTAGAAGCACACTCCGTGACATCTTTGCGTGAGACTACTCGTGCAACTGTGCTTAGCAATATTTTACAATCCAGCACAAAGGAAAGATTGTCCACATAACGCACATCGAGAACAAAACGCTGTGCCCATGGCAGATTATTCCGTCCGCTAACTTGAGCCAAACCTGTGACGCCTGGCCTAACAGTATGACGGCGCCTTTCGTGTTCGGAAAAATGGGGCAAGTACTTCACGAGCAATGGTCTTGGTCCCACTAACGACATATCGCCCTTCACTACATTCCAGAGTTCCGGTAGCTCATCCAAACTTGTGGAACGTAACAACCGACCGAAAGAGGTAAGTCGCTCTGAATCAGGCAATAGCTGACCACGCGAATCACGAGCAGAGGTCATAGTCCGGAACTTATACATGTTGAATATTTTCTCATTCAGCCCAGGCCGCGGCTGCACAAACAATATGGGACTGCCGAGCTTTAGCCGCACAAGTAGCGCCACAAGCGCCATGAGTGGTGAAAACAATGCGATCGCAGTAATCGCTATCGAAAAATCAAAACACCTCTTCAAATATCGCCTATACATCATGCTTATCTGCCCCTAACATATAGCTCTCATGCTAAACTAACAGCGAACAAGCCGGCAATCCCCTCAATCAATCCCCACAACCGCGCAATGTTCCAGTGGCCCGCCCCCCACACCCGCCGCCACTTCGTCGAGGGCTTTAGGGGTAAGTAAGTGTTCTAGCGCGCAGACATCAAAGCCTTTGCCTGCGGCGCAGAGCTCCCTCAGCTCGCTGAGGCAGGAGGCTAGGGCGATGGCGCAATGGTGGTTTTGCCGTGCCACCATGATCTGCTTATGCTGCGTGGCAGCCACGCCTTCTTCGGCCGTCAGTAGTTCTTCGTACAACTTCTCCCCTGGGCGTAGCCCAGTAATAGCTATCTCTATGTCTTGGCCTAGCTTCAGGCCTGAGAGAGTGACTAAGTCCTTCGCCAAGTCCATAATCTTTACTGGGGCGCCCATGTCGAGCACGAATACTTCGCCGCCTTGGCCCATGGAGCCGGCTTGGATGATGAGGCTGACGGCCTCGGGGATGGTCATAAAGTAGCGGGTCATTTCGGGGTGGGTGACGGTGACGGGGCCGCCGCGGGCGATTTGCTCTTTGAAGCGGGGCACGACACTGCCGCGGCTGCCGAGCACATTGCCAAAGCGCACGGCCATAAACTTGGTGGTGTTTGGTCCGTTCATGCCTTGAATGAGGAGTTCGGCAATACGCTTGGTGGCACCCATGACGGAGGTGGGATTAACGGCCTTGTCGGTGGAGACGAGCACGAAGCGTTCGGCTTGGTGGCGCGAGGCCGCCTCGGCCATGATACGGGTGCCGAAGACATTGTTCTTGATGGCTTCGGTCGGGTTTTGCTCCATAAGGGGCACATGCTTGTGGGCGGCGGCGTGAAAGACGACCTGGGGTTTGTGCGCGGACAGTAGGTGGTCGATGCGCTGGGCGTCTTGTACGTCGGCTATTAGTGGGGTGATTTTAAGAAAGGGGAAGCTATGCACTAGCTCTTTATGTACTTCGTAGATGCTGTTTTCGCCACGCCCGAGGAGTAAGAGGTGAGACGGGGTGAAGCAGGCTACTTGGCGACTGAGCTCAGCGCCGATAGAGCCACCTGCGCCGGTGATGAGCACTGCTTTGCCGCGGAGGTAGGAAGCAATGCCGGTGTAGTCGGTTTTAATTTCGGGCCGCGGGAGCAAGTCTTCTATTTGTACTTCGCGGATGGTGCTGACATCGATGCAGTTTTGGATGATGCTGTACAGCCCGGGCACGGTACGCGGCTTAATGCCAAGTGCCGTGCAGCGCTGAAAGAGCTCGCGTATGCGGCCTGCGGGGGCAGAGGGAGTAGCGATAATGACTTGCGAAATGGCGTGTGAGGACACGATCTGCTCTAGCAAGGACATGGGGCCGAGGACGGGAATGTTGTCGATACTTAAGCCGATTTTGCCTTTGTCGTCATCAAGAAAGCCTACTACTTGGCTGTCTATTTCGGGGTGTTTGGCCAGCTCTTTAACTGTGATGCGACCGGCGTCGCCTGCGCCTAGGATGAGGGTTTTTTTGCGGCCCGTTACACGGGGCCTCTTTTTGTAGGCGGCGAGCAACCGCACCATGAAGCGCATACCCCCTACCGCGGCTACGTTACCAAAGGCGGACATCACTATGACGCTGCGCGGAAAGTTAAGGCTTGGGTTTACGTACATAAAGCCGAAGAGCGCGGTTGTGGCGAGGGTAACGGTGCCCGCGATAGTGACGAGGTCTTCGGCCGAGGCGTAGCGCCAGAGGCGGCTGTAGAGGCCGAAGTAGTAGTAGATTACGATGTAGAGCGGGACGGCGACGACCATGTAACGCAGCCAGGTGTAGATAAAGATGGCGTCGGGCCGAAAATCAAAGCGGAGGTAGAGCCCGAGAACGCCGGAAACTACGAGGGCCAGGGCGTCGCCTGTAGCGAGAAGAAACTTGTATTTTACACTAGCTGACATAGTTCACCTGCCTTCGCGCCCGCTTTATATTAGAGATACGTGGACTAGGACTTCGTCCTGCGGCTGCCATAGTAGTAGTAATAGTAATCGTCCTGCGAGTCGCCTTCGACACCATTTAGTACCACCCCAAGGATGTTGGCCTTGACACTGGCTAGCTGGGCCTTGGCCTTGTTAGCCATTTCTTTGCTTACTTCACCCACGGCAACCACCAAAATAACCCCATCCACCATGGAAGAAAGTATGGCTGAGTCGGTTACGGCTAGGGTGGGCGGGCCATCGATAATGATGATGTCAAAGTCTTTTTTAAAGGAATCCAGCAAGTCGCGCATGCGGCCACTACCAATAATTTCTGAGGGGTTAGGCGGTATGGGGCCGGAACTGACTACCTTGAGGTTTGGCACACCGACGTCGCGCACGGCGATCTGCGTAGCTACATTTTGCATTAGCAGGTTGGTGAGCCCGAGTGGGTTGCTTGTTTTGAATACTTTGTGCTGGGAGGGCCGGCGCAAGTCGCCGTCTATAATGAGCACCTTGCTACCAGTTTGTGCAAAGGCGATGGCCAGATTGGCGGCGGTGGTGGACTTGCCCTCGGCTGGAGCCGTGGAGGTGATTAAAATAGTCTTGACGGGTTTGTCGAGCGAGGAAAACTGGATATTAGTGCGCAGTACGCGGTAGGACTCGGCCACCCGCGAAGAAAGGTCGCTCGTTATGAGCTGGTGGTTTTTCATTTTGTGCTTCATTTTGACGCCCCCACTTGCTCGCTCGCAAAGTCGTTTGCCTTAAATAGAGGTATGGTGCCGAGCAGGGGCAAGCCGAGGTGCTCTTGCACATCTTCTGGCTTTTTAAAGGTGTTATCTAAGTAACTTAGGACAAAAGCAGCCCCAAGCCCAGCCATACCGCCCGCAAAACCCGCGACCACCATGGTGAGGAGTTTGCGCGGACTGATTGGTAATTCTGGCACGGTGGCAGTGTCTATAACTGTTACGTTCTCGGCATTCATGATGCGCAGGGTGTTGCTACGAAACGACATGGCCACCGCGTTGGCTAGGCGGGCCGCAAAATATGGGTCTTCGTTTTCGACTGTTATAGCGATAATTTCGGTGTCTCCACGCAGCGTTACGTCGACCATGCTGCTAAGGTCGTCCGTGCTGATGTCTAGCCGCAGCAAATCGATAACCTCGCGAGCTACGGTGCGGCTACGGGCGATTTCGCGGTAGGTGCGAACTAAGAGGCGGCTGGCTAGGAGGTCGGAATGCACAACTTGGCCGGTGGTCTGGGCCGATGAACGCGCCCCAACGATGAGGGTGGTCTCGGCGCGGAAGATGGGCGGTAAAATGAAAAACACGGAGATGCCGGCAATTACAACGGCTACAGTGGGGACGATGAGTATTACCATTATGTACTTGCGGATGATGGAAAATACTTGCCTGAGGTCTAGTGTTACTTCGTCGTCAAATTCACGTCTCTCCATAAAGGGCCCCTCTCAAGATGAAATGTTCTACTACTATCTTCGACAAATAAGATAGGAATCCTGCCCTTATTTTTCGACAAGATTCGACAATCTTCGACAATTACTTACCTTAAATGTCAATCTGCAGGAAAAAGGCAACGACCTGATGATAACATGTCTGTGACACAGTTGTCAAACTTCTGCAACACAAAAAACGTCCGCACCGCGGACGTCTATCTTATCTCTTGCTTCTTATTTCTTCTTTTCCTTGCTTCTTATCTCTTGCCTCTTGCCTCTTGCCTCTTGCCTCTTGCCTCTTAAATCATGCTTCTATTTTCTTGCCTCTTGCCTCTTGAATGGTGGGCGATGACGGGCTCGAACCGCCGACATCCTGCTTGTAAGGCAGGCGCTCTCCCAGCTGAGCTAATCGCCCATATGCGCTCTCTTTACTTCTTCTCGTGCCTCTTACTTCTCTTATCCAACTTCTAACTTCTTGCCTCTTATTTCTTGCCTCTAACTTCTTGCCTCTTACTTCTCTTATCCAACTTCTTGCTTCTTATTTCTTGCCTCTTGTCTCTTGAAATGGTGGGCCCACTAGGACTCGAACCTAGGACCAATCGGTTATGAGCCGACCGCTCTGACCAACTGAGCTATGGGCCCAAAAATGGCTCCTCAGGTAG
>Ga0208101_10183_pt1 | contig 9616 bp, 11 predicted proteins | sample Subbioug_CSW11AC_FD_184823 | JGI IMG/M metagenome (GOLD analysis project Ga0208101, IMG submission 184823) | Serpentinite rock and fluid subsurface biosphere microbial communities from McLaughlin Reserve, California, USA - CR12Aug_CSW11AC (SPAdes) | ecosystem: Environmental > Terrestrial > Deep...
GCCTCACGTGCCTTAGTCATTACGAAAAAGGATGACGACTATGGGCCAGTGGCCAGCGCTCCAGACAAGATCTATCGCATCCCTGCATATGCGTTTCTTTATCTACTGGGGCATGCAGAGAAAGCCACCTTTTTACGAACAAGCTCACCGCAGATCGCGCCCGAGTAGTTGTCGTGAGACATAGGGGACAGTTAGCCAGTGAATGTGTCTTGATTCCATGAAACCCGCACCCCTGAAAACGCCCGTGACAGCAATGGCACGTTGAGCCCGAATAGAATGGATCGCCCCACGCGGTGCAAAAGAAGCAACGACGACCATTCCTCTACCGTGAAGAGCAGAAGCCCAGAAAGGACTAACGCTACAAACACATGCAAATGTATACTCCTTTTCCCTAGCCAATAGTGCGAAAGAGCCCCACTACAAATAAGGCCAAGGATTGAAGGACCGCTGATCAGTAACCAGTCCATACTTCACCCTCCACACGTGTTGTTGATGCAACCATTCGAAAGTCGCTAACGAGAATAGGCTTGGCAACACCCACACAACGAGCAAAGCAACTGTCACATGAAGGTTCAGCGGCCTGCGCCAAAGGAAGTAAAACGAAAACAGCGCTGCTACTACCCCTACACCAATCGGTGGTAACGCTATGCCCGCTGGTGGCAACAACTCAAGAATCTGGTTCATTCCGCTTCCTCCCTGCTACGAAATTGTGTAGGCCAGTTATCTGTCCAATACCCACTTCTACAATATGTGCGACTTGAACTCCAATACGCGGTCACGGCACGCCATCATTAAACTGGCACGTACCTTAGTAGCGCCCAGATTACACCCACGACAGCCATGATAACCAGTGCTGTAAAATCAGGCTTGGTAGGATTAAGGCTTGTTATGCGCAGTATTAAGAAGATGTTCAAGTAATGAAGAAACATCCTAATCCAAACATGATAAGCCAGTAACAACTCTGGCACCCCCAAAACCAGGTAAGACACCGTGAGGCCCGTCACTACCAAGACGTTAAAGTGGCTTTCTTTCTTTGAGAACACTACTTGTTGCAAGAGAAAGGCCACGAAAAGAGGTATTACATAAGGCAACACTGCATTCATACTGCATCAGCCTCCCTAGTGTGTTCCGTGGGGCAGCTATACGACCACACGCATACTGTGCAATAACTTCGCGCTGGAACCCAACATGCTTGCAAATCTGCAAACCGACAAGTTATTAGGAAAATTATAGCATCCCCCCTGATATCAATCATTTTTTGTGAATTTTCACGCAAAACTACGACAGAAGGCCTTTGCGCCACGACGACTGTAGAGGAAGGGCAAAGCTTGCTAGCAACAAAGAAAAAAGAAATAGCTGGACCAGTGCCACAAGCTACCCGTCCTGGTCGCTACTGAACGGCAAATGTTCGTGCCTCGTGATAGTTCCTCCTTCTAGGTGCAAAAAGGCATCGGCAATTTTTGCGACATCTTCATCGTGAGTTATGAGAATTCTAGTCTTTCTGGAAAGCACGTGCTTGAAGGCGTGTATTACTATTTGACGTGCATGCGTATCTAAATGCGTGGTTGCTTCATCGAAAATCAAAACGTCGGGATTCTTTAACAAGCAGCGCGCAATGGAAATTGCTTGCCTTTGGCCACCCGATAGGTTTTTGCCACCTTCTGTAATTTGCATGTCACCTAGTAGGCCTTTGAACAGCTCGGTGCATCCACTTAGGTCTAACACGCTTTCTACCTCTTCCTTGGAGGCACTGGGCCTTGACATTTTAACATTATCCCACAAACTCCCTGTAAAGATCGTCACGCTTTGCGAGACTATCCCCACCCTTTGCCGTAAGGAACTGAGATTATAATCCCGCAATTCAGTGCCATCAAAAAAAATCCCGCCTTGGTATTGCGAATAGAACCCGAGCATTAATCTTACGATGGTTGATTTTCCTGCCCCGTTCTTACCGAGGAGCGCCACACACTCGCCGGGGGCAATTTCGAAGCTGCATGATTGAAGAACAGGTTCTTTCCCTGATTCATAAGCGAAGGATACGTCGGCAAATGAAATGTCCCCTATCAGTGCACTTACGACCTTATTTCCACCAAACTCGCTTTCTGTTGCCCCGTCGAAAAGTGGTGCTAAGCGTTTGAAGGCGGCAATCGCAGGTCGTGTAACCATTAATAATGAACTAAAGGCGAGCGCGGGCAGGGTTAATTGACTTATATACGCAACAAGTGCCAAGTAGTCACCCACTGTTAGCCGCTCTCTGACAATGAATATACCGCTGAGAATGGTGACAAGCACAGTGAGTAAGTAAGCTAGAAACTCCACAGTCCCCGTTCCGACCCCTACACCGAGAGATTGCCGGATTTCTTGGCCGGCAATCCCCGCAAAATGCTTCGTTGACTCCTCCGCCTTACGACTTTCTGCAGTGGATTGCTTAATCTCAGCTATGCCGGAAATAGTCTCTTGCACGGACCCTTGTGCGTGTGCGCCAAGTTCCATCAACTGCCCTGTAGTCTCCTCAGGTGAAGGGCCACCTTTTTCGCTAGAAAAAAGAAAGCAACCATAAAGGGAAGGGCGATTACGGCAACCTCAACACTGATTCGGAGTATTAGCAGCAAAGCCCCTACCCCTTGAATAAGGCCACTAACGAACGTGAAGAGTACCGGCGAAACGAGCCCTCCTAGTTGGCTAACTTGGTCTAATTGCTTGACTAAGTATCCACTTTGGTGCTTATCGAAAAACTCAAGCTGCATTTGCAGTAGGCGCTCCATCGCCTGGCGTTTTAGATGCATGATGAAATGGCTGCCAGCAATGCTCGACAAAACTGTGTCTGCGATGCGTAGAGCCGAGCCTAAGAGGTACGCCCCGGCTGCTAAAAGCCCATAGAGCACAATCGCACCCTCGTCTCCGGTGTCCACACCGCGGTCAAACATGAGCTTTGTAAGGTAAGGTGGAAGGAGTGCAATGCCCCCCCCAAGAAATACGGTAAGTCCGGCGAGTAAGAACAGCAATTGAACCCGCTTAAATGCGTATCGCAGGTACCCCAATCTCGACCACAGCCTCATGGGCATTCCTCCTTTGCTAGGGCGCAGAGATGTTTACCGTACAAGTTTGCAGTCAAATGCTGTTCCACCGCAGCACGATGCGGCTTGCTTAACTAGTTCCTTGTTTCTCTCTTGCTTTTCTCTGTGTACTCTGTGGTTAACAAACGTTTCTTCTTCGCGTCGATGATTGGCGATCATTTCGCGAAAGCGGGGACTTTTCACACAGTCTGACGGTTCTTGCTAGACATCTATCCTCACTCTGCATACAAGTCTGGAATGAGGCGCAGGGTCGCAGCCATTGCCTCTTCTCGGGTTGTAGCATTGAGGACAACTAGGGGAGATTGGGAAAGACGTATACTGCCTTCCCCCTTAGCAATCGCAATTAGAGCCTCTCGAAAAAACCCCTTAGTGTAAATTACTCCGAAAGGAAGCACGTCATAAACTTCTATAACAGAACCTGGAGGAATCGATGACACCTGCATGCTTTCATAGAACAACAATTCCCTGCGCACACCCCCAAATCGCCTGTTTTCAGGGAACGCAGGCCACAAGCGCAGAGGAGGGAAAACTAATGGACTATTGGTTTCGGGATGCCCTGTAATTTCAATTGTTCCTCTGAAGCCATGCCAGTCTACAAGAAAATTGAAGCTGTACCACCCGCGCATTCTAACTATTCGCTCTTCAACATGTGACGCATCAGCTACTACGATTTCAAGAGCATATGTATCGATGTTTATCGGAATTGGCACGATAGCAAACAACACCGCGAGTAATGCGATGACACAGAGAGCCGCTTTGATTAGTCGCTGTAATTTGCCGCTCATCTTGCCGTCAGTTGCAGAACTAAAGAATGAAGATTTAATCGTTCGGTATAGAGGATCCACCACTCATTGCTCGAATTGTGCCGTCTGATCAGCTCATTGAATAGAGCGGCATTCCCGCTCCACTTCGGTGTTCGAGTTTGAACCTGCGGACTACTTGCATAAATCACATCAGTCAACTCTATGCGCGTACCACTGACTCGAGTTGGATGGGTCAACTCCAGATGTGAACGTCCGTTGAACATTTCTAAACTAGCCCCTCCGACAAAGGCATTGACAGACTCCCTGTTGCGTCTATCCTCTATGAGAATAAGTCTATCGACAAGATTTCCCGTGACTCTATGTCTGATGCCTGTTCTAGGTGTCGTTGTATTTGTTATGCGAATGTTAAAGGGCACATTGATGATGCCACCAAAATTAGCCAAATGACCTAATGCCGTAGCAACACTTGAAACAGGGCCACCAATTACATCCACAAAAAGGGATGCGCTTGCTGACGCAAGTTGGCTCCAATTCATGATTGTATTGGTGTGAGTGAACCAGTGTGTCTCAAAATTAAACGCTACATCGTGATAGCGAAACTCGAATTCCCCATGTCGTGCGAAGAGCCAACCATAGCGGTCCGTATTTGTTGTGTTAGCTGGCGCAAAAAAGGTGACGAAGCGAACAGAATTATTGTCTGCGAGTAATTCGTGTAGTCGTGCAAATGCAGGCAGATACAGTGGATCGTCTGTCAAACTTAGCACTTGAGCATAGTCAAGCTGCCGTATCCCTGCTTGACTCATTTTCTGCTGGGCTTCGCTAGAAATATCGTTCTCATGGAAAAGTCGCGAATCCTCGGATTGCAGATCGTAGATTTCGCAAAGGAGATTGTTAATAGTTTCCCATGTGAATTCATTAGAGCTCTCAACTTCTGCAACAAAGAAGGGCATGTTTTGAATACGCGCTAAATCCAACGCCTCTGAAGTTGACGGCGGCTGTGTTAAGTCGTGGGGTCGCGCCACTGCCGTGCTACCTAGCGCAATCATCAATGCCGTACATAGCACGATATTGACAGATGTCTTTAGTAATTTACGCATTTTAATTCCTCCTTGTAGTCATTATGCTTACTCAGATTGGGCTACCACCAATAGTCCCTCTTTGTCCCTTGGCGTGCTCTTGTTCTGGTCGGCTACGAAATATTGCGGAAAGTGTTGCGTTGGTAAGAAGCAGGGTGAGCATAGGCGAAAGGAAGGCACTCCTTGCAGACGTTAGGCCCACACCCATGCACACATGATCCCTAGTGGTGTGCTTGGCATCACCCCACTGGGGACGCTGCTTCACAGCGACAGTCTCATTCGCAGCCGTAGTCTTCATGCCAGTACCGAAGTGATTGTTTAGTTGCCAGTTATTACAAACGCGGTTGATTCCCTCGAGCTCGGCCAGTTCGCCATCGAAAAACAGCTCTCGATCTCCGATATTGTCATCGAGACAGCTTACCTTTTTTGGTAAGCTCAGAACCTTTCTTGCCCATAACGCACCTCTTATTTTCCTCGGGGCGCGCGGGGCAGAGCCCATGACGAATCTCACTCCCATCACAACGTCCGTCAATGCGGCTCAGGCCACGCTTACCGGCAGTCCCCGGTCAGTTTACGCCGTCTTGTTTTTTGCAATAGGAATTTCCCCAGTTTTGCAAAGTTTTTTCCCCAGGCACCGGTGGGGAATTTCTTAGTCGGGTTGGCGCATGAGAGAGTTGCGCATCCGCCAGCTTGGCCCGTCAAAGATAAGTAGGTAGCTGTGGTGGATTAGTCTGTCCATGAGGGCCGCAGTCATCTGTTCGTCATAGAATACGTTAACCCAGCGACTAAATTCTAGGTTAGTCGTGATGATGACGCTCCGGCGTTCATAACAGTCAGCTATGACTTGAAAGAGCAATTGCGCTCCTTCGCGTTCTAGAGGAACGTATCCCCACTCATCACAAATGAGAAGGTCAGCTTTGTTTAGCTGTTTGAGAAAAGCGGAGAGCTCACCACCTTTTTTAGCTTCTGTAAGCCTGTTGACGAGTGCGGCTGTCCTGAAGAAGCGAGCCTCAAGGCCTCTGTTGCAGGCTTCTACCCCGAGGGCCGTAGCCAGATGGCTTTTCCCAGTGCCCACATTCCCGTAGAGTATAAGATTGCGTTTGTCTGCTACGAAGGATAGGTCCTTAAGGTGATGTGGTTCTAAGCCAGATGGCAACTTGATGTCGTTAAATCGGTAATCAGCAAGGGTTTTTATGTTGTAGAACCCGGCACCTTTAAGGAGTCTGTTTCGGCGGGTTAGCTCTCTGTATTCCATTTCGAGCCTGAGTATTTTTAAGAGAAACTCTTCGTGGGTGGGGGCAGAAACAAGAGCACTGTTTTCTACAAGGCTTGCTCCGAGCTTGAGGGCTTTGCAGCAGGCGACCAACTCTTCTCTCAACATACCCCACGTCCTTTCAGAAAGGCCTTGTCGTATAGAGTAGCGTCAAAGGAGAAAGCGTTTACATCAGACACTCCTTGGGGAAGCTTGCAGGGTTCTAGGTTCGGGATAATATTGTGAAGATGACTATGTAACGCCCGTAAGCTGTCGCTATCTAAGACGTCATGTTTTATGGCCAAGGAGACCGCGCTCACAGCTTGCTCGAAGCTGCTGCTTTCGCATAGTCTAGCTATTGTTCGTAACACCATCCCTCGCTCACTTAGCGAGCGTTTCTCCACGTAGTCTTTGAGCGGGTCAGGCAGCATGGCATAGATCCCAGAATACTTTAGCGCTCTAGGGCTACGCGAGAGCTGAACTAAGTATGGCAACCAGTGCATGCTCTCTTGTTTGGATCCGTAGAGTCGCTCATGCCGCACTATCTCCCGCCCTTTCTCGTCAAACGGAACCACTTCATGAGCGCTTATCTTAACACGTACTGCGGCATTGGCAAACTTAGGCGCTGTTGAATAAGTGTACTTGCCCTCGAGGCATAATTTGCCGTAGGTATTGACTTTTATTGCGAGGTATTTGCAGGCTTCATAAGGAACCGAGGGGAGATTTAAGAGGGCAGCTTGGTCACCTTTAAACAACGCACCAATTGAGGCCTCTTTGCGGTAATGTTCCCGGCGCATGTCCTCATCGCAACGATTAAGAAGCGCTTGGTTAAACTCCTGCAGACTTCTTATCTCGGGAACTGGCACCAAGAGATTGCGCCGGTGGTAGCCTACCTTTCCTTCTACGCGATCCGACTACATATGTTTCATGTCAGTGCGAGTGATGATGCCCCAGGCTCTAACGACTGCGCTGTGTTTGGGTACTGGAACTCGATCGATGGGAATTGTTTTCGGGTCGGTGCGGGCCAGATTGGCCGGATAGGGTCGCGGCAATTTGGAGAGATAAAAAGCGAACAGGGTCTCGGATTGATCTCTGCATGAGCATTAACGCTTAGCGTCAACACTAATACCAACACAATCAATAGCAATTTTTTCAAGGTTCTACCTCCTTTTACTGACACATCGTAGTATAATGATACCAGCAACAGGTTCAGTGACACTACCCCAACATTGTGACAATTGTCACTGGAGGAGGTCAGGGGATGTTAGGCGAACGCATCAAGTCCGCGCGCCTTGAAAAGGGTCTGAGCCAGGAGGAACTGGCTCAGGGGTTGTTATCCCGTTCGTACATATGCGAACTTGAGCGCAACAAACGTAGGCCCTCACTTGCGACTATTGGGGCCTTAGCGGAGCGCCTAGGAAAGCCGCTAGATTATTTTCTCGAAAACGAGCAGCAGGCGGTTGAGGCGAGAGCTAGTATCCGAATCGATCAAGCTTACAGCCTAGTTGGGATAGGGGACATGGCAGGCGCTCGTAAGGCCCTCCGCGAAGTGCAATTAGTTCACAAGCAATTATCTGTAGCTTTGAGGGCGCGATATCATGACCTATACTCTTGGCTAGAACAAGAAGATGGCCATGCCTTCAGCGCTGTTAATCATGCGCTGTTGGCGGAGTCACTATATGAGGAGTTAAACTTGCCGCTAAAACAGTGGTACTCTTTACACGGAGGCGCGCACGCTTCATACTTGGCTAACCTAAACGCACAAGCCGTTGAGCTTGGCCAGCGAGCGTTGGCCATAATATCTCGTCTGCCCGAGCAGGAGCGTGAGAAGCGGCTAACCTTAAACCTCCTAGGCAACGCTTACTTGGGCCTAGGCAAGGCAAAGTTAGCTGAAGAGCACTACAACGCCGCCCTTGCTTGTCGGGACGAGAATGATCTGGATACCATAATTAGGCTTTACCACGGCAAGTCTATCTGCGCCGAAGAACAGGGCAATTTGGCTGAATCCTTGCTTTGGGCTGAGGAGGCGTCTTTTCTAGCGAAGGATAGGAGAGACAACGAGCTACATGCGCAATGCGAGGTCAGCCGGGGACTTTGTCTTATTCGGGTCAATAGACATGAAGAAGCGACAAGGGTACTTAAGGAACAACTAGCGAAAACCACTGTTTCGCCGAGGCTTGTGGCCCTAGGCTTAACGGATTACCTGCTGACGTTAGCTGACCAAGAAGACTACCCAGAAGAACTTTGCCGGTCGCTTGAAGAGAGGCTACACAAGGTTGTTAGTGAAGTTGATCTAGAAGATGACTATCTCAAACTGAAATGCAGGTGGGCCATCGCCAAAAACACATTGCGCGGGGCAGCCCCGCAAATGATTAGGCCCGTGATAGAAGACTTTGCCGCGAGATTTCAGCGCCTGCTACATCACCGCCACAGTGCTGATGTGCTTGAGTATGGCGCTAAGCTACTCGAGGCACATGGTGACATAGCGGGAGCACTGGCCCTGCTCAAGGCGGCGGTGAGCTTGAAGTAAATTCACCGGTTCACCATACTTGGCACCCCAGGCAGACATTGAGGCATGTGATCCCCTCTGATGACATAAAATCGACAGAGCAAAAAGCGTCGAAACCAGCAGCCTTGAGCATGCCAAGAAGTACGCCAAATGGAAGTCCTGCAAGGCTTCCAACAGAGCACGCTCAAGTGCGTACTCCTTAGATAATGATGTGCCGAAGCCGCAAGGCTGGAGGAGATGTGACTGCTCGTTCAACATAACGCAGAAGGACGGCACACCTATGTCAGTAGTGATGTCAATGATAAACATCCTTTCATTAGTGAGTCTATTGATGTCTTCAGCCAGTGTCTTGAGACGGGAAGGGAGTGACTCGACAGGAACGAGCCGCATTGGTTTGGGTGTATCCCGAAGGAAAGTGCGGATTAAGAACAAGCCTTCAGCATCACGTTCGATGCGTTCATTTATGGCATGAATCGCAGCCTCGGCGAAATCTGTACCGATTGCGGTGCCATTGTTGGTAGAATATCTTAACATGCGAGTGTAGTCGAAGGACTGCATCCCCGTTCCTTTGCCTAAGCCTTGACTGACAAGGAAACCACCGTTGTCATAGCGGATGATGACAATGCCCCATGGCTTGGTCCCTCCCTTTTAAAAACAACAGCACCAATAGTCCCTCATTGTCCCATGGCGTGCTCTTGTTCTGGTCGGCTACGAAATATTGCGGAAGACGTTGCGTTGGTAAGAAGCAGGGTGAGCATGGGCGAAAGGAAGGCACTCCTTGCAGACGCTATTTATTACAAACGCCGTTGATTTTCTCGAGCTCGGCCAGTTCACCATCGAAAAACAGCTCTCGATCTCCGATACTGTCATCGAGACAACTGACTTTTTTGGTAAGCTCAGAACCTTTCTTGCCCATAACGCACCTCCTCTTTCCCTCG